>Ga0105047_10011536_pt1 | contig 14324 bp, 13 predicted proteins | sample MAT04_FD_78384 | JGI IMG/M metagenome (GOLD analysis project Ga0105047, IMG submission 78384) | Freshwater microbial communities from Lake Fryxell liftoff mats and glacier meltwater in Antarctica - MAT-04 (megahit assembly) | ecosystem: Environmental > Aquatic > Freshwater > Ice > Liftoff... | reverse complement strand
GGCCAATCGCCTATCCCGTCGCCTGCCTGCCCCAGGCCTGGGCCGCCGGTTCGGTGTTTCTGATGCTTCAGGCCGCGCTCGGCGTATCGATCGACGCGCGCAGCCGGACGATTACCATCCATGCGCCCACCCTGCCTGCCGGCATAGAGCGGCTCACCGTCAGCCGGCTGCAGATCGGCGAGGCGTTTGTCGATCTGTCGTTTGTGCGTCTGGGCGATCAGGTCGTGGTGGTGCCGAGAAACCGCATCGGCGAGATCAGGATCGTAACGACGCGATAAGCGCCTTCCTGAAGACGGTCGGCAGGGCGGCTGAGGCCTCGCCTTCGGGCGTCCACAGGAAGTCCCCGGTGCCCTCAGCGACCCGGACCCACAGGGTGAGCGAGAAATGGGTGAACACATGCTCGATGGCGCCCGCATCGGTCCAGTCAGCGGCCTGCGGTGGTCGATTGTCGAGGGTGCCGTCGCCCCAGTCGCCGGTGGGCAGTCCGACCATCCCGCCCAGCAGACCCTTGTCCGGTCGCCGCACCAGGGCCACCCTCCCCTGCCCGTCCCTGAGCACCCAGGCCACACCCTGACGATGCGGACGGGCGGCCTTGGCCGCCTTGACCGGATAGGTCTCCGGCTCGCCGGTCTCCCGCCCGGCGCAGAATCCGCGGACCGGACACATCAGGCACAGCGGCGACCGTGGCCGACAGATCGTTGAACCGAGGTCCATCAGGGCCTGGGCCCAGTCGCCAGGGCGGTCGTCGGTGGCCAGCATCCCCGCCAGCCGCTTCAGTTCCGGCCGGGCGGCGGGCACGGGCGTCTTGACGGCGAACAGGCGGGCGACGACCCGTTCGACATTGCCGTCCACGACGTTCGCGGGCCGGTCGAAGGCGATCGCGGCCACGGCGGCTGCGGTGTATGCGCCGACGCCCGGCAGGGCCAGCAGACCGGCCTCGGTATCGGGAAACACGCCCCCATGAGCGCGCGCAACAACCCGGGCGCAGGCCAGCAGGTTGCGGGCCCGGGCATAGTAGCCCAGCCCCGCCCAGGCGGCCATGAGGTCGGCATCATCCACGGCCGCCAGATCGCTCACCGTAGGCCAGCGCGCGATGAACCTCTCGAAATAGGGGGTCGCGTGGGGCACGGTGGTCTGCTGCAGCATGACCTCTGACAGCCAGACCCGGTACGGGTCCGACCGCTTGCCAGAGTGCGGCCCGCTGCGCCACGGCAGGGTCCGGGCGTGATCGTCGTACCAACCGAGCAGGGCGGCGCGGAGGGCTTTGGCGTTCGGGGCGACGACGGTCATCGATCGCGCTATACAGGTGTCATGGCGCGCGATCTGCCCAGCGAAAACGAGACCCGCGAAATTCTGTCGCGGCGGCGGACCCGGCCGATGCCGCGGCCTGCGCCTCCGGCCGGCCGCGCCCTGGCCCCCCTGATCCGCGAGCTGGACGAGAAATTCGGGCGGGGCGCGGGCGCGCTGGAGCCGCGCTGGCGCGAGATCGTCGGCGACCAGCTGGCCCGGGTGACCCGGCCACAGAAGTTGACCAAGGGTCGGGCCGGTGCCGGAGGGACGCTGGAGCTGCGTGTCGCGGGACCCGCCGCCCTGCTGGTCCAGCACCAGTCCGCCGACATCCTGGCGCGGGTGAACCTGTTCCTCGGGCCCGGCGCGGTGGACAAACTTCGCATCGCCCAGGGGCCGGTCAAGCCCCCGACTGCCGTGGCCGCCTCAACGCGGGGCGCGCGCCGACGCATCGATCCGCTGGACGCCGCCGCCGAGGCGGAGCTGGCGCGGTCGCTCGCGACGGCACCCGACGGGCTGAAGGCGGCGCTCGCCAGCCTCGGACGGGCGGTCCTTTCGGACCAGGCGAAAGGCCGCAGCCGATAGCCTATGACAGGCCTTGGGTCGGCAACCAAAGCCTCGCCTCAAGAGTGTTTCATTCCATCACTGCGGATTGAGTGAAAACCCGACGAGACCGATTGTGATGCCGGGCTAGGCTTTAGGAGCCTTTGGCTTTCGAGCCGGAGCTGCCGTGGTCGACTGACGACCGCCCAGCCCAAGGCCTGCCGCCTTGGCGAGCGAGGATCGCCGCTCCGAATAGCTGGCCGCCGTCATTGGGTAACCGGCCGGAAGTCCAAACCGCCGACGATATTCGTCGCCCGTCATCCCGTGCAGGGTCAGATGGCGCTTCAGCGTTTTGAAGACGCGCCCGTCGATGAAACTGACGAGCCCGTCCGGTTTGATGGAGCGCCGAATCTCCGCGGCGGTGGGCTTGGCCACCTCGTCGGCTTCGGGCTCCGAAGGCTCACCGACGTGGGCGAGTGCGGAATGGACCGATGAAATCAGACCAGGGACATCATCAGGGCTGACGCGGTTGTTGGCTACAAAGTTTGAAACGATACCTGTAGTCATAGCGAGCAAGGCAGATTGGTTGTCGTCAGCCATGGTGGCCTCCTTCGATTGGTTAGCGTTTTCCGGCGCGGCCTGCGGCGACCTTCAGTTGGTAGGCGGGTCCCGCCCCGCCGTCTCGAATGTCCATTTGATCGGGATGCCGTTTCGCTGACCCACTTCCACGACGACCCTTTTAGCCGTTTTCACTCGGGGAACCATCGCGGCAGGAAGATCGATAGTCGCAGGCGGAAAATCGATATTCGTGCCGGGATCGGTGGGACAGACTAGCCGCTCGACTGGCCCATCGTCGATCTTGACGAGCGGATGGCTGGTCACACAGACAGCGCTTTGGTTGGCACGGATCCAGGCTGTGTCCCCGCCGGTCGCACCCTCTCGAATGTAAAGGGAGCCGGAAGGGATGCCCACCGCACCGGTACCTCCTTCGATCGATCCGAGCGAGGATGTCATAATCGTGGCGTCGCGGAGACCGTCGTCCGATGCGTGATAACTCCACTGGCGTTCCGATGCGCCTGTCGGGGGGGCGACATATTCGCATCCAGTGAGGGTGATCAGGCCCATGAGTGCGATCATATTTGCGAGCCGGGGATTCATCGCCCGACCTTAGCCGTCAGGCCATGGCTGACCAACCCTCGCGCTCGACATAGTCCTGAACTCAATCGTTCAGGAGATGCTTGCCATCGATTTGCCGTGGGATATGGAGAAGACGGGAAGCCGGTGCGTCCAGGTATCCAACGAAGCACGCTTGGCCGCCCCTGTTCTCGACAACCGTGGAAGTCGCGTTTCCGCCGGGGAATCGCGCAATGATCCGAAGTCCGAACCCAGAGGAAGACCCCATGCGCGCCAGCGGCTCCTTCAAATATGGCTCGATGAGCCGTCGCGCTGCCCTAACCGCCGCCGCGCTTGCCGCCATGGCGGCACTCGCGGGCTGCGCCGGTCCGGACGCCGGAACCGGAGCGGAGGGGGACATGGCCAAGGGTGCGCCCGAGGGGGCCAAGGTCACGGTGGTAGAATACGCCTCGGTGACCTGCGGGGTTTGCGCCGCCTGGCAAGCCCAGGTCTGGCCCGAGTTCAAGGCCAAATACGTCGACACCAACAAGGTTCGCTATGTCTTCCGCGAGTTCCCGACCGCCCCGGAACCGGTTGCCGTCGCAGGATTTTTGATGGCCCGTTGCGCCGGCCCCGACAAATATTTCCCCGTGATCGAAGAGATTATGGCCAGCCAACCGGAACTTTTCGGCGGCACCCCGCCGCGACAGGTCTTGTTGCGCATCGCCAACGGTGCGGGGCTGAGCGAGGAGCAGTTCGCGGCCTGCGTGACCGACGAGGACTCGATCGCCGCCATGGATGCGCGCATCAAGGCCGCGCTGGACGCCGGCGTTACGGGAACGCCCAACTTCTTCGTTAATGGCGAGAAGGTCACAGACCCGTCCCTCGCCGGACTGTCTGAAAAGATCGACGCCGCTCTGGCCGCGAGCTGATCGGATGACCGTGTTCCGCAATCTGGCACTCGCGGTCGTCGCTTTCGCCCTTGCGGCCTGCAGCGGAGGGGCAGCCACGCCGGCCGAAGGCGATATGGCCCTCGGCGCTCCAGAGGGTGCCAAGGTCACGGTCATCGAATACGCCTCGGTGACCTGCGGCCACTGCGCCACATGGCAGGAACAGGTCTGGCCAGACTTCAAGGCCAAATACGTTGACACCAATCAAGTCCGCTACGTTTTCCGCGAGTTTCCGACTGATCCGGCACCCGTGGCCATCGCCGGCTTCCTGATGGCCCGCTGTGCCGGTCCCGACAAATACTTCCCCGTCATCCATGAGATCATGGCCAGCCAGCGCGAGATTTTCACCGCCGCGCCGCGCCCGGTGCTTCTGCGTATCGCCAATGGTGCCGGCCTGACCGAACAGCAGTTCCAGGACTGCGTGACCGATGAGGACGCCATCAAGGCCATGGACACACGGATCAAGGCCGCGCTGGACGCGGGGATCAACGGCACACCGACCTTCATGGTCAACGGCGAAAAGGTTGCCGACAGTTCGCTGGCGAGCCTGTCGGAAAAGGTCGACGCCGCCCTGGCCGGGAGCTGATCCGATGATCCGTCGCCTGCTGTTGGCCCTGCTGTTTATCGCGGCCCCCTTGTCCGCCTCGGCCGAGGGCATGGCACCACCGCCTGTCGTGACGACGGCGGACCGGGTACTCGGCCGCACCGACGCACCGGTGACGGTGATCGAATACGCCTCGTTCGTCTGCTCGCACTGCGCCGAGTGGCACAACACGGTCCTGCCCGACTTCAAGGCGCGGTTCGTGGATACAGGTCAGGTTAGGCTCGTGTTCCGGAACTTTCCGACCAACCCGGTGCAGGTAGCGGCCCGCGCCGCCGGCATCGGCCGCTGCGCCGCGCCGGCCCGCTTTTTCGAAGTTGCCAGATCGTTGATGACCGGGCAGGCCGCCCTCATCGACGGCGCACCACTGGAGGCCTGGTTCGCCAACGCCATCGCGGTCAGCGGGCGGACACCTGCCCAGATCAACGCCTGCCTTGAGGACCCTTCGACACTGACGGGCCTCCGCGCCGAGATCGCCGGAGCGACGGCAGCCGGGGTCCGGGGCACGCCGAGCTTCTTCGTCAACGGGCAACCGGTTGCGGACAGCTCGCTGGCGGGCCTGAGCGCCGCCATCCGCCCCCTCCTGCCCCGACCCTGACGACGGGATGCAGTTCCAGCGCCTCCGGCTCGTCGGCTTCAAGTCGTTCGTCGATCCGGCCGAGGTGCAGATCGAGCCCGGCCTGACGGGGGTCGTCGGGCCCAACGGCTGCGGCAAGTCCAATGTGCTCGAGGGCATGCGCTGGGTCATGGGCGCGAACTCGGCCAAGGCCATGCGCGGCTCGGGCATGGACGACGTGATCTTCTCCGGGGCCTCGAACCGGCCACCGCGGAACCATGCCGAGGTCCGGTTGACCATCGACAACAGCCAGCGCAAGGCCCCCCAGCCCTTCACCGACAGCGCCGTCATCGAGGTCTCGCGACGGATCGACCGGGGCCAGGGCTCGACCTACCGCATCAACGGCAAGGAGGTCCGGGCCCGCGACGTGCAGCTGCTGTTCGCCGACGCCTCCACCGGTGCCAACTCTCCGGCCCTCGTGCGCCAGGGGCAGATCAGTGAACTGATTGCCGCCAAGCCCCAGAACCGGCGGCGCATTCTGGAAGAGGCCGGCGGCGTCGCCGGCCTGCATACCCGCCGCCATGAGGCGGAGCTGCGCCTGAAGGCGGCCGAGACCAATCTGGACCGGCTGGACGACATCGGGCGCGAACTGGAGACGGCACTGACCCGGCTGAAGCGCGAGGCGCGTCATGCCGAGCGATACAGGAAGATCTCGGCCGAGATCCGGGCGCTGCAGGCCGCCCTGCTGTTCGCGCGCTGGAACGACGCGCGGCTGACGGCAGAGACGGCGACGCACGCGCTGTCCGACGCCGACCGGGCGGTGGGCGAGGCGGTGGGTGCCGCTGCCCGAGCCACCGCTGCGGCTGTATCGGCCCAGGAAGACCTGAAACCGGCGCGCGAGGAGGATGCGGTCGCCGCCGCCCTGCTGCACCGCGCCAGCCTCGAGCGCGACCGGCTCGACATGGCCGAACAACAGGCGCGGGCCGAGGTCGAGCGCCTGACGGCCGAGATTTCCCGGCTCGCCGGCGATCGCGAACGGGAGACGGCGCTGTCGCGCGACGCCGGGGCCGAACTGGCGCGGCTGGACGCAGCGATCACCAGCCTGCAGGCCGAGATTGACGCGGCTCCGGCCAGGGGACCGGAGCTGGACCGCACGCTCGACGCGGCCGAGGACGCGCGGCGCGCCGCTGACACCGGGGTCGAGCGGGTCGCGGGCACGCTCGCTGCGCTGGAGGCCCGGGCCAGTGCCGAGACCGCCCGCAGGCGCGATGCCGAGGCCCGCGTGGCCCGCGCCGAGGCTGCGCTGGGTGCCGCCCGCCAGGAGCGCGAGGCACTCGGGTCAGTGCAGACGCCGGAACGGACCACCGCGCTTGAAACACTCGAGGCGGCGACCTCCGCCCTCGCCTCGGCCCGGGCCGGGGTGGAGGCCGCCGAGGCCCGTCGCGGCGACCTGGCCCGGGCCGAACAGGAGGCGCGCACCGCTGCCCGCACCGCCGAGGACCGGCTGGGCCGGCTGCAGACAGAGGCGCGTGGACTGGCCTCGCTGCTGGTGTCGGCCCGGCGCGATCATCCGCCGGCGCTGGAGCGGATCTCGGCCACGCGCGGCTATGAGGCGGCGCTGGCGGCAGCGCTGGGCGACGATCTGGAGGCCGCGCTCGACGCCCGGGCAGCGGCATACTGGGGCGGGGCCGACCCCTCCACTCCGGTCTGGCCCGGTGGAGTCGCTCCATTGTCCGACCATGTGAGCGCCCCCCCGCAGCTGGCCGCGCGACTGGCCCTGTGTGGCGTGGCCAGCCGGGCGGACGCCGGCCGACTGGCGACGGCCCTGCCGCCCGGGGCCCGGCTGGTCACGCTGGAGGGCGATCTTTACCGCTGGGACGGCTACGTCAGCCGGGCGGAGGCCCCGCGCCCCGCCGCCGTCCGGCTGGCGCAGCGCACCCGGCTGTCGGAGCTGGAGGCCGAGATCGACGACGGCAAGCCCGCATTGGAGCAGGCGCAATCGGCTTTGAAGGCCACCACAGAGGCGTTTCGTGCCGCCGAGGAGGCCGTGAAAACCACCCGCCTCGCCCCCTTCGCAGCCGACAAGGCCGTCACCACGGCCCGGGAGCGGGTCGAATCCCTGGCCCGGGACGAGGCCCGCCGCGAGGCGCGCGCCCAAGCCCTGGACGAGACGGCCGCCCGCCTGACCGAGGACGTTGCTGCCGCCCGGACCGCGCTGGAGCAGACGCAGGGCGGTGACGCGCCGCTGGAGACCCTCGACGGTTTACGGGCCGAACTGACCGCCGCTCGCGCCACCGCAGAAACCGCGCGGGCCGCCTCGGCGGTAGCGCGGGCGGATCGCGATGAGGAACTGCGCGCGCGCACCGGACGGGGCGAGCGCCTGACCGCCTTTTCGCTGGAACGCGAAGGCTGGGCAGGACGGGCGACAACCAGCGCCGCACGCATCGGGGCGCTGGAGCAGGACGCGGCGAAGGCGTCGGCCGCGCTGCTCCAGGCCGAACGCGCGCCCGAGGCGCTGGCGGGGCAGCGGTCCCGGTTAATGGACACGCTGACGGCGGCGGAGACGCGGCGCAAGGCGGCCGCCGATGCCCTGGCCGTCGCGGAAGGCGAGGCCGGGGACGCCGATCGCGCCGGCCGGGCGGCCGAGACGGCGGCGTCGGCGGCCCGCGAGACCCGGGCGGGTCTGGCCGCGCGGGCGGAGAGCGCCGTCGCCAGACTGGCCGAGAGCGACGCCCATCTGCGCGAAACGGCGCAGATGTCGCCCGAGGATCTGGGCCGAAAGCTGACCGACGACGCCATCGCCCGACCGCCCGACGCCACGGGGGCCGAGAACCTGCTGGCCGGACTGGAGCGCGAGCGCGAACAGCTGGGAGCGGTCAACCTGCTCGCCGAGGACGAGGCGGAGGAGTATTCCGGGCGGCTGAACACCATGCGACTGGAGCGGCTGGACCTGACCGGTGCCATCGCCAGACTGCGGGACGGAATCGACGAACTGAACGCTGAGGGCCGCGAGCGGCTGACCGCAGCGTTCGACGTCATCAACGACAATTTCAAGAGTCTGTTCGAGGCCCTGTTCGGTGGCGGCCAGGCGGAACTGAAGCTGGTCGAGTCCGACGATCCGCTGGAGGCGGGCCTGGAGATTTTCGCCTGCCCGCCGGGCAAGCGGCTGGCGGTCATGAGCCTGATGTCGGGCGGCGAGCAGGCGCTGACAGCGGCGGCGCTGATCTTTGCCGTGTTTCTGGCCAATCCGGCCCCGGTCTGTTTCCTCGACGAGGTCGATGCGCCGCTGGATGACGCCAATGTGGATCGCTTCTGCCGGATGCTGAACGAGATGCGGAACCGGACGGAAACCCGTTTCATCGTCATCACCCACAATCCGGTCACCATGAGCCGGATGGACCGGCTCTATGGCGTGACGATGCCCGAGCGGGGCGTATCGCAACTGGTCAGCGTGGACCTGAGCCAGGCGGAGACACTGGTCGCATGATGCAGATGGACACCCTTCCCCCGTCCGCCCATGAGCTGGTCCTGACCGGGGTCGGGCGGTTCGCGCTGTTCGCCGATGCGGCGACGATCGCGCGGGGCCCCGACGGGGTGCGGATGCGCTCCTTTCAGGTGGTGAACGAGGACTTCACGGTCGGCACGACGCGCTACTGGGGCGGATGGTCGTGGTGGCGGTTCGACTGCGAGGCCGGGACCGCAGACCGGCTGGACTTCGCTTCCGTGGTGGTCGGCGGGGCCGAAGGGCCGGTGACGCCCGAGGGGCAGCCGGCGTTTCCTGCGGTGCCGGGCGGGGATGCCGCAGGACTGATGACGGTCGCCTGTGGCAAGGCCCGACCGGAGGTGGCGGCGACCACGCTGGACGCGGCCGTCACCCTGGGGCGGGCGAGGATGGCGGAGTAGCGTTCCGCTCCAGCGACAGCCGGTCCCGGGGCAGGGCCTCGGGGCACTGGTCGCGCATGAAGGCCAGCATCTGTTCGCGGATCTCGCAGCGCAGATCGAAGGCGAAGGGGGCAGAGCGGGCGCTGGCGATGCAGCGCACCTGGGCGACGCGCCCGGTGATATCGGTGACCTGGAGATTGACCACGTCACCGTCCCATTTCGGAGACGCGCGGCAAATGCGTTCCAGCTCGGCGCGGAGCCGGTCCATCGGAGCCTCGTAGTCGACATAGAGGAAGGCCGCACCGATCAGGCGGGACGTCTCGCGCGTCCAGTTCTGGAACGGCTTCTCGATGAAATAGCTGAGCGGCAGGATCATTCGCCGCCAGTCCCACAGCTTGACCACGACATAGGTCGAGGTGATTTCCTCGACCGTACCGAATTCCCCCTCCACGATGACGGCGTCGTCGATACGGATGGGCTGGGCGGTGGCGATCTGGATCCCGGCCACGAGATTGGTCAGGAAGGGCTGGAGCGCCAGGCCGGCAATGATGCCGACCACGCCGGCGGAAGCCAGCAGAGACACACCCCACTGTCGCACGGCGGCGATGGTCATCATGGCCAGGGCGACGGTAATCAGGCCGATCAGGATGACGGCGGCGCGCTGGAGGATGCGGGTCTGGGTGACATGCTTTCGGGCAAGCAGGTTGTCCTCGGCGTCGAGGTTGAACCGCTTCAGGTAGACCACCGCCCACATATCTGCGGCGCCGGCGACGATCCAGCCGATGACGAGGATGGTCAGGAACAGGATCACCGATCGCACCGTGGCCGACGGCTCGGGATCCAGCGGCGAGACGGTGATCGAGAACCCCACGGCGATGAGGATGATCAGGATGCGAAGCTTGCTGCGGGCCCGCTCCACCACACCACGCCAGAACAGGTCGCGCTTCTTCGCCACGAAACGCAGGATGGAGAAGACGATGCGGTGGGCGATCCAGCCGGCACCGACGAAGACAGCGACAACGATCGCCACAACCAGCCATTCCGGCAGCCAATAGAACTGGCGCCACAGGGTCACGATCTGGCGCGTCAGGTTGGTGATTTCAGGAGGCATCGTCAGCGACAACGTCCCAAGACGGTGAAGGTTCGTCCTCCCGTCCCGAAGGGATGGGGAGGGGACGATCAGCCCGCCGTCGCTTCGGCCAGATCGGCAAGCCGACGGGCGGCATCGGGAATGGCTACGGACCGGGCGGCCGCGCTCATGGCGACGAGCCGGCCAGGGTTGGCAAGCACACCGGCGACCGCGGTGGACAGGGCCTCGACGGTCACGTCGTCCTCGAGGAGGACCTCGGCGGCGGAAACATCGGACAGCAGTTTCGCATTCAGGCGCTGGTGGTCGTCGGTCGCGATCTTCAGCGGAATCAGGATCGACGGCATGGCCGCGACCGCCAGTTCGGCGCAGGTGGAAGCACCAGCGCGGCCGATGACCAGATGAGCCTGCGACAGCTGTGTGGCCATGTCGCGAAAGAATGGCGCAACCTCGGCCTCGATCCCCGCGTCGCGGTAGATCGCGCGCGAGGCCTCCAGCGTTTCGGGGCGGGACTGCTGCTGGACCCTGAGGCGCGCGCGCAAGGGTTCCGGCAGGGCGGCAAGCGCGCGCGGCGTCGCCTCGGACAGGATCCGGGCCCCCTGGCTCCCGCCGGTGACGAGGATCCGGATCGGACCGTCTCCCGGCGGGACCCAGGCCCGGTCGAACAGGGCGCGGATGTCGGCACGGACCGGGGCCCCGACGAGGTGGCTGCGGGCCTTAACGGCGACACTGGCGCAGTCCAGCGTCGGAAAGGACGAGGCGACGGCGCGGACGTAGGGAGCAAGAATGCGGTTGGTGCGGCCCAGCACGGCGTTCTGTTCATGGATCAGGGTCGGGCGGCGCTGGAGGATGGCGGCGACCAGAGCGGGGGCAGACGGATAGCCGCCGAAGCCGACGACGACCCCGGCGTTAAGGCGACCGAAGGCGGCCCGGGCCTGACCCACGCCCCGCACGATAGCGACGCCCGCCCGGGCCAGGGCGACCGGCCCGGAGCCGGTGGCAGCGTCCAGCGCAAGGCGTTCCTCGGCCGGGAAGTCCTGGGCGTACTGCTCGCCGCGATGATCGGTGGCGAGAACCACGCGCCAGCCGCGCCCGGCCATCTCGCGCGCCAGGGCCTCGGCCGGGAACAGGTGGCCTCCGGTGCCGCCGGCGGCAACGACGCAAACCCGACCCGGGCAATGAGTATCATTCATTTCAGGACCTTACGTCGACATCAGAAACCGTGCCGGCAGCCGCAACCGTCGCATGGACTCCGAAAAAACCGAGTCCAAAAAGTCTAAAGAGTCCAGCGAGTCCAGATAGGGCCCAAGAAAACCGGTCAGGCGCGGTGAGGCCGGACTTTTCCTACACCCTGGTTGCGTCAATACCGGTCGCAGCCGTCACGGCATCAACAGCCGGCGCGGACGGGCGAGGCTGGCCCCTGGTTCATAGGCCCCGGGGCGACGACGGGTCAGGGCCAGGGCGAACCCCATGGTCAGCCCCATGGCCACCATGGAGGATCCGCCATAGCTGATGAAGGGCAGGGTCATGCCCTTGGTCGGGATCAGGTTAAGGTTCACCGCCACATTGATCGAGGCCTGGAGCCCGATCAGCATGAACAGGCCCGCCGCCGCCGTCTGTTCGAACGGGTCGTTCAGCATCATGGACCGGCGCATGCCGCGAATGATGATAAACGCGTAGAGGCCGATAATGACCAGGCTGAGGACCAGGCCGAACTCCTCGGCACCGACTGAATAGATGAAGTCGGTGTGCAGGTCGGGGACAGATCGTTTCATCACCCCCTCCCCCACGCCGCGGCCGACCAGGCCGCCGGCTGCGATGGCCTCGGAAGCCCGATCGATCTGGTGGGTGTCCTCCACGCCGGGCGAGACGAATTTGGCGACCCGCGACTGCACATGGGGAAACAGCAGGTAGATGGCCGTCATCCCGGCCACGAACAGGCCGCCCAGCACCGCGACCCAGCGCAGCGGCACGCCGGCCATGAAGAAGACGGCCATGAAGGTGGTGGTGATCAACAGGGTCTGGCCGATGTCCGGCTGGATCAGCAGAAGGGCCACGGTCACGGCATAGACGCCGAAGGCAATGGAGACGCCGGGCACGCCCTTCCCCTTCTGCCCCTCGGCGAACATCCAGGCGGCGAAAACGATCAGACTGGGCTTGGCGAACTCGGACGGCTGCAGGCTGAACGGGCCCAGGTTCAACCACCGCGCGGCCCCCTTCACCGTGTCGCCGATGAAGGGAAGCAGGGCCATGAAGAAAATGGCAGCCAGCAGGGCGAGCACCGCGATGCGCCGCACGCCGCGCGGCGACAGCAGCGACATGGTCAGCATCGCCCCGACGCCGGCGCTCGTAAAGGCCATCATCCGCCAAGCGTAGTGGAAGGGGTCGGTGATCGACTCATCGGCCAGGATCGCCGCCGGACTGGAGGCAAAGCTGAGCATGACGCCAAGGCCCATCAGCGCCAGTGCTGCGCCCAGCAGCGCCCGGTCAACCGTCCAGAACCACTGCGCAATCGGGCTGGGGTCGTTGCGCGAAAACGGGTGCGAATAGGCAGCCTGGGTCATGGTTCGCTAACCATGACGCGAAGGCGTAGCCCCAAGGTTAAGGACAGCGGCGCGAAAAGCCTCTCCGCGCACCTCGAAATCGGGAAACTGATCGAAACTGGCGCAGGCGGGGCTGAGGAGGACGACCTGATCGCCGCCGGCGGCCACCGCGTCTGCGGCGGCGAGGGCGACCGCAGTGGCCATGTCATGGGCGATGACGTGGGGGGTCTCACCGAGCGTGCCGGCAAAATCGCCGGCCGCCTCGCCGATCAGGTAGGCGCGAGTGATGCGGGGAAAGAGGTCGGACAGTTCGGCGATGCCGCCGTCCTTGGCCCGACCCCCGGCGATCCAGAACGAGGTCGGGTAGGACATCAGGGCCTGTCGCGCGGCGTCGGCATTGGTCGCTTTGGAGTCATTGACGAATTTCACCGTCCCGGATTGGTCAGTTTGACCGGCCAGTTGGCCGACCGTCTCCATCCGGTGGGCCAGGCCGGGGAAGGTCATCAGACCCTCGACGGCCGTTTCGTGGGGCACGCCCAGAGCCCGGGCAGCGGCCCAGGCGAAGGCGGCGTTCTGGGCGTTGTGGCGGCCAGGCAGGGACCGGGCGGGGGTGAGGTCGGCGACGGGTTGGGCGTTCGCCAGCAGCACACGACCGTTAGCCTCCAGATTTCCGCTCATCCCTGCGCAAGCGGGGACCCGGTCCTGTGGGCGCACTGACAAGGAAGACGAAGCCCAACCGCTATCCTGCGCAGTCGATGCGAACGAAAGCACTGGGTCCCCGCTTTCGCGGGGATGCACGGAGGAGGAAATAACCGCGCCATCATGGCCGCTTGCCGCGAGGGCTTCAGCAATCCCCCGCCCCCACACCTCGTCCACGCCGACCAGCGCCACGGTATCGGGTCCCGGCGACTGAAACAGCCTTGCCTTGGCCGCGACATAGCCCTCCATGCCGCCGTGGCGATCCAGATGGTCGGGGCTGATGTTCGTCAGGATCGCGACGTCGGGGGCAAAGCTGGTGGTCAGGTCCAGCTGGTAGCTGGAGACCTCGATGACATAGACGGCGTCGGGCGTCGGGGCCGGCAGGGCCAGGACGCCGATGCCGATGTTGCCGCCGATGTGGACGGTAAGGCCGGCCTGTTTCAGCACCCAGCCGATCAGGGCCGTGGTGGTGGACTTGCCGTTGGTGCCGGTGATGGCGACGACCCTCGGGCGCGCGGCCGCAGGGATAGCGGCCAGGGCGCGGGCGAACAGTTCGATATCGCCGAGTACGGGAACGTTGGCGGCCTTCGCCTTATCCACGGTCCAATGCGGCTTCGGATGCGTCAGGGGCGCGCCGGGGGACAGGATGAGGGCGACGAAACCGGACCAGTCGGCGGTAGTGAGGTCCTCGACCGCGAAGCCCTCGGCCTCGGCCTGCATCCGGCCGGAGACGCCGTCGTCCCACAGGATTGGGACAGCCCCGCCGGCCTTGAGCGCGCGCGCGGCGGTGATGCCGGACCGGCCGAGGCCGAAGACGGCGACGCGCCGGCCTTCAAAGCCGGGGACGGGGATCATGCGCCCCTCTCCCGCTGGGAGGGGCCTTGAGCGCCCGGGAGCCGAAGGCGATCGGGCGTGCGCGAAAGGGTGAGGGTCGGATGTTCGGGGGACTTGCTGACAGACCCGACCCGTCCGCTTCGCGGCCACCTTCTCCCAACGGGAGAAGGAAAGGTGTCGCGCACCGTCACCGCAGCTTAAGGGTCGTCAGGCCGATCAGGGCCAGCAT
>Ga0105047_10011535_pt1 | contig 14325 bp, 9 predicted proteins | sample MAT04_FD_78384 | JGI IMG/M metagenome (GOLD analysis project Ga0105047, IMG submission 78384) | Freshwater microbial communities from Lake Fryxell liftoff mats and glacier meltwater in Antarctica - MAT-04 (megahit assembly) | ecosystem: Environmental > Aquatic > Freshwater > Ice > Liftoff... | reverse complement strand
GATTTTGTGCTGCAGTTAAAAGAATCTTCCATTTTGGAACAGTAGTATTTGTCTTACAGAAGTTTAAAAAGCAATAAATCCATAAATCAAATCCATTTACAATGAAACGAATCTCGTTTATTCTCGTCCTGTTAATAAGTTTGGCATTTCACTCGCAAGGTCAGATAATTCCTGAACATACTTACACCGGTGTTTCGGCAGCTTATATAAACCTTCCTGTTGCCGGATACAAATATTATGTCATGGATGTGACCAACAGTCAATGCCGGTTGTACAATAACGATCATTCCCTTTGGAAAACCATCAATCTCAGCCTTCCGGCAAACTACTATTTATACGATATTCAATATGTTACCGAAAACCTTTTTAATACCGATAATTCAATTGAATTGCTATACGTATCCTATAATTATAATACAACACTGGCATATTATACATACGACACACGTATTGCCAATGAATCCGGAACGGTGCTCCAGAATATGCCTGGCGGAGGTTATTCATATATATACCCTGCACAAACCGGCTCCAAACTGTTTGTTTGGGTTTACAATTACGCGGTTTCACCCAGTACGGTTAATACGTTGGTTTATTCCATTCCAGGGCAGTTAGCTACATCAAGTGCTGATTACCCGGTCGAAAATCAGGTTTCGTTACGTAAAGCATTTCCAAACCCGGCAACAAATACTGTTACCATTCCGTATAATTTGCCTGCCAATGTAAACAAGGCAGAATTAAAGCTTTTCGATATTGGCGGCAAGCTGGTAAAATCATTTGTTGTCGATCGGACGTTTAGCAATATCGTGGTGCAAACCAGCGACCTTCCGGCAGGGATGTATTTGTACCGGATTGAATCGGATGGATTTAATTCGGAAACTTATAAACTAGCTGTGAGTAAATAGTTTATTAAGAGCACCTTAATGCTTTTTGAGAAACCTAATTTGTAACCAATGAAAGACCAGGACGGGAAAAGAGATCAGCTAAACAAAAAGCAGATTGTCATAGCGGTTACCGGATTAAATGCAATTGACAGCCCGGGTCCGGGTGTTGCTGTTATTCGCGCAATACGGGATTGTAAGGATTTTGAAGTTCGTATCATAGGTCTTTCCTACGAATCCCTGGAACCGGGTTCGTATATGCACGACCTGGTTGATAAAACCTACCAGATTCCATATCCTTCTGCAGGGACTGATGCGCTCCTTGTACGAATAATGTATATTCATGAACGCGAGAAAATTGATCTGGTCATCCCGAACTTCGATGCCGAGCTTTTCAACTTCATTAAATTAAGAGATAAACTGGCTCAGTCAGGAATACGTACTTTCATGCCGGACCTCGATCAGTTTGAAGCCCGTGACAAAGTAAAATTGTTTGAGTTCGGCAAAAAACACGGATTAATGGTGCCCGAGGATAAAATTATTCATCAGGCCAAAGATCTCAAGGAAACGGCCGTGCAAATCGGCTACCCGATGGTGATAAAAGGCAAGTTTTACGATGCAATTATCGTGAATACGCTTGAACAGGCAGAAAAAGCTTTCTACAAAATTCAGGCAAAATGGGGGTTGCCGATTATCGTGCAGGAGTTCATCAATGGAACCGAAATAAATGTAGCTGCTTTGGGCGATGGCGAAGGAAATGCAATCAGTGTGATCCCGATGCGCAAGCTTTATATTACCGATAAAGGGAAAGCCTGGTCGGGAATCACAATCGATGATTCATCCTACATTGATCTGGCCCGCAAGTTTATTCAGGTTACAAAATGGCGAGGCGGATGCGAACTCGAAATCATGCAATCGGATGACGGGAAACCTTATATCATGGAAGTAAATCCCCGTTTCCCGGCATGGATATATTTAACCGCAGCAGCCGGGCAAAACCAACCGGCTTCACTTGTAAAAATGGCCCTGGGGCAAAAACTTGAACCGTTCACTGATTATGAAGTTGGAAAAATATTCATCCGCTATGCCTGGGATCTGATTACAGATGTGAGCGAATTTCAGAAAATTTCAGGAACCGGGGAGTTGTAAGTCTTAAATTAGGAATTGAGAGTCTGTTTGAAATTGTAGTTTTTAACTTTCAGAAGGGGCAAGGAGGAGATACGGCGAGGGGAGATAGTTAAAAACAGGTCTTAAAAGGTAAACTTCAATCCAGTTTTTTTCATTCTTCCGACTCCCGGCTTCCTACCTTTACTCAACTAAGTATAATGAAATAATTAATTTGAACAGTCACCAAAAGTCATGATGATTGCCAAAATTCTCCTTTCTCCCCTCTCCCTTCTCCCCCTCTCCCCTCCATTTTTACCCTAAAGTACCCCAAACATCAATAAAAACCAACCATGGAAAAATTAAGATACGAAAGGCCGATTATTAAGAAAATGAGCACAGGGCTTATGAATAAATTTGGCACCCGCGCCGAAAACATCCCTGTAACGCACATTGAAAGTGTGCCGGTTAAAAGCCTCATAAATGAGTTCGGCTCCCCGTTATTTGTGATTTCGGAGAAACAAATCCGGCGGAACTATCAGAATGCAACGCGCATTTTTAAAACCCGGTATCCGAAAGTACAGTTTGCCTGGTCATATAAAACAAATTACCTCGATGCTGTTTGTCGGATATTTCACCAGGAAGGATCATGGGCCGAGGTAGTATCAGGCTTTGAATACGAAAAAGCGTTAGGAAATGGCGTACCGGGGAATAAGATTATCTTTAACGGACCCGATAAAACGGACGAACAACTTATTGCAGCCGCACGCAACAATTCGCTTATCCATATCGATCATTTCGACGAACTCTATTCACTGATTAAACTCAGTGAAGAGAACAGCCTGAAACCCCGCGTGGCTATAAGGGTGAATATGGATACCGGCATTTATCCCAAATGGGACAGGTTTGGATTTAATTTCGAAAACGGTCAGGCCTGGACTGCCATCACCCGCATTCTTAACTCCGAAAATCTCGACCTGGTAGGTCTACATTGCCATATCGGTACATTTATGCTTTCACCTTCTGCATATTCAACGGCAGCTGCCAAAATGTGCGAACTAACCTGGAAGGTAAAGGAAAAGTTCAATAAAGTTCTGCAATATATTGATCTTGGAGGAGGTTTCCCTTCGACCAACACGCTGAAAGGAGCTTATCTGCCAGGCTCTGATACAGTTCCATCCATCGATCAGTTTGCCGATGCTATTACAGATGTAATTCTTGGGTACGGATTCAGGCAGGAAGATTTACCTTTGTTGATTCTCGAATCGGGGCGGGTGCTGATTGATGATGCAGGATTCCTGCTGGGAACTGTTCTGGCTAACAAACGGCTTTCGGATGGACGCAGAGCAACAATTCTTGATTTTGGAGTAAATACCCTGTTCACTGCATTCTGGTACGATCACCAGATCAGTACTACACAATCCTATGGCCAGCATACCGAAGAAATGGTGCTGTATGGCCCGCTTTGTATGAATATTGATGTTGTTCGCGAAAGCATAACCATGCCATTGCTCGAAAAAGGCAACCATGTGGTAGTTCATAAAGTGGGTGCATACAACATGACTCAATGGATGCAATTTATTACTTTGCGCCCCAATATTGTTTTAATTGATAACGAAAACAATACGCACGTGATCCGTAATGCTGAAACACTTGCGTCCATGTTGTCGAACGAACAGATTCCTGAGCATTTGAATTTCAATACTCTGAAGTAATTATCTGTATTTTGGATAAGAAACCTGATGCACGACTTTGATCTTCTCACTTTTCATTTTTTATTCTGTATATGCCCATCCGCCAATATGTTGAAACCTTTCGCACTACTATTCTGCCAGCCACGCTGAACAGTTATTCTGCCATTTTCTTTTTCAACAACAAGTTTCTGGCATCAGCAATTTTGCTGGTTACATTTTTTAACTTTTTTGCCGGGCTTAGTGGGTTAATTGCGGTTTTGGTTACCGTATTCATTGCAAACTCAATGGGCATGGATAAAATTCAGCTCAAAAACGGGATATATAGTTTCAACGCATTGCTTACCGGCATAGGTATGGGAACATTCTTCGATCCCGGTTATGTGTTTTTTAGTTTGCTTTTATTAGCCGCATTGTTAACGGTTATCCTTTCGGTTACCCTGGGTGGCTGGCTGGGTAAAAATGGTTTGCCTTTTCTCAGCATACCTTTTGTTATTTCGTTCTGGTTCATCGTTCTGCCTTCGGCACAATTCGAAAACCTGGGATTAACGCAGCGCAACATCTATTGGATGAACGAAGTATATGCCATAGGCGGAAATTCAATGCTCACGTTCTTTCAAACCATCGATTCGATGCCTATTCATAAAATGCTCGACATCTATCTGCGGTCGATGAGTTCCATATTTTTCCAGAATAACCTGATTGCAGGTCTGATAATTGCCATCGTAGTTCTGATCAGTTCGCGGATTGCATTTTCACTTACCATACTCGGGTTCCTTTCTGCTTATCTTTTTGCTCAGTTTTCAGGTTCCGAAGCTGCCAGTATCACGTATTACAATATCGGGGCTAACTATATCATGGTTGCCATAGCCATTGGAGGTTTTTTTATAATTCCATCACGCTATTCTTATTTGTGGGCGGTTTTACTGGTGCCACTCACTTCACTCGTATTGTTATTTATGAGTAAACTGCTGGGATTCATTCAATTACCGGTGTTCTCTCTTCCCTTCTCTTTTGTAGTAATCCTTTTCGTTTATTTTCTAAGGTTAAGAGTTAACCCTTCGAAACTGAAACTTACTCCAATCCAATACTATTCACCCGAAATAAACCTGTACACATTTAATAATAATAAAGACAGGCTGTCACATTTCCTGTATTTTCCGTTCTATTTACCGTTCTGGGGCGAGTGGATTGTAACACAGGGGCACAATGGCGAACACACGCACAAAGGCGATTGGGGAAAGGCTTTTGATTTTATGATCAAAGATGACAAATTAAAAACCTACACTTCGAATGGATTGCTTTGCGAGAATTACTACTGCTACAAAAAACCCATCCTGGCACCTGCTGATGGAATAATTGAAGAAATTATTGATAACGTTGACGATAATGAAATCGGGAAAGTTAACACCACCAGCAATTGGGGAAATACAATTATAATCCGGCATTTGCCAGGTCTTTATACACAAATGTCGCACCTCAAGAAAGGCTCGTTCAAAGTGTCAAAAGGCAATTTTGTGCAACGTGGTGATTTACTCGGGCTTTGCGGCAATTCAGGCCGCTCACCGGAACCTCACCTGCATTTCCAGGTACAGGTAACTCCTTTGATTGGCGCACGAACCATTGATTACCCCTTCGCCTATTACCACCAGAAAGAACTTTCGGTATTGAAACTGCATCAGTTTTCGAAACCCGCCGAAGGAGCTTTAGTTTCAGGAATAAGCAGCAATACTTTATTGAAAGCAGCGTTTGATATAATGCCTGACTCGGGTTTTAAATTTTCTTATGTAAACAAAAAAGGAGAGGAAGTGGTTGAGCAATGGATTGCATATACTGATGCTTACAACAATAAATACCTGTATTGCAGGGAAACTGAATCGAGTGCTTATTATGTAAACGACGGCTCGATGTTTTATTTCACTGCTTTTTACGGGAATAAAAAATCGTTGCTGTATTACTTTTACCTGTCGGTTTACAAAGTGTTTTTAGGCAATCCTGATACGCTTATTTTGAGAGATGCCATGCCGCTCAATATTATCAGGAATAAAAAAACAAGCATCTGGCTGCACGATTTTATTGCTCCTTTTTATAATTACATACGGGCATGGTATTCAATAAAAGTTGAAACTACCGATAATCCATTCGATACCGGTTTGCTGGTATTGAAATCGGAAATTCAGGTTTCGGTGATGCAAAAAACCCGTAAAGAAAGCAGCAGTACCATTACCCTAAGCAGGAACATGATAAAAGAATTCAGTTTTGAATCACCGAAAACAAACATAAAAGCCGTATGCATAAATTAATAATTGTTGTATTGCTTTTGGTTTCGGTAAAAGTGAATGCACTTGATACCATCACTATTCATTCGGTTGATAGCATTACATACCAATGCTATCTTACCGGTGATTGGGATAAATTAATTGAGATTGGGGATCTGGCAATAGCGCAAAATATTGATTTTAAACTACTTCGTCAACGAATGGGATATGCCTACTTTGTTAAAGCTGATTATTTCGCTTCGCAAAAACAATATGAAAAAGCCCTGGCTTTTGACGAAGATGACCCCGCTACCCGTGAATATCTGTACTATTGCGGACTGAATACAGGCAATATTGCCTATGCCCGTTTTCAGGCCCGGAAACTTTCAGCAGAAACAAAAAAAAGACTTGGTATTCATGCTATCAACCCGGCTGCATCCATTGATCTGGAGTACAATTACAAATCCAATAATGGCGAAAACCGTTCGAATCCGGCTTATTTCCGGGCAGGACTTTATACACAAACAGGATACCGGCTATCGCTATATCAATCCGTTTCTAACTATAAACAAACAGTAAACTCCATTCTGATCAAACAACCTGATTATTTCGCACTTATAAACTGGTCAGTTAATTCGCACACATCACTTTCGGTGGCGTATCATTACCTTAATACGGGTCTCGACGGGTATAAATATCCGGGCAACCTTGTATATGCTTCAATTTCAAGAAGTTTATATCGTTTTACTCTGGGTTTGAACGGATCATTTTTCAGGAATGATCTTGGCGATTTTACACAAATAGGACTTCATGCCGGAGTTGTTTTGCCAGTTAAATCAAGTGTCTATTTTAATACCTATCTCAATGGATTAATTGAAAAACAATCAAGTAAGTTTATTTTCGCACAGTATGCAGGTGTCCGCATTTATAAATCTTTATGGGCCGAAGCAAATGTTACGTTAGGTAATATGCAGAATTACAACGATCACAATGCCCTTTACATCTACAATTCGATTGACCCTACCCTGTTCCGGACTGGTTTATCACTTTACTGGTACGTGAATAAAAGCATAACTTTATACGGCAATTACCTTTACGACACCAAACAGGTGGAGCAAACCACCAATCAGTACATTCAGCATTCATTGTTAGGAGGAATTATATGGAAACTTTAAAAAGAATATTACTTACTGTAGCCGCTATCTTTCTGTTCGGCTGCCTTATGGCGCAGAATACAACTGCAACGCAGGCCACTTTCGTGAAAAGTTATGAGTCGGAGAAATCGGGTAATTATGTTTCGGCTATCACTACCATGAAAACAATTTATAAATCGGATAGTTACATTATAAATATTCGGTTGGGATGGCTTTGTTACCTGGCAAAGCAATATAGCGAATCAATTAAATATTACGAAAAATCCATTACGCTGAAACCGTATGCCATCGAAGCCCGCTTTGGTTGTGTGAAACCCTTAAGTGCCATCGAAAGCTGGGAAAAGGTGAAGGTTCACTATATGGAGATACTTAAAATTGATCCGCAGAATACAGTCGCAAATTACTGGTTGGGTGTTATTTACTACAACCGGAAAGACTATGTAAGCGCAACAAAACTCTTCGAAAAAGTGGTCAATCTGTATCCGTTGGATTACGATTCGGTGATTATGCTGGCATGGTCGAAGCTCAATACAGGCAAATCGGCTGATGCAAGGGTGTTGTTTAATCATGCACTTATTCTGCGGCCAAACGATAGTTCGGCACTTAGCGGATTGAAGTTGATAAAGTAGAGTTATGGCTGGTTGAACAAACAATAGGATTTGGTTTCGAAAATGCAGATTTTTGATATCTTCCTTTTAGGTAACAGCCTAAAATACAATAAGGTAAGTAACCTTCAGCATGAAATCGTTACGGGGATGTATTTTCCAAAGTTCGTTTACATATTGGTCGAAAGGTAAATCCCCGTTTTCTTCAAAACCGGTGCGTCCCTGCGACCAAACCAGGTAAAGCGAGGAACCGGTTTTATATTCCCAACGGAAAACCATATTCGAGCGGTACTGCAGGAAATGAAAATCAGGTTTGTAGAATCCGTAATCGTATTCCTGGTCATGATCTTCATCAACCAGGTAAGCATTCCATCCCTCATTGTACGAAATTTCGCCGTCATCAAACTGGTGATACCTGTCAGTAAATTTATTTGCTTTCGGTTCAGTAATTCGTTTATACTCATTGTATTGCCCGGCGAAAATATAAGGCTGGGCATAGTACTGCAACGAAAGTTCAGGAGTAAGGCTCACATTCACGCGCAGTGAAAGGTCGTAAACCTGCCTGCCCAGGTTTGCCATTATGTATCGGGGATCTCCAATGTACGATGTTTCAGTTACATATTGTATTTGGTTGATACCCGTAGTGTACTGTGGTATAAGCGAAAGCAGAAGGGTTTTAAGAGGTTTGTAGGTAATTTCCATAGCATATCTATGACTTGTGTTATAGCCATCCTGTCCAAAATATTGCGAAGTACTTAACTTGAACATAAGTTTCTTACGGCTATCGGATTCGGCATATGCGCTGAAACTTAATACAGGCGGGAGCAGCAGGGCTGGGCCTCCCCACAGTTCGCCTCTCGAAAGCGTGGTACCTGCATAATTAATACCGGTTCCTGCTGTGTAATAGTTTTTGAACTGACCGTTAACGTTAAAATCCAGGCCTTTATTTATACTTTCGAGGCCGAAATCCCAGGTATAATACTCAGTGAAATTCGCCGAAGCCCATCTGAAAACACCAAAGGGTTTAAATTTCCGGTAACGCAACCAGAACAGGTGCTGTATCTCATCCGCCTGCCTCAGGTAACCTACATCGTTAAAATCGAGCCCGGGCGATCGCATGGTAACATAGCCAAGAAACTGCCAGTTACCTGTTCCGGCTTTCCCAACTTCAATTGTTCCTCCGTATCCGTTCAGTATTGTACTTGAAGTGTCGTAAGTAACATGATCGTTATCAGGGCGTTGATAATACCTTGCCGGAGAGCTTTCCAGGTTTTCAATTGCATCGCTGCTTCCTTTTATTGAAGAAAAAACGGCGCGTCCCGAAAGGTAATAGGTTTTATCTTGCCAGAAATGAATTGCATTTAAACCACCGGTATATGCTGCTTTCGGAAGGAAACTGAGTTGCGGCTCTTTTATGGAACGGTTGGTTGCTGTGAAAATCCCTCCGATCACCGTGTTTCCCTTATTGAAATCCTGCGATACCCGTGCAATAAAGTAATTGCTAAGAGGTTCTATACTCTCTTTTCTTTGCTCTCCGCCAAAATCAATTGTTGCTTTTTCTTCCTGGGTTACCGACTCGATAATACCTATCGAAAGTCCTTTCCGGGTTTTACCCGATAATTTGAAAGATCCCAGGATGGTCGTTTGCTCCGGTGCCGAAGCAAACTCTCCTGAATCGGGGACAGGTGTATAGTGCGGAGCCCTGCCGATTCGCCGCGAATAGAACAGCATATTCTGGTTGTTTTCGCTGTCTGCGCCGGTAAGTTTGAAAGTGAAAATATTCTTTCCTTCAATAAAGAAAGGCCGTTTCTCAGGGTAAAAAGTTTCAAAAGCAGTTAAGTTTACAACAGAAGGATCGGCCTCAACCTGACCGAAATCAGGATTAATAGTGAAATTAAGTGTCAGGTCGTTGGAAATGGCTACTTTGCCATCGAGGCCTACAGTTCCGGAATATTTCCGACCAGTCTTAAATGGATTTCCTTCTTCCTTCTGTTCGAAAGTAGCCTTGGCATAAGAGTAAGGAAGCAATTCAATATCACGTTTTGGTTTAATGCCGTCGAGCCCCTGCAACTTCCCGTAAAGGCTTACAAATCCGGGAGCCATATTAGGGATGGGTTGCCAAAGCGAAAGCTCCTGCTTACGGTAAATATACCGCATGATATTTAGCCCCCAGGAGTGTTTGTCTTTTTTCGCAAACCGGAGTTGTGACAGGGGAATACGCATTTCAGCAATCCACCCGGATGCATCAACCTTTGTGGCTGTATAGTAAACGGCTTCCCAGTTGGCATCATTCCCATTGTCGTTCACAAACATAAAATCGAACTGAACTCCGGCTGAAGTTACCCCAAAGTTAAAAGCGGTAAGTTTGTCATCATAGCTATCGATTGAAACTGCCAGCCAGTCGCCGTCATCCTGATCCCGCCGCGAAAGTCTTCTCACAATTTCACCGGGAACCGAATCCATTGCCTGAATTATTATATAGAGGTTGTTGTCGTCAAAAAGGATCTTGAATCTGGTGTTTTGCGATGGATCTGCTCCGTCATTCGGGTCGCGCTGAACAAAATCGCCTGTCCATTCTACTGCTTCCCAGGCAACTTCATCAAATGAGCCGTCAATTACCGGGGCTTTACTAATGAGCCTATGCGTCTGATAAGCCTTTGTTTGTGAAAAAACATTGGCATATAGACATAAAGATAAAAGAAGCAAAAATCCCTTGAGTTTCATAATACGGATTTTGCCATTACTATTGCATAGTACAAAAGTGCCGGAGTAAAAAGTGTTTTGGTTACGTACTTTATCCAAAAATATCAAAAAGGTTATACCTATTCATGATTTTATTTTCCGGATAAGAATAAACTTCTTCTTCAACAGCTTATGACTGAATATTTCTTCTCCCTTATACGGTGTCAGTAAGAAAACTCATCATTTTGTGTAAACATGTTCATTTTCTTTATTCTAGGTTTGGTATACAAAACTCAATCTTCTGTGCGCGAGTACTTTACCCTTCGGTTGCTGAGTGATGGTTGGTGAGCGAAGCCGAACCAAGCCGAAGCAAAGGGGTGAGCGTGGGCAAAACTCATTTTAGACTCGTTTTCTTACACTCACTATATAGTATATTAAATGTCAGATGTTTTTTTATGTTTGAAACCGAAGTTTATTCATATTCCATACGAATGCGGTAATGCTGCGGTACCTGCTGACCAGGCCTTTCAGACAGAACTGTTGTGGTGAGTGTTCGGTTCGAACCATCGTATGTGCGTTCAACCCTGCTCAGCATTTTTCCATCTTCGGTTTTTTCTTCCTGCACAAGGATATTGCCGTTGTCGTCGTAAACTATGATTGTTATCTCAATTCCTGATGATGATTCTTCCATCGATTCGGAAAGGCGGCCTTCCGGGTCGTAAGTAAATGTATTCCTTTCGGTGAGATGCTTTTCTTCATTGTAACGGCGTCGTACGGATGCAAGTCCTGATTCATCGTAATTGTAAAGGATGTGATAGTTTTCCTCGGGTGTTCTGAATACTTCTTCGGTAATTTTACCGTTTTCATCGTACAATATTTTACGCTGTGTAATAATTTCTCCCGCAATATCATATTCGGTTTCCGAAACAGGTAAATCGCCATCGTAAACATTAACAAGGTAATTGCCGGTTTCGCCCTCGCTGTCAATGCTTCTCTTGCTCAGGATACGTCCCTGCTTGTCGTATGTGTAATTCACTACATCAGCCGTGCCATCAAGGTAGTGAACATATTCCTTTATGAGCTGTCCCTCCTCATTGTATTCCATACTCCGGTGTTCGGTAACTTCATCGTCGGTTTCAAGTAATAGTTCATCTATCGCTTTTCCTTCGTTGTTATACTGGTATTTATACTTGTGTTCAACAGTTCCGTCCTGATTATAAGTAATCACCTCAACCGGATGCCCGCTTTCATCGAATGTTGTATTTTGATGAATGATTTCTTTCTCGCGGATATCAGTTTCGTCCAGATCTGAAATATTATTTGCCCTGAATGATTTTACGGATTTCATAATCAGTAGTTTGTCAATTAATTCTTTACGAAAAAATAGTATGCAAATATATGGAAAGAGCCGAAATTTTTCAAAATATTTTAATGGCTTCATCTATAAGTCTTCGGTTTTATTTACCTCAAGAAGAATTTTGTTGGCAAAAATCATAGGGAAAGAGAAAATAGCTTTTGCAAACAGATCAGAAATGAAGAAAATAGCACAAATCCGGGGCTTATATGATTTATAAATGGGTCTGCCGTAAATTTATTTGATCAAAAGCATCCTGAAGTTGTTCTTTTAATGTAAATGCTAATTTCCCGATTTAATTTTGACAGTTGATTAGCTTTGCACTGATTTTAATTTCGCTGCTGCACAATAAATTGCAACTTTCGGAATTATTTTATAAAGTAATAACGTTGATAATTACCATGGATAAAATCAGGAATACAGTTTTGCGGAGTTTGTTTATGATTGAATTAATACTGGCTGGCTTTGCTGGTTATAGCCAGGAAGCAGACGATAAAACTGACAGTTTGTATGCTGCAAGGCTGATGCAGGATAATCTGGAATTGTATCAGCAGATTGACAGCCTGAATCTAATTATCAGGGGAAGCCGGGTCCGCACTCAGATTGAAAGTCGTCAGGCTGACTCGCTGCAGCAGGTGGTTGCGCAACTCCAGAGCCAATTGAATATGTCAGGTATCAGGATCGACACATTGGAAGCTCAGCGATTGCATATCAAACAGGAATTATTAAATGTAAAACAGCAAATGCTTGCAATTAGCACACAACTGGAAGAAAAACTTCAATTACTCCGCGACAAAGAATACCATCTCAACGATTGCCAGATAAAACTCAGGGAAGCCCAATTGGCAGCCTCGCTCAATCAGGCCAGGCTGGAAGGCCGGATTGATGTTAACACCACCAAAGTGGAAGCAAAGGATCGCGAGATTGCTTATATGCAGGAATCTTTAAAAGAGAAAGATCGGATTATCAGCGAGAAAACCAATGAACTGGCCGTTTATTACAAAGATAAAAGCAATTCGCTTCGCATTATCGATTCCCTGACCCGGACACTTAATGCCAGGGAGCTTGAATTTGTGAAAGTAAATGAGAGATTAAATATTATAGAAGGCCAATACAACAAAATGATTGCCGCACAAACAGAAGCTACCAACAAGAGGAAAAAAATCCGTTTTGTACAGGGAGTGGCTTTAAAGTTCTACCGCACACCCGATTGGCAACTGGCTCCCCAAAGCTCCGCTGCAACCGCAGTGTATGTAATATCAAATAAAAATGCCGGGAAAATTGAGTTTGATTATATAACCGGTATCAGCCTTGCTTTGTATGATCTTACCAAGCCAGATGCAAAATACACTTCTGATGTAGGAATGTTCCTGGGGTTCGGTGGTACCAATCTATTTAAAAATTTCTTTATAGCCCCGAGTTACAAGGCATTCGATTTTTTTCATTTTATGATAGGGATGAATATTGCCGAGTACAATCAATTAAAGACTGGGTTTAACGAAGGAGATGTGCTGCAGCCGGGTATGAGTATCCCTACGGTTAAACAATGGAAGGCGAATCTGTATTTCGGAATGACTCTTGATTTTGATCTGCTTTCGAATATAACAAAGAAGATGTAGTTGTAGGATTCAGGGTTTGGGGATTAGGGTTCAAAAGTTCAATGCTTCACGTTTAAGGGTTCAATGCTACGCGTTCAAAGGTTCAATGCTTCGCGTTCAAGGGCTCGCTTCGCGTTCAAGGGTTCAATGCTGTGCGTTCAAAGGTTCAATGCTTCACGTTTAAGGGTTCAATGCTTCGCGTTAAAGGGTTCGCTTCGCGTTCAAGGGTTCAATGCTACGCGTTCAAAGGTTCTATTTTTCTATTTTTCACTTGTCCTTTATTCTTTATTCAAATCCTTTTGGTTCTGGCTTGTCCTGGTCAGGTTTAGATTGCAGAGAATTTAGATTTTTGAAGAGATTAAAATTTATATGAAACAAGCAGAAGGCAAAAACTTCAATTGCCAAATCGTAAAATTGTCAAATTGTCAAATTGTCAAATTGTCACATTATCCCATTGTCTAATTGTCTAATTGCCGAATTGTCACATTATCACATTATCAAATTATCACATTCTCACATTTTCAAGCCAACCACAAAAACCAATCAAAATTGGCACTATCTTTGCATCCCTTTAGCAACAATCAGGGGCTGACCGGTTTTGACAGCAAGGACAGTGGGATTGTAAGCATGCCGGGACTTTGAGTGAATGGCCCGTTAAAACCAAATGCTCGCGCCAACTAAATGGCAACAATTACGATTACGCATTAGCCGCTTAATCACAGTATTAACCTGCTAATTGTCCTCCGGGAAGCCTCGCCATCCGGCGTCCCGATTCAGGGCATCGAAAAGGGAAGGATAAGGTTGCCGGAGTCCTGACGGCAGCTCGAAAACCAAAGGGAATAAGGCAAGGATTGGGTGGCTTTTTGCCGGTTCCTGCACGACAATCAACTGAAAGCTAAGCATGTAGAAAGCGGTTTTGCTGCTTGTTTGGACCCGGGTTCGACTCCCGGCAGCTCCACATTTATTGAACACAAAACGCTGTATATCAATAATATACAGCG
>Ga0105047_10011532_pt1 | contig 14326 bp, 19 predicted proteins | sample MAT04_FD_78384 | JGI IMG/M metagenome (GOLD analysis project Ga0105047, IMG submission 78384) | Freshwater microbial communities from Lake Fryxell liftoff mats and glacier meltwater in Antarctica - MAT-04 (megahit assembly) | ecosystem: Environmental > Aquatic > Freshwater > Ice > Liftoff... | reverse complement strand
GTCGGCAACGGCACCGAGCTACACCGCAAGTGGCCCGACCTCGACCTCACCCGACAGGCCGCCATCGTCACCGCCATCCTGGATCATGTCGTGATCGGACCAGGCACCCCCGGCGCCCGCGGCCTCGACCCTGATCGTGTCGATCCGGTCTGGCGGCTCTGACCCGACCACACGCCCGCCTCGCACCACCGCCAACATGTAGGTGACGGCGACGGGGCGCGGGTCGGCGGCGCCGAGGAGGACCGCGACCCGGGTGAGCGCGTCCGGGTCGGTGACCTTGCCCGGAACCCGATGACGCTCGCACGACGACGCCACCCACGAAGCCAACCTGGACACTGGCAGCGGATCGGATCCGTGGTCGTGCGTTGTTCCCATGCCTACATACCCACTGCGAAGTAGCCGCCTGTCCGGAGATTTCTGGCAACACCTCGGCCGTGTTGCGGCCGCGGAGCGGCACGTTGCGGACTCGACGACGGCGAGTCTCTCGCCGCACCGCCCGGCCGGGCTCTCCGTGTCGACAGGTCGAGCCCGGCCATCGGCGACGCCTGCGCGGTGCTCCCCGGAGGTCCCACGAAGTGGGACCTCCAAGTGTGTCTGGCCACTTTCAGGCCCCACCGGGAACCCCAACCCCGCGGCCGCCCGGGCAGGCACCCGACCGTCAACGAGACGGGCGCCGAAGGCGACCGAACCGGCCCACCAGCGCCGGCCCCGAGCCACGAACCGACGATGACGGCAAGACCGGGCCGGGCCGGTCAGCGAACCGCTGAATGGCCAGCAGTTCGCCGTCGTGGCCACGACGGCGCCGAACCGACGGACGGGGTGCGAGAGCAGAAGACCACTATGGCGCCGAGGCAGTTCGGCGAGGAGGTCGATCACCGGGCACGCCACGAGAAGGAAGGCGCGCGTTGACTTCCCGCCGCATGATCCAGAGGCCGGCCGCTCCGAGTTCCCAACCGCAGGTCAACGGGGGTGCTGGGAACTCCCGAGGGCCACACCCGCAACGCGGCACCTCGTCGTCACCCGAGCGAAGCGCTTCCTCGGTGTGGGTCGGCTTCGCCGGTTCACCTCGTGGCCGTGCCGAACGATCACAGATCGAACAGCGACAGCACCTCGGCCTGTCCCGCCGCCGTGGCCGGTCGCGCTGCGGCCTTGCGTGGCATTGCCGGGGGGTCCGTGACGCGTTCACGCGTCGACACCCCCCGGTCGAGCTCGGTGCGCACGAGACGGCCGAGGACCTCCGAGACGTGCTCGTCGTCGGCGAGGCACCGGGCACGGAACTCGCGCCAGGTGTCGTCGTCGACGTTGATGCGCGCCGTCTGCTGCTCGAAGGCCGGCCGCCAGTTCCGTGGTGATCCCATGCCTACATACCCACTGCGAAACCGGCGCCGGTCCGGACATTCCCTGCCTGCCCTGGCGCGGCGGTCAGCGCCCGGCGCTGAGCTCCGCGATCGTGCATCCGATGCACGAAACGTTCGACGCATTCACAGAAGATCACCACAAGTGTGCACGGCGCCTCCGGCGGCCCTCCCTCACCCGACGAAGAGGCGGAGCTGCGCCGATGGCAGGGGAGCAGGCCGTCCACATCCTTGCCTCGCGTGGCGTCCCGACGCCGCCGGGACGGCTAAGCGCGGCGGCGGCGCGCGGCGGCCCCGCCGCGCGACAACCCGATCGTCGGGGCGACCGCCCGATCCGCCCGCCGCGGGGTCGCGTTCACGCGTCGACGCGGCGGCGGGCCGGCCAGACGTCGAGCACGGCGCCACGCGGCGGGCCAACCTCAGGCCACTTCACGCGTTCACCCGAGCGCGACTGCTGCTGGCGCCCCGAAGGCTCCACCCTGGCGGGCTCCGCTTCGGGTTGCCGTCCGAGCATTACCGGGCGCCCCGCAAGCTGCCGATCCGATCACGCCGCCCTTCGTGCTCACGCCGCCGACGTGGTGGGCTCGACGAGTTCGTGACGGCGCTCCGTCGGCGTCGACTGTGCCGCTGTCACCGAGCCGAGCAAGACCGCGACCACGCCCAGCACGGCCGGGTCGTCCACCCGAACAGGGAGATGTTGCGCGGCGGTACTGCGCTCGACGAGCTCGCGCGCAGCCTCGACGACGCTCATCACGTCGTCCTCGGGGCGGCGACGATGCGTTGGTCCATGCCCCAGTACTGCGTCAGTTCCGACCAAACGGTGACGGTCGAACTTCGTCGTCACCGGTGTCAGCGCCAACGACGGGAACCGCGACGACTTCCCACCACGATCCCCGAGACAGTCGCTCCGACTTCCCAACCGCAGGTCAACGCCGGTGCCGGGAAGTCGCGCTGACCTCCCCATCTCCCCTGAGAGGGTCGGGTCAGGGTTCCGCGGCCTGTCGGCCACCCTCAGTGCGTGAGGCTCGGTGCGCCCCACGCTCCCGACGGAACAGGGCGCCTACGCGTGCGGGCGGGCCTCACGGACGGGAGGGCCGGGTTCGGATCCGCTTGGCCGGCGGCGGCGTCCTGAGGACGCTCTGGGGCCTCCACCGTCCAGGTCCGGCTGGGAGGCCGGCGTGTGCCGTCGCCTCCGTTGCCGGCGTCTCGCGCGGGCTGGCGCTGCGCGCCGTTCGGTCGCCTTCGGCGCCCGTCTCGCGTGCGGGTGCTTCGCGGGCGGGCGGGGCGGTGTGGGGTTCCCGTCGGGTCCTGAAATTGGCCAGACACACTTGCAGGTCCCACGTCGTGGGATCTGCCGAGGAAGTGACCTCTGGTCAGCGACGCGCACGAGCGCGGCGACTACAACCGGGCGGCTGCCCCGCCCCGCCGGGCGTCTTGTGGGCGCGGACTCAGACCTCCGGAAGTCGAGCGGCTGAGCAGGGGCGATGTTGGAGTCGGTCTTGCAGAAGGGGCTACTATTCGCAAAGCGGTGACGTTTACCGGCTCTGCCGTTGCCGGCTGCAGGCGCGACTCTTCGCGAGATCGGCGCGGCCATCGGGGTATCAAATGTGAGCTCACGCCTGGCGCCTCGCGGTGCGATAGAAGCCGTCACCCGTGATCGGTTCCGGAGGTCTGGGACTGCGTCACGTGTTTGGCGGCTGTAGTCGATGCAGTGGTGCCGACGTCGGTTCCACGCAAGTGCTACTCGCCGTTCGTCCCGCCGAATCGAATCTAACGCAGTTCGTGCAGGGCGCCCCACAACTCCTCAGCATCAGCGAGAGTCATGGACTGGATCTTGTCGTAGTCCTCCCAGCCCCGTTCAGAAAGCGCGTCAACTAGTTCAAGCGCTTGCAACGAGTCGAGAATGTCCACGATTAGCGTGGCCGTGACCGTCTCATTGAGATCCACACTGCACAGGGCGGGTAGCCAGCTCAGGAACTCTTCATTCATACGCTGACTCTTGGGTCCGATGGACGATTAGATCGCCACGCGATGCCCGCCAGGTATCACGATAGATCGCAAAGATCCGCTGATCCCAGAATTGGTCGTCCCAGTAGTAGTGCGCCTTCAACCGGCCTTCCTCATGCAACAACTCTCCCGCACCGGCGGCATAGTCCACCGCGACGAATTCAGGTGATTCCAAGTAGAGCTTTCGCACGTCCCATGATCGGAACACGAGGTCGACAAAGAGCAACAGGGCTTCAAATGGCCAGCCACGACGCATCAGGTGGGGCGGAACAATGGCAGACAAGTGAGCGAACCCGCTCATTGGGTCATGGCCGAACATTTGGAACAACCCAGCTCGCTCCCCAGAAGAAAGCGCCTCACCGATCATCTGAATCTGCACATCATGCCAAAGAAACTGGTCAAAACCCGATGGCGAGATGCTTGAACCTCGAAGTCTCCACCGATGCGCGACAGAGCTGCCGGTAGTCAACTCATACAACCACTGAGTGTCGCTCGGCCGGACCGCTCTGAGCCGAGTGTACTTGCCGGTCGCCGGGGAGAAGGTGTCGCCGCTCTGCTCATTCGGTTTCACGGGAGGAAGTAGCCCTCCAGGAACTCGCCAGAGTTGGCGTCGATGACGCCAACGTATTTGTGATAAAGGGGTGCGCTAGACGTGGTGGTTGCTTCCTGTCCCGGCAAAGGAGGTCGCGTCGGGTGAGGTATCAGTCCTTGATCCGACTCAAATACCACAATCCACACCTGTCGATCGGCGATGACCCTCGGCGCTTGGGTTGGAACTGGTGCTGGTGCCGGCGCAATGCTGCTTGCCGGCGTATACGTCCTTGGCTGCGAGTACGAGGCAAGACTCGCCTGAACCGGTACCCAGATGCGTGTATCGACACCGTCGGACGCCAAAGCTCGCGCCCGGGCCTCGTCGATAGCCACCGTTATGCCCGGCGGAAGCGCTCGGAACTGGGCGACATCATGCTCAAGGTCTTTGAGCTGTACCCATTCGCTCGGCAGTGTTGATGGAATCTGCGTTGCCGTTTCCGATGGTCGAGCCGTTGACGCTGTGGATTCAATCGGTCCCCCATTCCCTTGCTGACGAGCGGCAGCGTCTACGGAGGTTGTGGCGCCGCTCGCTTGCCGCGTCTCCACTCCCTGGGTAGAAGAACAAGCGACGATCAAGAGACCGGCTGCAGAAACCATGGTTGACAGAGTGAGGCGGAGTGGCTTCTGATTTGCCATCGGCTCGGTCCTTCCTAGTAGCGATTGTCCCAGAGGTAGAAGTCATCGGAGCCGGAGGCCGAGTGGCTCTGAGTTCCCAGAGCTGACGTGAGATTCGCGTCGTTGACTATCTGGCTGTACCACTGACCGCTGTAGTATTTCTTGACACTTGAGAAGTGATTCTTCGTTGCAGATTCGCCAGGGCTCTGAGTTTGCGTGTGCTGAACCTCGCCCAGCCATTCGATATATACAGGGGCACTATCAAGGTTGACCGTGTAGTTGTACGACGTACCCTCGTTGGTGGTCAGGAACATGTAGACCTGCTTGGGAGATCCAAGCCCTTGCGAGATCGAGTAGCTATCGCCCTTCCACGTCTGGGTGTCCGGAAGGTTGGCGATAAACACGACTGAACCGGAACCCAACCAGTAGAAGTATCGATTGGCAAAGCCGTTGTACTTCACCCAACCGATCTGAGCGAAGCCCGTTCCCTGAATCCCGACCCACGATGCACTCAGGGCGCCCGTCGTGTTGCAAAGCGCTGGATTGTCGCGAGTAATTACAGCTGCTGCGCCCAAATAGACGTTGGCTTGACCGCCGCTCGGCCAGCGTGTCAACCCTGTCCCACCGGCGCTAACCGGCGTGCACGATTGGGCACATGCCGGATCGGTGATGACCCCAAGCTGAAGGCAAGTCGCCAATGGAACCACCGCGCCTGCCGAAAGGAGACGCGTGACCGTGCGACGCCCTGTCCGCCCTGATCTCCGCTGTGCTCGATTCTGAAGGGACAGCGAATGGTGTTCACCAGATGGCTCCCGAGACCCGCTCGCGAGTTCAAGGTCCCCAACCTTGCTCGCCTCCGCCTCAAGTCCGCTAGACGTCCAGCCATTCGCCATAGGGCTACGGTACCTGCGTCGCAGGAGGCGCAACGGCTACGTCGTGAGCGGTAACGCAGATCGAGAGGTTGTCCCCGGCCCGCTGGTGCTCGAGAAGATCATGGCCAGGCTTTCCGCAGACAGGTGTGTCGTGGAAATGGGGGATCTGCATCGACGGACACAAGCACCACCTCGGCCTGGTCGACGGGGCGACACGGACAACGCCACGGTCGTCAGGACCTCCTCGCAGGTTGCGTGACCGTTGGCTGAACACGACGCGCCCGATCCTGGTGTTCTCGATGGCGCCAAGGCGCTCACTGCCGCGGTCAACGCGGTGGTCGACCACCCGTGAGCCTGCTTTTGGCAGTTCCCCGATCGCGCCGAAGCGGCGCTCAAGGCTGTGGGAGGGTTGGCGGCGGGCGGTGACCGACCCGGTTCCACGGAACGGAAGCTGGCATAGGATGTGTTAGCGACTTGTGAGGTTGGCCGAGGTGGTCGTGCGACGAGGGCGAGGACGCCTGGGGCAGCGGCATCCGGCCATCGGGACACCCAAACAATTCTCGGGCGGGCCCCTGCGTCGCAGCCACCCCGCAGGCGCCTTCGTGCTGCAACCCGTGGTCGGCCGATCCCGCCCGTCGCACGTAGCTTCTCGCGCGCCCTCGTCCCTGACAAACGGATCACGTGGGCCTGCGTCCCACTCACCTGGGAAGAGACGGACCATGACTCGGTGGAAGAAGGGCGATACCTGCGGGCTGCAGCCCTACCGCCCGACTTCGTGCCTGCGACCCCGGCATCGTCACGTCCGCTCCCACGATCACCGCCGGAGCAGCGGATGCCGCTGGCCAGCCTTCCTCGGCGGCCCTTCCGGCCACCTCCGCCGCCCGCCCCGCCGAGACGAACGTTCTGACCGCGCCACGCCTGACGCCGGCCCAGTTGCCGTTGCTGCCACCGAACGACGAACTGGAGGCCGCCGCGGTCCGGGTACCGGAGTCCGCCCGACAACTGACCGGCTTCGACGACCAGGGCCACGTCTACGGTTGGTCGAGCGGCGAACCGATCGACCGCTCCGGGGTCCGCCCGATCTTCTCCTTCGAAAACCGGGTAAAGGGGATCGCGGTACCGGGCCTGGGGATCGTTCCCCGCGATCAGTACGAGGCGCCCGGCTTCGATGCGGAGGCGGCGGCCAAGGCCAAGTGGGGCGACCAGTACGCGCTCCGCCTGAAGGTGAAGGCCGAGAAGGGCTTCTCCTGATCGCCGACATTCGCCGTGGCTTGCGGCGCGGCAATGCCGGACCGAGCACCGGGTGACGATTGGTTGGTGCTGGCAGCCCGCGTGAATCCCCTCCCGATCTGCCCCGCCGGGTTTCCTTCTGGAACCGGGAAGGCGTGCCGAAGCGGCCACCCAGCCCCGAGTCGGTCACCCCGCCCGGCCGGTTGCGCCTTCATTCCGGTCGATCGCGGCCGATGCGGCCGATCGCCGTTCGAGGATTGCTGAGGTCCGGAACGCCGGCACATCCTCCGAGCTTCGCCGCTGCCGCTGCCACTGCCGGCTGGCCATCGATGGTGGGCGACCGGCCGTCATCGACGCGGACGGGGCCTTCGACGTGCGAGCCGTCTTCACCCGCCTCTGGTTGCGGCGGTGGAGAAGGTGACGGCGAGCTCCTCGAAACGCTCCTGCTCGTGGGCGCTCAAGGGCGCGCTCCGGCCGTCGACCCACCCAACTACTTCTCGGATGGGCCCTTGCGTCGCGCAGATGCGCAGCCACCGGGGCCGAGCCATCGAGTCATCGAAACTTGGCCCTTGACCGACGGGTGGCCGATGAGAAATGTCAGCCCTTCTCCTTGTGCGACGTGCTCGAGCTTGCGCCGACGGCGATCCGACTCGTCGGACTTCGTGGCCGTGTTGAGCATCCAGCGGTCGACCGCGTGGCCCTTGATCACCACATCGATCGGTGCATCTCGCAAGCAGTCCGAGCGCATTCCCCCCAATCCGGGCGGTCCCTTCGGAGTCGGCCGTACTCCGAGGAGGTCGTATGACTGTTGTACACCGACACCCACTTCCGATCGAAGGCATCGACAGGCCCACCGTGGGGCCTGTTCGCGTTGCTGGGCTTTTGGCGGAACCGCTCACCTACGAAGAGTTCGTGCTGGTCTGCGACCTCTACGACTGGTGGCGAGTCGAGCTCGAAGACGGTGTGGTGACGGAAATGCCCACGAAAGCGATGCCCACTCCTGGACGTGCATGGTGGTGAGGCACCATCTCGACGAGGTGTTCGGGGGCAGCCCGTCACGTTCACCGGCCCGGCCCGAACGACCGACGACACGGCCTACAAACCCGATGTGTGGGGGTCTCCGCTCGTCCGCAACCGGCAGTACGAAAGCTCACGCCGATTCCGGAGATGGTGCTGATGGTGGAGGTCACGATCCACAGCCACCGCCGCGACTTCGGACGGAAGCAGGAGCACTATGCCGCGGCTGGGGTACCCGAGTATTGGGTGATCGAGCCCGACGATGGTGTGCTTCATCGGTTCACGGACCCCACGTCAACCGGCCACCACGCCAACATGCGCTTCGATGTCGGCCGCTTTGCCGAGGCCATCGACGTGCGGGCCATCCGCGCCGTGGCCCCCGCAGGCGACGAAGTAGCCCCTCGACCGCCCAGGACCTGATGGTTTGGTGGAGCATTGCTGTCGCTCAGCAACAGCAATGCGCCAGGAAAGCTTGCCGCGACGGAGCGGAACCCCCGGGCCCTACCCCTCGCTGCACGGGCCCGTCAGCGGAGCGCCCGTCAGCCGCCGAGCACCGTGATTTCGCTGATCGCCAGGTTGGTGCGGTTCGCGCCGGCGGTGCCCGACCCGCCGCCGAGCGCCGTGATCCACACCAGCACGTACTGACCCTTCGCCCCGCCCGTATCGAAATCGACGGCGCCCTGCGCGTCTTTGATTGCGGCTACCGGCTCGCCCCAATCGCTCAGTGCGGCGCCTGGGGTCTGGGCCACACGGATCTCCCCGGCCCACCCCGTGGCGGAGGTGGTGACCTTCACCTTCCGGATCGGCGCCGACCTTTCGAGCTTGACCCACACCCCCACACCAGTCTTGCGCCCGCCGAGCGGTCGGTCCGCCGAAACGCCTTCGTAGCCCTCGGTGCTCCACGACGTCTTGGCGTCGCCATCGATCACCTTGGACACGTTGGCGTCGTTCTCTTGGCCATCACCAGGTGACGGGTCGAAGGTGCGAGCTTCCACGAGCTTGAGGGGTTCGAGTTTCGACGCGCCGGGGATCTCGATGCCGGTGTTCTGGGACAGGTCGCCGAGCATGTCCTGGCCGCTGTTGGTTTGCAGCACCAGCGCGCCAGCCACGCCCAGCGCCGCCACCACGAGCGCGGCCACGAGCACCGGTACGAGCACCCGACGACGGCGGCGCGGCGTGCGGCGTCGATCGGCTCGGCCTTGGCGTCGGCTCGGCGGGATCGGCTCGCCGATGCCGAGGTCAACGTTGCCGTGGTCGTGCGTGTGGTCGTGCACGGAGTCCCCGCCCGAGGCACGAGCCGCGGTGCCCGGGAAGACGCCGAACTCGGTGCGATCGATGGCGGTGGTGCGGTCCTTGTCCCGGCGTCCGTCGATGCGTCCGTCGAGGCGGGCGACGCGGGTTCCGAGCAACGCCGCCCGCAACTCCGCGGCGGTGGTGTAACGGTCGGCCGGGTCGCGGGCCAGACACCGCATGACCACCTGATCGAGCGCCGGCGGGATCGACGGTCGCACCTGGCGGGGTGACGGCGGCACCATGTGCAGACGGGCCAACGCCATCGATGCCGCGGTGTCGCCGGTGAAGGGAGGTGCACCCGTGAGCGCTTCGTAGAGCACGATTCCGAGGGCATAGATATCGCTCCGCCCGTCGACGGGTGCGCTCTCCACCTGCTCCGGCGAGAGGTACTTCACCGAGCCGAGCATGATGCCGGTCTGGGTGAGGTCGGTGTCGTCGTGGACCTTGGCGATGCCGAAGTCGGTGACCATCACGCGGTCGTCGTCGCACAACAAGATGTTGGCCGGCTTGATGTCTCGATGCACCACGCCTCCGCAGTGCGCCGTGTGGAGCGCATCGGCCACGTCGGCCCCGATATCCACGGCGTCGGATGGTTCCATCACCTGGCGGTCGTCGAGGAAGGCCCGCAGGGTGCGGCCTCGAATCAGCTCCATCACGATGGCTTCGGTGTCGCCCTCGCTGATGGTGTCGTAGATCGCCACGATGCTCGGGTGATGGAGCCGGGCGGCGGCCACCGCTTCCGCCCGAAACCGTTGCACGAGAAGCTCGTCGTCGCCGAGGTGATGGTGGAGCAGCTTCACGGCCACCGCACGTCCGAGCACCGAGTCGAACCCCTCCCACACCTCGGCCATGCCGCCGGCGGCGATCCGAGTGCGCAACTCGTAGCGGCCTCCGAGCAGACGCCCGGCGAGGCCACCAGAGGGGGACGGGCGGGGCTCGGGCGAGGGCGGGGTTTGGGACATGAGCGACGGTTGTTCGGCCGGTTGAGTGATGGCCGCAAGAACGGGTTTCGGGCAGGTCAGCGGGCCGGGGTGACCCAGCAGGCACCGATGATGCCGGGCCCGCCGTGGGTGCCGATCACCGGGCCGATCGTGCCGACTCGCACGTTTTGGGCTTCAAACGACGGCGCTATCAACGCGAGAAAGTCGCCGATGTCGGCGGCATGGGAATGCACGATCGTGAGCTGCTCCACCTTGCCGTCGGCCACGATGCGGTCGAGGAGCCACTGGAGCTCCTTCTTACGGGTGCGGGGTTTGGCCGCCTCTTCCACCTTTCCGGTGGAGATGTCGATGATCGGCTTGAACGAGAGCACCGATCCGAGGAATGCCTTGGCCCCGCCGATGCGCCCGCCCTTCTTCAGATTGTCGAGTGTGTCGAGCGCACCGAAGAGGCGGGTGCGGGGGATCTGGTTGTTGATGGCGGCGATCACCGCGTCGGCGTCGCCGCCATCCTGCGCCACCTTGGCCGCCGTGAGGAGCAGGTTGCCGAGGCCCATCGTGATGCTCTTGGAATCGACCACTCGCACGTCGAGCTCGCCGTCCAAGGCCTTGGCCGCGGTGCGAGCCGACTGGATCGTGGCCGACAGAGCCTCCGAGATGTTGAGACACACGATCTGATCGGCCCCCGCCTCGGCCTGTTTTCGGAAAGCGGCCTCGAACAACCCGGGCGCCGGCGCCGACGTCTCGGGCAGCGCGACAGAGGTGGACATCTTGGAATAGAAGTCTTCCACCGACAGCTCGAACCGATCGGTGTATTCCTTGTCGTCGATGCGGATGGACAACGGCACCACCTCGATGCCGTTAGCGTCGGCCTCGTCGAAGGTGAGGTCACACGAGCTGTCGGTGACGATGCGTACGGCCATGCGGGACGGTTCCTTCGTGACGGGGACTCACGGCGATTCCGCGAGCAGTGCAACTGAAGTTCAGGTGCGTTCGAGCGTAGTGGAGCGGGTTTCCCGGTCCTCGGCTCCATCGGGTCCGGGGCCGCTGACCCCAGAGGTCGGTCCGTCGTCGTCGCCCGAGTCGGGTGGGGATCGACGGGCCTTGCGTTCGCGCAGGATGTGCCGTCCCCACCACAACGCGAGGAACACCCCGGCGCCGATCGAGATGCCGAGCCCCACGCCACCCACCGACGTCGAGCGAAGCGTCAGCTTGGTGGTGGCAACGGGACGCTCGCCGTCGGGTGAGGTGAGGGCGGCGCCGATCTGCACCTGCACGAACCCGCTCACTCGTGTGCGAATGGCGAGCTGGAGACGGTTCGACCCGGGGTTGAGGGTGAGGTCCTGCACGTCGCCGTCAACGAACTGCACGCGGTCGCTGGTGAGGGTGAGCTTCACCCGGACCGGCACCGACTTGGCGTTGTCGATGGTAAGGGGGAGCCGGCCTTCGCTGGCGGTGAGCGTCACCTCGGGTTGCTCGGGAAAGGTGATGGCGTCGGCCACATCATTGACGGTGGCCACGGCGGCATCGAGGTACCCCTGCTTGTCGGTGCCAGGCAGCTCCGCCGCACCGGATACGAGCAGCAATGTGGACAGTTCTTCGGTCCGTTGGGGGTCGTCGGGCAGCATGGTGGTCAGCGAGTTGAGGCTGGAATGGGCGTTGGCGAGGCTTTGCGGATAGTTCCCGAGGCCTGGTGAAGGATCGGGCAGATACGCACGGGCCAACGTGAGCTCGTTGCGGGTGCCGGATTCGGTGAAGGTCTGCCCGCCTTTGTCGCCGGCGGCCTCGGCGAAGGAGAACAGGCCATCGATGGTGACCGGCGTGATCACCTGCCGGCCGGGTGGCGGTGGTTGGCCGGCGGCGTCGAGTGCGCTGAGCAGCGTGTCGAGGTAGGCGGCCGGCACGTCGTCGGGGAGTTGTAGCACTACCCCGCGGCGCAGGGCCGGACTGTCGTCGTGGAGGATGGCGAGATCGGCGATCGTGCGATGGGCGTTGAGCACGGCGTCCGTCGAGGTTTGCACGTGCGATGCCAACACCGCATCCGTGCCCACCGCGGGTGTTCGCGTGCCCACAGGACCATCGAGCTCGAAGGTACGGGTGAGTGTCCTGTCGAAGTCCTTCGTGGGTGGCAACGGAAAGAGCATCGACTCGGGGGCCACCACTCGCTTGGCACCTCGCCCTCGAAGGAACGTGAGCGCCTCGACGGTGACGGTTGGGTCCATCAGCGCGGTGCCACTATCGGGAGCGCCGAGTAAGTCGGTGAGGGTGCGGGTGCCGACCTCGAACTGGCGACCGAGATCAGCTGACAGGGCGGGCCCACCGTTCACCCAGCTCCCGAGATCGAGGTGCACGTAGGGGGCGTTGAACACTTGCCGGCCCGAAGCGATGCGTCGAAGCATGGCCGGGTCGACCTGGTCGGTATCGACGAGCGCGCGCAACGTCTCGGGAGTGGCGCTGATGTTCACCGGCACCGTGCGATGACGGTCGAGCACCGCTACCCGTTCGGCGAGCTCCGGTCCACCGTTGCCGAGGTCGACCGAGCCGTCGGTGCGAGTGGCCACGGGCGCCCGCAGCGGCACGATCACCGACGTCGCGAACAGCGGGCTCGGGTCAGGATCCGTGGGGGGCAGCTTCACCAGGTGGGTGACGAGTTGCGTCAACGTCTCGGCGTTGGGCCGACGAAGCTCGATGACGAACGGATAGACGCCCGGGTCCCGCACCAAGAATCCCACGAGCGGTTGCGACGCCGACTCCACGTTGAACCGCGCTTGGTAGCTGCCGTCGCTCTCGGCGGGGATGTTGGTGAGCGGCACCACCGGAACCGCGGGAGTGAGCGGTGGACCGAGCTTGTCGGTGGCCCGGATCGTGTCGAGGAAACGGTTGCGACCATTGACGATTCGTGGGTACAGCCGGAACGAGATCTCGGCGTCGTCCGGGACGTTCTCCACACGGAAACGCACGTCGAACTCGCCGCCGCTCGGTGCCACCCAGGCCGTCTGCGACACGAGGCGGATCGCCGGTCCGGATGACGGTGCCTGCGCCGACGCGGCGGTGGCGATGGGGGTGGGGCCGCCCCCCGCCACCATCAACAGCACGACGATGAGCAACAACCGGAGGGTCGTCTTTCCTGGGTGCGCGGCGAGACCGGGGCCGGGGTCAACGGAATTCGGTCGCCGATTCTCTGGCTCGCGGGGCCTACTCGATTCCTCGAAACCGCCGCTCCGAGGGCCGCGACCGACCGGGCCTGCGGCACGGTTGCGCGGGACGGCTCTTTCGGTGGCACCCCGCTGGTGGGAGGCGGTCATCGGGGCGGGGCGGCGACGGGGAGCCCGGCCTCGACGGTGGCCGGCTCGAACGAGCGCCAAAGCACCGCGAGTCCCTGTTCCTCGAGCTGGAACCCGAGGGATTCATAGAGCGCGAGTGCCCGGCGGTTGATCTCCTGGGTGTTCACGAGCATCGAACTGGCACCGCGTCGACGCGCCCAGTGGAGTGCGTCGATCACCAAGGCACGGCCGATGCCCTGTCGTTGCGCATCGGGACGGACGGCCAACCGTTGGAGATAGGCGAGATCGAGCGAGCGGCCGGAGATGGCGTAGCCCACGACCGTTGGGGCTGGGGTGGCCGGCGACACCAAAGGGGCGCCGGTCACCGGAGACGACGCCGGTCGCCGCTGGTGCACGCGGAATCGCGTGTGCGGCGTGGCCCGACGAGCGTCATCGATGCCGAGTTGGTCGAACCGCCAGAACGCATCGAACGCCGAGGCGTCGACGGCCAGCACGTCATCGCGATCGCGTCGTCCAGCCCGACGAATCGGTGAGTTGCGTCGGTTCGGTTCTGGGAGGCGGTCGAGCGGATGCCGAAGGAGGTGGAGCCGTTCGTGGGTGGAGAAGCCGGCCGCGGTGAAGGGCGCCAACTCGTTCTGCCCGAGCGCAGCGGTGAGCACTCCGGTGTAGCCGTCGCCTTTGATCACGTCGACGGCGTTGTTGATCCCGTGGGCTGATAGCGGACGACCGGCGACCGGTACCAGGTAGGCGAGCCGGTCGTCGCCGCGCCAAGGTCCCCAGCGAAATCGGTCGGGGCCGAGATTGAGCACGGCGAGACGGCGCATGACCCTCCCGAGGATACGGCCGGCGTCCGCAAAGGCATAGCCACCCCCCGTTCCCGAACTGGGCACACCTTTCCGGTCCCCCGACACTCGCGGTTACCTCACGCGGATGGGCTTCGACGACGACCATCCCATCCGGCGTGTCGTGCAGAATGACGCCGAGGTTGTTCTGGACCTCAGCCTTGATTTTCAGGTCGGCGTCGGCGGGCACTGCGACGATGTCTTGAAGGGCGTCGACGAAGCCTTCACCTGGTCGGCGATGATCCGGCCGCCCGCTATCCGCTGACCAAGCCGAAGATCAAG
>Ga0105047_10011531_pt1 | contig 14326 bp, 13 predicted proteins | sample MAT04_FD_78384 | JGI IMG/M metagenome (GOLD analysis project Ga0105047, IMG submission 78384) | Freshwater microbial communities from Lake Fryxell liftoff mats and glacier meltwater in Antarctica - MAT-04 (megahit assembly) | ecosystem: Environmental > Aquatic > Freshwater > Ice > Liftoff... | reverse complement strand
GCTATTTTTAATAGAATCGCGATAATAATCAGGGGTTTTATATGATATTTGTCATGAATATGTAAAAACAATATTAAACTTTCAGCTTTAACATTTGTTTGATTCTAATTAATAAGGTTGTTTTCTAAATTTGCATTCATTATAAAATGTTAATGATTCTAAACCAGAGAATGAAGTATTACAGCACAAATAAAAATACCCCCAATGTTTCACTAAAGGAAGCAGTAGTAAAAGGATTGGCCGCCGACAACGGGCTTTTTATGCCAGAACACATCAATAAATTTGAACCTTCTTTTTTTGATAAAATCCAAAATCTCACTTTTCAGGAGATTGCTTTTGAAGTGGCAAAAAAGTTTTTTGGCGATGATATCGAAGAATCAAAACTGAAGGAGATTGTTTTTGACACCTTGAATTTTGATTGCCCTGTGGTAAAAGTTACCGATTCAATTTATTCACTTGAACTTTTCCACGGGCCAACTTTAGCTTTTAAAGATGTTGGCGCCCGTTTTATGGCACGGCTGCTAAACCATTTTTTAAGCGACCGGCAAGAACAAGTAAATGTGCTTGTGGCAACTTCTGGAGATACTGGAAGTGCTGTTGCCAATGGTTTTTTGGGTGTTGAGGGAATACATGTTTATGTACTTTACCCCAAAGGAAAAGTAAGTAAAATCCAGGAATCGCAATTCACTACATTAGGTAAAAACATCACTGCACTCGAAATTGAAGGAACTTTTGACGATTGCCAGCATTTGGTAAAAACCGCATTTCTTGACAAGGAACTAAATGAAAAACTGATACTTACTTCGGCAAATTCAATAAATGTAGCGCGTTTTTTGCCACAGGCATTTTACTATTTCAACGCTTTTGCAAGACTAAAAAAACAAGGTGTTCTCGAAAATAAAGAATTGGTTTTTGCGGTACCAAGCGGAAATTTGGGAAACATTACAGCCGGACTTTTTGCAATGGAAATGGGTTTGCCTGTGACGCAATTTATTGCTGCTAACAACGCAAACAATGTAGTTTTTGAATATCTTAAAACTGGAAAATATAAATCCCGCCCTTCGGAGGAAACCATAGCAAATGCAATGGATGTTGGCGCGCCCAGCAACTTCGACAGAATTTTGGATTTGTACCAACATTCACACAAAACAATTTCCGAAAAAATAAAAGGCAGTTGGTATTCAGATGCTCAAATCAGGGAAGTTGTGAAAACTGTTTATCAAGAAACAAATTATTTGTGCGATCCTCACGGTGCATGTGGTTTTAAAGCTTTAAAAGAAAATTTATCAGAAAACCAGATTGGGGTATTTTTGGAAACAGCACATCCCGCAAAATTTACCGAAACGGTTGAAGATATTATTGGAAAAGGGAATGTACCTATGCCCCCAAAACTGGCAACATTCATGAAAGGAGAAAAGAAAAGCAGATTATTGCCAAACCGATATGAGATTTTCCGGGATTACCTTTTGGAGGAAATCATTTAGAAAAGATATTTTAAAAATGATAGATTGTTTATTTCTGCTTATAAAAGATGAAACTATTTGATTTACTAAAAATAATTATAACTTTAACGTACTGTTTTTCAGATTATTATTAACAAATATCAACTTATGAGACAGCTTAAAATTTCAAAACAGGTTACTAATCGCGATACGTTGGCTCTCGACAAATACTTGCAAGAGATTGGCAAAGTAGAGCTGCTTTCGGCTGAAAAAGAAGTTGAATTGGCCAAACGAATTAAAACCGGTGATCGTGTAGCCCTCGAAATGCTCATCAAAGGAAACCTCCGTTTTGTAGTTTCGGTTTCGAAACAATACCAAAATCAAGGTTTAAGTTTACCCGACTTAATCAATGAAGGAAATTTGGGTTTAATAAAAGCCGCCGAGCGATTTGACGAAACCCGGGGGTTCAAATTTATTTCTTATGCCGTTTGGTGGATCCGGCAGTCGATTCTGCAAGCATTGGCCGAACAAGCCCGAATTGTGCGATTGCCGCTCAATAAAATCGGTTCACTTAATAAAATCAACAAAGCTTTTAACAAATTAGAGCAAGAGTTTCAGCGTGAGCCTACAATAGATGAGATTGCAGCTTTGATGGAAAGCAAACCTGAAATTATTGAAGATGCACTCAATTACTCCAATATCCACATTTCATTGGATGCTCCACTTCGCGATGAAGAAGCAACAAATCTGTATGATTTGATGTTGAACGATGAATCTTTGGATCCCGAAGAAGAATTAATGAATGTTTCTTTAAGAAAAGAGATAGAGCGTTCTTTATCGACACTTGCCGAACGTGAAGCCGAAATTTTAAGGCATTATTTTGGATTAAATGGTAATCAACCTTTTACTTTGGAAGAAATTGGCGAAGAGTTTGGATTAACACGCGAAAGGGTCCGCCAGATAAAAGAAAAAGCCATTAAAAAATTAAAAAACCAATATCGGAACAGGCTTTTAAAAGCTTATCTTGGCAAATAAAAGCATAACTTCATGGGACGAATCATAGCACCTTCCATATTGGCCGCCGATTTCAATAAACTTGGCAAAGAAATAGAAATGATCGACCGCAGCAATGCGGGGTACATTCATTGCGATGTGATGGACGGCGTTTTCGTTCCCAACATTTCATTTGGAATCCCAATTATTAAACATGTAAAAAAGGTAGCACAAAAACCATTGGATGTGCATTTAATGATCGTCAATCCTGATGGTTTGATTGAAGCGTTTGCAAAGGCAGGGGCATCCATAATAACTGTTCATTATGAGGCTTGTACGCATTTGCACCGGACCATTCAACTCATCAAAAGTACTGGTGCAAAAGCAAGTGTTTGCCTCAATCCGCATACACCGGTTGCAGTTTTGGAAGACATAATTGCTGATCTTGATATGGTTTTGCTGATGTCGGTAAACCCAGGTTTTGGTGGACAAAAATTTATCGAAAACAGCTACAAAAAAGTACGTCAGTTAAAGGAACTCATCCAACGGAATAATCTTGATTGTTTAATTGAAGTTGATGGTGGGGTAAATTTCGAAACGGGTAAAAAACTTTTTGAGAACGGTGCTGATGTTTTGGTAGCCGGAAGTTTTGTGTTCAACTCCGATAATCCAACGGAAACAATTCGGCAGTTAAATTTGCTATAGTTTAGCTTTGTTTTCTATTTTATTGCACAAATCTACATTCTTCTTTATCACTGGTTTTACGGTATCCCGGAGCATACATTCGGCTGAACAATCAGAACAATCATGGTGCATTGAAATTGTGTCCTTTTTAAAATCGACTTTTTTTGCCGCCTTTCTTTTTCCCCTGAATTTATTTAAAGCCTTTAAAATTGCAAGCGCAATTGCGGCACCGAGAATCAAGTATGTTATAATTTCCTGAATCATTTCACACAAATAAATTACCAATATTGTAAACCAAAAAAGCTGCAATCCAAGCCAGCGAAGTTGTGTAAAATACAGCAAATAATGCCCATTTCCAAGATTCCGATTCATTTTTTATGGCGACCACCACCCCGATACACGGAAAATATATCAATATAAAAATAAGAAAAGCAAGTGCGGTGGGGGTAGTGAAAACAATTTGGCCTTCGCTTTTGCCCGAAGTAAATCTTTCTGTTTTTAATTTTTCTTGTAAGTTCACTGAATTTTCATCATCAGTTGACTGATATAAAACCCCCATTGTGCTGATTACAATTTCTTTTGCAGTGAGTCCTGCAACCAGTGCAATACTCATTTTCCAGTCGAAACCGAGCGGCCTCATCGCAGGTTCAATAAATTTTCCAAACCTACCGATGTATGAATTTACCAATCTGTCGTTTTCCAATTTGATTTCTAAAGCTGCCAAAGAGTTTTCCTTTTCAACTTGATTTGAAGTTGAATTTTGCTGAACAACTTGAATTTCCTGCTCAATTGATTGTGTGTTTTTTGTTTCCCTCGGGAAATACTCAAGCGCCCACACGATCACGACCCCAATCAAAATAATAGTACCGATTTTCCGCAAATAATGCTGGGTTTTGTCCCACATGTGATACAACACATTTCGTGCAGTTGGCAGCCTATATGTTGGCAACTCCATTACAAATGGGGTTTCCTTGTTCCTGAAAAAAGTTTTGTTCAGGATTTGGGCAGTTATAAATGCAAACACAATCCCAACCGCATAAATCCCTATTAAATACAAAGCCTGATATTTATCGAAGAAAGCCGAAATGATAAGTATATAAACCGGTAGCCGCGCACTGCACGACATGAATGGGATGATAAGCATTGTGAGAATCCTGTCGCCTTTATTTCGCATAGATCGTGTGGCGAGGATTGCAGGCACATTGCAGCCAAAACCCATGATCATGGGGATAAACGAACGACCATGCAAGCCAAAACGGTGCATTATTTTGTCCATAATAAATGCTGCACGCGCCATGTAACCCGTTCCTTCAAGCAGTGATATGAACAGAAACAAAATCAAGATATTCGGCAGAAAAACCAGGACACTCCCGGTGCCGCTAATTATACCTTTTACAAGCAAGTCTTTCAACATGCCGTCGTTCATCAGCCCCGAAATAAAATCGCCAAAAGCAAGCACTCCTGCATCAATCCAATCCATTGGGTAGGCACCCAATTTAAATGTTGTATAAAACATTAGGAACAAAATCGAAGTAAAAATAGGAAATCCCAACACCGGGTGGGTTAAAACGCTGTCTATCTTTTCCGATTGGGTCTTTTCGCTTTGTGTCGAATCTTTAAAAGTTTCCTTCAGCGCACCCGTGATAAAACTGTATTTGGCATTTGTAATTACTGTTTCACTTTCTTCATTTTCAAGCAGTTCGATTTTATGAATCTCCTTTTGTGTTGTTTTTTCAATTTCAGTATAATTGGGGTAATGTGAAAGTAATGATGTTACCTGTCCATCTTTTTCAAGCATTTTTATCGCTAAAAACCTCGATGATATTTTATCCGTTATTGGCCGATTTTCCTTAATTTTCTGACGAACAATTTGTATGGCTTCTTCCAAATCCTTCCCGTAATTAATATGCACATGCCGTGTGGTTTTATCTTTCCCTTCAAACACATCAATTACTTTATCTATCAGATTATCAAGCCCAATCCCCTTCGAACTGATTGTAGGAACAAAAGGTATCCCAAGCAATTTCGACAGTTCATCTTTATCGAAAAAAAGATCCTTTTTTTCCAGTTCGTCATACATGTTCAATGCCGCGACCATGCGCACATCCATGTCGATGAGCTGGGTAGTAAGAAAAAGGTTTCTTTCGAGGTTTGTCGCATCAAGAACATTGATGACAATATCAGGGGTTTGCTCGTAAATAAACTCACGCACAAAAATTTCTTCTTTGGAATAGGCCGTCAAACTATAAGTTCCGGGCAAATCAAAAAAATTGAAAGTGTAACCTTTGGTTTTAAACGTCGCTTTTTTGATGTCAACGGTAACCCCACTGTAATTCCCAACCTTTTCTTTTGAACCCGAAATGAAATTAAAAAGTGTTGTTTTCCCACTGTTCGGGTTGCCAACAAGTGCAATATTTATGATTTTTGTTCTTTCCGATTGATCAACCAAGAGGATTTCGCGGTCGATAACACCTTGATAATTTTCGTTTTCCGACTTTATAAAATCCTGAATAGGAATAACTTCGATTAAATCTGCTTCAGATTTCCGGAGCGACACATTGTAATTTATGATTTTGAATTCAAACGGACCATTGAAAGGGGCGCTTTTAATTACCTTCACTTCCTTTCCTTTGACAAAGCCCATTTCCGAAATCCTTTTCCTGAACGAACCATGCCCAAGCACCTTGGTGATTACAACGGTTTCACTATTTTTTACCTCACTTAATTTCACTTCTCCCCCCCTACCCTTGCATTAGTATATTTATAATCATTCAAAATAAGCTGCGCAAATATAACCCAATTCCTCTCAAATGAAATAAAATGCGATTCTTCTTTAGTTATTACAACAAGTAACTACTTTTGTTCGAATTATTATTACAGATGAAAGAGCAACAATTTTATCAAAACATCAGGAAAGTACTCGCCGATTTGCCCAATAATTTCAGCATTCTGGAAGAACAGATTGACATTGAAGTGCAAATGAAATATTTCGAACGCGCCCAAAAAGTGCGTTCAAAAATTGATGCTACCGAATGTTTTGAAAAGCGGGAAGAACTTTTTGCCCCAGAAACAAAAGTTGAAAGAAAAAAGGAAATATTGTTGTCGATAGCGGTTTTAGACGATGTTAAGGCATTTCGCACCATAGAAAAATTTGTAGGTGTTGCCGAAGGCGAATTAAAACAGTGGGCTGTTCTGGCATTTCAAGAAAGCAGGATGCTCATCCAAAGCTCTTTGCTCGACGAACAATTGGTTTTTATATCGACCGGATTGGGCGGGAAAGGCCAGAAATTGAGGTACTACGTTGTTTTCATCAACAAAAACCAAGAAGAAATTTTGAAACCCAGCCAGCAAAAATTACTGAAAAACGAAGTGATTTTTGAATTAAACCAACACGGCGGCGAATTTGAATCTATGGATTTCTCTGAAGGTTTTTCTACTGTTTTGGCGATGCTCCCCCTTCAATCAGATTTAAAACAAATTTTCAGGAACATCATCGATGAATGTAACCAATATGGCGATTTTCTTGATGATGACATGATCGTAACCAATGTTAAAATTATGTCGCGCAACGAAATCCTTGAAATGCTGAAACAAAACGGGAACAATCAATTCGATGATTTTGAGGAATTTGACGACCTGGACGAAGATTGAAAGACAATGGTTCGGTTTAAAATTTCTGTTATAAACATCTATCTTTAGAATAATTATCAAAAAGTATTATATTTGCACCGCTTTAAAAGGAAAAACATATTGGCCCTGTAGCTTAATGGATAGAGCATCTGACTACGGATCAGAAGGTTGGGGGTTCGAGTCTCTCCAGGGTCACAGCGATAAAACGCAATCAATTGAAACGAGCATCATAAAGGTGTTCGTTTTTCTTTTTAGTTAGCATTTAGTTAACCATTTGCAAAAAAGGTGTTTTGAAGTAATCATTTATTGATTAATTTTGGTTCGTTATTCTTTTGCCGGAATAACTAATTTGAATACATGAGGGCGGTTATAATCTGAATCTTCTACCTCTTCTACCATTCGTTCCATATTACCATGACCTTTTTCGCACTGTAACAGCCCCGGCAAATACTCTATCGCTGTATGCGTACTACTCATTCTGTACACCCTAAATAATCCTTCATAAACTCTGTCCATCAGCTTGTTAATACTTAATAAGTTTGATAGATCGAATTGGATTTATGAAAACATTTCTTTTTTCTCTGCTCGTTTTGGCTTCATTGTCAAAATGATCAGAGATGATTAATACTGCCTTAAATATACTAATAATCAGATAGATATGCAATTTTTTAAGCAGTTTCTATTTTGGTAAAGTAGAATTAATTGACCTAAATAAAGAAGAAACAGGATATGAAGACTTTGGACAAATGAATTTGTATATGGGATACTTTGAAAATGAAGAAAATACAGAGGGTGATAATCCGCCAATTGGAATTTTTTTATCCAAAAACAAGGATGAATTACTTGTAAAATATGCAATGAACAAGGTAAATTCTCAATTATTTATATCAAAATATCAACTCCACTTACCAGACACCAATGCGGATGAAACCGCCAGCATAGAATCGAGTAGGCTGCCCCGCACTGACTGATAGCGGATAAACCCAGCAATCCTATGTTAACTAAAAAGAAAACATAAAAAAACCCTCCGTTAAAAAAACGAAGGGTTTCATTATAAATCTTCTATTTGATTTTTATTTCAAACGACTTTTCAGTGCTTCAAACTCTTCTGCCAATTCTTTTGGCAGGTGGCTTCCGAAGTTTTTGTAATGCTCTTCGATCAGTTCACATTCGTCCAACCATTTTGCTTTGTCAACGCTTAACAAATCATCCAAGCTGCTGGCAACTTCGTCGATTCCATTAATGTTGATGTCTTTTTTGTTTGGAACCAAACCGATTGGCGTGTCAATAGTTTCAACTGTATTGTCGCAAGCATTGAAAATCCATTCCAAAACGCGCATGTTTTCGCCATAACCCGGCCACAACCATTTTCCGTTTTCGTCTTTGCGGAACCAGTTTACGTTGAAAATTTTCGGAAGGTTTTCTTTCATTGGAGCGTTTGCACCAATGTTAACCCAATGTCCGAAATAATCGCCCATGTTGTAACCACAGAATGGTAACATTGCAAACGGGTCGCGACGTACACCGGCTTTCAAACCGATAGCGGCTGCAGTAACTTCTGAGCCAACAATCGATCCCATGAACACACCGTGGTTCCAGTTGCGTGCTTGATAAACTAATGGCACAGTTGACGGACGGCGGCCACCAAACAAGAATGCCGAAATTGGAACGCCTGCTGGGTTTTCCCAATCTTTATCGATACAAGGACACTGATTTGCAGGTGCTGTAAAACGTGCGTTCGGATGTGCAACAGGTTCTCCAGAAGCTGGATCGTAAACTTTATTTTTCCAGGTAATCGTTCCTGCAGGGCAGTCGTGACCAATTCCTTCCCACCAAATATCATTGTCAGGAGTAACTCCTACGTTGGTGAAAATTGTATTTGATTTTGCTGAAATCATTGCATTCGGGTTAGTTTCCATTGATGTCATTGGAGCAACGCCAAAGAAACCTGCTTCTGGGTTGATAGCGTACAAATGACCATCGGCACCAAATTTCATCCATGCAATATCATCGCCCACGGTTTCAACTGTCCAGCCCGGAATAGTTGGGATCAACATGGCGAGGTTTGTTTTTCCGCAAGCACTTGGGAAAGCTGCCGCAATATATTTTTTCTCTCCTTTTGGATTGGTGATGCCCATAATCAACATGTGTTCGGCCAACCAACCTTCTTTTTTAGCAGTTGAAGAAGCAATACGCAAAGCCAAACATTTTTTGCCCAACAAAGCGTTACCGCCGTATCCTGAACCAAACGACCAGATTTCCTGTGTTTCAGGGAAATGGCTGATATATTTATCATCAATTTTTGAAGCACATGGCCAGCTAACATCTTTTTGTCCTTCTTCGAGAGGTGCGCCAACAGAGTGGATACAAGGAATGAAATCGCCGTCGCCCAGTACATCTAAAACTGCTTTTCCCATGCGGGTCATAATTTTCATATTCACAACCACATAAGCAGAATCGGTAATTTCAACACCAATTTTAGCAATGTCAGAACCTAATGGTCCCATACTGAAAGGAATAACGTACATGGTACGACCCTTCATACAGCCTCTGAATTTTTCTGTAAGTTCAGCTTTCATTGCTGCAGGAGCCATCCAGTTATTAGTAAAACCTGCTTCTTCTTTTGTGTTGGTACAAATGAAAGTACGGTTTTCAACACGAGCAACATCCGAAGGATCACTATTGAAAGAATAGCTACCGGGTTGTTTTTCTTCGTTCAACTTTTTTGCTGCTCCTGAAGCCACCATTTCGTCCAAAAGACGTTGGTTTTCTGCTTCCGAACCATCACACCAATGCACACTGTCGGGCTGGCAAAGCTGTGCCCATTCTTCTACCCAAGCCAATAATTTTTTGTTAGTAGTCATAATAATTTAATTTGTTATCAATCAATAGATTATAATTCTTTTATCAAACACAACAAAGATAATTTTAAAAAATGTTATTGGGGCTGATCACAGTCATACTCTGTATAATTGGCATCTTAATTTATCATAAAAGAATGCTTTCTTCCATTATACTTTTTGTCCATTGTTAACCTCAAAATGACTATAAATAACTGTTTGTTAATTATATAGCCCTCGGTGTTATTCAGTGTCAGTCTAAATAATGGATTTTGGGTATTTCTACTGTATATTCAGCTAAAATTAAGTCACAGCAGTTCAGTTTTAACTTATAAAATCGCCAATCACATTGATATCTAATGAATTGATTGATTGACATTTGAAGATATAAAATAGAAATCAGGAAATGTTAAGTTTTAATTAATTAATTATCATTTCCTGATTTTTAAGAATTTAATTTTGCAGCTCACGAACGCGGATGAAACTGCTGTATTGTACTTTTTAGATAATCTTTGTCTAAATGAGTATAAATTTCTGTGGTTAAAATTGATTCATGGCCTAACATTTCCTGCACAGCACGTAAATCGGCACCACCATTGATTAAATGTGAAGCAAACGAATGCCGAAACGTATGGGGACTGATACTCTTTTGCAAATCAATGCTTTCTGCCAAGTTTTTGATAATCGTAAAAATCATAACCCTGCTCAATTTTCTTCCCCTCCGATTTAAAAACAGGATATTTTCACTGTCTTTGGCAATGTTCAATTTTTTTCTGTATTCATTCAAATACTTATTGACTTCTTCGACTGCCTTACCGCTTACCGGCACCAAACGTTCTTTTCCGCCTTTCCCTTCAACCTTAATAAAACCTTGCTCAAAAAACAGGTTTGTTATTTTTAAGCCTACAAGTTCGGAAACGCGCAAACCACAGCTATATAGAGTTTCAAGCATGGCTTTGTTTCGCTGGCCTTCCGCTTTGCCTAAATCAACTGCGTCAATCAGGCGGTCGATCTCTTCCATCGACAATACGTCAGGCAGCTTTCTGCCAATTTTTGGTGATTCCATCAGTGCTGTGGGATCGCTTGAAATTCTACCTTCTATCAACAGGTATTTATAAAATGATTTGATCCCCGAAATTGTGCGCGCCTGTGTCCGCGGACTAATATCGCGTTCATTCAGCCATTCGATAAACCCTTTTAAATGATCGAGTTTCACCTTTATAGGAGTTATCTTACTGTGGTTTTTGTTCAAATAATCTATCAGCTTATTAATATCATTAATATAAGCCGAAATAGAATTTTGTGATAATGATTTTTCAAGTTTCAAATAGTTTTCAAAACCTTTTTTTCCTTCTTCCCAATTCATGATATTCTTTTTAAAATTTTTATACCTAATATTACAACAACGAAAAGAAAACAATTGATTGTTAACTTAACCAATTGTAATGTTTACTTTACGATAAGTATTTTAGAAAGTTACTGTTAAATACATTATTTTCAGAAATGGTTAAATCATTTATTTTAAACATAAACAAATTAATCGTGAACCTGTTCATCAAATAAACGATTGAATTCTAATAAAAATGAAAATTATAATTATCAACGGACCAAATCTCAACCTACTGGGAAAACGAGAAACAAGTATTTATGGCTCAGAAAGTTTCGATCAATATTTCGATCAACTTCAGCAGTCTTTCCCCAGTATTGATTTTTTATATTTTCAGTCGAATATTGAAGGTGAAATTGTAAGCAAAATTCATGAGTTTGGGTTCAATTTCGATGGGATAATTATAAATGCGGGAGCTTACACTCACACGTCAGTAGCAATCAGAGATGCAATTGCTGGAGTAAAAACCACCACTGTTGAAGTTCATATTTCAAATACGTTGACCCGCGAAGAATTCAGGCATAAATCATTGATTGGGCCGGTGTGCAAAGGTTGTATCATGGGGTTTGGAATGGATTCGTACCGTTTGGCAGTGTTGAGTTTTATGAAGTAAGGAGTAAAATTACTTGACAAACACAAAAGCCCGATTAAGATTATTGCCAAAACCGAAAATTTGGAGGGTGTTAACAACATTGATGAAATCATAGATGAAGCTTACGGATTACCTTTTTTGTTCTTTTTTACTTCCACAAAATAGGGTTTGATTCCAAACGACAAAGCCAATTCGCGTACAACCCGATGTGAATGACATTTGGCGTAAACCCGGAATGTTTGAACGATAAGCAGCAGATTTGCTTGTTTATGTTGGCGGAAGATTTGGAGAAGCAGCAAGTGCTTCATTTATAGAAATTTCAACTGCTCATAAACTTTTTATATCCACTAAATCAACCTAAGGTTTTTCATTTTTTTCTACATTCCCTTACTTTGAATTGGTTGCCAGAATTCATTTTTCAAATACCATTTCCCCCAATTCATGTTTTTCAAACTGGTTATTTTCAAGTTTTGGGGTCGAACCGTTTTCGTAAATATAAATAGCTGCCTTTTGGGTTTTTGCCGAATTCTTAAAAATGTTCTCTTTTAGCACTAAATTCTGAGCCTTTGAGTTTACGGAAAATCCATAACCCACATTATTTTCAATTGTGTTTTTAACAAAAGTATTTCGATGTGGCGCATTGGGTTCTAGCTCGCCACGCAAATTAACACCATCACTTTTATTGTTGAAAATATGATTCTCGCTAAATATTACATCCACATCTTTGTGCCCGGTGCAAATGCCAAAACGCCCATTATCGTGTATTTTGTTTTTCGAAACTTGGCTTTGATAAACCCGCCAACATATAAAAAGCCCGTCTCGGTCGTTATGGTGAAGGTCGTTGTTTTCGATTACTGAAAATGGAGAACCGGTGCCGGGGTGTAATCCAGTATTTCCACTGCCTGAAATTTCGCTATTTTTTATCGTAACGTTTTCTGTGATTTGCCAACTGATTCCTTCACCATTAAAATCTTTCACATGAACATTATCCACCGTAACATTTTTTGAGCGTAAAATCAGTATTCCCGCGCTGTTGCAACCGTCGGCAAAAAAATTGTTAGCCCGGTTTCCATCCGCAATTAAATCTGAAACGCTGCAATTTTCAACATCAATTGCCTCTATTACTGATGAAGCATTTGAAATTAGGCCATTTTTATCCGAACGATAATCCCGAATCAATCCGTTGTCGATATAAATTACATTATCAACAATATCCGAAATATATGCCGTTGAAACATTCCAGCAACCGTTGTTTTCGTCATCGGTTATTTGAACTTTCATTCCAATTTCAAATCCATCAGAATTTTCAACCGTCAGCTTAAGTTCGCCAAAATCGGCATCAACAATATATTTGGTTTGCACTCCGGTACTTTTTTTCAGAATTGTTTCATTTCCTGAACCCACTAATTTTACATTCGATTTCATTCGAACGGGAGCATTTATTTTATAAGTCCCGGGATTTAATTTCACGGTTCCACCGGTTTTTGCAACTGCATCAATGGCAAACTGAATCGATTGGCTTGTAAAACCTGAAATATCTGCATTTTGTCCACCAACAGTTATCGACTGTTCTGCCAATTTTGGCGAAACAAGTGCATCCGCTACCTTTTGAATATCTTGCGCATTCAATAAAAAAGTGAGGTTAACCAACAAAACAAAAAGAACTGACTTCATAATATTTGATTTAATTTGTTCAAATTTAAACGTTCTGATTTAAATATCAATCAGTTCTGAAATTTAAAACGATATAAAACCAAAATAAAAATTTATGCTTTAGTCACTTAAATATTCTGTTATCTTCGCACTTCTGAAAAAAAGAAAATGATTTTCACAAACAAAACAATTTGGATTACTGGCGTTTCCTCTGGAATTGGACGAGCTGTAGCCCTTGAATTCTCTAAAGAAAACACAAAATTGATCCTTTCCGACATTAATGAATTAGGATTGATTGAAGTGGCTGCCGCCTGTGAAAAAAACGGTTGCACAACCGTAATTGCCCCCATGGATTTAAGCAATGAGAAATCGGTTTTAGAGGCAGCCCAGAAAGTTTTGGACCAAAAAATAAAAATTGATTGCCTTTATCAGTTTGCAGGAATCAGCCAGCGGTCATTGGTTAGCGAGACCCCGTTGTTTGTTGACCGTAAAATTTTTGAAATCAACTTTTTCGGGGCGATTGCACTTGCTAAAGCTGTATTGCCTGAAATGATTAAAAACGGTGGCGGTCAAATGGCTGTAACATCTAGTCTTGTAGGTAAATTCGGGTTTCCTTACCGTTCAAGCTATTCGGCAACAAAACATGCGCTACATGGTTTTTTCGAAAGTTTGCGTGCCGAGAACAAACATAACAACATTCATGTTTCTATTTTTATTCCTGGCCGTGTGAAGACAAATATTTCGGTAAATGCAATTACAAAAGACGGTAAAACGCACGGCAAAATGGATGAAGGACAGGATACAGGGATTACTCCTGAAAAGGCAGCGAAAATTATTTATAAAGGTTTGAAAAAGGAAAAAAAGGAAATTTTGGTCGGTGGAAAGGAACTTCTTATGGTCCATATTCGTAGATTTTTACCGGGGTTGTACTATTTTATGTCATCGAGGATAAAACCGGTTTAGAGTTTAGAGTTTAAAGTTCAAGGTTTAAAGTATTAATAATCAAGTATGAGCCTACTCCGAAAAGTCATTTTGAATACAATATTTCTGTTTTACCCCTGACCCCTAAAGGGGAACGTCCTAACAATCAATGCTTTCTTAAAGT
>Ga0105047_10011530_pt1 | contig 14327 bp, 13 predicted proteins | sample MAT04_FD_78384 | JGI IMG/M metagenome (GOLD analysis project Ga0105047, IMG submission 78384) | Freshwater microbial communities from Lake Fryxell liftoff mats and glacier meltwater in Antarctica - MAT-04 (megahit assembly) | ecosystem: Environmental > Aquatic > Freshwater > Ice > Liftoff... | reverse complement strand
GGTTGATGGAATGCTATTGTTTGATGTTTGTGACCAAGATTCTCAGGGACTGCATGAAGCATACGTGGCACTATTCGACGAGAACGGAGAATTTCAAAGTGAACTCAACCTCGATGATTTTGCGGACACGTTGATTTTCGTCTCGAAGGCAGTGTTGCATCCACGTTTACATCCCTATGTTCCGGGAGTGATCGCAACCATCGGCTCATTGTTCAGTGAAGCCACAGTTGTTGCAATGTGGCACGATACGACCGGACTTTCTGACACTGAACTGGCGGCACTGGGCTTTCGTCGGATTGCAGGATCAGAATTGATCTGTCGGCACTCGGCACTGAAGTCAGACTTCTCGGAAGAACATCCCACAGGAATGGATGTTCTGCTGGAATTTGAAGCCGAAGAGTCGGATGCAGAATGGGTGTTGGCAAAATGGGAAAAAGTCGATTCAGATGAATGAGGCTTTTGACCTTCAAATGACTGGAAAATATGCGGATGAAACTTCCCGGAATCGTTGCAGTCAGCCGGAAAACCCCATCATTTTTGCAGCATTCGGACCCCAAAAATTTTTCCAAAATTTATTATTGACAGATCATGAATAGGCGATAAAAATTATCGGCGAAGTTGTTTTTCCGTTGACGAGTTTTTCCTTAATCTGGAGGACGCCTATGGAAGAAATGATCTTGTAAGTAACCTTGTGTTTTGTTGAATGAGTTTTGCTCTTTTGTGTTACGAAACTCCGGCTGTGTTTGTGAGTTTGTTGACGCTGCTTCATGTGGCGAGGTTAGTTTGAAGTGTGCCGCAATTGGGCACCGATTGTGTTTGCCGGGGTGGACTTGATCAGTAAGAAGTTTGGTACTGTTGATGAGTTTCAGACCCTCGTCCATGCTCTGTGGCGAGGGTCTTTTTCGTTTCGGTGAATGCCCTGCATCGAATTGAATTTTGAGAAGCTACGTCGCAGCCAGTCATTGCTTCAACTGGACGTGGTTCGTGGTTGTAGTCTTTCAGGTACATCGGTTTGAGGCCACCGAGAATGGAATGACGAGTTGTGCAACTCAGAGGTCTGCGATTCGCCCCTCACAACTCGAACCACTCATTATCTCGGATGGCCATCAAGCATTCGTCCAATGAAAGAGCGTCAAGAACACCAACCCATTCTTTTCCGGTGTACCGCATGGCGTAAAGGGCGAACCTGCCACCGGCGAGAGGCTCCATTCGGGCAAACATCGTCTCAGAAGTCGGCGAAAGTGCTGTCGGGTTTGGGCAAGCGTAGATCAAGAAGACGTAGAAGTTATTCCTGTACCACTTCACCCCGATATCCGTGATGTAGTTAAACGGCTCGTCCTTTTTCTGCGGCGGAATCCACTTTGGTTTCAGGATCTTCTCGATGAAGTTTTTGGCTCTGGTTTCAACCTCGGCCTTGATCGAGGCTGTTACTGAAACGGGCTTCTTTGCCGGACGGATATTCCACGGTTCTCTGGGTGTTGCCATTTGCGACTATCACCGATTCAAATCCAAAGTTCAGTTGCGACAAGTTACGGAGTGAACCACGGATCTTCCTAAATCGCTTTGAGGCATTCATCAATTGGAAGCGACGCGTACAGCCCGACCCATTCGCCATTGTGACGATTGAAACAAAGTGAAAACCTACCGTCACCCAGATGTTCCATCCTCGCAAAATTCGATTCGAACGACGGCGACAACGCATCCGGGCCGGGACATGTGTAGGTCGAAAAGAAATAGAAGAATTTTCTGTTCCGCTTAGTTCCGATGTCTGAGACGTAGTTGAACTCGATGTCCGGCGTCTGCGGTACAACGTGCTTTGGCTTCAGCACGTTCTCAATCAGATTTGCGGCCTTCGATTCCAAGTCGGACTTGATTGCGTCTGGAATGGCAGTTTTTGAAGTCTTTGCCGATTTGGGCAACCATGACTTTCGCTGTTTTGCCATCACCATCACTCCTTTTGGTTGTTACCACAGACTCCTGAGTACAAAACTCGGAACCGGCATGATAGTGGCAGTTGATTTCAGATTCATCCAGCACATAGCAAAGTGCATTTGCCGGTTGTTCAGGCAATCTGACTTGCTGATTACCGCCTTAGTCCGTTTGGAAGTTCTTTCAAACGCTCAATGGTGACGATTTCATGGAAGAACCACGGTTCTCCTGAGTTTCTCCGAAACATTGCACACTTTGAGGGGTACTTAGTTCCGTCATATTCCTTCGACTCACTGAACCGATAGATGTCGTTTCGCCAATCCACACGGACAAGTTCATGTGTCGTCTTGTCGAAGTACATATCGAGTGCCGGGTCCACGCTGACCGTGACTCGCAGGCCAGCCAGTTCCTTTTCATTGTCGGTTACGTCAGAGACGAGTTCGAGTTCAGAATTTGGGTCATTGAGAACACCCAGCGTCCACGCCCATGCCGTGATCTTGGCTGGCTCTTGCCCTCGTTCATTCGTTTCGATCCACCAAGAGTTCGGCGGCTCAACCACCGAGACACGAGAAGTGCCGGGTAATACTCGTTCTTTTCCAGCGTTGTAGCGTTCTTCCATGCGGAAGAGCTTGAACAATTTGTCTTCGCCGCCTGCTGCTGCAATTACCTTGCTGACAAGTTCTTTTACCGCAACAGCGGGAGAATCCTCTGCGAACGATGAACTGCTTGACGTCAGGATGCAAATCGCCAGCGAAATAGCGGATGCGAAATTCAGTGTGCAGTTCATGGAGTCATCTCCCTCCGCAGGATTGTCTTTGTTGGTATCGATTTATAGTACTTCATCAACGTATGGTACGTCATTAACATCGATGGGAAAACCTCTACACTGCAATCCTGAATTGTGATGTCAAGGTTCTCAGTTTTCATTGGACAATCAAAGTTCCGTCGAAGGACGAAAGAATTGACTACTCGTACTGGAAATAGAAATCTCTGGTTCTACTGACTTGATAAATGCGGAGGATCGGAATCGTTTGTTTGAATTCGATTTTCATTTGCGATCTTCAACTCCACAAACTCCGTCAGTGCAAGATGGCGGGCAGCGTCCATGATGTAGCGGGAGCGTACTGCTCTGCCAGGGTAGATGTGCGGGTGAGCCAACCATCACGAAGCCCGCCGATTTTGAGAAAGTCGGCAATTGCAGGAACACAAAGCTCTTGACTTTGCACGCCACCTTTTTTCTCAAATGCCTTGCCAACCATTCAAAATACAACGTATGCTTCTCTCCCCGCCATTGATTTAATTGCCGTTCCTCCTGCCTTTGACTCCGTCCTGGAGCTTTCTATGCCTAACCTTCGACCTATCAATCGTTCAGCAGCCATAAGCCGGAACCAGTTTTTGCAGGTTGGTTTTTCCGGAGCGCTCGGCTTGGGACTGGCGGACTTCGCAACCCGGCGCAAGGCTAGCGCGGCGATGGGATCGAGTCCGTTATTCGGACGGGCGAAAAGTGTGGTACTGCTGTTCCTTTCCGGAGCACCGTCGCATCAGGACATCTGGGATCTGAAGCCCGATGCACCGGCAGAGGTCCGTGGCGAGTTTCGCCCGATCGATACTGTAGCTCCAGGAGTTCAGATCGGTCCGCATGTGCCGCGACTGGCAATGGTTGCGGACAAGTTTGCGATTGTGCGTTCAATGACTCACAGTTTGCCGAGTCACGAACATGCAACGCATTTCGTTCTGACCGGTGTAAATCAGGTTCCTCCGGGAGCAACGCACATGGCCAGCCGCGCCGACTGGCCCTGCTATTCAGCGACGATGCAGGCCGTGCGACCGCGAGAAGACGGCGTGCCATCGGGCGTCATGCTGCCGACATATATTCACAACGGCTATGGATTTTCCGGACAGACCGGTGGCTTCATGGGAAGTCAGTATGATCCGTGGCACGTCACCAAAGATCCCAATGCGCCCGACTTCAACATTGATGAACTGACGTTGCTGCAGGATCTGACGGATCAGCGAGTCCGGAATCGACGCAGTTTGTTGTCTGCATTGGATGACCAGCATCGTCATCTTCAAGTGCCATCGGTGTCACAGTCACTCAGTCGATCGGTTGAGAAAGCTCATCAATTGCTCGGGGCGGCAGGAACTTTCCGCGATGTGTTCGACATGAATCTTGAACCCGCCGAAGTGCGAGATTGCTACGGTCGCCACGCATTCGGCCAATCGCTGCTGCTGGCACGACGGCTGGTCGAAGCGGGCATGCCGATCATTCAGGCGAACATGGGAACGATGAACAACTGGGACACGCACGGCGACAACTTTGGACAACTAAAGAACCGCCTGCTGCCGCCTTTTGATCAGGGCTTATCGGCACTGCTCACGGATCTTGACGAACGCGGTTTGCTCGACACGACGCTGGTCGTGGCGGTGGGCGAATTTGGTCGTACGCCGCAGATCAATCCTGGCGGCGGACGTGATCACTGGTCTGGAGTTTTCTCGGCCGTATTTGCAGGTGCAGGAGTTCGCGGAGGTCAGGTCATCGGTGCCAGCGATGATCAGGCAGCATATCCGGCAACTCGAGGCTGGTATCCGGCCGACCTGGGCGCGACAATCTTCACGGCCCTTGGAATCGATCCCGAGACCACGATGACAGACCGCCTGGGACGACCGCATCGAATCAACGCGGGGCAGGTCATTACGCCGTTGTTTTCGTGATGCAGCACGGCATGGCAATGAATCGGCGTTGTTAGGCGGTCACGGGAGACTTCATGGATGTCAGGCGGTCGGTCGCTAAGGCACACGCCCGGCTGGTCCTGCCTCTGCAAGACTCGGGTCTCGTTTCGGCTCTGATGAGATTCGTTCAGATATGACTTTGGAGCCCTCGGTGTAGTACCATTCGCTTGATTTGGACTCCGACTGTTCGCCAGTCCAGTCGCGCGGAGCCCTCTTACCTTCTCTGTAGAGCTATTCCATCGGTTCCCAAACGACATCGACTTTGTCCGTAAACAGGTCGCCGATCAGCAGGTCGCCGACGAAATAGCGACGCAACTCATTGATTTGGGGTTTGTCACTTAGACTCCAGAATTTCGTGTGATTGAACCAGCACTTGCCAGTTGGTTGCCCCATGGGACGCACGGCAACACGAAATCGTTCACAAAATTATTTGAAATTTGCTTGCGGCAATCTGCGGAGACAGGCCGCCGTGCTGTGGTCCTTTGGTAAGTGCTGGCTTGTGCGAGTGCTGAGCGATCTGGCGAGGTAACTCACGACACCATTCACTACACGTAGCTACACCATTTCGATCAGAATTGAACGCATGCTGTTGCGAGTGAATGCAATGTTGTGTTTAAGAGGAAGAAACATCGGTTCATTGCTTCGTTTCGCGTCTGATCGTGAAAGACTATAGGTGGATGGCAGGCAAGTGGTCATCGGTTCGACCCGGTTGTCCTTCACTCAATATAAGCTGCTGCCTTTCCTTGACTTAAGGAAACCTTCTTCGGAAGTGCGGCTTCGAAAAACTGGTTGACTACATGTCGATTACATGATTTTCGGAGGTGCATTGTGCTTGAGAAGAAGAGAAAAGTCCCGAAGTATTCGCTGCATAAGCCGTCCGGGCAGGCCTGCGTTCAGACAAATCGCAAGATTACATACTTGGGGAAGCATGGCTCTCCAGAGTCTCGCATTCGTGGATGGTCTTCAGAAGAACAGGTCTGACGCCAAAGATTCCAAGCTCGTCATGGCAGTAAAGAGGGCCGCAGTCGACACAGTGGAGCCTCATATCAAGCCCGTGCTCTGGTCAATGATTAGCCTGCAACTGGCGACCAGCGCGAGGCCGGGAGAGGTCCGGTTAATGAAAATGGAGGATATTCGAAACAGGTTCGGCCTCGAAGCAAGCCGGTTGATTTTGGGGCATTCATCTGCGGATCCGACCCTTGTCTACGCGGAAAGAGACTTCGAAGCGGCTGAGGCGGTCATTCGGCAGATGGGTTAATCACGAACTGGTGCCAGTAGTTTGAATGCTGATGTGCGTCTGGTACACATGACTTTGCAAGACTGGAGTCGCTCTCCAACAGCGACTCCCGAAAGCCGCCTGCCCGGCGTATTCGCGGTTTTCGGATGAAGATTTTCGGAAGTTGCGCAGATGGTAGTGTAGTCGGCGATGAGAAATCGTGGCGATTGGTGGGTTCAATATCTGACATGCCACGGTCCGGATCACAAAATCGCATTGGAGATTCGTACCGAGTTGGCTTGTCTGTACCCAAATGACAAGGCGACGGGTTTCTTGGAAGGAGACCTGCGAGGGTGGTTCTGGGTGGAAGTTCCTGCAGTCGGAGAGTCTGCAGGAGATATCCCGAAAAAAGTCGATGGAAACTGAATCAACGGTTTCGTTTTGGGCTCGTAGGATTTGAAAAAGAAAGTTCTCTGATGAATCTCTCCATCAACCCGCAATTCTGGTTGCGAATATTGGCGGCGGGTTGATCTTCGGAGTCGGCATGGTTCTACGGGGACTTTGCCCGGGCACAGCAGTCGCGGCGCTTGGCGAACGCAACGGTCTGAGCCTTTGCCGGCACATAATTCGGCCAGCCAGCAGAAGATGTGACTGTGTGTTAATCGATCATTCCGGAGGAACGCGAGTCGATTGGAACCAGCTCGCTATAATGACGAGGTGAGCGGAGCGACTGGCCAATACTTCCCGGAACGATATACCATGATCGATATGTATCCTGTCAACGACTACGGACCGCTGATGCCCGGTCTGGTGATGGCTGCGGTGGCCATCGTGCACGTGTTTCTTGCGCAGTTCGCGGTGGGTGGTGGGATTCTGCTGTGTTATTTCCAGTGGCTGGCGATGACCGGTCGAAGCGAAAGCTCGCGAATCTTTGTGCATGGCTACTTCAAAGTGCTTGTGCTGATTAGTTTTGTTTTGGGAGCCCTCACGGGAGTTGGCATCTGGTTCACCTCGATCCAGGTCAGTGCGCCGACGATTGGCGAGATGGTGTTTAACTTTCACTGGATCTGGGCGACGGAGTGGACATTTTTCTGTCTGGAAGTCGTTGCCGGATATTGCTTCTATCGGTATCACAATCAGCTGAGTGATCGAACCTGCCTGACTCTGCTTGTGCTGTATGCGTTTGCGGCCTGGATGAGTCTGTTCTGGATCAACGGCATACTGTCATGGCAGTTGACGCCCGGTGACTGGCTCACGACCCATGCTGTCGCCGACGGTTTCTTCAATCCAGGGTTCTGGCCAAGTCTCTTCTTCCGAACGATCGTCTGCATGACCCTGGCGGCACTGATTGGCTGTGTCGTCGTGAATGTGATTCCCGCATTGAGTCGAGAACAGCGGCAGGAATTGATTAACAAGGCGGCTCACCTGTTGATGCCGATGCTGGCCATGCCTGTTCTGGGAGCCTGGTTTCTCTACACAATGCCGTCCGACAGTCGCAGTTGGGTGCTGGGCGGAAGCCCGGCGATGATGTTGTTCTTCATGATTTCCGTCGGAGCATCACTGGCGATCGGCGGCTATGCATTTCTCGGGCTTTGGTTGCAGAAACTCTATGTCAACGGCGCGACAGCCTCGCTGCTGCTGCTGCTGCTTGCCTTTGGAGCGACGGCGGGAGGCGAGTTTGTTCGCGAGGGGTCTCGCAAGCCCTATACCGTGCGGCACGTGCTGTATTCAAACGGGATCCGCCCCGAAGAAGTCGCGGAACTCCGGATCCACGGCTGCGTCACGAATGATCCTTATCCCGTAATTCATGAAACGTCGCTTCCGAACGAGATGGTCACCGTGGGGGCCAAAGTCTTTCGTCGACAATGTGCAGTTTGCCATACGATGGAAGGCTCCAACGCAGTGGCTCATCTGACCGCATCGTGGGATGCGGATCAGATGCGAATGAACATTGCCAAGCTCCAGCAGACGAAGCCGTTCATGCCCCCGTTTGCGGGCACCGCAGCAGAACTGGAGTCTCTTGTTCAGTACATCCTGTGGGTTCACGATAGCCGGCCGAACGACTGGAGAGATTCCTCGGAGTCAGCCACGATCGATCAAATCACGAAATGGCTGGACGAAGCCGGAACCGAACCGGCCGATGTCTCTTCTCGAAAGACTCCGGTCGCCACTGCAACACGAATCGACAGCTCCGAGTCAGAAGGGAGCGCTGAGTAATGGATCGGATGTTTCCGTTTGGCTTTGATTCTCACCTCGCGTTCTATCTGGTCGTCTACGTTCTGACGCTGGTTGTGCATGTCTTCCTGATGGCTTATGTGCTGGCGGGCAGTCTTTGGCTTTCGTGGGCCACGCTGTTTCCGGGCGCTGATGCCACCCCGCGAGCGAAACAGCCGCTGGCGAGAATTCTGCGAGACTGGATGCCGTTTGCATTGAGCGGTGCCATTACGGCCGGGGTGGCTCCCTTGTTGTTTGTGCAGATTCTCTACCGGCAGCAATTCTACACAGCCAACCTGCTTCTGGGCTGGCGCTGGATGGTTGTAATTCCGGTGCTTGTGATGGCTTTTTATCTGCTGTACGTTGTGAAGAGTAATGCCGTCGGTCGGATGTCGTTGCCGGTGCGACTGGGGTTGTCGGTCAGCATTGCAGCCTGCTTTTTGTTTGTGGCTTTCTGCTGGACCGCCAATCATCTGCTCAGTCTCGATGCGACGGTGTGGCCGGAAGCCTATGGCTCAGGTGTTGCAGTGAAATCAGGCTTCGCATTGCCCCTGAGACTTCTGACATGGATCATCGGGACTTTTCCAGTCATGAGCATCCTTGCCAGTTGGCAACTGCGAGGCATGCGAAGTCGCACAGCAGCGTCGGATCCCACAGTCAGCGAATCCCACTGGACAGCTCTTTTCAATTTCGAACATCGCCGTTTGGGAACTGTGTCTGTCGCCGGGCTGGCATTGGCTTCTGTGTGCGCTGCAGGATACGGGGCGACACTGCCACCATCCGTTCGGGCTTTGCTGATCGGAAATACAGGACTCCCCTGGATCCTCGTAGTCATTGCCGGGGTTCTGTTTCAGATCGCGGGCTGGTTGTTTCAATTCCGCCGGCCGTGCATTTGCAATCGCTGGCTTTCGGCGATCAGTCTGGCGGCCACAATCACCCTGATCGGTGTCGCATCATTGCGAGAAATCATCCGGCTGACGCTGGTCAATCTGGATCAGGTCACAGTTGCAACAAAAGCCGCCGCAGGTGTCGGTGGCTTTGAGCTTTTTGTTGTCTTTACCATTCTGAACGTCGGCTTGATTGTCTGGTGTATTTGCCTGGTACAATCGAGGAACCGGCAGGCGTAACCACGCAGACCGAATAAAACCTCATTTCGATCCGTTCGCCCAGCCTGCGAGTGTGCCGAGCATTCCTGCGGCAACTGCGGTGCGTTCACAGCATCGTTGCATGTGTCTGAGAAACGCTGGTTCGTTGGAAATTGCGTACGCTGCAGGCTGACCGTCACATGCCACGATGCCTTCATCCCGAAGTTCGTTCAGGACTTTCAGAACATTGGCTTCTGATGCTCCAGCCTTTTCGATTATCTCGGTTAGAGTCAGCGATTGTTTGTGATTCATCGCCAGCAACATCACGACGCGTGCTCGACTGGCAGACTCCCACCATTCGGACACTTGTTTCCAAAGATCATCTTTCGAGTACTTCGCCCACAGTTGGTCGATCTCTGAATTTCTCTTGTCTACCATCGCAGATGCTCCGTTAATCTTACGTGTCAGTTCCTTCGATCATTCTGTTCGCATTGAATCTGCAAATCCACGCAACTTCAGAAAGTAAGTCTAATGCAAGTCGGCGGCGTCGAATACCAACCGCGTCCATGTCTTCAAAGGTTGTGCATCGCGTCGGCTTTTTATTGCCCTGGGTGAGTCTTGCGGCCGTTTTGAACGGCACAATCTGGCAATTAAACATGCCATCGCACCACTAAAAACTTTAAATCTGAAAACATTGAATTGACATATCGAGATATTCCGATATATTTGTCGTGGGGGAAGCGAAACATGGCGACGTCAAAGTTGAAACTTACCGAACTGGAATCTCTGGGCGAGGCAGCCGAGTGTCTGCGAACGCTGGCTCATCCGCATCGGCTGCGTATGGTTCAGATGCTGCTGCAGGGGGATTTTTCCGTGGGGGAACTTGCGGAAGCTTGTGGTTTGCCGAGTGCGATGGCGTCGGAGCATCTTCGTCTGATGCAGCGATGCGGTTTTTTGAGCAGCGAAAAAGATGGGCGACAGGTATTTTACCGAGTCACGGAGCCTCAACTGAAGAGGATCCTGGACTGCATCGAAGAGCGGTTTGGTGCGGCAACTGTTGTGAAATAATTGAGACTGTCGATTCGCTTTGTTTTTTTTACCCAACATAGATCGAAATTTCGCGATATCTCGATATTTATGCGTTTTAACACGAAGGAGACTACGAATGAGCATTTCTGTGATTTCCCCAAAGCAGCTTCAGGATCGAATTCAGGCTGGCGAGCAGGTCCACCTGATCGACGTTCGAACTCCTGCAGAGTTTCGCGAAGTTCACGCGACAGTGGCCAGAAATACTCCTCTGGAAAGTCTGAATTGCGGAGCCGTACTGGCAGAGCATCCGACGAGCGCTCCGCTTTATGTGATCTGTCGATCGGGCAGTCGTGGCAAGCAGGCGTGCGAGAAGTTCGCTGCTGCAGGATGCACAAATGTCGTGAATGTCGAAGGCGGCACAATGGCCTGGGATCAGGCTGGCTATCCTGTCATTCGCGGCCAGAAAGCGATTTCGCTGGAACGTCAGGTGCGCATTTGTGCGGGCTTTATGTCGCTGGCCGGCGGTGTCCTGGCAATCATTGTGCATCCGTACTGGGCCGGTCTTTCAGCTTTTGTGGGTGGTGGCCTGATGTTCGCCGGAATCACCGACACCTGCGGCATGGCCATGATCCTGGCTCGTATGCCATGGAATCAGGTTTCGGCATCCGGGGCTGCGGTGCCAGGAAAAAGCTGCGCGACGCCGGAAAGCAAATCGTGTTGCAGCTAATTCAATGGAAGGAGAACGGCGTTCTGTCTCCTTTGGAACATAAACAGATCAGTGAATTCATTCGCAAGGAGTTAAGTCATGAGTGTTCTCTATCACAGTTCAGCGGCCAACTTTTCACGTGACGTTCTGCAGTCGCCGGTGCCAGTGCTTGTCGACTTCTACGCCGACTGGTGCGGTCCATGCCGCATGCTGGCTCCGACTCTGGACCGTCTGGCAACGGAATTTTCCGGTAAGGCTCGGATCGTCAAGATCAATGTCGATCAGGAGCCGCAGCTGGCCACTCAATACAAAGTCAGTTCCATTCCCGCCTTGCTATTCGTTGCCGGAGGGAAAGTCGTAGCTCAAACTGCGGGTGCGGCATCGGAAGTTGCACTTCGCAAAGCTTTGAATGAAATGACGGAAGCGGCCGCATAGTCCCCTGCCACAGTCACTCGCCTTCCCGCATTCCCGGACTTTGTCAGATCACGAAATCCAATTCAAGGACCACGCTCATGTTACTCAAGCAATACTTTCTGGGCTGCCTCGCTCATGCGTCCTATCTCATCGCCGACGCACGCACCAAGGTGGCGGCCGTTGTTGATCCTCAACGAGACATTCAGCAGTATCTCGATGACGCGGCGGCCGGTGGCTACACAATCAAGTATGTGTTTCTGACTCACTTCCATGCGGATTTTCTGGCCGGTCACATCGAGCTCCGAAATCACGCCGGTGCCAGAATCTGCATGGGCGAAAGAGCTGGGGCGGAATTTGATCACACGGCTCTTAAAGATGGAGATGTGATTGAGTTCGGAGATGTTCGCATACGAATGATGGAAACTCCGGGACACACTCCGGAAGGTATTTCACTGCTGGTTTTCGACCTGAAGAACAGCGACAGCATTCCCAAGGCCGTGTTGACTGGCGACACGCTGTTCATTGGCGACGTCGGCCGACCAGACTTGCTGGCGTCGATCGGCGTGACTGCGGACGAACTGGCGGAGATGCTCTATCATTCGCTCGACAAACTGCGACGACTGCCGGACGCCACTCTGGTTTATCCGGCCCACGGAGCTGGCTCACTGTGTGGGAAATCGCTCAGCAAAGAAACGGTTTCAACGATCGGCGAGCAGAAGAAATTCAACTACGCCTTGCAACCGATGCCGTTTGAACAGTTCAGAGATCTTGTGACGAGTGAGCAGCCGGAAGCTCCTGGCTACTTCGTTTACGACGCGATCAAGAATCGTCAGGAACGTCCGGACCTTGAAGCGACCATGCTGACGTCTCTGAAGGCACTGAGCGTTGATGACGTTCTGAGGCTGCGGGATGCGGGTGCTCAGGTCGTGGATGTTCGGGAAGCGATCGAATTTGAAGGAGCCTCACTGAAGGGCGCAATCAACGTTGGGTTGAAAGGAAAGTACGCGACGTGGGCCGGTTCGCTGCTGAGTCATGATGCACCGATCGTCGTGATTGGTGACGACAATGAAGAAGAAGCCATCATGCGACTTGGGCGTATCGGTTTCGACAACGTCGCCGGATTTCTGAAGGACGGAATGCATGCTCTGAATGCACGTCCGGATCTTGTTCAGACCGTTTCCCGTATCACAGCGGCCGCACTGGCCGAGCAGATTGATCAGCCCAACCCTCCATTCGTTCTGGATGTCCGATCAGAAAAGGAATACGGCATCGTCCATGTGAATGGTAGCCACAACATTCCGCTGACTCATCTGCATGAACATCTGTCGGAAGTTCCATTGGATCGCCCCGTCGTCGTTCATTGCGAAGGCGGTTATCGCTCGGCCATCGCTTGCAGCCTTCTGGCTAAGGCGGGTCGTACCAATGTGTCAGACATGGTCGGGGGCATCAAAGCCTGGATCGCGACGAAGCTGCCAACCGTTCCGGAAAACACAATGACGTGCGGAACAAAGATCTGCGAAACAGCAGCCTGACAGGAGGATTGACTTTGTTGCACTGCCTAAACTATGCGCGGTCAAAAATATGCATTCAACGGCAATCGTTTCACCTCTCTCTTCTCTTCTCCCCCGAGATCGGGGAGAAGGTGGCCGAAGGCCGGATGATGGAGATGATTTGTGGTTAATATTATGAACCCGAAAACAGTCTTGTTTCCCCCTCACCCTAGCCCTCTTCCCCCGGTGGAACATTTGTGAGGATGGCAAATCAAATGTGGGGGAGAGGGGACATTAACACGACCATCAATAGCCTCGCTTCTGACCGCGCGATGTCTAAACACGCCGCAACCCTGAACAGAAGAGCAATGCCAACATGATGATGCTTAGCATTTTCTTCGGCTCGATTATCGGGATTTCGCTCGGCCTGACCGGAGGTGGTGGCGCGGTCTTTGCCGTTCCACTGCTAGCCTATGGCATTGGTGTTCCCGCACGTGAAGCGGTGGGCATTTCTCTCGTTGCCGTCGGGCTCACGTCGCTGGTTGGGTTCTTCAAAAAGTGGCGAAAAGGCGAAGCCGAGATCCGCACAGGACTGCTCTTCGCTGTTGCGGGAATGCTGGGGGCTCCCGTGGGCAACTGGATTGCCGGACAGTTACCGGAAACGATCTTGATGCTCCTGTTCTCCGGGTTGATGCTGACTATCGCGGCGAAGATGTGGCTGCAGAGTCTACGATCGGCATCTGTCGAATTGATCCGATGCGCTGATGATGTTCCGCTCCCGACGAAATGGTCCATGTCACAGACCGACAAAGTCGATGGCCCCAGTTGTCAGCGGGATGCTGCCGGACAATTGATCCTCACCAGTCGCTGCGCTCGCCTGCTGTTAATCGTCGGAGTTGGCTCGGGGGTCCTGTCGGGAATGTTTGGTGTCGGTGGCGGCTTCATCATCGTGCCATCACTGGTTCTCTTCAGTGGCATGTCCATGTCGCGTGCTGTGGGAACTTCCCTGATGGTCATTGCCCTGATCAGTTCCTCGGGACTTGCTTCGCTGCTGTGGACAGGACAGGAAATCTCGCTGCAAATCACTTCGCTGTTTGTAGTTGGTGGAATTGCGGGGCTGTTTCTTGGCCAGTCGGTGAGTCGCCACCTGTCAACGACGGCACTGCAACGCGTGTTCTCGGTCGCCATTCTGATCGTTGCCGTGTTTGTGATGATTCGAAATCTCTATCAGGGGTAGCTGGTTATGGTAAACGGGCTTTTGAAACGATATCTACTGCCGCAACTGTATTGGCATGGAATGCTCAAGGGCTGGCTGTGATTCGGGACAGAATTTTCCCTGAAACGTTAGGGACAGAATTTCGAGATTTGTGGAAAGACAGTACTTATGTGCATCGAAACTGGGACCAGAGGGCCGCATCATCGCAGTCGATATTGCTCAAAAGTTTCTCGACCATATTGAAGTCACCTGCCGCGTACAGGAACTGCGAAATGTCGAAACGTTGCTGTGCAAAGAT
>Ga0105047_10011528_pt1 | contig 14327 bp, 8 predicted proteins | sample MAT04_FD_78384 | JGI IMG/M metagenome (GOLD analysis project Ga0105047, IMG submission 78384) | Freshwater microbial communities from Lake Fryxell liftoff mats and glacier meltwater in Antarctica - MAT-04 (megahit assembly) | ecosystem: Environmental > Aquatic > Freshwater > Ice > Liftoff... | reverse complement strand
GTCGAGCGCGGCGAGCGGGAGGTGAATGCGGCGGAGGCGGCGAAATACGCGACCACGGCGGCGGCGTGGAATCGCGAACGCATGGAACTGGATCGCGCGATCCACCGGCTTTCCGGAGAGCCGCTCGATGTGGCGGACATCGTCGGTGGTGGCAATGGGCGCGGCACGGGCAAGGCGGGGCGGGGGATCGACCCGCGCACCGGCAAGGCGCAGGAAAAGACGGTCGGCTTTCTCGACGGCGCGGTGGTCAATCAATTTGTCCGCGGACCTTCGCCATTCATCGATGGCGTGGTCATTCCGAATGGTGGTCAGCCGGTGCCGATCAGTTCCACCGGCTTGACGGCGAGGGATGTCCCGGCGACGTCGGCGCAAGCGTGGGATGCCATTCGCAACGGCCCGGTCAACTCCCAGGCCTCGACGAAACTCGGCGGGGTGGACTACGCGGCCAAGGGCCACACCCTGCTCGGTTTGCACGCCAACGCGGCGATCACCTTCGACCTCGAGGCGATTCGCAAGGAGGCCGGCGAAGGCGAGTGGCGGTTCCGCGCCACGGTCGGCTATGGCGGACGCGAGAGCGCGGGGCGCGCGGACTTTCACATCTACGTGGATGGCGAATTGCGCGAGCGCCGACTCGGCCTCGGCGGCCGCGATGCGGGCGTCGCGGTCGATATTCCACTGCCGCAGTCCGCGCGGTTTCTCACGCTGATGAGTACCGATGGCGGCAATGGCATCGGGCAGGACCAGATTTTCTTTGGCGATCCCAAGCTTGCCCCCGGGGAAGTGCCGCAACTCGCGGATGCGGAGCGTCGCGAGTTGGAGCGGCTCAGGAGGCAACGCGCCGACCTCGAGGCGAAGATCAAGGCCCTGGCGCCGCCCGCCAAAGTCTATGCGATCAAGACGCGCCCACCGGCAGTGGTGCATGTCCTCAAGCGGGGAAATCCAGAGACTCCCGGCGCGGAAGTGAGCCCGGGAGCGCCGGCGTGGGTCCGGACGCTGACGGCGGATTTTGGCGGAAACGAACTGGCGGAGGGCCAGCGGCGCGTGGCGCTGGCGCATTGGATCACCGATCCGCGCAACCCGCTGACGCGGCGCGTCCTCGTCAACCGGCTCTGGCATCACCACTTTGGCCAGGGACTCGTGGCGACGCCGAGCGACTTTGGCGCGGGCGGAGAGCGTCCGTCGCATCCCGAATAGATGAGAGATCCTTCGCTTCGCTCAGGATGACATTGGAAAATCGCCCCGCTCCACCTTCTGCATGAACGCTCCTTATCCCTGCCATCTTCAGCAACGCTCCGTCGGTCGCCGCGATTTCCTCTGGCAACTCGGCGGTGGTCTCGGGGGGGTGGCGCTGACGTCGCTGCTTGCCGAAACGCACGCCGCGGGATCAGCCAGTCCGCTGGCCCCCAAAACGCCGCATCACCCGGCGAAAGCGAAAGCGGTGATCCAGATTTTCTGTCCCGGCGGCCTCAGCCATATCGATTCGTGGGATTACAAACCAGAGCTGGCGAAGCGCAATGGCCAGCCGTTCGACGCGGACGGCAAGCTCCAGTTCTTCGCCTCCAAGCCGGGCGTCTGCCAGGGGAGCTATTGGCCGTTTCGTCAGCACGGGCAGTGCGGCCGCTGGATCAGCGATCTTTTCCCGCAGCTCGCGACCTGCGTGGACGACATCGCATTCATCCACTCGATGAGGAGCAAAAGCGCGCTGCACGGACCGGCGATGTTCATGGCGAACTCCGGCTTCATCCTGCCGGGCTTTCCCGCGATGGGTGCGTGGGTGACCTACGGCCTCGGCAGCGAAAGCGAGAACCTGCCCGCGTTCGTCGTGCTGCCCGATCCGCGCGGTCTGGCGCCGGGCGGGGTGATCAATTGGGGTGCGGGTTTTCTCCCCGCGGTGCATCAGGGCACGACGCTCAATACCGACGCGGGCTCCGACGCCATCGCCGATCTTTTCCCGCCAAAGGCTTTTGCCGCAAAGCTTGCGCCGGGCGAGTCCGCCGCGCGCGATTTTCTCCGCGAACTCAACACGCAGCATGCGAGCGAGCGTCCGGGCAACACCGAACTCGAAGCCCGCATCGCGGCCTACGAACTGGCCGCCCGACTTCAACTCAGCGCGCCCGAAGTCACCGACCTGCGGGGCGAAAGCGATACGACTCGGCAGCTCTATCGGCTGGAGCACGAAGATCTCGGACCTTTTGGCCGCCAGTGTTTGCTGGCGCGTCGGATGGTCGAACGCGGGGTGCGCTTCGTGCAGATTTTCTGCGGCGCGGAAAACACCGCGGCGAAGAAGATCCGGCCCAATTGGGATTCGCACGAAGACGTGGTGCGCGATCACGGCTATTGGGGGCCGGTGCTCGACAACGGCGCGGCGGCGCTGTTGCGCGACTTGAAGCAGCGCGGGCTGCTCGATTCGACGCTGGTCATTTGCACCACGGAATTTGGCCGCCAGCCGGGCGCCCAGGGCAAGTCCGGCCGGGATCACAATCCCGGGGCGTTCACCGCGTGGCTGGCCGGTGGTGGGATCAAGGGGGGCGTCGGTTTTGGCGCGACCGATGAACTCGGTTTCAAGGCGGAGGATCACCCGACCTATTGCTACGACCTGCACGCCACGGCGCTGCACCTGCTCGGGCTCGATCACGAAAAACTGAGCATCTATCATAACGGCATTCAACGCCGGCTCACGGACGTGCATGGCGAACTCATTTCGCAGTTGCTGGCGTAGGTGGCGGCACCGGCTCTGCGCCGTGGCGCTGGTCGCCGCGGTCGATGTGCAGGCCGCCGACGAGTCGTGGTTTGCGCCCGCCGCGAAGCTGCTCAGCCAGAGCTATCGCCGGATCGAAGAGCGGAAGCGCGCGATGCACGCGGAGTGGGCGACTTTGCCGGAGGCGCCGGTTTCCCAACAGAGCGAGCGGATCGGCTGGCACAGCCAGTTTTCGCAGAATGCCAGCGCGACCAAGTGGCTTCAGGTCGATCTCGGCGGGGTGCAGCCGTTTGATTCCGTGACGCTCGTGCCGGTCGATGTCGCCTACGGAACGCATGCCGGCCCGGGCTTTGGCTTTCCGGTGCGGTTTCGCGTCGAGGTCTCGGACGACGCGGCGTTTTCCGAGCCGCGCCTCCTCGCCGCATTCGATGGCGAGGACTTTCCGAATCCGGGAAACGCGCCCGTCTTTCTGGCCACGCCGGGCGCCGTCGGGCGTTTCGTGCGCCTGACCGCGACGCGGCTGTGGCCGCGCGGCGATCAAGTCCTGCTCGCGCTGGGCGAAGTGGTGGTCCTCCGGGGCGAGGTCAATGTCGCCGCCTGGGCGCCCGTGGCTTTCAGCGATGCCTACAACAATCCACCCGCGTGGCAGCCTGCGAATGCGACCGACGGGCAGACGGTGCTCGGCGCGCCGCTCGAAGTCATGCCGACGCCCGGAAACGGCTGGCACGCGAGCACGGCGCGAGCGGCCGATGAGGTCAAGTGGGTCCAGGTGGATCTGGGTGAAGTGCGGCCGCTGGATGAACTGCGGCTTTATCCGGCGCGACCCAAGGATTTTCCCGCGCGGCGCGGCTTTGGTTTCCCCGTGCGTTTTCGCGTCGAGGCGGCGGTGGACGCGGGTTTCACGGACCCGCTGTTACTTTTCGACCGGACGCAGAGCGATTTTGAGAATCCGGCCGAGAATCCCGTAATCATTCCCGCGCGTGGCGCGAGCGCGCGTTTCATCCGGGTGACGGCGACGCGTCTTTGGGCCCGGACCAACGATTACATTCTTGCCCTCGCCGAATTGGAGGCGTGGTCCGGCGGTGCCAATGTCGCGCGGTCCCGGGAGGTCACCTCGCCGGAGGCGATCGAAGGGGCCAGTTGGTCGCGGCGTTTCCTCGTCGATGGATTCAACAGCCAGGGCCGGATGGTGAGCGTGCCGGAATGGCTGCGCGGGCTTTCGCGTCGGCGGGAAGTGGGTGTCGAACTTGGTCGTCTCGCCCTCGAGGAGCGCGAGGTGGCGGAGTCCATGAGGAACACGACGCTGCGGTGGAGCCTGGGCCTGGTTTTGCTGGTGGGCGCGGCGCTGGCGCTCTGGCTGCGCCAGCGGGCGCGCGCCCGGCGGCGGGAAGTGGAGCGGCTCCGGCAGCGCATCGCCGGTGATTTGCACGATGAGATCGGCAGCAATCTCGGGAGCATTGCGTTGCTCAGCCAGATGGCGTTGCGCCAGTCGGGGGACGCGCAGGGCGACCTCGCGGAAATCAACCGGGTCGCCCGCGAGACTGCCGACTCGATGCGCGACCTCGTGTGGTTCATCAAACCCACGGCGCTGGCCGCCGGGGATTTCGTCGCCAAGCTGCGCGAAACGGCGGCGACGATGCTGGCGGGATTGGAGTGGACGTTTGAAGGAACAGCGCCCGCGGAAGAGTGGTCGCTGGAGTTCAAGCGGCAGGTCTTTCTGATCTTCAAGGAAACGCTGCACAACATCCGCCGGCACGCCGCGGCGAGTCGGGTGGAGATTCGTCTCGCGGAGCAGAGCGGCTTCCTCGCATTGGTCGTTGCGGACAACGGGTGTGGCTTTGCGCCGGGAGAGAGCTTCAGCGGTCACGGACTGGCGAGCATGCAGCAGCGCGCCGCGGCGCTGCACGGGACGCTGCTGCTGGATTCGAGCGCCGGTCGGGGAACCCGGGTCGCGTTGAAGGTGAAAATGACTTCGCGGTGGCGCGCGGCTACCGCTTGATGGCGCCATGTCCGCCGCCCCCGTTGATGTCTGGTTGATCGAAGACAACGCGACCTTCCGCCGCGCGATCAGCCGCGCCCTTGGCCAGACGGAGGGCTTTCGCTGCACGGGCGATTTTGGCAGCGCGGAAACGGCGCTGGCCGCGGCCCGTCAGCAGGCGGCGCCGCAGGTCATCCTCCTCGATGTGGGCCTGCCGGGCATCAGTGGCCTCGACGCCATCCCGCGGCTGCGCGAACGACTGCCGGGTGTGGTGATCATCGTGCTCACGGTCTTCGAGGATGAGGACAAAATCTTCCGGGCGATCTGCGCGGGCGCCGCCGGCTATCTGCTCAAGACGTCGCCCGTGGAGGAGATCACGCGCGCGATGAGCGACGCCCTGGCCGGCGGCGCGCCGATGAATTCGCGCATCGCCCGACGGGTGCTCGACATGTTCGCCCGACTCGCTCCGCCCCGCGGTGACTACGGCTTGAGCGCTCGCGAGAAGGAAATCCTCGAAGGGATGGTGCAGGGCAAGACGAAGAAGGAAATCGCCGCGCAGCTTGACCTGAGCTTTCACACCGTCGATTCGCACCTGCGCAACATTTACCAAAAGCTCGAGGTCAACACGCGCACCGGGGCGGTCGCCAAGGCGCTCAAGGAGAAGCTGGTGTGAGCCGGTGGCAGAAATGGCGGCTGGGCGGAACGGCGAACTCCTTCGCCGGGGCTTCGCAAATGAATGCGCGGCTCCGGAAAGGCATCCCGCGCTTGCGTGATGGTGCGATCCGGTGAGCGGACTAGATTTCTCGCATGATTCTCCCCGCTTTTGTCCGCCGCCTCGCCCGCGCTCTCGGAGTTTCCCTGTGCGCCGTCCTGTCGGTGCATGGCGCGGCGGACCTCGACCGCGCCAAGCTGCCGCCACCCGCGGGACGCCCCGTGGATTTTGCCAAAGACATCCAACCCATTTTCGAGGCGCACTGCCTGAAGTGCCACGGACCGGAGAAGCAGAAGGGCGGCTGGCGGGTGGACGTGAAAGACGTGGCGCTGACGGGTGGCGACAACTATGCGCCGAACGTGCGCGCCGGAAAAAGCGCGGAGAGTCCGCTGATTCACTTCGTCGCCGGCCTCGATCCCGACATGAAGATGCCCGTGAAAGGCGACCCGTTGCAGCCCGAGCAGATCGGATTACTGCGGGCCTGGATCGATCAAGGCGCGCAATGGCCGGACGATGGGAAGAAGATCGACCCGCTTGATTGGTGGTCGCTCAAACCGTTGCAGCGGCAAGCGGTTCCGGCCATCGCGGGTGCGAACAATCCGATCGACGCCTTTATCCGCACGAAGCTCGCGGAGAAGAAACTCAACCCATCGCGCGAGGCCGGCCGCCGCACGCTGATCCGCCGCGTCTTCTTCGATCTCACGGGACTGCCGCCGACGCCGGAGGAGATCGAAGCCTTCATCGCCGCCCCGGATGCGCAGGCCTACGAAAAGCTCGTGGATCGGCTGCTCGCTTCGCCACGCCATGGCGAGCGGTGGGCGCGGCACTGGCTCGATGTCGTCCACTACGGCGACACGCACGGCTATGACAAGGACAAGCCGCGCGAAAACGCCTGGCCCTATCGCGACTACGTCGTCCGCGCATTGAATGAGGACAAGCCCTACACCCGTTTCGTGCAGGAGCAGATTGCCGGTGACGTGCTTTTTCCCGGCACGTCCGACGGTCTCGTGGCGCTGGGTTTCATCGCTGCCGGGCCGTGGGATTTCATCGGGCATGCCGAAGTGCCGGAGACCAAGACCGATGGGAAGATCGCCCGCCATCTGGATCGCGACGACATGGTGGCCAATACCATCGGCACTTTCACCAGCGCGACGATCCATTGCGCGCAATGCCACAACCACAAATTCGATCCGATCTCGCAGGCGGATTATTACAGCCTGCAGGCGGTCTTTGCGGCGCTCGATCGGACGGACAAAAAATACTTCGCGGATGCGACCATGACGAAACGCTTCAACGAACTCGATGGCCGCCAGCGCAAAATCGCGGACCGGGTGAAGACGATCGAACAGCAGGCGGTGAAAGCCGGGGGTGAACCGCTGGCGAAGCTCGACGCGGAGATTGCGGAGGCGCTGAAGAAAACGGGCGGGAACACGCGCGGGGAGTTTGGCTACCACAGCGCGCTCTCGGCGAAGCAGGACGCGGTGAAGTGGGTGCAGGTGGATCTCGGGCGCAGTGTGGTCGTCGAGAAGATCGTGGTCCAGCCGAGCTTCGATACCTTCAACAACATCGGCGCGGGATTCGGTTTTCCGCTGCGCTACAAAGTCGAGGTCTCCGATGATGTGGAGTTTAAGGCCGATGTCATCGGCGTCGCGGCGAAGGTGAGCGAGGATGTGCCCAATCCCGGGACGACTGCGCAAAGTTTCGCCACGACGGGAGCCACGGGCCGCTACGTGCGGGTGACGGCGCTCAAACTCGCGCCGCGCAAAGACGATTACATCCTCGCGCTCGCCGAGTTGCAGGTCATCGACTCGACCGGGCACAATCTCGCGGCGAACGCGCCGGTGACTGCGCTCGATTCCATCGAGGCCCCGCCGCGCTGGCGGAAGGCGAACCTCGTGGATGCCATCGCGCCGCAGCCGGATCGCAGTGGCGAACTGGCGGAGCTGAAGCAACGCCGCGGCACGCTGCTGGAGAACGCGATGACGCCGGCGGCCCGGGGAGAGCGGACGAAAATCGCGGCGGAAATGGAGGGCGTGAGTCAGGAACTCCGCGGCTTCCCGAAACCGGATGTCGTGTATGCCGGCACGGTGCACGACGGCACCGGTAATTTCCGCGGCACCGGAGCGGACGGCGGCAAACCCCGGCCGATCTTTCTGCTCGCCCGCGGCCAGGTGACGCAACCGCGCGAAGAGATGGCGCCCGGCACACTCTCCGCGCTGCGCTTTCAGCCGGCGCGCTTTACTTTGGCGCCCGATGCTCCGGAAGGCGAACGCCGGGCGGCGCTCGCCAGGTGGATCACCGCTCCGCAAAATCCGCTGACTTGGCGGAGCATCGTCAATCGCGTGTGGCAGTATCACTTCGGTCGCGGGCTGGTGGAGACGACGAACGATTTCGGTCGTAACGGCGGGCTGCCGTCGCATCCCGAGTTGCTCGACTGGCTGGCCACGGAGTTTCGTGACCGCGGTCAGTCGCTCAAGCAACTGCACCGGCTCATCGTGACCAGCGCGACCTACCGCCAGGCTTCGGAGACGAATGCGGGGGCCGAAAAGATCGACGCCAATAATGCGCTCCTCTGGCGACAGAATCGCCGCAAACTGGAAGCGGAAGCGGTCCGTGATTCGGTGCTCGCGGTCAGTGGAAAACTGGAGCTGACCATGGGCGGCCCGGGTTGGAGGGATTTCGTGATCGAGCACCCGGCGCACTCGCCGCACTACAAATATGGACTCGCGAATCCGGAAGACCCGAGGATCTGGCGGCGCTCGATCTATCGTTTCATCGTGCGCTCGCAGACGCAGCCGTGGATGACCTCGCTCGACTGCGCCGATCCCTCGATGCGCGTGGACAAACGCAACGAAAGCCTCTCCGCGCTGCAAGCCCTCGCGCTGCTCAACAACGGGTTCATGGTCACGCAGGCGCGGCACTTTGCGGAGCGCGTGCAGCGCGAGAAGCCGGATCTTTCTGCGCAAGTGGAGCGCGCCCACTGGCTCGCCGTCGGGGGCGCCCCGTCGCCCGCGGATCGCGAGAAGCTCGTTCGTTTTGCCGAGGCCCAGGGGCTGCCGAATCTCTGCCGGGTGCTCTTGAATCTGAACGCCTTCACCTTCGTTGACTGATCCCATGAAAAACGACTCCCCCTTCCATCGTACCGCTCCGCGCCATGCGCTCACCCGACGTGAATTCCTCTGGCGCTCCGGCGGTGGTCTCGGCGGACTCGCCCTCGCCGCCACGCTCGGGCAGGATCGCGCACTCGGTGGCGGGGCCGGCGTGCTGGGTGGCAGACTGCATCATCCGGCGAAGGCGAAGCGCGTCGTCCAATTTTTTATGGCGGGTGCGGCCAGCCACCTCGATCTCTTCGACTACAAGCCGGAACTCGTGAAGCGCGACGGGCAGCCAAGCGATTTCGGCGAACCCGTCGAGGCTTTCCAGAATGGGCTCGGCCCTTGGCTCAAGCCGGTGTGGGATTTCAAGGCGTACGGGCAGTCGGGGAAGATGCTCAGCGAGACCGTCGCGCCGCTCGGCGCGGTCGTGGATGACCTCGCGTTCGTCCACAACATGGTCGGCAAGTCTGGCGTTCATAGCGCGGCGACGCTTTTGCAAGCGACGGGCTTTCAGCTTCCCGGTTTCCCCGGCGCGGGTTGCTGGGCGAGCTACGGGCTCGGCTCGCTGAACGACAATTTGCCCACCTTCGTGGTGCTGCCCGATCATCGCGGCTTTGGCTCCAATGGGGTGAAGAACTGGGACTCGGCCTTCCTCCCGGCGCAGCACAGCGGCACGATCATCTATCCGGGAACCGAAGCGCCGATCGCCGACCTTTTCCCGCACCAGGCCGGTGGCTACATCACGCCCGCGAGCGAGGGGGCGGCGCAGGATCTTTTGGCGCAACTCAATCGCGAGCACGCCGCCACGCGGGCAGGCGATCAACGGCTCGAAGGCCGCATCCGCAGCTACGAACTCGCGGCGAAGATGCAACTCTCCGCGCCCGAGGCGCTGAACCTCAAAGCCGAGCCCGAGCATGTGCAAAAGCTCTACGGTCTCGACCGCGGGCCGCAGACGTGGGCGAAGGAAATCAACGCCGAGGAGGAGTCGTTCTACTTTGCCCAGAAGTGCCTCGCCGCACGGCGCCTGCTCGAACGCGGGGTGCGCTTCGTGCAGGTCTGGAGCGGCAACGACAACGGATTTCCGCGGCGCAACTGGGATTCTCACGAGGACATTCGGCGCGATCACGGCCCGCTCTCGATGGGCATGGCACGGGGGACCGCGGCCTTCATTCAGGATCTCAAACAACGCGGCATGCTGGAGGACACGATCATTCTTTGGACGACCGAATTTGGCCGCATGCCCTCCTCGCAAGGCGGCAAGGGGCGCGATCACAATCCCTTCGTCTTCACCAACTGGCTCTGCGGCGGCGGGATCAAGGGCGGGATCACCCACGGCGAGAGCGATCAATGGGGCTACAAGCCGCTCGACCGCAAAAACCCCACGGAAGTCTATGACATCCACGCGACGATCCTGCATCTGCTCGGCATCGATCATACGAAGCTCACGTATCGGCATAACGGCATCGATCGCCGCCTCACCGATGTGCACGGGCATGTGATTGACGGGCTAGTGGCGTAAGTGACTTTCAATGAGGAGGCCATTCTGAGCGCAGGTCCGTGCGGGCGCAGGGGGGACGGAACGGAGGCGAAGAATCCCGGCGATGCACCGTGGGCGATGCTCCGGGATTCTTCGACTGCGCTTCGGTCGCCAGGCTCCCTCCGCTCCGCTCAGAATGACCCCGGTTGATGAATTTTCAGACAGTCTCTAAGCGTGTCCTGGATTCGCGGGCTGTCACCTTTGGCGGTCACGCAAAGCCTGACTATAGAGCGTCGCTTTTGTGTGAGCGAACGCTTGGGCCTTCGATCCAAATGGGTGGGATGAGGAGTTGGCGCGGAACTTCGGGCGCGCCGCGTTCATGGTGGAGCAATTGCGTGGCGACGAGATCGACAGCCGCGGCGGCGAGGTGGTCGCGGCGTTGGTAGATGCCGGCGTAGCTGGTCATGCGTGGAGTCCAGTCGTGGACGACGAAGCCGATGTCCTGCGGCACGCGCCGGCCGAGGCGCGCGAGCCAGCCCGGCACGTCGGTATCAAAGGAAATCAGCGCGTCCGGCTGGTGGGTCCGCATCCATTTTGCGAAGGCGCTGGAGCCGCGGCTGATTTCGTTGTGCGGCAGCAGGAGCAGCGGCACGCGGTCCTTGCGCGGCAGGTTTTGCTGCCAGTGGAAGAGCCCGCCGCTGTAGCCAAATTGCGAGCGGGTCACGATCCACTCCGTCACGGCGACGCCGATGCGCCGGTAGCCGCGCGCGTGGAGTTGCGCAGCGGCAGTCTGGATGCCGAGGGTCATGTTGCCCGCGCACATGTGCAGTGCGGGCTCGCGCATCGCGTAGCCGAAGGTGACGGCGGCGAAGGGCGAATAGTCGAGCTGGCTGCACGGGAGTTGCACGCTCTGTGGAGAGACGATCACGCCTTCGATGCCGCGGGCGTGCAGGATCTTTTGCAGCCGCTTCGGCGTGAGGCCATCGCGCCCGAGCCAGAATTCCTCGACTTCGTAGCCGTGCGCGTGGGCGCGCTGGCGGATCGCGTCGATGGGCACGTATTGGTAGGACGGACCGAGCAGGTCGTCCTCCGGCACGTCCTCGCGCAGGACGGCGATGGTCGCGCGGATGCGCACCTGCTTGCTCGCTCGGACGAGTCGCATCATGCGCGCGAGATGCGGATCGGGCTTGTAGCCGAGTTCTTCCGCGGCGCGGAGGACCCGCTCTCGCGTTTCCTCCGCGACCCGCGGAGCTTTGCGCAGCACGCGCGAGACGGTCATCGCCGAGACTCCGGCCCGCTGGGCGATGGTCTGAAGGCTGGGAGCGGCGGCAGGCAAGTGTTTTCATAACATGAAGATCGCGTTGCGCCGTCAATCAGCGGCTGGCAGGAATGGCGTGGTTCGATTCCCCCAACCCCCCGATGCTCATGCTCCCTCGCTGCCTCAGCCTGCTCGCCGTTTCCGCCAGCCTGGCTTTGGCCAATGAAAACGCGCTACCCAAAGAACTGCTCGACCTCACGCTTGAACCGCCGCTGATCAACACCAACCCCGGCCCGGAATACGACGCGGAGCAGCGGCCGGGGAACATGATCATCGGCATCGACCGCACGCCCAAGGGTCGCCTGTGGGCGGCGTGGGTGGGCAACGGCGATTCGCCGAATGGCTTCTTCATGCTCGCGACGAGCGATGACGACGGGAAGACGTGGTCGAAGCCCCGCGTGGTCATCGATCCGCAGGACGGCGTCTTCAAGGCCGGTGACAAGGAGATCCGCTACGAGCGGCGCGCGCTGGTGGGGAATCTTTGGACCGATCCGCTCGGGCGGCTGTGGTGTTTTTTCGATCAGAGCCTCGGCTACTTCGACGGGCGTTGCGGCGACTGGTATATCCGCTGCGATGATCCCGATGCCGCGCAGCCGAAGTGGACGGAGCCGGTGCGTTTCGCCGATGGCTGCACGCTGAACAAACCGACCGTGCTCTCAAACGGCGACTGGCTGCTGCCGGTGTCGCTCTGGACGCGCGACCGCATCGGCGGCCCCGGCACGAGCAAGGACGCACACACCGACCTCGAGGTGATCCGCATGGCAAATGTCTTCGCTTCGACCGATCACGGAAAAACGTGGACGCGCCGCGGCGGCGTGGCGTTTCCGGGAACAGCCTTCGACGAGCACATGATCGTGGAGCGCAAGGATGGCAGCCTCTGGATGCTGGCGCGGGCCAAGGGCATCAGTGAGAGCTTCTCGACGGACAAGGGCGTGACGTGGAGCGAGCCGCAGCCCTCTTCGATCCAAAACCTCAGCGCGCGGTTTTTCATCCGCCGCCTCGCGAGTGGCAAGCTGCTGCTGGTTAAGAACGGGCCGATCGATGTGCGTCTGCCGCGTCGCTCGAATTTGAAAGCGTTTCTCTCCGACGACGACGGGAAGACGTGGGGCCAAGGGCTGCTGATCGATGACCGCGCGGAAGTCTCGTATCCCGACGGCTTCCAGGCGCCGGACGGCACGATCCACATTCTCTATGACTGGAACCGCCACAGCGACGCGGAGATTTTGCACACCAAATTCCGCGAGGAGGACATCCTCCGGCAGGCCGACCCCGGCAAGGTGGCGAAGGATTTGAAGGAGTACCGCAGCCTCTCGACCGTCCCCAAAACGCTGGTGAACAAAGCGCTCGCGCCGCGCCTGCCGCAGTCGATCACGCCCGATCCGAAGTGGACCGCGCAGGCGCTCGAAGACGCGAAGCAGGATTTTAAGAGCATCCCGTATGACGGCGTGACGCCGAACAAAATGGTCTGCGACACCACGCTGCGCGAGCTGCCGGACGGCTCGTGGATTCTCTTCATGCTCGCCGGCGGTGACACCGAGCCCTCGCCGCTGAACTACACCGGCGTGACGCGCAGTCTCGATCGAGGCAAGACGTGGACGCCGCTGGAGCGATTCGATGTCGGCTTTCCGCGCGAAGGCAAAACGATCGGCCAGGGTCCGACCGAGCTGATCATCCGCGGCCCGCGCGCGACGCTCTTTTTCTCCACGCACTCGCAGCACTGGTCGCACGACTGGCGCTCGTGGTTTCTGACCAGCGACGATTCCTTCAAGACCTGGAGCCAGCCGCAGGAGGTGCCGGGCCGGCTGAAGGAGCGCACCTTCATCCGCAAACACATCGTGACGAAGGACGGTCGCATCGTGATTCCGTTTCAGCATTACATCGGGCCCGACGATCAGCGCGACCGGCCGCCGCTGGAGCGCGACTTCAGCAATCCGCGCAATGGCGTGCTCATTAGCAAGGACAACGGCGCGACCTGGAGCGAGCACGGCAACATCCGCCTCACGCCGAACAGCCGCTACTTCGGTTGGGCGGAGAACGATCTCTTCGAGCACCCGGACGGCCGCATCACGATGATCATCCGAGCCGACGGCCTCGGCGGCATGCTGTATAAAGCGGAGAGCAAGGACGGCGGCGTGACGTGGCCGGAATTTGCCAGCCTCACGCAAATCCCGAATCCCGGCAGCAAAGCGACGCTCTACAATCTCGGCGGCGACACCGTGGCGATCCTGCACAACCCGAACAGCAAACAGCGCACGCCAATGGCACTCTGGATCAGCTTCGACGGCATGAAGACCTGGCCGTATCAGCGCGTGCTCCAGCAGGAGTCGGTCGATGGGCCGAAGGGCCGGATGAATTATCCCGACGGCTTCGTGAGCGCCGACAAACAATGGCTGCACTTTGCCTTCGACGACCACCGCCACCGCGCCGTCCACTATTCCGCCAAGCTCCCACCCTTGCCTTGATGGCGCCGTCTTTGGGCCGGCAAAGAAGACATCTTCGACGGCATGAAAGTGCGGCGTTCTGGGAATGCGCCCAGCCGGGGGTGACTGGATCGATGGCCGCCGCCCAGTGGGTTTTTGACTTCTACCGAATGCCCGGTGTGGACTCGCCGGTCAGTTCCTCGATCTCCTTCGCCAGCTCCTCCGCCTCGCCCTTCAGCCCGCCGATCTCCGCTTCGAGCCCTGCGATCTGCTTCGCCACCACGCTGTCCAGCATCTCCGGCTGTTTCGCGGTCAGCTCGTAGAGGAAATCGGCACTCTCGCGGAGCCGGTTGGTGGCCTCCAGCACGCTGAGAATCTCCAACTCCAGACTCTCCCAGAGCTTGCGCAATCGCGCCACCTGCTCCTCCTCGCGGACGGGTAGCGCACGCGCCCTCGCGTGCCGTGCCCGGCGCCCCCGCCGGGCAGCGGGCCAGCGGTGCGGAGCTATTCACCATCTGGTGCGTCGAGCGTGCCTCGGAGTTTTCGGCGAGGGCGCCGCAAACAGCACGCGTGGCGCGTGCGCTACCCAGTCCGGCTCGTGGGCGAAGCGGTCGGGGTGGTAGAGGCTC
>Ga0105047_10011527_pt1 | contig 14327 bp, 10 predicted proteins | sample MAT04_FD_78384 | JGI IMG/M metagenome (GOLD analysis project Ga0105047, IMG submission 78384) | Freshwater microbial communities from Lake Fryxell liftoff mats and glacier meltwater in Antarctica - MAT-04 (megahit assembly) | ecosystem: Environmental > Aquatic > Freshwater > Ice > Liftoff... | reverse complement strand
CTCCATAGGCACCACCTGCGCATGGCCGCCGCCGGCGGCGCCGCCCTTCATGCCGAACACCGGCCCCAGCGACGGTTCGCGCAACGCGATCACGGTGCGTTTGCCGATCCGGTTCAGTGCATCGCCCAGGCCAACCGTGGTCGTGGTCTTGCCCTCGCCCGCCGGCGTGGGGCTGATCGCGGTAACCAGCACCAGCTTGCCGTTCGGCCCGGTCTGCGTCTGCAGCCAGGCCAGGTCGATCTTGGCCTTGTAGTGGCCATAAGGCTCCAGCGCCCCGGGCGGAATGCCCAGACGCTCCTGCGCCAACTGCAGCACGGGCCTGAGCGTGGCAGCCTGAGCAATTGCGATGTCGGTCTGGGGCATGCTGTCTCCTTGGTTTTCAGGGGGTTCGCGCACAGCCGACATGGTAGCCGTCCGGCGGCGTGAACTGCCTGCGTATGCACCAAAAGTCGATGGCGGTCCGCCTTCACGACCGCCGCGGCTGCCGGGGACATCGACGGTCCATCCAGGCGCTGTGTGCGCGCCTATAACGCGCCGAGCGCCCGCGCCAGCCCGTCCAGGTAAACCGCAAACTCCTGCAGGTCGTTATGCCCTGCGCCCGGCACCAGCAGCAGTTGCGCGTGCGGCGCCAGTGCCTGGAGCGCGAGGCTGTGCGAGGCGCCGATCAGCGCATCACGCTCGCCGTGGATCAGCAGCAGCCGGTTCGGGATCCGGTCGACCAGCGCGTCGGTGCGCAGTGGATACCGCAGCAGCTGCTGCGGCACCCAGGGGTAGTGCTGCGCGGTCAGTGCCAGGACGCTGCTATAGGGCGAAACCAGCACCGTCAGGTCCGGGGCTTCGCCGCCCGGCAGTTCCACCGCCAGCCGTGCCGCCAAGCCCGAGCCCAGCGAGCGTCCGTAGAGCACCCGTTTGCGCCCGACATACCGTGCGGCGATGCTGTCCCAGGCCGCGCGCACGTCAGCATGCAACTGCGCCTCGCTGTCGATCGAACCGCTGCTCTTGCCGTAACCGCGATAGTCGATCATGAACAAGTCGTAATTCGCCTGGCGGTAGTAGTCCGGGCTGACGAACCAGCTCTCCAGGTTACCGGCATTGCCATGCAGGAAAAACACCACACCCTTGGGATCGGGCAGACGCAGGTGCAGCGCCGACAACTGCGCACCCGGCACCGCAATGCGGGTTTCATGGATGTCGTCGGCACGGGCCAGTACCCGGTCGGGTGGCAACACCGTTGGCACGAACAGCAGCTTCTCCTGGCCCCACCACAGGCCTGCGAGCACCACGCCAAACAATGCCGCGACCAGCGCCAGCACGCCCAGCGCGGACGCGCCCCAGCTCATGCCGGGCCTGGGCTTGCTCCCGGCCATGTCTTTCTCTGGGACGTCATCGACTGCAGTGTAGGCCGGCCACGGATGTCCGTGCGCCTTGCCGGGCCTGGCTGCGTTGTGTGCCTGCAACGCGGCCACCTTGGCGCAAAATCGGGTCATGTCCCATCCACCCCAGCCACGCCGCAACGATGGTCTGGAGGCCTTGCTGCGCGATGCCCATGCGGCTCTGGACCGTGGCGACGTCGCGGCCGGCCGCGACATCTCGCACAAGGTACTCAAGGCCGCCGAGGGCCTGTCGAACCCGCGCTATGAGGCCAAGGCGCTGCTGTGCCTGGCGCATTGCGATCGCATGTTGTCGCGTTACCGACGTGCTCACCGGGCCAGCCAGCGGGCTGCACACCAGTTTCAGCTGCTGGGCGACACCTCGGGCGAGGTGATGGCCCTGACCACCCATGCCATCGTGTCGGTCACGCTTGGACGCAACGAAGAGGCCATCGAGGCCGCCTTGCTCAGCGTGCGGCTGAGCCAATTTCTGGAGAACGATGAACACTGCGTGCTGTCGTACAACGCGCTGGGCGTTGCCTATTTCTGGAGCAACGGCTTCGAAAAGGCGGAACAGGCGCTACAGACCGCGATCCAGATCGCGCAGCGCGCGCAACCCCCGATGGGCATCTTCCAGCCACGGGTAAACCAGTGGTGGACCGAACTGGTGCGCATCGTGCACGAACGGTACTACGTGGGCGAGTTTCCCGCCCTTGACCGGCTGCGCGAGCGGCGCGAGGCCATCGTGGCGCGCATCGCGCACGGCGACGCTGGCCATGCGTCGCCCGGCACCCATATCACGACCGAAGCCGTGCTGCAGTTCGGTCTGTGCCTGGAACAGATCTGGCACGGCCGAGTCGGCCAGGCCCGGCTGGATGTGGAGGTGCTTGCGCAATGGGCGGCGCGTTACCAGACCGTGACCTGGCTGTCGGCGCTCGAGAGCTGGGTGCGGGCCGAGATCGCATGGGTCCAGCGCGACTGGACCGTCGCCATGCCACAAGCCGCGCGCATGATCGAGATCGCGGTCGAGGTGGAGCACGAACAACTGGCCTGCCTGGGCCATCTGCTGGCCTCGCAGCTGTATGTTGCGCAGGGACGCAACGGCCAGGCACTGGACGAGTTGCGACGGCTGCGGCTGCGCGATCAACTGATCCGAACCGATGGCCTGGAGACGCGCGAGAAAGTGATCGAATGGCAGGTCGACCTGCGCCAGCGCCAGCAACATGTGCAACTGCTCGAGATCACCTCCCGCCAGCTGGAAAAACTCTCGCTCGAAGACACGCTGACCGGCATTCCGAACCGGCGCAACTTCGAGTTGTATGCAGGCGAGTTGCTGCGCAGCGGGCCAGAGCGCGGCTTGCCGCCGTGCGTGGCGCTGATCGATGTCGACAAGTTCAAGCAGATCAACGACCACTTCTCGCACCAGGTCGGCGACGAGGTGCTCAGGCGTATTGCGCAGATCCTGCGCTTGCATGTCCGCGAAGACGACATGGCGGCGCGGCTGGCGGGCGATGAATTCGTCATCGTGTTCAAAAACCTGGAGCCGGCCGTCGCACGCCGGGTCTGCGAACGTATCGCACTCGCGGTGCACACCTTCGACTGGTCCTCGATCGCCGCCGGATTGCAAGCGGGTATCAGCGTGGGTGTGGCCACTGCCGAGCCCGGCGACACGGTCGAGAGCTTGACACATCGCAGCGACGCAGCGATGTACCGGCACAAGCGGGAACGCGCCTGATCCTGACCCACGGCGCCAACGGTGTCGGATATTTCCCACAACAGGATCCGGCGGGCGCCTATGGGCGGTGAGGCCCCGATTCCGGACACTGTGCTGCAATGCCGCACACATCGGCTGGTCAAGGAGGAAACAAAATGCAAAACACAACGAACCGGCTCACCAAGGCAGCTGTTGCCTGCGCCGCTGTTCTGGCGCTGGCAGCCTGCGACAACAAGCAGCCCGACCAGACTGCCGGCCAGAAAGTCGACGCAGCCATCGACACCATGGAAAAAAAGGCAGACGTGTTGGGCGCCGAAGTAAAACAGGGCGTCGCGGCTGCCAGGGAAAGCGCAACAACCGCAATGGACAGTGCAGCCGTCAAGGCCCGCGACGCGGGGATCACGACACAGATCAACGCCGATCTGGCGCGCGACCCAGAACTCAGTGCCCTGAAAATCGACGTGGACACCCTGCAAGGCAAGGTTGTGCTCAGGGGCAGCGCACCGACCGATGTGGCACGTGAACGTGCCGCCGCGAAGGCACTGGCCGTATCCGGTGTTACGGCGGTAGACAACCAGTTACGCGTTGGGGGCTAGGATGAAACTGACCCCACCGGGTCCGTCAGCAACTTCTGAAACGGCAGGCGGCAACGACATGGCGCAGGGCCCTCGCCGTCTGCGCGCGCAAGGCATCACGGCGCCAATCGCAGCAGTCGTCGCCGTACTCGCCATTGCGATGGGTTCCGCGGCTGTCTGGGTGGCTTACGCCACGGCACCGGCGCCGACGGAAAGCGCCGAGCCTCACTGGTGGCCGGGCCTGGGTGCGGTACCGACCCGGTGAATCGCCGGCTGGTCCACAGATCACCCGCGACCGGTCAGCGCCGGCGGAATTCCCGGTACAGCAGATACAACCCGCTGGCCACGACGATGGCTGCGCCACCGACGACGGCCGCGTCCGGCACATGGCCGAAAATCAGCCAGCCGAACAGCGTCATGTAGATGATCTGCTGGTACAGAAAGGGTCCGAGCACGGCCGCCGACGCGTAACGGTGGGCCTGTGTCACCATCAGGTGTCCCAGGCCACCATACACACCCATCGACAGCACCAGGATCCAGGTCAAGGTGTCCTGTGGTGGCGTCCACTGCCACAGGCCGAACGGCGCCAGCAATACGGCCGCGCCGCCTGCCGACCACAACTGGGTGGTGGCCGGCAACTCGGTGGCCGCCATGTACCGGGTCAGCATGTTGAACAAGGCATACAACACCGCGTTGATCAGCGATAGCACGATCGCCGGATGGAAACCCTGGGACCACGGACGCACGATCAGCAACACGCCGGCGAAGCCGACCAGAATCGCAACCCAGCGCCGCGCGTCGAGCCGCTCGTCCAGCAGCCGCGCACTTATGACCGCGATCAGGACTGGCACCGAGAACTGGATCGCACCCGTCACGTCGAGCTGCAGATATTGCAGCGCCCAGAAGTTGAGCGCGGTCATCACCGCCTGCATCAGCGCACGCAGCAACTGCAGCCGCGGCAGCTTGGGCCGATACAACGACCAACCGTAACGCGGCGTCAGCGCCACCGCGGCCAGCACCGTGTGGGTGACGAACCGCAGCCACACCACCTGAAACACCGGCAGTGCCAGTACCAGCCACTTGGCAGTGCCGTCGAGCGCGGCAAAACACAGCGTGGTGACACTCACCATGGCGATGCCAAGCTGGCGGTTGCGCGCGGTGTCCTGCTCCAGCATGGCTAGCCTGCGCGCCTCTCAGACAAATGTGGCTCTGCCACTTTGCCTGACCCCTGGGCGCGGGAATGACGCAGCCATTGCCTGGGGGTGCTCACAGCGCGAAATCCGGCCACCGCGGTGCCGCCGGATACGGGCTCACAGCCTGGCTTCGACCCAGGCGCGCACGCTGGCCAGCGCCTGCGGCAGCGCCTGGGCATCGGTGCCGCCGGCCATCGCCATGTCGGGCTTGCCACCGCCCTTGCCGCCGACCTGGCTGGCCACATGGTTGACCAGCTCGCCGGCCTTGATCCGGCCCAGCAGGTCGGCGGTCACGCCGGCGGCCAGCTGCACCTTGCCACCGTCGGCCGTGGCCAGCACGATGACGGCCGACTTGAGCTTGTCCTTGAGCCTGTCCATGCTCTCGCGCAACGTCTTGCTATCGGCGCCGTCCATTCGCACTGCCAGCAGCTTGACGCCCTTGATCTCGACCGCCTGCTGCACCAGGTCGTCGCCCCGGCTGGAGGCCAGCTTGCCTTTGAGCGCAGTGACTTCCTTCTCCAGCTGCTTGACATGGTCCAGCACCTGCGCGATCCGGCCATTCAGTTCGGCAACCGGCGCCTTGACGGCGCCAGCGGCCTGCATGACCGTCGATTCGAGGTGCTGCAGGTAGGCCAGCGCACCTTCGCCGGTGACGGCCTCGATGCGCCGCACACCCGCCGCCACGCCGCCCTCACCCACGACCTTGAACAGGCCGATGTCGCCGGTGCGCTGCACATGGGTGCCGCCACACAGCTCGGTGGTGCTGCCAATGTCGAGCACCCGTACCATTTCCCCGTATTTTTCGCCGAACAGCATCATCGCGCCAGTCTGCTTCGCCGACTCGATGTCCATCTGGCGTTCCCGGGTTGCCACGTTGGCCAGGATCTCGGCGTTGACCTGCGCCTCGATGGCATGGATCTGCGCGTCGCTCAAAGGCGCGTTGTGTGTGAAGTCGAACCGGGTCCGCCCGGCGTCGACCAGACTGCCCTTTTGCTGCACGTGCGTGCCCAGCACGGCGCGCAAGGCCTTGTGCATCAGGTGCGTAGCCGAATGGTTGCGCATCGTGGCCGAGCGCTTGGCGGTGTCCACCTGCGCGGTCACCGTGTCACCGATCGACAGCATGCCGGAGGTCACCGCCCCATGGTGCGCGAACACGTCCGATTTGACCTTCTGGGTGTCGGCAACTTCGAACATCGCGCAGCTGGACGCGATCGACCCCTGGTCACCGACCTGGCCGCCGCTCTCGGAATAAAACGGCGTGGTATCGAGCACCACGACGCCGTGTTGCCCGGACTGCAACTGCGTGACCGCGAGTCCGTCCAGGTACAGCGCGCGCACCGTGCTGTCCGGCTGCGTCAGATGGATGTAACCCACAAAATCGTTCGCCTCGCCGCTGTATTCCAATGCCTTGTCCATGCGGAACTTGCCGGCGGCCCGGGCCTGGGTCTTCTGCTTGTCCATCGCGGTATGAAACCCGGCCTCGTCCACCGACAGGCCGCGCTCGCGGCAGACATCGGCCGAAAGGTCGAGCGGAAAGCCGAAAGTGTCGTGCAACTTGAAGGCCACCTCGCCCGGCAGCACGGTCACTCCACCGGACAGCGCTGCGTCCAGAATGCCCATGCCGGTCTCCAAAGTCTCAAAAAAACGCTCCTCCTCGAGACGCAACACCTCGGTGATGCGCTCGTGCTGCTCGGCCAGGCGCGGATAGGCCTCGCCCATCACGGCGACCAGATCCGCCACCAGCTTGTGAAAGAACGGCGACTTGCGCCCGAGCTTGTAACCGTGGCGGATGGCGCGGCGAATGATGCGCCGCTGCACATAGCCACGCCCTTCGCTGCCGGGAATCACGCCGTCGCTGACCAGGAACGCCGTGGCGCGAATATGGTCGGCGATCACCTTGAGCGAGTTGTTGGCCAGGTCACTGCAACCGGTCTCCCGCGCGGCCGCTGCGATCAGCGCGGTGAACAGGTCGATCTCGTAATTGCTGTGCTGGTGCTGCAGGATCGCGGCCAGCCGCTCCAGGCCCATGCCGGTGTCGACACAGGGCGCCGGCAGCTGGACCAGGCTGCCATCGGCCTGCATGTCGAACTGCATGAACACATGGTTCCAGATCTCGATGAAACGGTCGCCGTCCTCGCCCGGGCTGCCCGGCGGGCCGCCGGGAATATGATCGCCGTGGTCGTAGAAGATCTCGGAACATGGCCCGCACGGACCAGTGTCGGCCATCATCCAGAAGTTGTCGGATGCGTACTTCTTACCCTTGTTATCGCCGATGCGGATCACCCGTTCGGGCGGAAGGCCAATCTGTCTGGTCCAGATGTCGTAAGCCTCGTCATCATCAATATAGACCGTTGCCAGCAGCCGCTCGGGCGGCAGCTTGTAGACCCGGGTCAGCAGTTCCCAGCCCCAGGTCAGGCTGTCGCGCTTGAAATAGTCGCCGAAACTCCAGTTGCCCAGCATCTCGAAGAAGGTGTGGTGGCGCGCGGTGTAGCCGACGTTCTCCAGGTCGTTGTGTTTGCCGCCGGCACGCAGGCAGGCCTGCACCGAGGCGGCGCGCACGTAGGAACGCTTGTCGGAGCCCAGGAACACATCCTTGAATTGCACCATGCCCGAATTGGTGAACATCAGCGTCGGGTCGTTACCCGGCACCAGCGGGCTCGATGCCACCACGGTATGGCCCTTGGAGGCAAAAAAGTCCAGGAAGATCTGGCGGATGTCGGCAACGGTGATCGCGGGAATGGTGGTCATGGACGTGGGGCGCAAGGCGCAAGCAGAGCTGGGCACCGCGGGCTGCAGGGTGACCGGGTGCGCCGGAATGGAAGGCCGCGCGATTTTACCCGCACGCTGGCTGTTACCCGCACGCTGTTACCCGCACAGTGCAGCGCGCACCGGTGTCTGCCACACGGTTTCCCGCGGCGGCCCTGCCACTGTACCGACGGGTTGCCATCGACCCTTCAAGCCGTGGGACCTTGCACCACATGGGCCAGCCGCGCAGGCCGGTCGAAAAACCACAACGCAACGACCAGTGCGACGGTCATGAACGGCATCGCCAGCGGGCGCACGATGCCCACCACCAGCGGTGCGATGATCAGGAAGAACCGCAGCGCCCAGCTGTACAGCAGGCCGGCTCGCTTGACGTACTCCTTGGCCATCGGATTGAGCGCCGCACGCTCGGGCGCCGTGATCGGCATCGACATCACGAAGCCGGCATGGCTGAAGTACCGCATCGACATTGCCGAGCAGACATAGGACGCGAACAGAGTGGCCATCAGCAGGATCTCGAGCACGATGCGCAATGGCGGCGTGCCGTCGAACGTGGCCGCCTGGATATTGCTGCTGGCCAGGCTGACGGTGCCCATCAGGGCCAGCGCGGCCGTCGATGCGGCTATCGTGGCCGACATCAGCGAGTTGCGCAGCGCTTGCACTGCGACGATCTCGAAACCCGGCTGGCGACTCAGCGCATCGACCCAGCTCGCGCGCATGAACGCATGCGCCGACCGTGCGATCCGGCCCGGGTGGCGCCAACCGACCCACAGCACCCACACCTCGTAAATGGCAAACAGGATCGTGGCGATGCCAAAGGCAATCCAGTCGTGGGAGGCGTTCATGGAGGCGCTCGGTATCGTGTGGCTGGCCATGCTCCCGCAACCATGTCGCGCGCTTGGCCGAGCCACTATGGTAACGACATCCCGGCCACTGCCGTCTCGCGTCGCGCGAAACGGTGGCCGAAAGTGCGGTGGTGGAGAGTGCGGTGGTGGAGAGTGCGGTGGGCGACAGGGCCTGATTCGACCGCGGCTGGTGACGCCCGGGTAAGCCGGGCTGCGCGATGCGACCGCAGCTGCTAGGATGGGCAAAGTCGCGCTCCGCGATTTCCTGCATCGGTATTTGCGCAAGCCCCTGGGCATCGCAATCGGAGAACACCATGAGCGAACTCGACCGGCTGGCCAACCAGCACATCCTCGAATCGGAATCCCACCTGCGCCATATCGACGAAATGATGGCCAAGGCGCGAGAGCCAAAGGCCCGTCAGAAGTTGAATGCAGACGCCGCGAGCACGCTCGGCCGCCTGGAGCAGGAACATGGCCGTGCAGCACAGGAATTGAAGGCGCTGCTCAGTCGGCCCAAGCCCGCGACGGCCGATACGGTGGCGCAAAGCGAAGGCGTCATGGGCGTGTTGCAGAAGATCGGGCTGGAGCTGGAAAGGACGCTGGCAGCCGTGGGCGACCAGCGCGGCTTGTAGCGCCACGGGCCCCCATGTCGGCTGGCCCATTCCCCGAGCCAGCACGGTTATGCAGGGCAGCCTATATTGCGGACATGATCTACCCGCGCCGTCTGCTCGTCCTGCTCACAACCGCCTTGCCTGCGATGCTCGTGTGGCCTGGCGCACAGGCGCAAAAGCCCCCAACAGCCAGCTGTCCGCCCATCCTGCAGCAACAGTTCAACCGGCTGCAGGACGAAGCGCCCCAGGCGTTATGCCAGTTTTCCGGCAAGGTGCTGCTGGTGGTCAACACCGCCAGTTATTGCGGTTTCACGCACCAGTACGAGGGCCTGGAGAAGTTGTATGCCCGCTACGAGAAACAAGGGCTGGTGGTGCTCGGCTTCCCATCCAACGACTTCGGGCAGCAGGAGCCGGGCTCGGCCAAGCAAATTGCAGACCTGTGTTTCAACACCTATGCGGTGCGATTCCCGATGTTTTCGAAGACCGTGGTCAAAGGCCCTGCGCGCAACGCCTTCTACGCCGATCTGGCCAAGGCCACCGGAGTCGTGCCGAGCTGGAATTTCCACAAATATCTGATCGCCCGCGACGGCCAGGTGGTCGCCAACTTCGCAAGCCAGGTCGAACCCCTGTCGCCCGCAGTGGTCAAAGCCATTGACCGTGCGCTGCTGCCGCGGCCCTGACCGCAGCGCGGCGGCGGGTCCCGATCACGTCAGCCGCGCCGCGCCGGTGCAGTTCCGGCGACAAAATAAGGCGCTACGGAACGCGGCAGTGGAGCGCGGCCGCGGATGTGATCGGCGATCTTCTCGGCCATCATGATGGTCGGCGCGTTAAGGTTGCCGGTGACGATCTCCGGCATGACGGACGCATCCACCACCCGCAAGCCCTCCATTGCGTGCACCCGGCCCTGGCCATCGACCACCGCCATGTCGCCGCTGCCCATGGCGTTGGTCCCGCACGGATGGTAGGCGGTCTCGGCGTGCCGCCGTACGAAGGCGTCGAGTTCGGCGTCGCTCTGCGCAGGTTCGCCTGGCGTGATCTCGCGACCGGCGAACGGCGCCAGCGCCGGCTGGCGCATGATCTCGCGCGTGATCCGGATGCCGGCACGAAATTCCGCCCAGTCCTGCTGGCTGGACATGTAGTTGAACAGGATGCTCGGATGCTGGTGCGGATCCTTCGAACGCAGCTGCACCCGGCCGCGACTGGGTGATCGCATCGACCCCATGTGCGCCTGAAAGCCGTGGACCTTGATCGGGTTGGAGCCGTTGTAGTTGATGGCCACCGGCAGGAAGTGGTACTGGATGTTCGGCCACGCAAACGCCTCGGAGCTGCGGATGAAGCCACCGGCCTCGAACTGGTTGCTGGCGCCGATGCCGCTACCCAGGAACAACCACTGGGCGCCAATGGCCGGCTGGTTCCACCATTTCAGCGCGCCCACCAGCGAAACTGGTTGCAGGCACTCGTATTGCTGGTAGACCTCCAGGTGGTCCTGCAAATTGGCGCCCACGCCCGGCAAATCGTGCACCAGTGCAATGTCGAGTCCGCGCAGCAACCCAGCAGGCCCGACGCCGGATCGCTGCAGGATCTGGGGCGACGCGATCGCACCCGAACACAGCAGCACCTCGCGCTGCGCCTGCGCCGTGCATTGCTGCCCCCGGTGCAACCATGACACACCCACCGCGCGTTTGCCCGAGAACAGGATGCGATCGGTCAGTGCATGGGTGACGATGGTCAGGTTGGGCCTTTGGCGCGCCTGGTCCAGGTATCCGCGCGCCGTACTGGAGCGCCGTCCCTGCGGCGTCGTGGAGCGGTCCATCGGACCGAAACCCTCCTGCTGAAAGCCGTTGAGATCGTCGGTGCGCGGATAGCCCGCCTGCTCGCCGGCCTCGACCATGGCCTGGAACAACACGCTGTTGCCGTTCTTGGGCGTGGTCACGCTCAAGGGGCCGCTGTCGCCGTGGTAATCGTTGGCACCGATGTCCCGGCTCTCGGCCTTGCGAAAGTACGGCAGGCAGTCACGGTAGGACCAGTCTTCCAGCCCGGGACGGGCGGCCCAGCCGTCGTAGTCCATCGCGTTGCCGCGGATGTAGCACATGCCGTTGATCAGCGACGAGCCCCCCAACCCCTTGCCGCGACCGCATTCCATGCGACGGTTGCCCATGTGCGGCTCCGGCTCGGTCTCATAGGCCCAGTTGTAGCGCCGGCCCTGCAGCGGGAATGCCAGCGCCGCCGGCATCTGGGTACGGAAGTCGAGCCGGTAGTCCGGACCACCGGCCTCGAGCAGCAACACGCGCGCGTCGGCGTCCTCGGTCAGGCGCGTTGCCAGCACATTGCCGGCCGAACCGGCGCCGATGATGATGTAGTCGTATTCCCTGGCCTGCATGTCGCGTCGTACCTTCAAAGGCGTCAGAACACCGACGCGTAGGCGCCGAGTTCCACCTGAATGGATTTGGTGCGGGTATAGGCGCGCAATGTTTCCAGGCCGTTCTCGCGGCCCACACCCGACTGCTTGTATCCCCCCACCGGCATCTCCGCCGACGATTCGCCCCAGGTGTTGATCCAGCAGATGCCGGCCTGCAGCTGGTGAATCACCCGGTGTGCGCGATCGAGGTCCCGAGTAACCAGGCCAGCCGCCAGCCCGTACGGTGTGTCATTGGCGCGGCGCACCACCTCGTCTTCGTCATCGAACGCCAGGATGGCCATCACCGGGCCGAAAATCTCCTCCTGCACGATCTTCATGCTGTCGTGGCAGTCGGTGAACACGGTCGGCAGCACGTAGGCGCCGAGGGCCAGCGCGCCATCGGTGGCGCGTTCGCCGCCGACCAGCATGCGGGCACCCTCCTGCCGGCCCGATGCGATGTAATCCAGCACCTTGCCCATGTGCTCCAGGCTCACCAGCGGGCCGAAGTTGGTCGACGGATCCTGCGGGTCGCCGATGCGGATGCGCTGTACCCGCTCCAGCACCTTGTCCTCGAACGCCTTGTGCAAAGAGCGGTGCACGAACACGCGGGTTCCGTTGGTACAGACCTGGCCCGAACTGTAGAAATTGGCCATCATCGCGATGTCTGCGGCGCGGTCCAGGTTGGCATCGGCGAACACGATCAGCGGCGACTTGCCGCCGAGCTCCATCGTCACATCCTTGAGCGTCGAGCCTGACGCGCTGGCCATCACCTTCTTGCCGGTGACGGTACCACCGGTGAACGAGATCTTCTCGATGCCCGGGTGTTCGGTCAGCCACGCGCCCACGGTGGCGCCGCTTCCGTTGAGCACGTTGAACACACCGTCCGGCAGGCCGGCCTCGGAGTAGATTTCGGCCAGCTTCAACGCGGTCAACGGCGTGACCTCGCTGGGTTTGAAAATCATCGCGTTGCCAGCAGCCAGCGCCGGCGCCGATTTCCACAACGCGATCTGGATCGGATAATTCCAGGCGCCAATGCCGGCCACCACGCCCAGCGGTTCGCGCCGGGTGTAGACGAAGGAGCTCGCGCGCAGCGGCACCTGCATGCCTTCGATCGCGGTGGCCAGGCCGGCGTAGTACTCGAGCACATCGGCGCCGGTCACGATGTCGACCGCACGCGTCTCCGAGCGCGGCTTGCCGGTATCGAGCGTCTCCAGGTCGGCCAGTTCGTCATTGCGTGCGCGAAGAATATCGACTGCACGGCGCAACACGCGCGAGCGCTGCATCGCGGTGAAGGCGGCCCAGACGCGCTGGCCCTCCTGGGCACTGGCCACGGCGGTGTCCACGTCTTGCCGGGACGCACTTTGCACCTCGGCCAGTACCTCGCCATTGGCGGGGTTGACGGTACGAAAGGTCTCGGCGCCAGTGGCATCGACGCGCGCGCCGCCAATATAGATTCTCTGCAGTGCTATGGCAGGCATGCCAGGCTCCTTGGTGCAAGGTAAAAAAAGAATGGTCATGCGCCCGGTTGCGGGTGCGCCAGACCGACCGTAGCAGCTATCAGCCCATGGCCTTGCCCAGAAGGGCGTGGTAGAGCTCACGGTCACCGAGTATGCCTATGGGCCGCTCGCCCTCGCCGAGCACCAGCCTCTGGCCAGTGTGGTACCGGATGCTCAGCGCGTCGCGCATGCCGATGTCGGCATCGACCATGGTCGGACGGGACTGCAGGTTCTCGATCGCATCTCCAGCCACCCAGCGCTGCAAGGGCCAGGCATGCGCGCCGTGGCGCAGGCCCTGCACGAAACCCTCTGTGTCGAGCCGGAACCAGATATCGGCCAGTTCGTCGAGGCAGGTCTCGCCGCCGCGCTGCTCGCACGCGGTCAGCGGCCGCATCAGGCTGCGCCCCCGCAACACGTTGAGCGGGTTGGTGTGGGCCACGAAGGCGCGCACGTAGTCGTTCGCCGGGTGCAGCACGATGTCCTCGGGCGGGCTGTGCTGCACGATCTGCCCGCCCTTCATGATGACGATGTTGTTGCCCAGCTTGAGCGCCTCGTCCAGGTCATGGCTGACGAACACGATGGTCATATCCAGCTTGCGCTGTAACTCCAGCAATTCGTCCTGCAAGCCCTGGCGGATCAGCGGATCGAGCGCCGAAAAAGGCTCATCCATCAGCAGGATGTCGGCATCCATCGCCAGCGCCCGAGCCAGGCCCACCCGCTGCTGCATGCCGCCCGAGAGCGCATCGGGGCGCTTGTCGCGCCACTGGCTCAGGCCAACCAGTTCGAGCTTGTCGTTGATCCGCTTCTTGCGTTCGCCGGCTGGCAGGCCCTGCATTTCCAGACCCAGGCTGACGTTCTCGGCCACGCTGAGCCAGGGCATGAGCGCAAATCGCTGGAACACCATCGCTATGCGCTGGGTCCGCATGGCCTTCAAGGTGGCGGCCGAGCAGTTGGCAATGTCGACTTCGGCGCCTTCGTGCTCGATCAGCAGGCGCCCGCGACTCACGGTGTTCAGGCCATTGATGCAGCGCAGCAGGCTGGACTTGCCGGAGCCCGACAAGCCCATGAGCACGCAAATTTCGCCGCGCCGCACTTGCAGGTTGGCCTTCTCGACGCCGACGATCAGGCCTGTCTTCTTGAAGATCTCGTCGCGCGACAGGCCCTGGTCCAGCAGGTCGAGCGCAGCCTGCGGGGCCTTGGAAAAGACCACGTCCACGTCCTCGATCCGGATAAGGCTCACTGGAATACCCTCCGTCCTGCGGACTGCGGGGCTGAGCGCCTTGGGAGCGGCCCGGCGGCGCTCATTCGACTTCCCTCCGTCCTGCGGACTGCGGGGCTGAGCGCCTTGGGAGCGGCCCGGCG
>Ga0105047_10011526_pt1 | contig 14329 bp, 13 predicted proteins | sample MAT04_FD_78384 | JGI IMG/M metagenome (GOLD analysis project Ga0105047, IMG submission 78384) | Freshwater microbial communities from Lake Fryxell liftoff mats and glacier meltwater in Antarctica - MAT-04 (megahit assembly) | ecosystem: Environmental > Aquatic > Freshwater > Ice > Liftoff... | reverse complement strand
TGAAGTCTTGGTTCCATCAAACACGTACATAGCCACTTGGCTAGGCATTGAACGAACGGGTGCTACGATTGTCCCCATTGAGCCCAACGAGCGCACCTACAATATTGATGTTACTAAGATAGAGGCGGCCATCACCCCAAAAACCAAATGCATAGTGCCGGTTCACCTATTCGGACAAGCTTGCCAAATGGATGTAATTATGGATTTGGCAAAAAAACATTCACTTTTTGTGGTCGAGGACAATGCACAGGCACATGGTGCAGAGTTTCAATCAAAAAAAACCGGAAGTTTCGGAAATGCAAATGCAACGAGTTTTTATCCCACCAAAAATTTAGGGGCACTAGGAGATGGCGGGGCGGTAACGACAAATGAAAAAAGTATCTACGATAAAATCTGCGCCTTGCGGAATTATGGATCATCAACCAAATATTACAATGATGTGATTGGCATCAATTCCAGATTGGATGAAATACAGGCGGCCATCTTAAGTGTCAAGCTAAACTATTTGGATCAATGGACAGACGAAAGAAGACAGATTGCGAAGTCCTACCTTCAGCATCTGACTGGCGTTGGTGATTTGATCTTGCCCACTTTGGCAGAAGGTGCTACTCATGTGTTTCATGTTTTTTCGATCCGAACCGATCATCGGCTGGCTTTGCAGAAATACTTAGCTGAAAACGGAGTTCAAACGTTGATTCACTATCCTGTTCCGCCCCATTTACAAAAGGCTTTTTCCCATCTCGATTTTACCAAAGGTGATTTTGAGTTAGCTGAAAAACTCGCTGATACTTCGCTAAGTCTTCCCATTTGGCCGGGGCTTTCAAACGAACAAATCCAACGGGTTTCTGAAACGATCAAGACCTTTTTTCAACATCATTTGTAGACGATGACATAGAAAGTCAACCAAAGCAAAAATACCAAGATGTAAGAGCATGAAACAATCCACCAAGTGGCGCTACTCTGTTTGTGGGCGCGAAACGAGAAGTAGTTGACTCCTTTTACTAAAATAAGCACGTAAAAAATCTCAAAAATGCTAAATGCCCGCAGTGGGTAAGCGAATCTTTTATCGAGCAATTCGTAGTCAAAAAAATTCATCAGCGAAAGCGGGTAAAAAGCTCTGATCTCAGGTAATGTTGGGTCGGTTTTTACAAACATAAACCAACTGATTTTTAGTAGTTCGGGTAGAATGAACACAAACTCAGCGGTCAACACTACACTCCAACATTGACTAAACGTAATCCGGTAGCCGAAAAGGAAGCACCCCACCCACAGCACAAACCCAATCACCGTGAACTTCCACAGGTAAATGAAGGGAATGGCAATGAATTGGGCGGTGCTGATTAACTGAAGGATCATCCCTTCGGGACGGTCTTGCAAGAACTCAAAGGCTGCCGTTTCATTTTCGATGAAGGCTTTCTTGACATAAAGCAACAAAAAGGAAATCATGCAAAGGATGATGACGGTCATTTTTTTATCACTCTCAAAAACCGAAGATTGTTCTAAATCGTTTTGCATATTGTTGGACAAAAGTAGCAGTTTAGTTGATCGGGTATTTTAATAATCTCATTTTTGCTTTTTCGATGAATTTCCGCAGTCACAATTTATTTAGCATCCTTGTCTTCTTGATAGTATTTGCCTCGCAGGCAAATTGTCAAGTTAAAAAAGACACTACCATTATCCTGATCAGCAGTCCCGGTGTTCAGATCGAAGCCGCACAGGCGTTGAACGATCTTTATGACTTTAAGTTTGAGAAGGCTGAGCAACAGATGCGTTGGTTCAAACAAAGGTACGAATGGCACCCGTTACCCTATTTTATGTTAGGGCTTAGTGAATGGTGGAAAATAATGCCAAATACTAAGGAGACGAAGTATGATGATCGATTTTTGGGCTACATGGATAGTACCATTGCCGTTGCCGAAAATTTGTACAAAAAGCACCCAGAGTATAAAACTGAAGCTGCCTTTTTTTTGGCGGCAGCACACGGCTTCAAAGGAAGGCTATATGCCGATGAGGAGCGAAAAAATTGGCGAAAGGCGGCTGTGCAGGGAAAATCCGCCCTCAATTATTTGGAGATTTCCAGGCAAAAGGAAAACCTGAGCCCGGAGCTGCTTTTTGGAGATGCTTTGTACAATTATTTCTCCGTATGGGTGCCAGAAAATTATCCGAGCTTAAAGCCTCTCCTTTGGTTTTTTAGAAAAGGCGACAAGGCCTTGGGGCTAAAGCAACTCAACGAAGTTTCCTACAATGCCTTTTATACACGCACCGAGGCGATGGTATGGTTGATGCGAATTATGAATAGCTATGAAAATGATCAAGCGAAGGCTTTTCAGGTGTCAGAATATTTATTTCAAACCTATCCAAACAACCCTTATTTTCATCGCTATTATGCCCGCATGCTGTATTCGCGTGGGCAGTATTCTCAGCTAGAGGTAGAATCGAAGAGAATTTTGACCTTGATAGATAGCGGTAAACTAGGTTATGAAGCCACCAGTGGCAGGTATGCTGCCTTTTTCCTAGGTCAGATGTACGATTTTCAACGAAGAGACGAGCTGGCGAAAAAATACTATCTCCTTTCCGGAAAGTTTGCCGAAGAGGTAGGCGCTACCGAGTCGGGTTATTACTTATATTCGTTGATTGCCCTTGGCGAAATCAACCAACGGCAGGGCAATAAAGCAGAAGCAAAAAGATACTTTTCACTGGTGAAGAAAAAAGCAGGAAGAAAAGAGGAGGCATTTAAGGATGCGAAAAAGAGGTTGAAAGAGTTGGAGAAGAAGGATTAAGAACCAAATGTTCAATGGAGCTTCGTGATTTAGTTGTAACGCCTATCGTTATCATGTTGGTTTTGATGGGTGCATATCTGGTGAGGCCTTATGTTACCGATAGCATCAACCGCAGGTATTTTTTTCCGGCACTTACGGTAAAAATTATTGGAGCAATTTCAATTGGTATAATATATCAATTTTACTATAGCGGTGGAGACACTTTTATGTATCACACATATGGAAGTAGAGCTGTGTGGCAGGCCCTCACCGATGATCCGGAGGCGGGCTTCAAGTTAATTTTTTCAAACGGGATTGATCAGGTTGGGATTTATAAATACTCTTCACAGATTTATTTTTTTAATGATCCCGCATCATACATGGTAGTACGCGTGGCATCTCTTTTTGATCTTTTTACTTACTCAACATACTCCGCCACGGCATCGCTGTTTGCCTTGTTAAGTTTTGTTGGCATGTGGTGCTTCTTTCTTACGTTTTATAAGCAATACCCGCATTTACACCAAGGCTTAGCGCTAGCTTCATTTTTTATTCCGTCTGTTTTTTTTTGGGGTTCGGGTATATTAAAAGATTCCCTCACCATAGCTTGTCTCGGCATTGCCACCTATCAATTCTATCGTATTTTTTTTGAAAGGAATTTTTCCTTGCTGAATTTCGCTATTTTGATTATCGCGCTGCTTGGAATCTTTAGTATTAAGAAGTTCGTTTTACAAGCCTATCTGCCAGCAGTCATTGTTTGGGTTTTTGTAAAAAACTTTTCCTATGTACGTTCTCTGGTTTTACGGATAATACTTATACCCTTTGTGGCAGTCATCGTGACCGTTTCAGCCTATTATACCGTTTTTAAAGTGGGAGAAGATGACTCGCGCTACTCCATAGATAAAATTGCAGAGACGGCTCAAATTACCGCCTATGATATTCGATATTGGTCGGGCCGAGAAGCGGGTTCTGGATATTCACTTGGAAAACTGGATGGATCATTTGCTTCTATGCTACGATTGGCTCCCCAAGCTATTAATGCTACGTTGTTCCGTCCCTATTTATGGGAAGCTAGAAATCCATTAATGGTGTTATCAGCAGTCGAAAGTTTTTTTATTTTTAGTCTGATGATCTATGTTTTTTTGAAGAAAAGATCAAAAGTGTTTACATCCTTCAACAATCCAAATATTCTTTTTTCCGTCTTATTTTCGATTGCATTTGCATTTGCGGTGGGGGTTTCAACTTTTAATTTTGGCACGCTGGTGCGGTATAAAATCCCCATGATTCCATTTTTTATGGTAGCGCTTGTGCTTATTTTCGATCACGAAAATAAAGACAAGAAGTTTTCAGAGTTGGAAGCAACTGAATAGCTTTCAATAACTTTCTTCCGTCCAGACTCGCCCATTTTTTTTCTTAACACTTCACTTTCAATCAACCTTGTGAGTGCGGTTATCCATTCGTTTGGTTCATTGCATACAAATCCACTAATTCCTGTTTCAACAATTTCAGCGTTTACGCCAACAGGAGAAACCACTGCTGGAATTCGTAATGACAAGTATTGAAGTGCCTTGAAGCCACATTTACCTTTTGCCCAAACATCATCGGTCAGGGGCATAATCCCGATATCAAATTGAAGTAGATCCTGTACCTCTGTTTCTTTTGACCAGGGCACAAAATGTAAAGATGAAAGTGCAAAGGGTGGTTTCTTATCAGCGATGACCATAAACCGCAATCGATCAGAAAATTTCTTTTCAAGCAGCTGAATCACTGGAATTAAGAAGTCTAAGTATTTGAGAGTAGAATGGGTGCCCGTCCAACCGATGGTGATTCGGTCGGAATTTGTTTTTTGTGGATATCGGTCAGGATTGTGAAGTCTTTCCGTATCAATTGTGGTGGGATTCAGAAAAACACGATTATTGAACGGCCTCGCAAAATTGCATAGATATTCGTTTCCAGAACTTATGGCATAACTCCAAGTAAAGATTGAAAGAACTTTTGAATGCCACTTTAGTCTTGCTGCTAGACCGTTCTCCTTGCTGGTATTCGGTAGCCAAACAGCATCATCAAAGTCATAAATAATTTTTTTTTGAAACACCTTTGCCACGAGCCACTCAAACCAGGCTGGCCCAATAGGAGTGGCTTCTCTGTGAATGAAGACAAAGTCGAAGTGTCGTATTGATGGTAAGATGAGGATGCGGCTCAAAAATCCTCGAAGGATGCCCATTGTTTTGAGAATCGTATGTCCAGGCTTATATAATAATTGCCAGGTAGAAAGCGATAGAAAGGGGCGGACTTCAAACAAAAAACCTTTTGCTTTAAGCAGGTCAAAATACTGTTCAAACCGAAATCGTTGAGAAGGCGCCTCATCGATCGGGTACGGACAAATAAAAAGAATGTTTATTCGATTTTTACGCATTTTTGCGATGTAAAGACAGCAATTATTTATGAGCTTGAAAAAAGAAAGTAATAACTATTACTTCGAAATAAAGCCAAAATTAGCTTTCAGCTTGAATTTGAAGGAGTTAATCGAGTATAAAGAACTCTTTTATTTCTTTACCTGGCGTGATGTAAAGGTAAAGTATAAGCAGACGGCACTTGGTTTTCTATGGGCGATCCTTCAGCCTCTGGTCATGATGGCTATTTTTACCTTTTTCATCGGCAAGTCATTGAAAGTGCCTTCAGATACTATAGAGTATCCCATCTTTGCATTTTCTGGCCTGATCCTATGGACTGTCTTTTCCTCTGGTATCACCAACGCAGGTAACAGTATGGTAAGCAATGCCCAGATTATCAAAAAAATATATTTTCCTAGGCTTGTGATACCTATCTCATCGATATTGGTATCGGTATTTGATTTTTTAATCGCTTTTTTCGTGTTTATTGTTTTGCTCATTTTTTACCAACAACCAGTTGATGTGTTGAGTGCGTTTATGTTTTGGCCAACATCATTGATCGTAGCAGTTATCGCCACTTTTGGCCCGGGATGCTTGCTGGCAGCACTGAACGTAAAGTACCGCGACTTTCGATATGTAATTCCATTTTTAGTGCAGGCGCTTTTATTTTTAACCCCTGTTATTTATCCGATATCCATAGTCTCAAATTCATGGCTAAAATACTTGCTAGCTGTTAATCCTATGTATGCTGCAATTACTATTTTCAGATTGCCTATGATGAACAGTTCTCCTGACACAACATTACTTTGGATCAGTTTACTTTCTGGAGTTTTACTTTTTTTTATTGGGCTCACCTACTTCCGAAAGACTGAAATGTACTTTGCCGATTTAGCCTAAGATGAAACCAATTTTAGAGATTCAGTCTGTCCAAGAAATTCAACATTCATCACGAAGGTGGTTCGTATCTGAGCTTGCGTGATAGATTAACGGAGCTGGCAAAATTTAAATCGTCCAAAAAAAGTGATGAAGATTTTTGGGCATTGAAAGATGTGAGCTTTGATGTCATGCCGGGCGAATCGATCGGGATCATTGGCAAGAATGGCGCAGGGAAATCTACCCTACTAAAAATCCTCTCGAAGATTACACCACCCACACACGGTAAAATTATTTGCCGGGGACGAATTGCCAGTTTGCTTGAAGTGGGGACAGGGTTTCATCCCGAGTTAACAGGACGCGAGAATGTGTATCTCAACGGCTCCATTCTGGGCATGAAGAAAAAAGAAATTGATGCACGGTTTGATGAGTTTGTTGACTTGGCCGGCACCGAGAGATTTCTGGATACACCATTGAAACATTATTCTAGCGGAATGCAATTAAGACTTGCGTTTGCTGTGGCGGCTTTTCTGGAGCCTGAAATATTAGTAATTGATGAAGTCCTAGCTGTGGGCGATGCCGAATTTCAAAAAAAGTGCTTGGGCAAGATGGAAGATGTAAGTAAAAGCGGAAGGACTATTTTGTTTGTAAGCCATAATATGTCAGCCGTTGAAAGCTTGTGTAATAAATCCATTCTTCTTAAAAACGGCCAATTACATTTTAGTGGATCTTCTGCCGATGTGATTCAACAGTATATGAATTTGATGGAAGGTCAGTCACTAGATCATACAGGAGTTATTTCCTTTGACGAAGGCGCCTCTAGTAAGGCAGTTCGTAAAATTGAAATCTTTTGTGATGGAAGGAAATCAGGCACAGCCTACATGGGTTGCCAGTTAGAGATACGAGTTCATTTCAAATCAAACGATGAACTGGAGGCACCAATACTGGGTGTAATTTTAAAAGACAGTCACAACATCCCGATTATTGGAGTGAACAACAAGCACTATACAGGAAGCATAACTTCACAATCGGTATCAGAAGGTTATATCTCGATGATGATTCCCTATCTAACATTGTTTGAAGGAATATTTCATGTTGACATTCACTTTGGGAATGGTTTTAGGGATATAGAGGTACTGCGCGATTGTTTTCAAATTGTGGTTGAGCCGATGAAGTTTACATTATCAGGCGAAATGCCAGACAGGAAACTAAATCGAATTTTTATAAAAGATATAGTGTGGGGCCTCCATACCAAATAGTAATTCAAATGATACGTAGAATCTTCCGCAAGCTTAAATTTATGTCACTCCATTCTGGAGTGAATACTTTTGAGCAATTCAAAAAAATGGAGCCTTTTGATCAATTGGATTCAAAGGTATTGGATCAAAATATGGAGTTACTACGGCCACATTACGAGCAATATATTCGTGAAATATCTCGTGCCGACATGGCAGCATCTCTTGAGTTGGCTGCATTCATATTTACAATTTGCAAAATCAATAAATTCACTAAGTTATTGGACATGGGATCAGGCCTCAGCTCGTTTGTATATCGGTTGTATGCAAAGGAAACACCGGGTGTAATAGTTTATTCTGTTGATGATGATGCGGCTTGGCTTGAAAAGACAAAGGACTTTTTGCGTCATCATGAGTTGGATACCCAAAACATGTTTACACTGGATCAGTTTTTGAAATCAGGAGAATCAGAATTTGACTGCATTCTCCACGATCTTAATTTTGTAGAGGTAAGAATTAACTATGTAGAGCAGATGATGAAGATTACAAAAATCAATGGGATTATCATCTTTGATGATGTACATAAAACCGATTACCTTTTTGCTTTGCTTGTAAAATTAAAAGATACGCAATCAAGAGTATTTACACTAAAGCCAGTCACCAACGATAGCTACGGAAGGTTTGCATTAGCTGTGGTGAAAGAATAACAAATGAAGTTGAGTATTATTATCCCCACTAAGGACAGAGGTGAAGTTTTTGACCAGACACTTCGCTTTGCTATTGAATCCATTGATCATCTGGATGCGGAAATTGTTGTGGTCAACGATTCGAAAACCAGTCAACCCAGCGTTCAGAATAGTCTAAATGTTAAGTTGATTAATAATCCGAATTCGGGTGTAGCATCAGCTCGTAATGTAGGAGTGAAAGAATCAAAAGGAGGCTTGTTGCTTTTTCTGGATGATGATGTTTTAATTACAAAGGAATCTGTAGATCAGGTGTTGGACTTGCATACAGAAAAGAAGAATGCATGCTTCAATGTAAATTGGGAATATCCTCTGACGTTGCAGCAAAGTATGGAGTGTACGCAATTTGGGAGATTTATGAAAGCCCATCGGTTGACTTCTTTTAAGGGTTGGTATGCAGACTCTTCGTGGAGGGATAACGAACTTTTCATATCCAAATCGGTGGCGAGTTTTCATCTTTCCATTGCTCGATCAGATTTCGAGAAGACAAGAGGATATAACGAACAATTTCCCCACGCTGGTTTTGAAGATTATGATTTCCCGTTGCAATTAAAACAGATAGGATTATCATTCTATATTGACAGCCGCACAACGGTTTTTCACAACGAGGCAGATCGCCTGAAACTGGAAAATTGGCTTAACAGCCAAGAGCGAAGATCGGAAACGCGAAGTGTGGCGGTAAAGATGGGTCATGCTGAATTGAAATTAAAATATGGACTTGTCAAGCGAGTATTACTCACTTTAATCTTGGCTAGTTCAGGATTGATATTTCGACTATTAAGAATTATTCCAAACCATAGAATAGTTGACCCTTTATATTTTAAGTTGGTAGCGACTTTGCAAGCTGGTAAAATTTTTAAGGGATACACCTCTCATTAGGCGCATATGGATTTATCACCAAAAGTAAGGGTACTCAATTTTTTTCGGAATATTTTCAAGATATCATTTCTTGAGAGGTTTTTGGCATCACAAACGCGCGGAAAATCACCAGATCATTTCGTTTGTAAATTAGTGCCCAGTCCGTACCAATACACTCCAAATAGTCTTCGCACATTCAATCGAAATGGCATCACTATGAAGATTGATATCAGTGATTATATTGGGCATTACCTTTATTTTGGTTTTAAAGATGATGAAATAGAGACCCTTTTCAACCTTTGTAAAGAAGGAAGTAATGTTTTAGACATTGGAACAAACATCGGATGGGTAGCACATAATTTAGCACAACTAAGCAAAACTGGCTTGGTTTATGGTTTTGAGCCAGATCCTTTTAATTATGATCGATGTGCCGAAAACATTTCGTTAAACAATTTGAAAAATTTGATTGTGTTTCCAATTGGTCTTGGCGCAGATCAAGCAAACCTTGGTATGCAGGTAAGAACTCCTTCTAATCTTGGAGGCAATCGGATAACTCCTTCGGGAACATCAAGCACAAGGATGGTAGAAATCAAAAAGCTTGATGATGTCGAAATGGTGCAGCAACTTTCTAAAATTCATTTAGTTAAAATTGATGTTGAAGGTTACGAATTGAAGGTATTGCGAGGAGGCGAACAAACATTAAAAAAGCATCACCCTATTTTGTTTATCGAATTAGATGATAATAATTTAAAAGACCAAGGCGATTCGGCCTTAGATTTAATTCGCTTTTTGTTGGCTTTAGGGTACACAAGTATAAGTAGGGCAGATACCAAGGAAGAGGTCTCTATTTGTACCAATTTTGGAAACACACACTTCGACATAATGGTGAGGTGATGTATGCAAAAAAAAATTATATACGTTGTTTCGTTGGTACACAAATCATTAGCGTTCGAGTGGATAGCCTCAGCGTTAAAAAATGATTACAAGCTTAGTTTTATCTTACTCAATAGTTCCAACTCGGCTTTAGAAGAATATTTGAAACTTAACCAAGTGGAAGTAACGCGCATTAATTATGCGGGTAAGAAAGATTTTATTCAAGCATTTTTTAACTTATTTTTTATTTTTCTTAAAAAGAAGCCAGACATCGTTCATGCTCATTTATTTGATGCCCAATTAATCGGCCTTACAGCCGCCTGGTTGTTACGCATTAAAAAACGTGTTTATACCCGTCATAACAGTAACTACCATCATGTGTATCATCAACAAGGTATTCGATATGACCGATGGAGCAATCGTATGGCTACCCAAATTATTTCGATCAGCCAAGCAACCGATAAAACACTTTTGCAATTAGAGCAAGTACCGCATCGTAAAGTAATTAAAATACCTCATGGCTTTGATTTGAATGAATTCGCAAAAGTAACAAACGATCGAATTATTCGTGTTCTGGAAAAATGGAAAATCTCCAACGGCCAATTCAACATTGGCGTAATCGCGAGGCATATTGAATGGAAGGGGATTCAATATATTATTCCAGCCTTCCAAAAATTTCTCAAAGAAGATCCGAAAGCCCGCTTGGTGCTTGCAAATGCTTCTGGACCATACCATGAAAAGATTGTTGACTTACTCAAATCAATTCCTACAGATCGTTTTATACTGATTCCTTTCGAAGAAGATGTAGCTGCGCTGTACTCTATTTTTGATCTATTCGTTCACACCCCTATCGACCCGATTTGTGAGGCCTTTGGACAAACCTATGTAGAAGCACTTGCAGCGGGTGTCCCTTCCCTATTTACTTTGTCTGGAATTGCTGAAGAATTTATAGTGCATGAGCGAAATGCGCTTGTTGTTAAATTTAAAGATTCAGACGATATTTATCTCGCATTGATGCGCCTTTCGAAAAATACTGAATTGAGAATCCACCTTGTTAAAAATGGCAAACAAGATGTATTTTCGCGATTCGGAGTGGCGCGCATGGTCACTTCTCTCAGAAAACTTTATGAAGAATAATCCTTTTTTTAGTGTAGTAATTCCTACCTATAACCGTGCTGGCTTTATTCGCAAGACAATTGAATCAGTGCTGGATCAATCCTTTCAGGATTTTGAGATAATCGTTGTAGATGATGGCAGCACTGATAGCACTGAAGAAGTTGTAGGAAGTATTACAAGCGACAAAATTCATTATTATAAAAAAGAAAATGCTGAGCGGGCTGCGGCTCGCAATTTTGGTGCAAAAAAGTCGAAAGGACAATATGTAAATTTTCTGGATTCCGATGACATCGTTTATGCCAATCATTTACAGGAAGCAAATGAATTCACAGTTCAACACAAAGGGGTAGAAATTTTTCATATCGCCTACGATGTACGGGATGATCATGGCAAACTACTATGGTCTCAAACTATTATTAAAAGAATAAATGATCAAATCGTACATGGAAATCTCTTGAGTTGCAACGGTGTTTTTATAAGAAGAGATGTTTTTTTAGAAAATCAATTTAATGAAGATCGTGCCTTGTCATCATTAGAAGATTGGGAATTATGGATACGGATGTCAGCTCGCTTTTACTTTGCAAATTCAAGTCAAATAACTTCCGCAATTATACTTCACGAAGAGCGTAGTGTCATGACAGCAGATGCCAAAAAACTTAAACTAAAAGCCGATCATTTTGTTAGATATGTTTCAGAAGACAAAACGAATAAAGAAGTCTATGCTGATCGATTTACAATAATATTCTCCAGCGTTTATATGTACACAGCCTTGCATCTAGCGATGATTGGTGGTAATGCTGACGCGGTTCTGAAATATTTAAACAGAGGTCTTCGACACAATTTCCGATCTATCTTTACAAAGCGATTTTTAGTCATTTTAAAACTAATGATTTTCCAGCAATTGAAAAGTTAAGGATTTATGATAAAAAACGCGGTTTTAACTTTGGCAGCATTTATACATTTTGATAGAATACTCTATGATTTCAAGAGAAGGAATAATTTTGCTACTATTTTATCTTTACACCGAATCTCCGATGAAGATGATTATTTTTGGCCCCCTATCAAAATTAAAACATTCAAAAGATTACTCGAATACTGTTCTCGAAACTATTGCATCGCTGGCCTATCTGATTTAAGTAATCAAGACAAAGGCAAGCCAAAAATGGTTTTGAGTTTTGACGATGGCTACACAGATTTTATTGAAAACGCGCTACCTGAATTAGCTCGATTTGGCGTTCCTTCAAATCATAATGTTGTGATCAATTGTGTAGAGAAAAATGCCACAATATGGAGTCAGGAAATGAATATGATATTTTCATGTTTAAAGGAGAATAGTTTTAACGGAATTTTAATGATGACCGACAAGAAGATTAGATTTGATGGAGTTCGAACAAAATGGCAGAGATTGCATCAAATTGTTTTTGAGGAGTTATTAAAGAAAAGCCAAGAAGAAAGAATCCTAGCAATCAATGAATGGAAGAAAGTGGCTTCTTCATCGTCATCTGTTAGAATGATGAATTGGGAGCAAGTTAAAAAATGTCATAAGAATGGTGTGGAGATTGGATCTCATACGGTAACTCATCAAACATTATCCACACTAAATGACATGAATACACTATACCACGAGATCAGTTTTTCAAAGAAAAGAATAGAAGAGGAGCTGCGAGTCAATTGTAAGACCTTAGCTCTTCCAAATGGACAATATAACGAAGAAGTCATTAAAGTCAGCCGCGAGGCAGGGTATGAAAGAGTCCTTTTAGTAGGTAATCTTTGTTACAAGCCAACTGTAAATAGGGACTCTTCCATCCTATTAATCCCAAGAATAAATATGGTAGAAGAAGCGGAACATCTGATAAAGTTAAGAATAACAGGTTTTCATCAGCTCTTAAAACATGGAAGAATATAAAGTTGAATTAATCAGCCCGGATCGGTTTGATCACCTTATTCCCTTGATGAGAGATTGTTTTGGACTAGACGTAGATTTAGATTATTTTAAATGGAAATTTTTAAATAACCCGGCAGGTAAATTTATTGGTTTTGTTGCAATTTCGGAAGATGGAGAATATGTCTCTTACTATGGCGTGATTCCCGAGCTATATCAGTTTGGAGAAACTCAAAAAGTAATCTATCAGTCATGCGATACAATGACTCATTCAAGACATAGAAGAAAGGGTCTTTTTCAACTCCTTGCTAAGGAATGTTATCGATACTTGAGTGATCAGGAAAAACTATTTGTAATCGGTTTTGGCGGAGGTCAATCGACTCCGGGATTTTTAAAATTTGGGTGGAGGAAAGTTTTCGATGTGGTGTATTTATTTAGGCCAAGAATTTTATCAGTATTAAGTCGCTTCAAAATCAATTTTTCATATGGAAGCGATTTTCAAATAATGGATTTTAAATCCTTGGAAGAGATCGTTTTGCTAAGAAAAACTGTAACACCCACCAACAGAGTATCGCAAGTACTCAACGGAGATTTTATTCGATGGCGACTTTCTAACCCAAGGATTCAATACGTAGTCAAGTGCGTTAAAGAAGTAAAATCTGATACCGTTGTCGGCTACTTCATTTATTATCATTTCGAAAATAAGATAGTCCTCTTTGACCTCTTTAGTATTCGAGCCGCTGCAATACCTTCCATGAAAGACGCTTTAGACCAAATCAGTATTAAAAATAGCAGTAACGGTATTATAACCATTTCGCAATTAGGAATAGAATTTTCAAACTCTTTAAGGCGAAATGGTTTTTGGATCAACCCATTCAATTTGGGACCCCTCCATGATAAAATTCCATTCATATTTTACTCTCCTGAATCTGAACTGGTCAAATACAATGATTCTGCAAAATGGCAAATTATTCCATTTTGCCATGACGCTTTTTAATTTATGAACAATGTATTGATTCTCACCTATTGGAGTTATCCGGATGCGTTGATCCAAACCTATACATTGCCGTATGTTCGTCTCATTCGAAAAAACTTACCACCGGGCAGTTCCGTTTTTTTGCTTACACTTGAAAAGGATCAAGCAATACTGGAAAAATCAAATCGCGATAAGATTGCTGAGCAACTACAAAATGAAGGTATACACTGGTTGCCTTTTACATACAGGCCTTTTGGTTTTTCAGCATTCATTTTGTGGATGGGTATCTCTTTCAAGTTGTGCTCAATTATTATCGGAAGAAAAATATCTGTAATCCATTGTTGGTGTACTACTGCCGGAGCTATCGGCTATTTTCTTTCAGTTGTTTTCAATCGGAAATTAATAATTGACAGCTATGAGCCCCATGCCGAGGCCATGATAGAGAATGGCACTTGGAAGAAAGGCAGCCTCGCGTTCCGTCTTTTGTTTTGGTTAGAGAAGAAGCAGACCCAGCGCGCTGAAGTAGTCATTTCAGCGACTGAGGGGATGCGAGGATATGCACTGTCTAAGTACAACGTGTCCATCAAAAACTTTTATGTTAAGCCAGCCTGCGTTGATTTAGAT
>Ga0105047_10011525_pt1 | contig 14329 bp, 12 predicted proteins | sample MAT04_FD_78384 | JGI IMG/M metagenome (GOLD analysis project Ga0105047, IMG submission 78384) | Freshwater microbial communities from Lake Fryxell liftoff mats and glacier meltwater in Antarctica - MAT-04 (megahit assembly) | ecosystem: Environmental > Aquatic > Freshwater > Ice > Liftoff... | reverse complement strand
TATCCGTAAGGGCGAGGCACTGTTGCAGCATGGCGATGAAGGCCTGCGGCTTGACCAGTGCGCGGTTGAGCCTGTCGCCGGCATAGTAGGTCTCGCCCGGCTCGAGCATGCGGTGGGCGCCCTGCACTGCCCAGAGCACCGGGAACGCCGCCCATTCCTTGGCGAGCCCCAGCGCGAAATCGGACAGCGCCATTTCGCCCGAAACGAACCGGTCGAAGCCCCGACGGCGCAGCAAGGCGAGACCGAGGCGATCCTGCAGGTGGGCATCGAAGCGAAGGCCGGGGTCGAGCCCCAACTCACTGGCAAGGCCCAGCAGCGTCTTGTCGATCACCTGGTAGCGGCCGGCGGCCGACGAGCCGTTCGCGGCTTTCCACTGCGGCTGCGCCGCCAGCACCTCGCCGAGCGTCATTTCGGTCAGCGGCACCGGCAGCAGGTTTTGCCGGTTGCGGTAGATGACGCCATAGCCACCCGGCGCCTCGGTTTCGCCGATGAAATCCAGCAGCACGACGGCGTTGCGGGGGATGGCGGGATCAACGTGGTTCAGGTGCGCCTCCTGCCCCGGCAGCAGCCTCGGCGAGCCGCGCCTGCACCGCTGTCTCGCACGGAGTGCCCAGTTTGCAGAGGTCGGCGAACGCCGTCGCTTCGGCAAGCATCTGGCGTTCGAGCAGCCAGTCGACGAGTGCCAGCTGTGGCTTGACCGCAAAGGCGGCGAGCCACGCGACGCGGCGCAGAAGGTCGGCGAGCCGCGTCGCCTCGGCCGGATCGCGCCGCAGCAGATCGGCGAGGTGCAGCAGGGTGGGGATATCCTCGCCGTTGCGGCTGACGGCGCGCTCCGCGTCGGCGATTGCGGCCGGCAGGTCGCCGCGGTCGAGGGCTTCACGGCTGCGCTGCAGATCGGCTTTGGCCGCATCGAGCGTGGAAAAACCCTGCTGCACGCCGGCCACGTAGGCGAGGGCGCCCAGCCAGAAGGCGGGGCGCAGGCGCATGATCTGCCCGGCCGGCAGCCGCAGTCCCTCGCGGGCCAGCCGCAGCGCCAGGTTGTTGCGGGACCGGAGGTAGCGCAGGAATTCGACGACCGGCCGGCCCTTGCGGCGGGCCACCTGATGGCGGGCGGCGCGTTGGCCCCGCCCGAACAGGTCGCGCACGAACGCCGCGGCGCTGGTCGGTCCGGGATGGATCGTCACCACGCCGGGGGTCCAGCCGGCCTGCAGGTGAGGGCCGAGCCGCTGCACCAGGTCGCTGTCCTCGCCGATCCGCAACGCCGGATTGAAATAGCCAGCCTCGGCAAACACCCGGCGATCGTAGGAGGCGCCATAGCGTTCGGCCATGCTGGCGGGCACCTGCGGCGAGCGGGAGCCGAACAGGAACAGGTGGGCGGCGCGCGTCCAGTAACCAGCGCCCTCGGGCGGCGCCACCGCCGAGGCCACGGCGCGCGAGCCAGCGCGATGCGCCTCGAGCCGGGCGGCGACCCAGCCAGGGGCGGCGAGGCAATCGCCGGCGAGGAACGCCACATAGGGCGCGTGGCTCGCATCGATGCCGATATTGCGGGCTGCGCCCACCAGCAGCGGGGCGTCGACCTCGATCAGCCGGATATGGTCGAGATGGCCGGCAAGCTTGTCGCGCACCGGCCCGCCGCCCGAATTGACGACGACGATCTCGGCCGGCTGCTGCGCCCGCAACGAGGCCACGGCGGCAGCCAGATCCTCTTGCGCCCTGTAGCCGATCACCACGACGGCGAGGTCGCCGGTCGAAAGCTGTTCGCCCTCGTGCCAGCCGCAGGGGCCGTCGAACCAGCGGCGCCAGGGCTCTTCAGTCCCTGCAGGGTCGAGGTTGGTCATTTCCTGGGGGCTCACTATCGAGCCGCAAGCTATGGCCTCGCGATGCCCGATGCAAAGTGTGTTGTCCCCCGATTTGATGATGTCCCCGGCATTGCGGGCGCAGGCGTCTCGCCTATGATCGTGTCGTCGGCATCGCGACTCCGGCGCCGCAACACCAGACGGGCGGGTTGATCCGATGATGGGCCTTGCCCGAGCGCGTCGCATGCTGCGGCAACTGGCCACTCCGCCGGCGGCGACCGGTCCGGTCGAGGTTGAGAGCCGTCATCTGAGCCCGGCGGTGGCTGCGACCGTCGAGGCGTGGTTCCGCGGCGAAATCACCGCGTTCGAGCTCAGCGGTATTCGCTCGGTGGTGGTGGCGCACCCGGGAAAGCCGGAGCTCCGGATCAAGATCAAGGGCGCCGGCTACAAGGGCGCGCCGCTCGGCTTCAACCAGCGGCACCGCTCCGGGCTGGTGGCGCCGCGCTTCGATTTCGACGGGCGGCTGATGCCGGATGTCGCCTCGGGCCACGACAACACCTGGTATGGCGGCGCTTCGTTTCAGCAGACAGCGGTGGAGCATGCCGTCACGCAGCGGCTCGCGGCGCTCGGCTACGACGTGGTGCCTTGCCTCGGGCATGGGCAGGTGACGCGGCAAGGTCGGGCATCGTGGTTCAGTGTATTCGAGCTCGATCCGGCGTGGCGGTCGTACAGCTTGCCGGATTTCAGCATTGGCCAGCATGCGGCGCAGACCACCGCCTATGGGGCGCAGGTGGTGGAACTGGCGGTGCGGCACCGGCTGGTCGGCTATTTCTGGTACGTCGCCGACCCCAAGGGCGGGGCGATCCTGATCAAGGACGTGCATCCCTTCATCGGCGCCGATCCGATCACCATGTCGCGGGTGAGCTGGGTGATGCAGGTGCTGTTCGCGCTGCACATCGTTGCCCTGACGACGATACTGGTGCCCAAACTGCGCGACGATCCCGACCGGCCGGCCGATGCACAGGCGCTCGTCTTCCGCAGCTTCTGCCCTGCCGCCACGCCCGAAGACCACGAGGCGCTGCGGTGGCAGGTCGTCGGGCCATACATGCGCGGCGTGCCGAAGGGTTTCGACTCGCGCACGCTGCACGGGCTGCTCAAGGCCAACCCGATCACGGCAGCGCTGATGGAGCGCTGCCCGCCCGAGTATCTCGCGCTTTAGCGGGTCCCCTCCGGTTTGTCCCCGGTCGCTGGCGCCCGTGCCGCTTCGACGATGCGGCGGCGATTGCGGTAGGCGTTGAACTGCTGGTCGGCGAGGACGCCGAGCAGGATCACGCCGCCCATGATCGCGTAGTTGAGCGAGGACGGAATGTTGAGGAAGATGACGAGGTTCTGCAACTCCTGCAGCAGCACCACGCCGAGGATCACCCCGACGATCGAGCCTTCGCCGCCGCGCAGCGAGAACCCGCCGAGCACCGCCGCCGCGATGGCGTAGAGTTCGTAGAAATTGCCGTGGGCGGAGGGGGCGATCGAGCGGGTGTACATGGCGAAATACACCGACGAGACCACGGTCAGCAGCTGGCAGAGCACGTAGGCGGAGACGATGATGAGGCCGGTCTTGATGCCCGAATAGCGCGCCGCCTCCTCGTTCTTGCCCACGGCGTAGAGGTAGCGGCCGTAGATCGAGCGGTGCAGCACCACCCACATGATCACAGCGATGATGACCATCGCGATGAAGGTGTTGGGAACGCCGAAACTGCGCCCCGCAGCGATGAACTCGAGCTCGGGAAAGCTCTGCCCGAAGCCGAAGCCGGCGGTCGAGTCGCCGGTGTAGAACCGCGCAATGCCGCGATAGAACAGCAGGCCGCACAGCGTCACGATGAACGGCTGCATCTTGAGCCGCGTGATCAGCAGCCCATGGAACAGCCCGATGACCCCGCCCAGCACCAGGACGATGGCGAGAGCGATCGGCCACGGCACGCCATGGTTGGAGATCAGGTCGACGAACAGCACGCCGGTCAGCGCGATCACCGAGCCGACCGACAACTCGATGCCGGCGGTGAGGATGACGACGGATTGCCCGAGGGCGGAAATGCCGAACATGCCGATGGTATTGGCGGTGTTGGCGAGGTTTTCGATCCGCAGGAAGCGCGGATTGACGGACGCCACGATGGCGCCCACCACGATGATCAGGATCAGCAGGCCAAGGTCTTTTTTCGTCACGCCGGTTTCCCCTCTCCCAGTTGCTTGCCGATGGCGAGCAGCAGGATGTTTTCTTCGCTGAACTGCGCCCGCTCGAGTTCACCCGAGATCCGGCCCTCGTGCATGACGGCAATCCTGTCGGATACGCCGATCACCTCCTCCATGTCGGACGAGATCATCATGATGGCGACGCCTTCATCGGCGAGCGCGCGCATGAGCTTGTAGATTTCGGCCTTGGCCCCGACGTCGATGCCGCGGGTCGGCTCGTCGAAGATCATCACCTTTGGCTTCATGGCGAGCCACTTGCCGAGGACGACTTTCTGCTGGTTGCCGCCCGACAGGTTGGCGGCGCGCGTCGTGATCTTCGGCGCCTTGATGCCCAGATTGCGCTGCTGGGTTTCGGCAACCTTCGTCTCGCTGGCGCGGCTGACGATGAGGTTGCTGGTGTGGGCCGAAAGGTCAGGCAGCGCGATGTTTTCCGAGATCGGCAGGTCGAGCAACAGGCCGGCGCCCTTGCGGTCCTCGGGCACGAGGAACACGCCGCGCTCGACCGCCACCGACGAGCTTTGCGGCGCAAAGGCCTGCCCGTTCAGCTCGAAATGCCCGCCATAGATCGGATCGATGCCGAAGATGGCGCGGGCCAGCTCGGTGCGCCCGGCGCCCACGAGGCCGGCCATGCCGACGATTTCGCCATTGCGCAAGCTGAGGTGGACGCTCTTGCCGGGATAGGTCGCGGTGCGCACGCCGACCACCTTGAGGGCCGTCTCGCCGGGCGGGCGCGCCGCAGTGCCGGTCTGCACCTTGATGTCGCGGCCGATCATCAGCTTGACCATGCGGTCGTGGGTGATCTCGGCCTTTTCCAGCGTGCCGACGAGCTTGCCATCGCGCAGCACGACCACGCGGTCGGCGGCCTGCTCGATTTCGTGCAGCCGGTGCGAAATGAAGATGACGCTGATGCCTTCCGCCTTGAGCGCCGCGATGACCTCGAGCAGTTTGTCGGTTTCCGACACCGGCAGGCTCGAGGTCGGCTCGTCGAGGATGACGAGGCGCGCATTGGTCGAGAGCGCCTTGGCGATCTCGACCATCTGCCGCTGCGCCAGCGACAGGCTGGAAAGCGGTGTCGAGGGGCCGAAATTGGCGCCGAGGCGCTGCAGGTAGGGGAGCGCCATCTGGCGCTGCCGCTCGGTGTCGACGAGCTGCAGGAAGCCGCCGCGGCGGGGCTCGCGGCCGATGAAGATGTTGGCCGCCACGTCGAGATTGTCGAAGAGGTTGAGTTCCTGATGCACGAAGGCGATGCCGGCGCGGAAGCTGGCGGAGACGGTGAGCGACGTCTCCTCGACCCCGTCGATGGTGATCGTGCCGGAATCGGGGGCAACGACGCCGCCCAGGATCTTCATGAGGGTGGATTTGCCGGCGCCGTTCTCACCGACGAGGCCGATGACCTCGCCGGGGGCGATGCTCATGGAAAATCCCTGCAGCGCGACGACGCCGGGATAGCTCTTGCGAATTCCCGAAAGGGTCAGAAACGGTTCGCCCGGAGCCTGGGCGACGGCAGCGGCACTCGTCATGTGGAACCAACCCGAAGCAAAGGGAATAGCCGGTGGTTTGCCCACCGGCTACCATCTGGAGGCCAGCTCCGCCCGAACGGAACTGGCCTGCCGAACGAGTTGCGGGGCTTACTTGCCCTGCATCTTCTTCAGGTTCTCGGCATAGGCATCGACATCGGCGGCATGCAGGATCTGGCCCGGGATGATGATCTGGCCATCGGCCGGGATGCCCGACTTGTCGCCCTCGAGGTACTTCGCCATCAGCAGGAAGCCCTGGCGGGCCCACTCGTAGGGCTGCTGCACGACGGTGCCGGCAATGCTGCCCTCTTTCACGCCGCCAAGCGTGATCGGATCATCGTCGAAGGCCACGACGGTGACCTGGCCGAGCTTGCCGGCGTTCTTGAGCGCCTGGTAGATGGCAGGCGTGCTGTACGAGTAGAAGCCGACCATGCAGTTGATGTCGGGGTTGGCGACGAGCACGTCTTCGACGTTCTTTTTCGCCACGGTCTGGTCGCCGCCGTCCGACTTGGTGTCGACCAGCGTGATCTGGGTGCCGGCAACGCCCTGGTTGAAGCCGTCGCGACGTTCGGTGAAGTTGGCGGCATCGAGATGGCCGACAAAGCCCATGCACTTGGCGCCGTTCGGCATCGCTTCCTTGGCGATCTCACCAGCCTGGACGCCGAGCGCGGTGTTCGACGAGCCCACATAGGCGAGACGGTTGCTCTTGGGCGCGTCGGAATCCATGGTGAAGAACGCGGTCTGACCAGCGATCTTGTTGAGATTGTCGACGGCGTTCGGGTCGATCGGCGACACCATGATCGCCTTGACGCCGGCGGTCACCAGATCATCCATGATCTGGTTCTGGATGGCGACGGTCGACTGGTCGGGATACTTGAAGATCAGCTGATAGTTGGGCAGCTCTTCCTGGGCCTTCTTGGTGCCGGCCTCGGCCGCCTTCCAGAAGTCGGCGGCAATGTTCACGACGAAGGCGAGTTGCGGCTTGTCCTGGGCGATTGCGCCGGTCGACAAGGCGACGCCGGCGGCCAGAATGGCAGCCAGGCTCATGACAGACTTCATAGCGATGTCCTCCCTGTGCCGCCCTTGGGGCGGCCTTGTTTCGCATCGACGGACCCTCCCGAGGTCCGCTTCCCTCCGTCTCTCCCGGGGGCCGATGCGAGCGGCAGCTTGCCACAGGACTTTTGGGAATCAAGCCTCGCCAACAAAGGTCGGAACAGTAGTTCTGCTTGACAACACGCTGTTGATGTACGTGCCCGGAGGCCGGACAGCAACAATGGCCAGCCTGTAGGCAAGCATCCGGATGCAGAGTTTGTCATCTAAGGCATTGTTATCTAGCGTGAACTTCGCCGCAACGATGCCTCTTCATCCGCCTCGTGGTGACCGGCGCCTAGCCCAGTTCGAGGCTGGTAACGCCGAAGACCTGCGGCAGCGGCAAAGTCGGGGCCGGGCCCAGATACATCCGCGCGGTTTCGAACGCCGGAGTAAAGCCGAGGCGCTTCACCATCTCCACCGCCGCGCTGTTGGGTGCGGGGACGTCGATGAACAGCGGATCGGTGCCGGCGGGGGTGACGAGGGTGCTCAGCAGCGTCTCGGCGATGGTCGGGGTTTCGGCAAAAAGCGGGCCGATCTTCCAGCCGGTGACGCATCGGCGGATGGTGCCGTAGCCACGCAATTGCCCGTCCTCGAAATAGCCTTCCGTCTGGCGGGTCGGCGAGGGCGCCAGCCAGGCGCGCAGGAACTGGTCCCGCGGCCCTGCGGTGTGGCGGCGATCGAAGGCGGCGACGACGGTATAGTCGTCGGCGGTCACCGGGCGCACGTAGGATCGGGCGGCGACGAGGCCGCGAAGCTGGCCGCCCCAGCGGGTGTTGCCGTAAGCGTCTGCGAAGCCGGCCTTGCGGTAATTGTCCTGCTGCGCCGGCACGCCATCGAGCCCGATGGTGCGACCCTCTGCGCTGGCAATGCCGGCGTCCCAGATGGCCTTGCCATAGCCTTTGCGGCGATGCGCGGGGTGGACGATGAAAAGCCCGAGGAAGGCGAAGTCCGGACCGTACTTTACTACGCTGATCGAGCCGATGCGGACGGTGCCGAGCCACCCCATCAGGAAGCCGGACGGATCCTGCGCCTGGAACGGGCCGACATCGTCGAGGCCGGGGTTCCAGCCTTCGTCGCGGGCCCAGCCCAGCGCCGCAGCGAGGTCGGCGCGACTCATGGGGCGGATATCGAGCTTCATGCGGCGATCGTATGCCGAAACGGCCCGCGCTGCGAGGTCAGGAGCCGCATGGCAACCAGTCCCTCGGCGAGTTTCACCGCCGCCGCCACGCCATCGATGACAGGGACATGGTGGCGGGCCGACAGGTCGGCGGCAAGGTCCGCCATGCCGGCGCAGCCGAGCACGATGGCGTCGGAATTATCGTGCAGCAGGGCGGTGGCGATTTCGTCGGAGATGGTTTCCCGCGCCACCGAGCCGGGGCGTTCGAGCTCCAGCACCGGGACGTTGGAGGCACGCACCTTGCCGCAGCGCGCCGACAGCCCGTAGCGCATGATGTTCTCCTGGATCACCGGGATCGAAACGGCGAGCGTGGTGACGACGGAAAAGCGCGCGGCCACCAGCATGGCGAAATGGTAGGCCGCCTCGCCGATACCGATCACCGGAAGGGTGGTGCGGTTGCGGGCCGCATAGAGCCCGGTGTCGTCGAAGCAGGCGATGATGATGGCGTCGAAGCCGTCAGCCCTGTCGATCTCCTCGAACAGGCCGGGCAGCGCGGCCTCGCCGTCCTCGACGCCCTGGATCGAGGCGGGGCCGGTCGTGGGGTTGCGCGCCACCACTTCGGTGCCGGCCGAGGCGGCCAGCGTCGCCGCGTGGCCGATCTTCTGCGTCATCGAGGCGGTGGTATTGGGGTTGATGACCAGCAGTCGCATCAGGCGGTCCGCTTGCGGGAAATGAGCGCGATGATGCCGACGGCGCCACCGATGATGAGGAAGCTGAACAGCGTCGTCACCGTGCCCAGCGCATAGAGCACTGGCGTCGTGACGTTGGTGGTCATGGCGTAGATCTCGAGCGGCAGCGTGTTGTAGGTGCCCATGGTGAGGAGCGAGCGGGCGAACTCGTCATAGCTGAGCGAAAAGCCGAACAGGCCGACGCCGACGAGACTCGGGGCGATCATCGGCAGCAGCACATGCCAGAAGGTCTGCCACGGCGAAGCGCCGAGGTCGCGCGCGGCCTCCTCGTAACTCGACGAGAAGCGGTTGAAGACCGCGAACATGATCAAGACGCCGAATGGCAGCGTCCAGGTCAGGTGCGCGCCGAAGCCCGAACCGAACCAGGCCGGCTTGATCCCGACCTGCTGGAACAGCACGCCAATGCCGAGGCTGACGATGATCGAGGGCACGACGAGGCTGGCGATGGTGAGGTAGAACAGCGGCGTCGCGCCGATGAACTTGCGCCGGAAGGCGAGACCGGCGAGCAGCGACACCACCACCACCGAGGCCATCACCATCAGCCCCAGCATCAGCGAGCGGGAGAAGCTGGCGCCGAAATCACCCACGGCCTGCTTTTCGAACAGGTTGAAGAACCAGTGCACCGAAACCCCGTTGAGCGGGAAGGTGAGGCCGCCCGAGGGGCCCTGGAAACTCAGGATGAAGATCGCCGACATCGGGCCATAAAGGAACAGCACGAACAGCGCGAAGAAGGCCGCAAGGACGTAAAAGCCGAGGCCGCGTTTCTCGCCCATCTCAGAGCTCCTTCCGGATATCGACGATGCGGAGGATGCCGCCAACCATCAGCAGCACGATGCCCAGCAGCACCACCGCGTTGGCGGCGGCGGCGGGGTATTGCAGCAGGCTCATCTGGTTTTTCATCATCAGCGCCACCGAAGCCGACTGGCCACCGCTCATCACCTGCACGGTGGAAAAATCGGCCATGACGAGGGTGACGACGAAGATGGTGCCAATGGCCATGCCGGGCTTGGCCAGCGGCAGGATGACGGTCCACAGGATCTGGAACGGGCTCGCCCCGGCATCGCGCGCCGCTTCGATCAGCGAGCGGTCGATGCGCATCAGGGTGTTGAAGATCGGCGTCACCATGAACAGCGTGTAGAGGTGCACCATGGCCAGCACGACGGCAAAATCGGAGTAGAGCAGCCACTCGATCGGCTGCGGGATGACGCCGAGCTGGATCAGGGTGGAATTGACGAGGCCGTTGCGGCCCAGCACCGGGATCCACGAGATCATCCGGATGATGTTCGAGGTGAGGAACGGCACCGTGCAGATCAGGAACAGCACCGTCTGCGTGCTGGCCTTCCGAACGTGGAAGGCGAGGAAATAGGCGATCCAGAAGCCGACGAACAGCGTGATGGCCCAGACGATGGCGGCGAATTTCAGCGTGTTCAGGTAGGTCTTCCACGTCACCCAACTGCCCAGCACATCCTCGTAGTTGAGGGTGAGGAAGTCGGGGTAGAGGCCCGAGAAGTCGTAGTCCCAGAAGGAAACGATCAGCAGCAGCAGGATCGGCGCGAGCAGGAAGACGCCGAGGATCACCAGCAGCGGCAACGCCTGCAGGTAGGAGGCGATACGCGCAAGGGAAAAGGGGCGGCGACGGGGTTTGTCGCTGGTCGCGATCACGGCTTGTTCAGCTACGGCCAATTCTATCTCCCCAAACTACAGCGCCTGCAGTCGACGCACCTCTCCCGCTTGCGGGGGAGGGGGACCACGCGAGAGCGTGGTGGAGGGGGGAGCCGCAAACGCCGACCTTCTCCCCATGCCTTACCCAAGAGCGCTACCGGTGCATGGGCTCCCCCCTCCACCAGCCTTCGGCCGGTCCCCCTCCCCCGTAAACGGGAGAGGAGTCCCGACTGCGATGCTCGCTTTACGCCGCGATGAACTCGTTCCAGCGCTTCACCATGTAGCGGTCCTCGTCCATCACCGAGTTCCAGCAGGCGACGTGGCCCATGCGCTCGAGGAAGGAGCCGCCGTCACGCACGGCGCCAGCCTTTTCCATCACGGTGCCATCGGGAGCGGCGATGTCGCCGACCGCGGCCTTGCCCTCGATCCAGTAGCCCCACTCGTCTTCGCTCATGTATTCCTTGGCGGTGTCCATGGCGGCCGAGTAGTAGCCCTGGCGGTTGAGATAGCCGCCGACCCAGCCCGAGGTGTACCAGTTGATGTACTCGTAGGCCGCATCGAGCTGCGCACCCGAGAGGTGAGCGGCAAGACCGAGGCCGCCGCCCCATGAGCGGTAGCCTTCCTTGAGCGGCTGGTACTTGCAGGCGATGCCCTTGGAGCGCACGGCGGCGACGGCCGGCGACCACATCGACTGGATGATGACTTCGCCCGAGGCCATCAGGTTGACGCTCTCGTCGAAGCTCTTCCAGAAGGCGCGGAACTGGCCGGCCTGCTTGGCCTTGATCAGGAAATCGATCGTTGCGTCGATCTCTTCCTTGGTCATGTTGCCCTTGTCGGCATATTTGATGTTGCCCATCGCTTCCATGATCATGGCGGCATCCATGATGCCGATCGAGGGGATGTTGAGGATCGAGGTCTTGCCCTTGAAGGCCGGATCCATGATGTCGGCCCAGGTGGTGATCTCGCGGCCGACAAGGTCCGGGCGAATGCCCAGCGTGTCGGCGTTGTAGATCGTCGGCACCATGGTGAAGAGGCCGGTTTCGGCCGCAGCGAAGGTCTTGTCCCCGGCCTTCTCGACATAGCCGACGGTGTGCGGCGCAGTGCCCTGCGCGATGACGCTGTCAGGCGTCAGCTTGCCGGTTTTGAACAGCGGCACGATCTTGTCGTAATACTTGAGCTTGGCGGTTTCCATCGGCTGGATGACGCCCGACGGGTACACCTTCTTGAGGATCCAGTATTCGATGTCGGCGATGTCGTAGCTGTCGGGCTGCGTCACGGCGCGCTGCGCGGCGGCATCGGAATCGGTCGCCGTCATCTCGAGCGTGATGCCGAGGTCGGCCTTGCACTTTTCGGCGATGGCATTGAGGTTCGACACACCGGTGCCGAACTGGCGCAGGGTGATCGGGTTCTGCGCCCAAACGGTTGGGAAGCCTCCGAGCACGCCGGCGCCGGCCGCAGCGCCGCCGAGCGCCGCGGCGCCCTTGAGCAGTGAACGGCGGGACAATATCGCCGCCTTGATGGTTTCGTTCGATCCAGTCATAGCCTAACCCCTGTTGCTGGCTTTTGTTTTCAAGTCTCGAGACGACCGAGGACGATCGCGTTCCCCGGCGTCCCAACTCAGTGGCACCGCTTCGCCGACGCTGACGGGCTTTTCGAAAAAGCTCCGCTCGTCGACGATGGCGGTGAAATCCTCGATGCCGGCGCCATCGACCGAGAGTTTCACGGACGCGCCGCGGTACTCGATGTTCGAGATGGTGCCGACAAAGCCGAGACCCTTGGTTTGAGTGGCCCCCAGCCGTACCCGGTCGGTGCGGACGGCGATGTCGATCGGCGCGCCATCGGTGGGCGCTGCGCCGGTGGCGGCGAAACTGCCACCACTCGGCACGCCGAGCTGGGCCAACCCGTCGGCGGTGCCGGCGCTGCGGCCGGAGACGACGTTATGGTCGCCCATGAAGCGGGCAACGAAGGCGGTGGCGGGCTTTTCGAACACTTCGCGTGGCGTCGCCGCCTGCTCGATCCGGCCGTTGTTCATGATGACGATCAGGTCGGCCAGCGCCATCGCCTCTTCCTGGCTGTGGGTGACGTGGACGAAGGTGATGCCGAGCTGCGTCTGCAGCTTCTTGAGCTCGGCGCGCATCCGGATTTTCAGGAACGGATCGAGCGCCGACAGCGGCTCGTCGAGCAGCAGCGCCTCGGGATCGGTGATCAGCGCCCGGGCGAGCGCTACGCGCTGCTGCTGGCCGCCCGACAGTTGCGCCGGCCGGCGCGTCGCATAGGCGTCCATCTGCATCAGCGACAGCATCTCGGACGCCTTCTTGCGGCGCTGCACCTTGTCGACGCCCTTCATGCGCAGCGAAAAGGCGACGTTGTCGATGAGGTCGAGATGCGGAAACAGCGCGTAGGACTGGAACATCATCGAGGTGCCGCGCTTGGCCGGCGGCAGGTGCGTCACCATGGTGTTGCCAAGCAGGATGTCGCCATCGCTGACGTCTTCGTGCCCGGCGATCATGCGCAGCGTCGAAGTCTTGCCGCAGCCCGAGGGGCCGAGGAGGCAGCAATAGGTGCCGGCGGGGATCCTGAGGCTGATGGCGTCGACCGCCACGGCCGAGCCGTAGCGCTTCGTCACAGACGCAAGATCGATTTCCGCCGCCTTCGACATGGCGCACTCCACGTTCAACCACGCGGAGCAATGCATTCGCCGTGCCAGTTCCCTGGCGAGCACTCAAGTTATTGGATTGACTTGGGTGTTTGTCTTCATCGCCATCTGCCGATCCATGCGGCATGGAGGATCGGTGCCTAATTAAGAGGCGAGTGTCTGCAATCTAGGCTGATATTGTATGCAATCGACCGCGTGATCTGCGTGCACGTTACGTGGCACGGGTCGGCGATGGCGGGCGGCAGGGCCGCAACCGGGCGTCGTTGGCATATCGCCGACGATGCGCGACGCAGTGGCCGCCACGCATCGTCGCTGTTGGCGATGTCAGTGCTCGAAGTCCATTTCACTGGGGAACAGGGCAGCGAGGTCGAGAACCGCGATGAGCCGGTCCTCGCTCTTGATGAGGAAGGCGACCTGCCCACCGCTGGCCTGCCGCGACTTCACTCCGGGCAGGGGGCGCAGATCGTCTCCCTGGGCGAAGATGATGTCGGACACGGTATTGACCAGCAGCCCCACATCGAGGTGTCGCAGCGACACGACGAGCACGACCTGGCCCGTTTCGCCATTGCCGCCGTGCGAGCCCAGCATGCGCTGCAGGTCATAAACCTGGACGATCGACCCCCGGATATCGAGCACGCCGATGGCGCCGAACGGCTGGGAAGGCAGCTCGGTCGTCGGCGACCAGCTGCGGATTTCCCTGACGCTCATGATGTCGATGCCGAAGGCGCGGTCGCCGCACGTGAAGGTCACGAACTGATTTGCCGTGGCGGCTTCGGCAAGCGATGCCGAACCCACTTCATCGTGTTGTTGATGTAGCGATTGCATCAGAACTCACTCCAGTCCTTGGCGATGGCGGCATTGCCATCAGAAAGATAAGTGCGGGCGGCTGCCGAAGCCTTGGGCGGCTGGCGCTTGACCGCGGCGGGCTTGGCATAAGCGGTGCGACGCTCCGGAGTGCTGCGTTGCGCTCCCTCGACGACGAACACTTCGACGATGCTGTCGAGTTCGCTGGCCTGGCTCTCGGTCTGTTCGATTGCCGCGTTGGTCTGTTCGACCAGGGCGGCGTTGTGCTGGGTCATCTCGTCCATCTGGCGGATGGCCGTCGAGACCTCGGAGATGGCATCAGACTGCTCCCGGCTCGCCGCCGAGATGGCGGTGATCAGGCTGGCGCTTTCCCGGACGCCAGCCAGCATCTCGATGAGCTTGTCGGTCGCCTGCGCCACCAGCCGGCCGCCGCCCGAGACCTCCGAGGCGGATTGCTCGATCAGGACCTTCACTTCGCTGGATGCGCTGGCGGCCGACTGGGCCAGACGGCGAACTTCCACGGCCACGACCGCAAAACCCTTGCCGGCATCGCCGGCACGAGCCGCTTCGACCGAAGCATTCAGAGCAAGCAGGTTGGTCTGGAAGGCGATGTCGTCGATCAGCCCGATGATGTTGGAAATCTTGCCCGACGACGAGCTGATGCGCTCCATCGCGTCATTGGATTGCCG
>Ga0105047_10011523_pt1 | contig 14332 bp, 16 predicted proteins | sample MAT04_FD_78384 | JGI IMG/M metagenome (GOLD analysis project Ga0105047, IMG submission 78384) | Freshwater microbial communities from Lake Fryxell liftoff mats and glacier meltwater in Antarctica - MAT-04 (megahit assembly) | ecosystem: Environmental > Aquatic > Freshwater > Ice > Liftoff... | reverse complement strand
GCGATCCTGACGCTGAAGCAGTGCAGTTGGTGAAGAAAGGCGTGGAGCGGGCGGCGGGAATCGAACCCGCGTCTTTAGCTTGGAAGGCTAAGGTCTTACCATTACACAACGCCCGCGCGCAGTTGGCCTGGCACCGACTGGATAACGCGGCAAGGCGGCGCGCGCAAGGGCCGGGGCGCGCGGCGGGGCCAAAGATGACCAATCGACAGGTCCCCGTCGCCAAGGCAGCTGTCGACGCGCGTGCGGGTCCGTCAGGTCTCGACCGGCTCGATCAACTCGGGCCCCGACGCGCGGTTGGAGTTGACGGCGACCCCCACCCGGTGCCGCTGCAAGACCCCCGTCGTCGGCTTCATCAGCACGGCTGCGCCATGCCCCGCTTCGCCCAGCCAAAACGGCCAGTCGGCGGGATCGAGGATCACCGGCTCGCGGTCATGAACGCCGTCAAGCTGCGGCCCGGCCCCGGTCGAGACGACGGCGCAGGTCACCAGATCGCCCCACCGCTGCCAGATGCCCGCCAGCGCCATTGGCTGTGCGTCCTGCCGCGTGAAAAACCAGGGCAGCCGGGTCGACCCGGGCCCCGCGCTCCACTCATAGAACCCCGTAACCGGAATGATGCAGCGCCGCGCCCGCACCGCTTCGCGAAAGGCGGGCTTGACGGCAATCGTATCGGACCGCGCGTTGATGATGAGGGGCCCGTCGGTCGGCGTCGTGTACCACGACGGCACGAACCCCCACCGCATCGGCTGCAGCCTGCGCCCGCCGTCGCTGGTGATCACACCCAGGGTCTGGGTCGGGCAGACGTTGAACCGGGGTGGCTCGGGCAGATCATTGCCCGGCACCGCGCCGAACAGCACCGCAATCGCCGCGTTGGGATGAGTATGGATGACACGCCCGCACATCCGCTCAATCTAGGTCCGCTGCGGGCGTGCCGCAACCTCGCGACGCCCCCCGCCACCACCTGCGGCAGAGGAGCCCATCACTTGCCAGTGATCCGCCCGTCCCGATAGGGCGCGCAGGGCGCGTCGGCCGTCAGATATTCGGCCGTGACATCGGCCAGATCGGGGCCGATGTCATAGGCATCGCTCGCGTTCACGGCCACCGACACCCCGTCCCCGCCGCCCCGATCATCGCCAAGCCTGGTGATCAATCGAACAGGCTGCCCTGAAACTGGTCGCCCCTATCCACCAGAATCGCCTTGTCGGACCGCGCCCGCGCCGCGGCGGTCGCCGTCACCAACCGCGCCGTGCCGCCAAAGCATTTGCGCTCGGTCGCATCCTCGGCCCAACAGGCTGAATCCGATCCCGAAACCGGCTCGAACCGCGGATGAACGATGATGGTGTGCAGGATTGTCAGGCGGTAATCGGCCTGCGCCATCCCCGCCAGCGCCGCCGCCGACCCAAACATCATTCGAACCGTGCGACCCTGGTGCAAAAGAATTGTAACAGCCCATCCCCCGACAAAAAGGCCTGTAAAGCCATCCTGCCCACGGCCTGCCCAAGGCCTGCCCTTGGCCTACCCCATCCGCATGACATCACCCGCAGCGGCGGGACCATTGACCATTCGGCAGGCACAGGGCATGAACCGGCCCATGCTGATCTACAAAATCCTTCGCCGCCCCGAATGGAACGCGTTTCGCGACGCGGGCGAGACGCTTGGCGCACCAGTCGACCTGCTCGACGGCTACGTGCATTTCTCGACGTCGACGCAATTGGCCGAAACCGCCGCCCGCCACTTTGCCACCGAAAGCGATCTGGTGCTGATCGCCTGCGACGACGCCAGGCTTGGACCGGCCCTGAAATGGGAGCCGTCACGCGGCGGAGACCTGTTTCCGCATCTCTACCGCAGGCTGCGGCTTGACGATGTGGTCTGGGACAAATCGCTGCCCCTCGGCGCCACCGGCCACATCTTTCCCGAAGGCCTGTGGTGAACCTGTATGAGCGCGCCGGTCTGGCGCTGCTGCACCGCATCGATCCCGAAACCGCGCACGGGCTGTCGTTGCGGGCCCTCAACCTGGGCCTCGTCCCGCTGCCCGGCCCCGTCACCTCGCCCCGCCTTGCCACGACGCTGGCAGGCCTGCGCATGCCCAACCCGATCGGCCTCGCCGCGGGCTATGACAAGAACGCCACCGCGATCGCCCCGCTGTCGCGCGCCGGCTTCGGCTTCATCGAGGTCGGCGCCGCCACACCGCGCCCGCAGGACGGCAACCCGCGGCCCCGCCTGTGGCGCCTGACCAAAGACCGCGCCGCCATCAACCGCTTCGGCTTCAACAACCAGGGCGCCGACGCCATCGCCACCAGACTTGCAGCCCGCACGCCCGGCCCGGTGCCCGTCGGCCTGAACCTCGGCGCCAACAAGGACAGCCCCGACCGCGCCGCCGATTTCGCCGCCGTGCTCGCCCGTTGCGGCCCCTTCGTGGATTTCGCCACCGTCAACGTCTCAAGCCCCAACACCGAGAAACTCCGTGACCTGCAAGGGCGCGACGCCCTCGCGGCCCTGCTCGCCACCGTCATGGACACGCGCGCCACCCTCGCCCGCCCGATCCCGGTCTTTCTGAAAATCGCCCCCGACCTGACCGAGACCGACCTTGCCGACATCGCCGAAGTCGCCGTCGCCTCAGGGATCAGCGGCATCATCGCCACCAACACCACCCTGTCGCGCCACGGCCTGACAGGCCCCGATGCCGACCAGACCGGCGGCCTCTCCGGCGCGCCGCTGTTCGAACGGTCGACCCGCATCCTCGCCCACCTGTCGCTGCAGACCGATGGCCGCATCCCCCTGATCGGCACCGGCGGCGTCGCCACCCCCGAACAGGCCTACGCCAAACTCCGCGCCGGAGCCTCGGCCGTGCAATTCTACACAGCCATGGTCTATGACGGCCTCGGCCTCGCCAGCCGCATCGCCCGGGGTCTCGACGATCTGCTGACGCGCGACGGCTTCAAGACCGCAGCCGACGCTGTCGGCACCGACCGGTCCCGCTGGCTCTGACCTTTCTTCTGTTGAAAAGTATCCTCGGGGGGTGAGCGCGGCACGCGCGAGGGGGGTCCGAGGACCCCCTGATTCTTCGCAGAACAATCGCGCCTCAGAACGCCTTGAACGTCATCGTGGTCAAGGTCCGCACGATGCCCGGAATGTCGAACAGCCGCTCCGACAGATAGTGCCCTACATCCGCCTCGGCGGGGAGGTAGATCTTGGCGATCAGATCGTATTCGCCGCTGGTCGAATACAACTCGCTCACCACTTCGCGGTCATAAATCGCGGTGGCCACCGCATAGGTCTGGCCGGGCGTGCAACGGAACTGGACGAAAACGCAAATCATGGGGCCTCCGGATTTGTGCGAGCTTAGCCGCCCGGCGGGCAAAGCGGAAGCCCGGGCAGGTCACGGACCGCGGCTCACTCCGATGCGGGGTCGACCATCGCCAGGCTCAACGGCGCGGGCTCCCTGCGCAGGTCATCGACCGTCAGCGGCGCCTTCGGCAGCGCCAGCCGGTTGCGCACCACCCAGAACAGCCGCTTTTCCGCGCGGGTGATCGCCACATAGGCCAGCCGCTTCCACAGCGGCAGCCCGGCCTCGGACCGTCCGGCCTGTGCCGCGGCATAAAGATCGGGGGCAAACACCTGCACCGCCTCCCACTGCGACCCCTGCGCCTTGTGGATCGTCACCGCCGCGCCGTGCAGGAACGCAGCCCCCATCGTGGCCGCCTGCGGAATGAACGGCTCTTCCTCGTCGGGACGCTCGATCTTGATGATGCTGGCGGCGCTGATCTGCGGCTCCTCGGCGCCCATGACGTGCAACTTGGCAAAGCCGTCCCGGTTGCCGGGGCCAAGGTAGATCACCTGCGCCCCCTTGATCAGCCCGCGCGCCTCGAGGTCGATCCGCTTCTTGCGGTGCTTCAGCGGCAGCTCGATCCCGTCGCAGATCAGCGGCTCACCGGGCAGCAGCGCGTCCACCGGCGCGCCATGCGCGTGGCGGAACGCGGTGATAAGCCTTATCCGCGTCACGTTGCGCCACACCAGCACCGGCGAGCGCGCCATCATGTCGGCATCCACCCGCTCGGCCCAGATCACCCGCTCGTCCCGCCCCGCCGCCGCCTGCACCATGGCTTCGAATTCGTCGAACCGCAGGTCCGGGTCGGCCAGCGCATGCGCCAGGTCGAGAATCGGATTGTCCCGAGCCTGCCTGTGAATGCGGCTGAGGATCAGCTTGCGCGCGTCGCCAAGCTTGTCGAACACCATTTCGCCCGACTGGCCCACGGGGGCCAGCTGCGCCGGATCGCCGAACAGCACCAGCGTCGGAAAAATCTCGCGCAGGTCGTCGAACTGCCGCTGGTCCAGCATCGAGGATTCGTCGACGAACCCCACGTCCAGCGGCTCTTCGCGGCGTTTCCAGCCCTGGATGAAATCGCTGCCCCGCAGCCCCGCCGCCGCCAGCGCCCCTGGAATCGACGCGATGCCTTGATAAAACGCATAGGCCCGGTCCAGCGCCAGCTCGGTCAGCCCCTCGACCGCCGGACGCGGGCCGCTGCCTGTCAGCCATTCGGCGATCCGCTCATACTGCGGATCATAGACGGGGGTGTAGAGAATCCGGTGGATCGTGGTGGCCGGCACTCCGCGCAGCCGCAGCACGCTGGCCGCCTTGTTGGTCGGGGCCAGCACCGCCAGCGTGCGCCGGTCCTTTCGACGCCGCCCCTCGTAGTCGCCCGAGATCAACTGCACCCCGGCCCCGAGCATGGCCTTGGTCAGTTCCGCCAGCAGCAGGGTCTTGCCCGACCCCGCCTTGCCCACCACCGCCAGCACGCTCGACTTGCCCTCGGCCTGCGGGGTCAGCACCTGCTGATGCAGATCAATGCCCATGCCGCCCAACTGATCCGCCAGCCGGTCCCAGGCTTCGGCCTGATCATCTGAAAACGTGAGTGCCGGAACCTGCATGACCGCGACCATAGCGACCCGGCGGGGCAGAGGCGAGAGCTCGCAGCCTATTGCCGCCGCATGCCGCCGGACCCTCCGCCGACCGGTGGATCATCGGGGGGCAGCGCCAGGTCGTCGGCACCAATCTCGATCCGCGCGATTTCGATCGCGCCTTCAACCTGCTCTGCCAGGCCCTGCAGCCCGTTTCGCCGGCTGTAGGTCAACAGGTCGCCCAGAACTTCGAGGATCCACTCATGCCGCATACGCCACCGCCAACCACTGGGTGGGGGCCGCCCGCAACCCCCTGATCAGCCTGACAGTATCGGTCGACAGGTCAAGATTTCGTCACCAAACTTGCGCCGTCGCAGCGTTTCTCCGCCTTAGCCGCACACACGATCCGCCCGCAAATCCGGCAGCCTAACGCTCGCGGCTGGCGTCCAGCGTATCCTCGAAGGTCCGCAGCCCGGCGCGCGGCGCCTGCACCAGAACGGCCATGTTGCCCGGCTTGTGCTCGTTGCGCCGCATCTTGCCATGCGCCCCCGGAATGTCGACCCAAGGGAAAACCTCTGACAAACAGGGGTCCAGCCGCCGTTCAACCATCAGCTGGTTCGCCGCAGCGGCCTGCTTGAGGTTGGCGAAATGCGACCCCTGCACGCGCTTTTGATGCATCCACAGATACCGCGCATCCAGCGTCAGGTTGTAACCCGTGGTGCCGGCACAGATCACCACCATCCCGCCGCGTTTCACCACAAAGACCGAGACCGGAAAGGTCGACTCGCCCGGATGCTCGAACACCATGTCCACGTTGTTGCCTTTGCCGGTGATGGCCCAGATCGCCGCCCCGAACTTGCGCACCTCTTTGAACCACGTGGCATATTCGGGGGTGTTCACCACCGGCATCTGGCCCCAGCAGTCGAAATCCTTGCGGTTGATCACGCCTTTGGCCCCCAGCCCCATGACAAACTCGCGCTTGTCCTCGTCGCTGATCACGCCGATCGCATTGCCGCCAGCCGTGTTGATCAACTGGATCGCATAAGACCCCAGCCCGCCCGATGCGCCCCAGACCAGAACGTTCTGCCCGGGCCGCAACTCGTGCGGCTTGTGCCCGAACAGCATGCGGTAGGCGGTGGCCAGCGTCAGCGTGTAGCAGGCGGATTCCTCCCACGACTGATGCCGGGGCCGCACCATCAGTTGCTGCGACTGCACGCGGGTGAACTGCGCGAACGACCCGTCCGGCGTCTCGTATCCCCAGATGCGCTGCGTGGGCGAAAACATCGGGTCGCCGCCGTTGCATTCCTCGTCGTCGCCGTCGTCCTGGTTGCAGTGGATCACCACTTCGTCGCCGACTTTCCAGCGCTTCACCTTGTCGCCGACCTTCCAGACGATGCCCGCGGCATCGGAACCGGCGATGTGATAGGGCTGGTTGTGGCTGTCGAACGGGCTGATCGGAATGCCAAGCGCCGCCCAGACGCCGTTGTAGTTGACCCCGGCCGCCATCACCAGAACCAGCACTTCCTGGCTGTCGATCTCGGGGGTGTCCACGACTTCGACCTGCATCGCCGATTCCGGTTCGCCATGCCGCTCGCGTCGGATCGCCCAGGCATACATCTGCGCGGGCACATGGCCGAGGGGCGGCATTTCACCGACCTCATACAGGTCTTTCACGGGGGCGTCGTAAGCGGCGGTCGGCTGGGTGTCCAAGGCCATGGCGGGGCTCCTGCAAGATGCTGCGCCGCAGAATCGGCGCTGATGACCCTTGGATACGAACGGCCACGCAACTTTGCAATAGTCTGGATAGCAATTTTGTAATTTTATGTCTGCCGCGCTGCAGAAACTTCCAGCCGCTGCAGCACCGGTGCTGCGTAGAACGCCAACAGCGCCACTCCCGCCGGCAGCGGCGTCAGATCGGCTGCAACAATGCCCCGCGCAACCAGCGGTGCCAGACCTTCGTCCAGAGCCTGCGCCACGCCTTGCGGTGGCAGCTTCATCACCGCATCAAGCGCCGCCAGCCGGTCCGCCAGCCGCGTCATCCGCGCCAGAATTTCGTCCCGCGACCCCGGCCCCTCGGTCAACGCCGCCGCCACCAGCGGCACCGCCAGCACCGGCACCACCCGGGCGATCTCGGCCATCAGGGCGGCGCCCAACGCCTCGACCGGGTCCGCACCGGCCCCCGCCAGAAATCCACGCAGGCTGAGCGGCGGACCGAAGCTTGCCGCAGCCGTGCCAAAGCCCGGAAACCTGCCCCGCAGAATACGCCACAGCAGCCGCAGACTGAATCCGGCAATGGTCAGCGGGCGCGCGCGAAACTTGCGCTCTCCGGCAGCCGCGGCTTCGGTCAGCACGCGGTCCTCCAGCACCCGGTCATACCCGATGCCGACCGGCACGAACACCACATCCCGCCCGCCCGGATCAAAGCCCTGCACGATGTAGGACAACAGTCCCATCCGCGCGACCCCGACCCGCCCGTTCAGGCTAAGCCCGCCTTCGGGAAAGATCGCCTGCGTCGTGCCCTGCTCGGTCGCCATCTGCACATGCCGCGCCAGCACCTTTCGATACAGCGCGTTGCGACTGTTGCGGCGGATGAAATACGCCCCCATCGCCCGGATCAGACGGCTTAGCGGCCAGACCCGCGCCCATTCGCCGACCGCATAGGAAATTGCCCCACGCCCCGAGGTCAGCCAGGTCACCAGCACATAATCCATGTTGCTGCGGTGGTTCATCACAAAGATTACCGTGGCCTTGGGGTCGATCAACCCAAGCGCCTGATCCACCTTGCCAATCCGCACCCGGTAAAGCGCCCGCGACAGCCACCGCGCCGCCCCCGCGGCAACCCCGAAATACAGCGTCGCCGAAAACCCCGGCACGATCTCGCGGGCATAGGCCTTGGCCTCGCCAAAGGCCACCTCGCCGGGCACGCCGGTTTCGGCCGCATGTTCGGCTACGGCCTCCAGCACGCGGGGATCATAGACCAGCCGAACAATGGTATCCTTGCGCTGCGCCAGCCGGAACGGCTCGATCTTGCGGTCCAGCCGGGTGTTCAGCCGCGCCACCAACCGCTCCATCCGCCGCCGCAAGAACCAGCGGATGCCGGGGCCGATGATGCGGTCCAGCGCCGCCACCGCCGACAGCACGATGACCAGCACCAGCAACCAAAGAGGGATCGCAACCGTGTCGAACATTGCATCAGCCTAGGCGAAGCCGCCCGGTCGGTAAATCAGGGCTGGTAAGAATAGTCCGAGGCCGAACAGACGTTCACCCCCTGCCGCGTCAGTTCGGTTCCGTCCGCGAAAATCGCGCGGAAACCGAACAGGCAGCAGCCTTCGTTGTTGGCAAAGTTCAGCCGCATCGACGACCCCGAGGCCAGGGTCGTCGCCCCCATCACATCGCTGCCCCAGCGTTTGGACCCGGTGTTGGTGCTGTAGAACTTGGAAAGCGTGAGTCCGGTGTCGTTGTGAATACGCATCCGCAGGTCCTGCGCCGCAGCCACCCCCGCCGATGCCGCAACCATGGCGACAGCCGCCACCACGGCCAGAAAATTCCGTTTCATCTCAGACCCCTGTGCAATTTTCCCGGCAGAAACCACCCCCGCCGCCCCTTCGGAAACCGCATTCCGCGGCGCCGATCAACACCTGCCTGCGGCGGGACGGCATTTGTCACCCGCCCCACCGATGCCGCAACGCAGCGATTGACAAAGCCAGATAGTTTCTTCAATACGCATCAGTGCGCAACAAAATTGCGGGATACTCGGAATGACCGTCAAAGACACCCCCTGGCTGTTTCGCACCTACGCAGGGCATTCGACCGCCACCGCGTCGAATGCGCTATATCGCGGCAATCTGGCCAAGGGGCAGACGGGGCTTTCCGTGGCCTTCGATCTTCCCACCCAAACCGGGTATGACAGCGATCATGTCCTTGCACGGGGCGAGGTCGGCAAGGTCGGCGTGCCGGTCGCCCATCTGGGCGACATGCGGGCGCTGTTCGACGCCATTCCGCTGGCGCAGATGAACACCTCGATGACGATCAACGCCACAGCCCCCTGGCTGCTGGCCCTGTATATCGCCGTGGCCGACGAACAGGGGGCCGACATTGCCGCCCTGCAGGGCACTGTGCAAAACGACATCATCAAGGAATATCTCAGCCGCGGCACCTACATCTGCCCCCCCGCGCCCAGCCTGCGGATGATCACCGACATCGCGGCCTACACACAGCTGAACTTGCCGAAATGGAACCCGATGAACATCTGCAGCTATCACCTGCAAGAGGCGGGGGCGACGCCGGAGCAAGAGCTTGCCTTTGCGCTCGCTACTGCCTGCGCGGTGCTGGATGATCTGAAAGGGAAAGTAACGGGGGCAGATTTCCCGGCGATGACCGGTAGAATATCGTTTTTTGTAAACGCCGGCATCCGCTTTGTGACAGAGTTGTGCAAGATGCGGGCCTTCGTCGACCTGTGGGACGACATCTGCGCCACCCGCTACGGCATTACCGATGCCCGCCACCGCCGCTTTCGTTATGGCGTTCAGGTCAACTCGCTGGGGCTGACCGAACAGCAGCCCGAAAACAACGTGACCCGCATCCTGCTGGAAATGCTGGCAGTCACCTTGTCGAAAAACGCCCGCGCCCGTGCCGTGCAACTGCCCGCCTGGAACGAGGCGCTTGGCTTGCCCCGTCCCTGGGACCAGCAATGGTCGCTGCGGATGCAGCAGATCCTGGCCTACGAGACCGACCTTCTGGAATTCGACGATCTGTTCGACGGCAACCCCGCAATTGACCGCAAGGTGGCCGAACTCAAATCTGCGGCCCTGGCCGAACTGGCGACGATCGAGGGCATGGGCGGCGCGGTTGCCGCCATCGGCTACATGAAATCACGTCTGGTGGAGTCGAACAGCGCACGGCTGGCCCGGATCGAGTCCGGTGAAACGACTGTTGTCGGGGTCAACCGGTTCACCGAAACCACCGCCAGCCCGCTGACCACCGGCGAGGGCAACACCATGCGCGCCGACCCGCTGGCCGAGGCCGATCAAATCTCGCGGTTGCAGCATTGGCGCGCGAACCGGGATGCGGCCGATGTGCGGGCTGCCCTGTCGGCCCTGTCCGCGGCGGCCGAAAGCGGCACCAACATCATGCCCCCCTCGATCGCCTGCGCCCGCGCCGGCGTCACCACCGGCGAATGGGGCGCTGCCATCCGCGCCGCCTTTGGCGAATACCGCGCCCCGACCGGCGTCAGCCTCAGCCCGTCGAACCGGACCGAGGGGCTGCAGCCGATCCGCGATGCAGTGCAGGCCGTCTCGGCCAAGCTTGGCCGGCCGCTGAAACTGTTGATGGGCAAACCCGGTCTCGATGGCCATTCCAACGGTGCAGAACAGATTGCCGCCCGCGCCCGCGACTGCGGCATGGACATTCATTATGACGGCATCCGTCTGACTGCCGAACAGATTGTCGCCTCGGCCGTTGATCAGCAGCCGCATGTCATCGGGCTGTCGATCCTGTCGGGCAGCCATGTGCCGCTGATCGCCGACCTGATGGCACGTCTGACAGCGGCGGGTCTGCAGACCCCGGTCATCGTCGGCGGCATCATCCCCGACGCCGACGCGACAACGCTGCGCGCCCTTGGTGTCGCCGCGGTCTATACGCCCAAGGACTTTCGGCTGAACGGGATCATGCTGGATATCGTCGCCTTAGTGGACCCGACCCCAGCCGCCGCCGCCGCCGCCGCCGCCGAATGACTGGCTGACGGGTCCGGGGCCCGCCGCAAGTCCGGCGTTTATCCGACGCCGGTTTTCGTGTGATATCCCCGGAACGCCCCGAGAATCGGTGCGAGCAAGGATGGATTCCATGACCTTTCACATCGGTGCCAAACCCGGCGAGATTGCCGAAACCGTGCTGTTGCCCGGCGACCCCTACCGAGCCAGATGGGCGGCGCAGACCTATCTCGACGATGCGGTCATGGTGTCCGAAACGCGCGGCATGCTGGCCTTTACCGGCACCTGGAGGGGCCATCCGGTGACCATCCACGGCACCGGCATGGGCATGCCGTCGCTGTCGATCTACGTCAACGAACTGATCCGCGACTATGGCGCGCAGACCCTGATCCGCATCGGGTCGGCCGGGGCGCTGCAACCTCATATCGCGGTGCGCGATCTGGTGCTGGCGCAGGCTTGTTCAACCTATGGCAGCCCGTCGCGGTCGGTCTTTGGCGATCTGGCCTTTGCACCTTGCGCCGATTTTGGCCTGCTGTCAGCGGCTTACAAGGCGTCGGGCACCATCGGCGTGCCGGTGCATGTCGGCGGCATCTATACGTCGGACACGTTCTATGATGAACGGCAGGATCTGTCGGACCAGTTGCGGCGCCACAACTGTCTGTGCGTCGAGATGGAGGCGGCAGAGCTTTACACCCTCGCCGCCCGCCATGACCGGCGCGCGCTGGCGATCCTGACAATGTCGGACCATATCCTGACCGGCGCGGCCCTGCCCGCGGACCAGCGCGAAACCAGCTTTGGCGCCATGGTCGAACTTGCCCTGACCGCCGCTTTTTCCTGAAGGATTTCAATCGCGGAACGCCTTGATTCCATTGCCTACGCCGGCATGACCGCCAATTTCGACGCCGCCAGGTCGGCGGCGCTGACGCGCGCGCTGGCCAATCCTGGCTTGCCGGTCCTTGCGGCCGACCGTGGCATGACACGCTCTCATCAGTTCGCCATCGAGGCGGGGGCCTTTGGCGGCGGGCAGACCGCGTCGAAAACCCTGCGCAAGGCGGGATTTCTGGCCTGCGGCATCGGTCTGCCGATTGCCGAAGTTGCGGGCGACCTCAACGGGTTGCGCATCGGCACGCCCGAACTGGTGTGGCGCGGCGTCACCCCCGCCGATGTCCCGGCCCTGGCCACGCTGATCGCCGAGGCGCTGCGGTCGAACGCCCCCCGAAACCATCGCGCCCCGCACCGCCGCGTTGCGCGCCCGCTTTGCCGGTCTGCACCACATCCGCGCCTGACCCGCGCCCAATGAAACAAGGACATGCCATGACCCTACGCCAACTCGGACACGACGGGCCCATGGTGTCGGCCATCGGACTTGGCTGCATGTCGTTCGGCGGCATCTTCGGCCCCACCGACCGGGATGAAAGCCTGGCCTGCCTCGACGCCGCCTGGGACCACGGCATCACCTTTTACGACGTCGCCAACATCTATGGCATGGGGGTTTGCGAAAGCATCGTCGGCGACTGGCTGGCCAGCCGCGGGCACCGCGTGCATCTGGCCACCAAAGCCGCCATCGTCAGCGGTCCGTCACGGCGTTTCGACAATTCCGCCAGCCACTTGCGCGCCGAACTCGACGCTTCTCTGCGGCGGTTGCGGACCGATCATGTGGCGCTGTTCTACATCCACCGCCGCGAGGAAAGCCGCCCGATCGAAGAGGTGGTGCAGACCCTGCAAGACCTGATCACCGAGGGCAAGATCGGCGGCTACGGCCTGTCGGAAATTGCGCCGGGCACCCTGCGACGCGCCCATGCGGTGCATCCGTGCCGGGCGGTGCAGAACGAATACTCGCTGTGGACCCGGCAGCCCGAGCTTGGGCTGATCCAGACCTGCGCCGACCTGAACACGGCGTTCGTGCCGTTCTCGCCCCTTGCCCGCGCCGCCCTTGGCCGCGAAAACCTTGACCCGGCCGCGCTGCCTCCATCAGATTTCCGGCTGACGATCCCGCGGTTCCAGAATCCGGACTGGTCGCTGAACCTGAGCAAAATCAATGCGTTCCGCGCCTACGCGGCAGATCGTGGGCTTGGCACGCCGGCCTTGGCTCTGGCATGGATTCTCGATCAGGGTCCGCATCTCATACCGATTCCCGGCACGCGAACCGCGAGCCACCTCTCCGACTGGGCCAAGGCGTCAGAGATTACCCTGACGCCCGAGGACCGCGCCGAGATTGCCCGCATCCTGCCGGTCGGCTGGGCGCATGGCGACCGCTACGGGCTGGATCAGGCGGTTACGGTCGAGCGGTATTGCTGACCGTCACACCATCCGCTCGACCATCATCCCCTTGATCTCGGCAATGGCGCGGGCGGGGTTCAGGCCCTTGGGGCAGGTCTTGGTGCAGTTCATGATCGTGTGGCAGCGATACAGCTTGAACGGGTCTTCCAGCCCGTCAAGCCGCTCTCCGGTCGCCTCGTCGCGACTGTCGACGATCCAGCGGTAGGCATGGATCAAGGCGGCCGGCCCCAGGAACCGGTCCGAATTCCACCAGTAGCTTGGACAGGCCGTCGAGCAGCAGGCGCACATCACGCATTCATAGGCCCCGTCCAGCTTGGCGCGGTCGTCGATCGACTGCCGCCATTCCTTGGCCGGCGTGCTGGTCTTGGTCTCGAGCCAGGGCATGATCGAGGCATGCTGGGCATAGAACAGCGTCAGATCGGGAATCAGGTCGCGCACCACCGGCATGTGCGGCAGCGGATAGATCCTGACATCGCCCTTCACCTGATCCAGTCCATAGATGCAGGCCAGCGTGTTGATGCCATCGATGTTCATGGCGCAGGACCCGCAGATACCTTCACGGCAGGACCGCCGAAAGGTCAGCGTCGGGTCGATCTCGGTCTTGATCTTGATCAGCGCGTCCAGAACCATCGGGCCGCAACTGTCCATGTCGACGAAATAGGTGTCGACGCGCGGGTTTTCACCGTCATCCGGGGTCCAGCGATAGACCTGGAACTTGCGCACATTGGCCCCGGCGGGCTTGGGCCAGGTCTTGCCTGTGCGGATCTTCGAATTCTTCGGCAGGGTGAACTGAACCATGGTCAGGCCTTTCCAAGCGGACGCATCATTGCTTTCGCGTGCTGATATAGGGGCGCGAGGGCAACTCGCCGGATTTCTGCACCACGCACTGGTCATACACCTGCGCCGGGTCCTTGCCGAGGATGAAGTCCCCCGAAATGCTGATGTCGGCACCCACCCGGCTGCTGCCGTCAGATGCCACACCGGCATAGACCGTGCCGCGCGGCTGTTCGGCCAGACGGGCGCGTTGCAGGCAGTCACGTTCGGCCTGTTCGCGGCTGACAGGGCCGCAGGCGATCAACGGCAACAGGCCGAGGACAAGAAGGGCACGCATGGTCAACCTCTCAACGGGGGCACGCCAGAGGCGGCGAAACAGCTTTGCGCGGCGGGGCGAGCCGCAATGCTGCGGATGGTCTGAACGGTCAGCGTCCCCGCTTCGACCCCCACATCCCGCGCCAGACCTTCGATCTCGGCCCCGCTGGCCGCATCAAGAATGCAGGCGGTGGCCGATTGCGCGGGGCCTGCCGGCATGTCGAGGTTGACGACCGGGGTCACGACGGATTCGGCCGCGCGCCGCGCCACCTTGTCCGCCATGTCCTGCGGGTCGCAGGCCGACAGGGCCAGCACAGCACTCATCACGACAACCACTTGTTTCATCAGAATTTCCGTTC
>Ga0105047_10011522_pt1 | contig 14333 bp, 15 predicted proteins | sample MAT04_FD_78384 | JGI IMG/M metagenome (GOLD analysis project Ga0105047, IMG submission 78384) | Freshwater microbial communities from Lake Fryxell liftoff mats and glacier meltwater in Antarctica - MAT-04 (megahit assembly) | ecosystem: Environmental > Aquatic > Freshwater > Ice > Liftoff... | reverse complement strand
CGAGCACTCGAAGCCCGCGGGCTGCAAGCGTGCTCCATCCCGGTGGATTGGTGGCACGACGCGGCAGCCATCTTCGCCGCCATCCAAGCTTCCGAGGCGGCGCGTCATCATCAGGGCCACCACCACGCCTTCGAAACCGCCATTCGCCAGCGGCTGGAGTGGGGCGCGAGCCTAGGCGCAGACGAGATGGCCGCCTGGCGCGAACGCCATGCCGAGTTCCGGCGTCACATGGATGCGCTGCTGGCGGAACACGAGTTGCTCTTGCTGCCGGCCGCGCCGGTGCTGCGGCTGGCCGCCGGAGAGGACCACGGCCCCACCCGCGCGCGCTTGCTCCGCTATACGACGCCGGTCAGCCTGGCGGGTCTGCCGGCCGTTAGCATCCCCATTCGTGGGGCTGGCGGCTTGCAACTGGCCGCTGCTCGCGAAGACGATGGACGCCTGCTGCATCTTGCCGCTAGACTGGGAAACTTGTGAAACGTGTCATTCTGCCCTTTCTCTTCGTCCTGCTCTCCGGTTGCCAGACCGAGCGACCTGCCGCTCCCAACGGGCGCGTCGCGATTCGCCTGCAAGCCGACTGGTATCCGCAACCCGAGCACGGTGGCTTCTATACGGCCCTGGCGAAGGGCTACTTCACGGCCGAAGGGCTCGACGTCACCGTGCTGCCGATTGGCCAATACACCAGCACCTATCAGGTAGTGTCGAGCGGCGGCGCGGACTTCGGCTTTGGCTCTAGCGACCAGGTTCTGACATCGGTCTCGAATGGGCTGCCCGTGCGCTCCGTCGCGGCCTTCATGCAGCACGATCCGCAAGCGATCATGATGCACGCGGACTCGCCCGTGCAGGACTTCCCCGCCCTCGAAGGCCGCGCCATCGCCGCCCAGCCCGGCGCCACTTGGCTCAAGTTTCTGGTGAGCCAATACCATTTGAAGAACGTCCGCGAAGTACCCGCCACCCACTCGGTCGCCAGCTTCCTGGCCGACAAGAACTACATCCAGCAGATCTTCATTACGAGCGAGCCGTTCTTCGTGAAGCAGGCCGGCGTCAAATATCGCACCATCCTGATCAACACCGCCGGGTATGACCCTTACCGCACTATCTTCGGCCACCAGCGCTTCCTGGACCAGCAACCCGAGGCCACCAAGAAGTTCGTCCGCGCCTCAATCCGAGGATGGCGCGAATACCTGCGCGACCCCGGCCCCGCCCATGAACTCATCCAAAAGCGGAACCCAGCCCAGAAGGCCGAATTGATGGCCTTCACGGCGCAGGCGCTGCGCGATGGCAAGTTCATCACCGGCGACGATCTCTCCGGCGCGGCCATCGGCCAAATGGACCCTGCGCGCTGGGCCACGCTCAATCAGCAACTCACCCAACTCGGCGTCATCCGCCGCCCGATCGATGCCGGCCAAGCCTTCACCACCAAGTTTCTGCCGTAAGCCGTGTTACCCTCTCAAAGATGTCTAACGCCGAGCAACGGCTTGCGGAAATGAACCTCGAATTGCCACCGCCTCCCTCGCCCGGAGGCACTTACGTTTCGGCCAAGCGCGTGGGCGAATTGCTTTTCCTTGCCGGCGTGATCTCCACCGGGCCCGATGGCGTGATCACCGGTTCCGTCGGTGATGACCGTACTGAGGAAGAAGGCTACGCTGCCGCCCGCGCCTGCGCACTGACTCAGCTCAGCGTGATCCGGCGCGAACTGGGCTCGCTGGACCAGGTGGCCGAGGTGGTTTCTTTGAACGGCTATGTCCACTGCGTCGCCGGGTTCGCCGGCCCTCCGGCGGTGGTCAACGGCGCCTCCGATCTGCTGGTGGAAGTCTTTGGCGAAGCGGGCAAGCACGTGCGGGCCTCGGTCGGCGTCAATGCCCTGCCCCGTAATGCACTGGTCGAAATCCAAATGACGGTGCGCGTATTATGAAGCTGACCGCCACGCCCACGCACTCCGTCTGGGATCGTTCACTGCCCCCGCGTATCCGCATCCGGTCCGGCGACACGCTCGAGATCGAATGCCAGGACGCGAGCGGCGACCAGGTTCGCCCCGGCATGACCGCCGCTGAGTTCCTCGCCATCGACCGCACCCGCATCCACTCGCTCACCGGACCCATCTGGATCGAAGACGCCGCGCCGGGCGATGTGTTGGAGATCGAGGTGCTGTCGGTGCGCCACCGCGGTTGGGGCTGGACCAGCGTGACGCCCGGCTTGGGCTTCTTGAAGGAGCGCTTCTGCGAGGCCTATCTCTTTCATTGGGAACTCGACGGCGATATCACCCGTTCGCTTTTGCCCGCAGTGCTGCCTTTGCGGCCCTTTCTAGGCGTAATGGGCGTGGCACGCGCCGAGGATGGCCAATTCCGTACGCGTCCGCCGGGCAACTTTGGCGGCAACCTGGACGTGCGAGAACTCTGTGCGGGCGCCAAGCTCTATCTGCCGGTCTACGTGCCCGGAGCGCTCTTCAGTTGCGGCGACGGCCATGCTGCGCAGGGCGACGGCGAAGTCTGCATTAACGGCATCGAGGCGCCGCTGGACGTGACGCTGCGCTTCCATCTGCATCGGGGCGAATCGATGACGGGTCCCCTCGCCGAGTCGAGCGAAGCGATTGTGCCGGATACTCCGGGCGATGCCTGGATGGTGATCGAGTGCGGCGAAGACATCGCGACCGCCGCCCAACGCGCCACCAGCCGCATGGTCGACTTCCTGGCCGACCGCTGGGGGCTCGATCCGGTGCAGGCCTATTTGCTGTGCAGTGTCGCACTGCGGCTGCGGCTCAGCCAGGTGGTGAACGAACCGGTCTATACCGTCAGCGGGTCCATCGCCAAAAGCATCCTGCCCGCGCGACCGATGTTCCCTTCCCGAGGTGCCCCATGATGGTGAATCTGCCCGAAGTCCTGGCCGAGTTACAGGAACTCTATCCGCGCTACGAGCAGGCGCTCGTCAACAACGACGTCGACACCTTGGTCGCCATGTTCTGGGCCGGCCCGCAAGTGATGCGCTTCGGTGTCGCCGAGAATCTATATGGCCCGGACGAGCTTGAGGCCTTTCGCAAAAGCCGGCCCGCGGTGAATCTAGCGCGCAAGATCGAGCGGCTGGACATCGTCACCTTCGGGCAGGACTCTGCGAGTGTGACGCTCGAGTTCTCCCGCGATACTGCGTCCGGCACGGTCCGCGGCCGGCAAAGCCAGGTCTGGGTCCGCTTCGAAGAGGGCTGGCGCATCGTGTCCGCGCATGTCTCGCTTCTGCCGCGGGCCTCTAACGGCCCCCTCTCAAAAACTCCACTCTCGCGATAGCTTCGGAAGTTTGGGCGATCCCGACCCACCTTTGGACCTCCCATAGTCGCTCAACATCGAAACGATGAGATCAACGGCCTCCCAAAATTCGAACTGTTCGAACTCTGACGGCGACTGCGACCGCGAATCCCGAGTTCACGACTGCCTATCCACTCGCCGCAAACCTTCATGCACGATCATCTTAAGCAGCGTCTGGTAGCCGATACCCTTGCGTTCGGCGATTTCGCGCGCCTTGGCGATATCCGGCGACGGCAGCCGCAATGCAATTTGCACGCTCTGCGAGGCGGCCAGCTTCGTCACCAGCTTCGACCCGGCCGAATTCTTAAGCTTCTTCCCCGACGGTCGCGAAGTGAGAAACTCGCGTCCGGCCTCACTCGCCCACCAGTCCGCTTCTGCCTGCTCGTCGGCGAATTTCGGGATCACCGATTCTTTCTCTGTGCGTTTTCTCATGATTCACTCCTCCAAAACACGGCGCTCAAGATAGTCTCTCTTCTGCCCGGCATCGAGTTCGTATGCGGTAATGACCCTGATCTTTCCTTGACGCTCCGTCACGACGACGGCCAGCAGGCGAAGCTTGGCCGTTTCGCCGTAGTAGACCCACCGCGCCTCGCCGTCAGCATCCTGCTCGTAAATCAAAATCGGGCTGCTGGTCAGGGCATGTTCCACCTCGGCCGGTCCGAGGCCGTGAGACTTGATCTTCTTCAGATTGTGCCGGTCCCAGTCGAACATCATCTCTATTGTATATGCAATGCATCTCCTGCACTCTGCATAGGTCCTGCCACAGAGGCGAAGGTGGCAGGGAGACCCGTCCGCTCGCGCGGTTCTCGTCTCCGGCGCCCTCCGCGACAGCCCTAGCTCACGGAATGGCTGTCGAACGCGGTCGAACTGCGCCCCGGGATGCGCATCCTGAACTGGGGCTGCGGGCGGGCGATGTCTTCGATCTTCCTGCACCGGGAGTTCGGGGTCCAAGTGTGAGCCACGGATTTATGGTTTAGCGCCTGCGAAAACCTCCAGAGAATTCGTGACGCCGGCGCGGAGGGGAGTGTGTATCCGATCTGCGCCAACGCCCGGTCGCTCCCCTTCGCCAACTACGTCGCCCGGTTCGTCAAACCGGGTGGCACAATTGGGATCGCGCAAGCCGGGCTGATTCGCGAGTTTGCTGATGAGATTCCGCCTGCCCTACAGCCTTGGTGGGAGCCCGGGCTCGCGGGCCTGCATTCCGCCGCTTGGTGGCGCCGGCACTGGGAGCGAACGGGAATCCTCGATATCGATGCTGCCGATTCCATGCCCGAGGGCTGGAAGTTGTGCGTGCAATGGCAAGAGGCCGTGGCCCCGGACAATCACGTCGAGTTGGAGGCGCTAAAGGCCGACGAAGGCGACTATCTCGGATATGTGCGCGTTACTGGCCGACGGCGCGCCGATGTGAAGCTGGATGAGCCCATCGATTCGATGTCGGTGCCTACGAACTACGTGTCGCACCCCCTGCTTCGGCGTTAGCGGACCTCCTGCAGAAAGTCCTCTCGCGCCGCCGATCCGCGCGTCGTCAGGCTGGCCAGCACGTTCTGCATCCGCTGGATCTCTTCGCTCTCGAAGCCGCTCTTCTTGGGGAAGCCGGAGTAATAACGGATGTTAAACTCGAGCGTCTCGCTTGCCTTGGGGATGGCCGCCGGGTCCAGCGTCTGGAGCGCAATCATCCGCGCAAACTGATCGAGGAACCAAACGTCGAGCAAGCTAAACTCGCCCGCCTTACGATCTTCGAACTCATCGGTGGTCAGCACCATCTGCTTCTGGCCGAGGGTAAACACCGCCGCGCCCAGCCCCTGCAAGGAGCGTTGGGTGTCCATCGCCACCATCTCGCCGCCGGTATGCGCGCCGCCGCTGGTCACCCAGGAACTGGCCTTTACGCCCAGCATGGATACATCGCCGGTCAGTTCGAAGAACTCGCGCAGGAAGCGGTTTGAGCCCTGGCTCCAGGTGGAAGAGCCCACCAGCATCACCTTCGGCAAAGGCGAAAACAGCGCCTTCGCCGCAGAAGCCGAAGTCAGTCGTTTCGCGCCATCGTAGAGAGTCACCGTCGTCGGCAAGCCCAGCTTCTTCAAGTGAGCACGCACCAGGAGCGTCAATCCGTATCCGGCCCGCAGCGCATCCTGCCGCTTGGTGTAGGGGCTCGGTGCCAAGCAAACCAGGCGCACCTCATCGTTCCGCCCGGGCGCCGCATCGGCGGCAGTGAGCATCGCGGGAAGAAACAATCCTAGAACATCGCGCCGATTCATAAGCGGTCGCTCCAGCGTAGCAAAGACGGCGCTTCGGCCAGAGATTCGGCGCAGTTTGCCCCAAACTTTTTGACGAAGGTTTATGCCGCGGCGGAGCTGTTCGGGTTTACTTCTCTTTCGTCGTGGCAGTAAGCCTTCAGGCGCAAGCGGCTTCGGATGGACGACGGCCAAGATCGATCTCCGTCTTCCGGGTTTCCGGCTGGGCCGCCCGCGACCTATTTTTCCCATCGCAACCCGACTCTCCATAAGCGAGGCGGGCCGATTTGGGGGGCGGGGGTGAAGCCGGTTAAGTATTCGCGGTTCAAGAGGTTCTCGATGGCCACGTGCATGGCGAGCTGAGCGGTCAGTTGTTGGCGGATCACGCCTTGGACGGCTGCATAGCCGGGTAGAAGCTGAGTATTCCGGTCGTCTTCGAATTGGAGGGAGGCCGAGCGGAGGCTGGCACTGGCGGAGGTCTTGCGCCAGTTCCAGGTGAGTTGGCTGGAGCCTTGGTGCCGGGCGACTTGGGGGATGCGTGGGCCGGTAACAAAGCGGGAGTCAACGAAAAGGTAGGAGCCGTCCCAGCGGAAATGGCCGAATTGGTGGCGGAGGTCAATTTCGATACCGCGATTCAAGGCCGAGCCGGCGTTGCGGCGTTGGCGGGTGATGAGGGCGGGCGTTATCGTCAGCGTGACGTTGGTGATGATCTCGTTCAGTTCATTGCGGAAGAAGGTGAGGCCGGCGCGGGAGCGCTCGCCCACCCAGTCGGCCCCGACTTCGGCTCCGAAGAGCGTCTCGGGGCGAAGGGACGTATTGCCCAAGGTGGTACTATTGCCGACGCGGAACTCGCGGTAGAGCTCGTTTAGGGTGGGGGCGCGGAAGGCGCGATAGACCGAGCCGCGAGTACGCCATGGTCCGCGGCCGTAGGTGAAGCCGGCGCTGGGGGAGAAAAACTGGGTTCGATTGACGAGGCCGGTGAGTTGCTGGCGGACGCCGCCGAAGAGGCGGAGGTCCTTGTAGCGGAAGTCGGTTTGGCCGAAGACGCCGCGTTGGTTGATGGTGCCGCCGCCGCGGCGGACGCCGGTGGGGTTGAGGAAGTCGAAGGTGGTGCCGTTAACGCGGTTAAGGTCGCCGCCGAAGACGCCGTTCCAGGCGGAACTACTATGGCGGTAGACGACCGAGCCGCCCACGGCCTCGGCGGGGACACTTTGGCGAAAAGTAAGGGTTTCGGTATTGCGGGTGGCGGCGATGGCAGAGAAGCCGGCGCGGTACTCCTGGGTTTGGTAGAAGCCGATGACGGCGAGCGTATCGTTGCTCCATTGACGGGCGTAGTTGCCGGCGAGCGAGCCGATGGAGGTGGAGTTGGTTTGGAGAGGAGTGCCATTGGCGCGGTCCTCGGCGAGGATATCCAGCTTGAGACCGACGCGGTGTTGGCCTTTCGTATAGTCGATGCGGGTGTCGCCGGTGACGAACTCGACGTTGGCGGGGGTGTCGATGCGGCCGCGGATGCGCTGGGGCACGATGGTGTATCCATCGAAGCGGAAGGCGCGGGCCTGGGCGCCGAAGCCCCAGTTGCCGAGGCGGTCCCAATAGCCGGCTGACGGCGTGACTTGGCCAAGGTTACCGCCTTCGATGGCGCCGAAGTAGTGGCGGGAGTCGATCGGCTTCGAGAAAAGGGCGATGGAGCCGGACATGGCGCGGTCGCCGAAGACGGAGGTGCTGGCGCCGCGGGTGACTTCCACCTGGTTGACGCTTTCGGGGGCGACGCGGGTCCAGTAGACCCAGCCGCCAAAGGGATCATTCAAGGGGACGCCGTCCCAAAGGACCAGCGTACGGGAGGCACCGGTGGAGCCTAGGCCGCGCAGCGAGACGCCTTGGGTAGTGGGGTTGGCGACGAGGCCGGAGGAGCGGCGGAAGAGCGTAAAACCGGGGACTTGGCGCAGGCGATCGTCGAGGTTGATGCCGGGCACGGTTTGGAGTTCGGGCGCGCCGATGATGGTCATTGAAGCGGGGGCTTCGGCCTTCACGCTGCCAATCACCGTGATCTCGGTCTTGACGCGTTCGGGCTCAGGGTCCTTAGTGGGGGGCGTTTGCGCCGTGAGTCCGGGGGTCGACAGGAGCAGACAGACGGCGAAGGACAACTTCGAGAGGCGATGAATCTTCATGGGTGGCGAAAAAGTCGGCAGGGGAGGAGCCCGGGGCAAGTGGCTCGACGAGAGCCAGATACTTCAGGATAGTATAGACATCGCCATCTTTGGGAGTAAGGAGGCTAGTACGTTGCGTAAGGAGGCGGATGCGGGCTCCACGCTGGGTGAGATTCCAGGCGAGGTAGGCGCAGCCTTCGATGGCGGCTTCGAACCATGCGTCAAAGTCGCTGCCGCGGCGCTCAAGGTCGAGAGTGATCTGGACGAGGGGTTCGTCACGCTGGGTGAACTCGCGTACTTGGAGCGCGCCGGTGTGGGCGGTGGACTTCCAGTCGACGCGGCGGGAGCTTTCGCCGTGCTCGTAGGGGCGGAGGCGGTAGAAGTCGTCACCGCGGCCGCGGCGGGGGGCGGATAGCTCGCCTTCGAGTCGATGGAAGAGGTCCTCCCATTCGGGTTGGGGCTGGATGGAGGGGTAAACGACGATTTCGCCGCCGAGAGGGACGGGCAGGCGGCGTTCGGTGAAGCCGAAGGGGAAGGAAGTGGAGAAGAAAAAGCGGTTTTCGCGATAGAGTCCGCGGCGGGGGAAGGTGACTTGCACTGTGGTGTCGTGGGCGGCGCCGGCGGCGATGACGGGGTAGTAGAGGGGAGTGGGCATCAACTCCTGGCTTTCGGCGCGGAGGTGTATAGAGAAAGACGACATCCAGCCCTTATGATTGGAGACGCGCACGCGGGCGGGGATGGGCTGCTTGGCGGCAATGTGCTCAGGGAGGCTGAAGGTGAGGTCGAGCTTGTAGAGTCCCAGGCGGCTGATGACGCCGGAGATCAGGAAGGTGGAGATCAGCAGGGCGAGCAAGAGGAACAGGAGATTATTGGCCGAGAGGAAGGCGGCGAGGCCCACGATGACGATGACCATCGAGAAGGCGAGGCCGAGTTTGGTGACGCGCTGACGGATGCCGCCGCTCCAGAGGAGGCGGAGGCGAGCCCAGACGGGGGAGCGGGCAAGATCGGCACGTTTGATGCGGTCGCCGAGACCGGCTTGTTTCAAGAGTGGTTCTCCTAGACCGAATCGTGTCACAATGAGCGACCAAATGTCGAGCCGACTTCACCGATCTCTAGGTTTACGCGAACTGATCTTCATGGGGCTGATTATGATTCAGCCGACGGCGCCGATGCCGATCTTTGGCGTCGTCTTTAACGAGGCGCGTGGCCACGTGGTGAGCGCCATTCTCGTCGGAATGCTGGGGATGATGTGCACGGCGTACTCCTACGGGAAGATGGCGCAGGTGTATCCGAGCGCGGGGTCGGCGTTTACGTACGTGGGCAAGACGCTGCATCCAACGGCGGGCTACCTGACGGGTTGGGCCATGTTGCTTGACTATGTGCTGAATCCGGTGATCTGCACGATCTGGTGCGCCAAGGCGGCGGGGAATGTGCTGCCGGTGGTGCCTTACGCGGCTTGGGTCTGCTTCTTTGCCCTGGTCTTTACGGGGCTGAACCTGCGGCGGATTCAGGCGACGGCGCGGACGAATCAGTTGCTGACGGTGGCGATGGGAGGGGTGATTGGGTGGATGCTGGTGGCGACCTGGCAGTCACTGCAGGCGCCGGTGAATTGGTGGCAGCCGTTTTATGATCCGGCGCAATTCAACTGGCAGGACTTTTCCAAGGGGACGTCGATTGCGGTATTAACCTACATTGGCTTCGATGCGATATCGACTTTGTCCGAAGAGGTGCACGATCCGCGGCGGAACATCCTGCGGGGGACGGTGCTGGTGTGTTTGATCATCGGCGTGTTGTCGGCGATTGAGGTCTACGCGGCGCAGTTGGTGTGGCCGGTGGGGCGTCCGTTTCCGGATGTGGATACCGCGTATGTCCATGTAGCAGGCGTGGCCGGGGGCCCGTGGTTGTTTCACGTGATGAATCTGACGCTGCTGGTTGCGACGGTGGGGTCAGGGTCAGGGGCGATGGGGGCGGGAGCACGGCTTTTGTTTGGGATGGGCCGCGAAGGGAGTTTGCCGCCGGGCGTATTTGGCTATCTGGATCCGGTGAGCCAGGTACCGAGCCGTAATGTGTTGCTGATTGGGGGGCTGTCGTTGGTCGGGGGCTTTCTGGTCAGCTATCAGTTGGGGGCGGAGATGCTGAACTTTGGGGCGTTTCTGGGCTTTGTGGGGGTGAATCTGGCGGCGCTGAAGCGGCATGGCTGGCATCCGGTACCGGCGATCGGGATGCTGGTTTGCGGCTTTCTCTGGTGGAAGTTGAGCGTGCTGGCGAAGGTAGTGGGCGGGCTGTGGCTGGTGCTGGGGATGGCCTATGGTTGGACGCGCGGCGGATTGAGTCGACCGTTTACGGCGGGGGAGGTAGAATAGCGGCATGCATCGCGTCACATGTTTGTTTCTAATGACTTGTTCCCTTTGGGCGGCTTCCTGGAAGCCCCTGTTTAACGGCAAGGATTTGACCGGCTGGAAGATGACCGGCCCGGGCAAGTTCGAGGTGGAGAATGGAATGCTGAAGACGGTGGGCGGGATGGGCCTCCTATATAACGAACTGGCGCCGGTTGGGGACGGGCGCATCCGGGTGGTGTTTAAGACTTCGGCGGATCGGGACAATTCCGGAATCGTGATCCGGATGCCGGAGCCGCCGACCGACCCTTGGTATGGCGTACACAACGGCTACGAAGTGCAGATCGACGGGGCGGGTGACGATTGGCATTCGACGGGCGCGATCTATTCAATCTCAAAGGTGCTGAAGCGGGCGCAGAAGCCGACCGGAGAGTGGAATACGCTCGAGATCGAGCAGGCGGGGGCGCGGACGCGGGTCTTTTTGAACGGACAGTTGGTAAACGACTATCGGGAAGGTCAAGCGGTACCCGACCGGAAACAGTGGTTTGAGCCGGTCCGGGGGCCGCGGCCGAATGTGGGGTACGTGGGGTTACAGAATCATGACCCGCGTTCGACGATCTACTTTCGTGAGATCAGCGTTAAGTTAAAGTAAAGCAAATCATTTGACTGGGGGGATGGTCACCCTAGTACTAGTATTCTCAAATTTACAAGTGGGCGCTAAATGTCCACCTCAAATGAGGGTATCCCGGTGTATATTTTAGGGGAGCCGCTAAGGCCAAACTAGGGTATTTACCGGAGGTATATTAATGTTTAAGCAATTTTCTATGCGGGCCGCAGTGGCGTTGATCTTTATGGCGACGCCGGCATCGGCCACAATCGTCCAGATTTTGGGGCAGAACTTCAATTTGGGTGGGACCACGACGTGGATGCAAGACAGCGATGGCGCTGGGGCGGCACCGTTGACGACGGTCGACAACGGATATGCGGGAGCCTACAACATCAGGATCAATGGCGGAGCGACGGTGCAGGCGTTCTGCATCGACTTGTTCCGGGGGTTGGCCGTGCCATTTACGTACAACAATCAGAGCATTGTGATGCCCACGAGCAATACGCTGACGGACATGACGCGGGTATCGCGCGCGGCTTGGATCTTCTCGGACGTGTTTCCGAAGATCTCGGCATTGGCGACCCAGTATGCAACGACGCAGCAGACGATCGCGGTAGCGTTGCAGTTCGCGTTGTGGGAGGTGATGGTGGATGGCAATAGCCCCTTCAGCCTAGCGGCGAACTCCTTCCGGAGGGCGGCAGCGGTGGGTGCGGGCAACAGTGCGAACGTGGACTACGCCAAGGTGGTGACCATCACGGCAGACTTTGGTGCGGCTTATCAGGGACCGGTGAACGCGGCAATTGCGAATCGGTCGTTTATCCTGGTGGACGTGAGCGCGAATGGTGGGAATACCCAGCGTTTGATCAGCGTGGTGCCGGAGCCGGGGACGATGGCTCTGTTTGGATCGGCGTTGTTGGCGTTGGGCTTAGTGGCGCGGCGTCGCAAGGCGTAAGATTCGATTCGGACACTGCTTCGGAAAATTTAGGCCCCGAGCTTCGGCTCGGGGCCTTTTTTCTTTCATGAAGGGATGGCTGCCGGTCGAAAAGAGCAGAGTGACGCGCATTGCTGAAAATCTGGATTGGGTCCTTCGTTACTTCGCCGCTGACCCTGCCGGGTCAATGGCGACGCTGGAGGAGATGTACCGGACGAGCCGAGCGGGCTTGATGGCCGAGGCGGTTAGCCAATTGACCGGCGCGGGAGAGAATCCTGGCCATATATCGCTGGTGGCGTTTCTGGTGAAGAAGCAGGAGCTGTTGCCATTGCTGTCCGATAGCGGCACAGCGCTGGCACAGCGGATTCGGCTGGCGAAACTGGGGATCCGGGTGGACGGGCAGTTAGACCAAGCGCTGGCGGACCGGATTTTGGCTAGTCCGTCCGATCAGGATCGGCACGATCTGCTGGAGATTCTCAGTCAGACCCGGGTACGGACCGAGGTGGTGGAGCGGCTGGAGCCATTGCTGCGCGACCCGAATCCTCGGGTGCACTCAAAGATGGCGTTTCTGATGGCGAAGGCCGTGCCGGAAGGGGCGTGGGTGCAGGAAGGGTTGGCGGACGCCGACCCTCGGGTGCGGGCCAACGTGGTGGAAGCGTTGTGGCACCAGAAGAGCGCCTTTGCGAATAAGATCTTTCACCGGGCGGCGGGGGATGCGCACCATCGGGTGGCGGCGAATGCGATCCATGGGCTTTATCTGCAGGGGGACCCGGAAGCCTTGCCGATGATTCGGCATTTGTTGCAGGATTCGAACGGACTGGCGAGGAGGGCGGGGCTATGGCTGGTGGAGCGGACGCGGGATCCGCGGTATTTAGCGCTGCTGGGCAAACTGATCGGTAAGGTGGAGCCGGAGGCGCGGCCGCGTTGCCTGAAGGTGATTCAGACGGCGAAGGCGCGCAAGGAACAGTCGATGCAGCGGGGCGCGCTGAAGCTGGAGTGGTTCGCGGCGGGTCCGGGATTGGGCCGGTTTAGTGCCGTGTTGGGCGAGCGCCACCTGACGAATCTGCACCCGTTTGACTTGAACCTGCAGGCCGGTGGGCAGGTGGTGGACCGGTTCGCTCTGAAAGCCCGGCCGGCTGAGGAGGGGCGCCGCATTGTATTGTTGGCAGGGGAGTGTCCGAAGTGGCGGTCCACGTGGCGGGACGTTCTACCCACGGAGACAGGTCTGGCGGGCGAAAAGTTTGGGTTCTACCACTATGCGCCGGAGCCACCGGAAGCACCGGCACCAGCGGCGAAGTCGGCGCCAGTGCAGGTGGCCTTCAGCCTGTTGGGTGTGGAGATCATAGAGGCGATTAAACCAGAGCCCGAGGTGCGTCAGCCCGAAGTCACCGTAACCGCAGCGCTGGTCGAGCGAGCGCCCGCTGGCATCACGTGGAGCGGCGTGGCCTTCTCTTCACTGCGGCGGACCTTCGACCGGGTGAAGCCGGGTGGGGCGAGCTTGGGAGAGGCGCTCCGCCAAGCGGTAAGTCTGTTGGGCGCTGGCGGGCAGACCCACTTCGTAGTCTTGGACGAGCGCGGGGAGTTCCTTGCCGCAGATGTCACCGAAGACCTGGCGGAACAGCCGTTCTCTCTGGATGTGGTTAGCCTGCGGGTACACGAGGGAGTCGCGAGAAGGTGCGTAGGCCGCCGGGGGAAGTACGAAGTGGTGGAGTCCGGCGAGGAAGCAGCCCGATACGTGGCGGCGCTCTACCAGTCGTGGCAAGCCGACTACGACGTCACATTTGCGCCGGAAGTGGAGGTGGGCGGGGTGGAGGTCTTCTCAGAATCCGGCTATGGAATGCTGGCGATCGATAACCCGAAGGCGATGATGGTGGGCGCGCAGGGACTCGAACCCCGGGCCTCTTCCGTGTGAAGGAAGCGCTCTAACCAACTGAGCTACGCGCCCGTTTCCGGACTTTTTTAGTATAACGGCTTGCTGTAGCAAAGACAAATCTGCACCAAAGGGTCACACCGCGTGTGCCGAATCGACCCAGCGAAGGCTAATCTCCAGCTTTGGGCGGATGGGCAATCATCGCGAAAAATAGGCCCAAAATGAAGAACCCGGCGATTAACGCGCTTACCAACATGAGAGTCTCCAATCCGTACATGCTTTGGCAGTAGCAATTTCATCGCCAAAGGGTATTCCTCTTATCGACCGGAGTTGGCTAACATGAATCGAGATGCGTGTCGACTTGGCTTTTGGCAAAAACGGACTTCCCCTGGAGCTACCCTCCGGCTATGATTACCAACTCTTGGAGGCGCGCTCGGCGCAGGCGCTGCCGGATCCGGTGGCGGCCCTGGAATATGCGCTGGATAATCCCATTGACTCACCCAGCCTGACGATGCTGGCGCGCGGGAAGCGCTCGGCGGCGATCTCGGTTTGCGACATCACCCGTCCAGCGCCCAATCGGCTGACGTTGCCCTTGGTGCTGAAGCGGCTGGAGGCGGGCGGCATCCCGCAGGCCAATATCCGCATATGCATCGCGACGGGGCTGCACCGCATCGCGACCGAGGCGGAGCTCGAGGAGATTTTGGGCGTCGAAATCGCGCGGACGTACGAGATCGTGAACCACAATGCCAAGACGCTGAGTGACCACGTCTATCTGGGCGATACGCCGTCCGGCACCCCGGTACTGATTGACCGGCGCTTCATTGAGGCCGACCTGCACATCACGCTGGGCTTCATTGAGCCGCACCTGATGCTGGGCTTTTCGGGCGGCCGAAAGCTGATTGCGCCGGGCCTGGCGGG
>Ga0105047_10011519_pt1 | contig 14334 bp, 12 predicted proteins | sample MAT04_FD_78384 | JGI IMG/M metagenome (GOLD analysis project Ga0105047, IMG submission 78384) | Freshwater microbial communities from Lake Fryxell liftoff mats and glacier meltwater in Antarctica - MAT-04 (megahit assembly) | ecosystem: Environmental > Aquatic > Freshwater > Ice > Liftoff... | reverse complement strand
TGCAGGCAAACGCAATCCAACCTCGAATGGTCGCAGGGATGGGGCGGGCTTTCGTTTCGAAGCAGGACTGATCATCGAACCCTGCGTTCGGCGTGTTGTCAATCCGAACAGTTCATCTGCTGCGAAAGAAGTGCAGGGGCTGGAGGTAAAGTGTCTGTTGTCCGCCACGTCGCTGGTCGAGCAGCCCGCGCTGGCGAGCGTGGATATGAATTCCCAGGCTCTGACGTCTGAGGCAGGATTCATTCAGTTCAATGCCATGGGATAGCAGGATTTGAGCAATCTGAGTCCGGCACAGCAAAGCCAATTCATCTACGGCCCGATATTGCCTGGCACAACTTTGCAGACGCCAAATGAAGATCTGTATGACGAAGGAGCCGGAGCCGTCTGGGGTTCGCTGTCGGACGAGGGCAGCCCGTCATCCAACAGTCCCGGCGGCACTCTCAACGGCACCGGCACGGCTGACCTGGGCTTCGATACTTCGGGAGTCAATGATATCCCTACTCCCGAAACGGGCGATTTCCCGTCGGCGGACTATGGCGACATTACACCCGGTGACTACGGACCGGGTGACTACGGACCTGGCGACGCGGGAGTCAATGATATGCCTCTTCCCGAAACGGGTGATTTCCCGTCGGCGGACCATGGCGACATTACACCCGGTGACACCGGGCCGGGCGACATCGGACCAGGCGACGATGGCGCAGGCGACAATGGAACGGACGGGGGGCCTGAAGAACCCGTTGTGTCAATCATGCAGGGGGGCAACATTGCATACGAACGGCAACTAGTTGGGCAGGATTTTGCGAGAACACATCGAGTGTTTGTCAGGCGATCCGGGGACACTTCGGGTGCGTTGACCGTCTTTCTCTCATACGCAGGGACGGCTACTATTGGGGTTGACTATACGGGAGCCCAACGCGTAGTCGTCTTTCCGGCAAACTACGATCAGGTCTCTTTTGAAATGATGGCTGTGGATGACATGGTCGTCGAAGGAAAAGAGATGGTTACTGTGACACTCGACGAAAACGCCGCATATGAACGTGGCACGTTTGAGGATTCGTTCGAAATCAAAGATCGGGCAGCAGTGAAGGAAGTCAAATTCGAGAGTTCAAAAACGAAGAGGAGCGGTACGAATCTCGCTCTCGATGTCCCACAGGATTACCAGATTACAGTGCGAGCCATTCCGACGGACGGAGGTGAGTTTGCGCTGGGTGACATTGAATGGACCTTGAACCCTGGCGACGATGGTCAAACCCTTGGAACGATTTCTGACGTCCACTCTGACTTTATCTTATTAACACTCAATCGCTTTCAGGTGGCCCCTGCAATTCTCAAGGTGAAGACGGCTGTTGGCGGTCCCGTGCAAAGTTCACTGGAGATTATTCCACATCCCACGACTGTGGGAAACAGTTATAGGGAAGACACCGTTTTAAGATCGCACCCGCCGATGACCAACGACCTATCACAGCAATACGGCGGAGGTTTTGGAACCGTGGTTACCCCGAGCAATGGTGCGACCGGATTCGATCTTGCGGTAGCGAACAGTTCGGGGCTTAAGGTGAAGCGTGTTCTTACGAGTTCAGACGCTCGCATCAAGTTCAGCGATAGGGATTTTAAGTTAGAGAACTCGTATGCGCTTGAGGAACCACAATCACTGAATCGCGACCTTGTGGGTGATAACACTGTGATCCTGAATGATTTGGCGATTCAGGCAACTAAGATGTATCAAGTCAATTCAGTCACGCTGCAGGTGGAAAACGGCACCCCCATAGATTTCCTTGCGAAGTACTCATACCAAATCAATACCCCAGACTATGACACGGGAATGGTTCCATTTGGCCAGACAACGCCTAAATTGTCGCTGACGCATCCGTCCGCTGGTTACTCTGTCATCACTTCTGCCGGCCAGGATTCGGAAGTCTATGATCAATATCTCATCGCGCATGACGGTACGCACATCGATACAGGTGGTCCGAGAGTCGAAGTGTGGATCTCAAAGCCGGAGCTGCACAACAGTGAATGGGCCACCGTGACGGTCTCCGGCATTATTCCGGAGACGCACAGGTTTGGTGGAGCAAGCGTGGAACTATATGCTGGCTTAACTTGGTTTAACGACGGCAGCGTTCTGGACAAGGGATGGCTGTCGTTCCATAATGCGGCTCTGTGTTCCGGCAATACGCCATTTTCGGCAACCTTTCGAGTACAAAATGTGGGGCAGAACCTTGTGGGCCGGGTTGGCAGCGTGAATGCTGGCGGTTGGGATGTTCGTGTTTATGCAAAGCTTCGAGTCCTCCAGGCAGTAGGGTCGTTGTACGACTGGAGTGACAATAACTTCTGGATTAAACTGCTGGAAAACTAGACCACTGCGGATCGAACACTCAGATCGTCATTTGCAATTTGAGTTTGGCACACGCCATACAGCGGGGTAAGAGTCGCTTGATCCGGGGAATTGAGGCAGCGATGAATCATGTCCGTGGCAAAACAAATGTTGCAGTCCTGTTGTTTTTGAGCATTCGTATTTCTTCATGGGCTCAGCCTGCGATTGCGGACGAACCGGTATTCGAATCATTTACTGTGGAAAACGTTAAGATGTTCATCGTGTGTGACGCGCTTCGTCTTGCGAAGTGTTCAGTGTCTACACATCTCATTGAAGCAGATACTGCGGGTGGAAACAGCGAATCGTTGCCTCGCGCATTTTATAAAGATGCCACCGGAACAGCGGCATTCTGGGTGAGCAGAGAGCCATTGCTGACGTTTTCGCTCAATCGTTGTACCGTAGATCAGGTCCTAACAGAAGCCTGCAGGCTGTCCGGTGAGTACGAATTCACCCACCGCAAAAATCGATGGTACGTTCTGCAACGTGATTCTGAGCTGACTACGACGATCATCAATCGTAGTGCGTTTGCGGGTCAAGTTGGTGAATTTTTCAGAAAGGATCACGTATTGAAGGATTACTACAAAGCGGGCTCGGGACAAAGCAAACGAATTGTGAACATTCCTGCTGTGGACGGGCTGTCGCTGACAGATGTGTTTGATCTGGTGACCGACGAACTAGGTGCTTCGTACTGGAATTACTCGGATTCCTGGGGGTACTGGGAGTACGAAGCTGAGATGCCCCGGAACATTCCGACGCATGTCGATATTCGATTTCCAGAACTATTTGAAGTGGCCAGAGATCCTAAGGATATAACAACCAGGTTCGTGAATGAACTTGCGGTTGCCACGGATCTCGACGGCGTCACAACGATCTGCCTCGAAGCGGAAGCGAAGAGAATTGAGCCGCAGAATCCGATTGAAAAACTTAGACTGTTTCTGCGGTGCCATCCCAGAAGATTTCGTACCGACATTGAGCGGGTCTCTCTGGACGTGTCGCATGCAGATGAGAAGTTGATGAAAGAGTTACACGGAGTCTGGCAGCCAAAGCAATTGATTCCTCCAAAGCAAGGGCAAGTGGCCAAGTTGCCTGTTGCCATTCTGAATGACATTGAAGTCGCTGGAAATTTCCCGAAAAGCATCGTGTTTCGGGCCGATTCGAACGCGACCGTATGCGGCAGTGGGTACATCGACAACGGAATATTCCGTGAGCCGTTTATCGTGATTACTCATGATCAAAAAACGTTTGAACTGATACATTGGTACGAGTCCAGCTATGACCCGAAAAGGGATAGTCGCCTTTACAGTAGTTTTTGGCTAATGACATTTGAGCCTGCTGCGGACGGGAGGGACGCCACGCTGACATTGAATTCCGGTGGTGGGCCGGTCAAATACCGTCCGCTGCGTGAAGAACCGATTGACAAGAATTGAGCCCGGTATCGCCGCCGTAGACGAACCGAGGCAGCTGAGTCCAGTGAGTCCAGATTGGGACATCAAGCCTTGGGGCCGCGTAAATGGTGGATGTAGTTATTGGGATCTCCCTGCTCTTCATATGGTGCTGGGATTATCCTGCCGATCATCCGGCGAAGAGGTTTATTACGAAATTCAGTTTTCCGTTTGTCTACATGGGGTTCTGGCACGGGTGGGCGATGTTTGCTCCGGAACCGATTCATGTGAATCGCAGACTGCGGGCGGTGTTGACGTTTGCCGATGGCACGAAGGAAGACTGGAGTCCGCTCGGGCCGGACAGTCGCAGCAAACTCATCAATCTGCTCTACGCCCGCAGTTTCAAGTACGAACATTCGCTGCTTGGTCCGCGAGTCCTCCACTTGTACGGTCCGTTGTGTGATTTCCTGACGCGACAGGTGCAGGCCGATGGCCGCAAACTGCTGGTCATCGAATTCTTTCGTGATTCTCAAAGCGTCAATCCGTGCGGAGCCGAAAACGTTTATTCCGCAATGCAGTCCGTTGCGTTTTATCGCTACGATGCCGTAAAGCGAACAGGTGCAGTGATTCCGGTGACGCCGCCGAACGGTGCTCGTCCGCTGGCCAGTGGTCGTGTTGCAAAGTAGCAGGCAAAGATCACAAAGAAATTGCGGTCAGCGGCATGGACAGCGAAGTCCGTTGAGTGATTCCACAATTCTGTTTTGTTTTCGGTGATTCCTTTCGTGAATTTCGTGGACACTGAATTGCGATGACGTTGCCACAGTTGTTGGATGCCTGGAACACTTTTTTTCACGCCGAAGTGTCGTGTGCCACGCTCGTGCTCTTCAGGATCGCGATTGGCTTTCTGCTGATGGCTAATGTGCTGCTGCTCCTGTTCGTATTTCCCGAGGACGCAGAACGGTTTCTGGTCCATATCGGCGGATGGTTTGGCATCGGCTGACCCGGGCCCGAATGGGAACTCAATGTCCGCTGTCAGGCCAGACTCAACTTCCCATCAGCTTTGAACGGAACACGAAGAATGCGGCCCCCAGCAGGCAAAGGCTGGCCCAGAGGTAATCGAGCGTCAGTTTCTCTTTGGAATACAGTAGGACAAACGGGATAAATACGGTCAGGGCAATGACTTCCTGAAGAATCTTGAGTTGCCCGAGATTCATGACTTCATTGCCGATGCGATTCGCGGGAACCTGAATCATGTATTCGAAAAACGCAATACACCAACTCACCAATGCGGCGACCAGCCACGGTCGGTCCTTCAGATCTTTCAGATGTCCGTACCATGCGAACGTCATGAAGATGTTACTGAGGATCAGCAGTCCGATCGTTGTCCAGACACGAGCCATAAATGCCTCCATTGCGGCGAGAACTTTTCGGTCTACGCAAAAATCTGATTGCTTGTACATCGTCACTTTTTCCGAAATAGTAACCCGAAGCATAAGCGAGGGAACGAGTTAGAGTCTTACTCTGTTTTTTAATCGCACGGTGCGCGCATGTTTCATAGTCGTGGATCGCTCCGCGATCCAACGCTGGATCGCGGAGCGATCCACGACTATGGGGTGCGGGCAAAGCCCGCGTTAAGTAGAATCTCTCGCTCACGTTTCGGGTTTAAAACGCTCGGTTTCCACCAAAACTCGCGCTGTCCAATTCAACACATGCTGGAATTTGGAATTACTGAATAAATTCGTACGGCCATGATTAGTGACACAGAACGTTCCAGGGTCGGAATCACAGTCGGCGGAGCGACTGAGCTACGTAGGCGATGTCGCTCCGCGACTCGCATTCTTGTCCCGGACTACCGCAAACGAACTCTCGTGGCTTGAGTTGGACAACGCCACTTTGTTCGAACTAGTAAGCCGAATCGTTAGCGAGGGGACGAGTTAAGTACAATCCCTCGCTCACGCTTCGGGTTGCAAAAACGCTCGGTTTCCGCCACAACTGGCGATGTCCAATTAATGGCGATTTTAAGCTCGCGACAGTGTCAGTCAGATAAGTTACCCGAACCCTTTGGCAGGTGGCGTTCAAGGAAGTTGGCCGACCATGCGGCGTAGCGGTTGTCTTCGATAGCCTTGCGAATCGCACGCATCAGATCCTGATAGAAGTGCAGATTATGGAGCGTCGCGAGCGTGCCATACAGGGGTTCATCCGCAAACAGCAGATGCCGCAGGTAGGCCCGACTGAATCCGCCCGCACAGCTGGGACATTCACAGGACGTATCGATCGGATAGCGGTCCTTGCGAAACTTCTTGTCCTGCAGTCGCATCTTTCCGTCCCACGTAAAGACGGTCCCCTCTCGGGCGTAGCGCGTAGGAATAATGCAGTCAAAAATATCCATGCCACATTCCACTGCGGCGACAAGGTCTTCCGGCAGACCAACTCCCATCAGATAACGAACCTGGTCGGACGGCATCAGCGGTGCTGTGTGTCGCACAATTCGCACCATCGCGTCGTGGCCTTCGCCAACCGATACGCCGCCGATCGCATAACCAGGCAGATTGAGTGACGTGACCTGTCGCACGGCTTTTGACCGCAGGTCCAGTTCCATTCCGCCCTGGATGATGCCGAACAGGTGCTGATGTTCCTGCAGCGGTGCGGCAGCACAGCGCTTCAGCCAGCGGTAAGTGCGATCCAGAGATTCGGACATATATTTCGGCGGCATGCGATGATCGACGCATTCATCAAATGCCATTACGATGTCGGCACCCAGTCGCCGCTGAATATCCATCGCGCTTTCGGGAGACAGCGTCATGGGAGTTGTGTCGCCGTCCTTTTTCCCGGACCGAAACTGAAAGCTGACGCCTGCTTCGGTGATCTCGCGATCCGGCAGGCTGAAAACCTGGAACCCGCCAGAATCTGTCAGGATCGTCTGATTCCATCTCATCATGGAATGCAGGCCACCCAGGCGTTCGACAATCTGCGTGCGATCCAGAATTCCAAGGTGATACGTGTTGGCCAGCACGACCTGAGCCCCCGTGGCAGCCACCTGGTCCGGCATCACGCATTTGACCGTCGCCTGCGTACCCACCGGCATGAACGACGGCGTTTCCACAACGCCATGCGCCGTGACAAATCTTCCACGTCGCGCGCGGGCGCTTTGAGACAGAAGCTGAAAATGAAGGCCATTGCCTGGTGTCCAGGCTGGCATGGAACTGGTCATGGAGTCAACAATTCAGGCGAATGCAAAGAGCAGGCAACCCACTTTAGGAGCAAATCAGGACGCTGTTCCGTGGCTGTTTGAAACGCGCCGGGCCGCGTAGCGTAGCCACCAGGAATGGTCGGGCGAAACAGTGCGGGCATCAAAACAAGAAAAGCCCGGCTCTTGAGAGAGCCGGGCTTCAGGTCTGACTGGTCAATTCAATCGTCGATCAATTGCGACCGAGGCCGCTGCCCAGGAGGTAGTTGATCTGGAACATATTGATCAGAACGTTTCCAACTTCTTCCGTGATCGTGTACCGCAGAATCACGACGTCATTCGGTTTGATCAGGATTCGCTGCGAAGGGTCCTCCAGGGCTTTTTTGAGATCGACTCGCATCGCGATGGAGTTCCCACAAGGCAGTTCTCGCACGACGACAGCTTCTGAAGGCTGGCAGGCCTGTTGGCGTGTTCCACCTCCTCCAAAACCACCACCACCGCCTCCACCAATCGCACCAATACCTGACCCGGAACTTCCCAGTGATCCTTTGGCGAGGGCAATGGCACCGATGATGTCCAGGTCTTTGTCTCGCGGCAGCGGATACTCACCACCACCCAGCAAACCTGCTGTGATGAACGTCTCTTCATCGCGACTGCGGATGATGACGATGTCACCTTCGTTCAGGATGATGTCTTCTTTGGTGAATGTCGGAGGATTTGCAGGATTGTATCGCAGCGGGATGCGAGTCACATACGGCGGGTCAGGAATCGGACGCTCGTCACAGAAGCAGGGGTCAACGCACTGATCCTGACACTGAGCGTGGCACAGATCATCAAGGATCACATCGGCATTCATCCCGTCGTCATACATGCCACGATAGATCATCACTTCGTTCTTGGCGTCCGTTCCCGGCATACCGCCAGTTTCGCTCAGAGCGTGCAGGAGGTCGTTTTCATAGGCGGGCAGGTCAACAACGTGGCCAGTACCTCGTTTGCTGACGCCATTCAACCCTCCCCCTTCTTCACGAATCACCTGCACGCGAATTTTACGCTCCCGGATGAGCGTCACGATAATCTGCTCTTCGCCTTCCTTAATGATCATACGTGGATACGTGTAGGCGTTGCGGACAGCCTTTGTGGCTTCGACCAGCGACATACCTTCGACCTGAATCGGATCAACCATCGGCAATGCGAGCGTTCCGTCGGCACGGACGGGAACCGGATAGCCGATTGCTGGTGGCCGGTTTGAGTCTTCCGGGAAATGTACCGGGGGCAGTTCCTCCTCGTTGCCGAGGACACCTTTGATGTAAACACCCAGCACGTCGCCGGGCCCCAGCAAATAGACTTCCGGCGGGTCCTGTCGAAGTCGCAGCATCGAGATATCAATGAAATCGTTCTTCCGTTCCGCAGCAAGTATTTCGCCTGGCACACGCGAAACGGGGATGGAACTTATTGTGTTGCATCCGGTAAGGAATGAGCTGACCATCGCCAGTGCCGCAAACGGCATCGCCACGGCGGCTGTTCCCGAAATCAGGCTTCGACGCGGAACATCGGTGAATAACGAACTTTTCGACATTTGAGCATCCTCCGTGAGCCCGAAGCAGTAGCTTGAACCGCTGGTCTGCATCCGGTTCTGACGAACGTTTTTGAGAAATGAGGACGATGGAATTTCCGTTTTACTGTGTACTCAGCCAACCGGTTGAGGTGACGGTTTACTTTTCTTCGTATGGACGCGGAGCCAATTCAAACGTGGCAGGATCATCATTTTCGATCAGCGGCCCGTCGTGTTGCTGAACGTCTTCGTCCCGGACAGGACCCGGCATTTCGAGCATTTCGTCCTGGCCAGGATCTATGGGCTCGCCAAGTTCTGCAAAGCACGCATTCGACGCCGGAATCTTCGAGTTCAGGAAATTCTGCCGTGCCGTCGAGGACAGCGGAATTGTCTGCAAGTTGCCGTAACCATCCTGCTGAGCAGCGAGCGCGCCGTGGGAGTATCCGTCGAACCACGACTGAATTTTTGACTGCCCCTCTGGATTTTGGTAACAGGGCTTCCAGTACAGACGAGGCGGCAGTGTCGGTTGACACCCCTTACCACCAGCCAGGATATTTTCATATCCGGCTCGAAAGCCTTTGGCGAAATCGTGTGGATAATCCAGTTCGTCGTAGCACCATGACCATGTTCCCCAGGCTTTGATGGCCAGGACATGGTTGCGGCACGCCATTTCTTGTTCGAGACATATGTCCGAGCACGAATTGCAGCCTGCGGCTGAAAACAGCATCAGGGCAAGGCCGGCAAGTGAAAGTTTCTTGATCATGTTGGTCAGTCTCCGTACTGTCGTCATCTGATCTGAATGCCATCTGTCCAGAATTCTGCTGAATTCGTGTTGGTGTCTCGCACACGCAGAGACAAACTACCGTTCCGATGTCAGGCTGAGTGTCGGGACGACCTGCAACGGGTCCGGCTTCTGACGGGTCAAAGTAGCCTGGGCGGCCTCACGCACATTCGGATCGGCATCAGCATCGGCCAGCTCCTGAAGTTGAGTGATCGTCCTGCTTTCAAGTGAAGTGAAGTCCCCGAGTGTTACCGCTGCGATCGCTCGGACGTTTGGTACTGCACTTCCGAGAAGTTCTATCAAAGCAGCCAGACATAACGATTCCTGTTGCGTCCCGACAAAGTTTCTCAACTGCGACGCGGCCTGAATTTGTATTTCGCTGCCGAAACCGGTACACAGGCAAATCAGGCAGTTGATCGTGTGTTGATCTGCTTCATTACGTTCAATCTGTGAATCACAAAGTGCGAGCAGAATTTCGGGATCCGACTGGATACTCTGTTGCTGAACCAATGCGTCGCGGACCCGTGTGTTGCTCGGATCGCAGCCACCCAGCAATGTTGCTGCCAGCGACTTTGCTTCAACGCCGTCTCCGCCGTTCAACGCTTCCAGCAGCATATCGACATGATCGTCCGGCTGTTCCAACGCAGTCAGAAGATCGTCGCGGTTGATCGCATGCTGCTTACGGCTTCGCCAGCCCTGGTTTCCTCCGGACGTCAGCTCGATGTGAGGCGTTACGTCTGGCTCGAGTACCGCAACTTGTGCTGCAATTGGTGCCACAGCGGACGCGACAACGGATGCGACAACTGGTCCCGCAAAGGGTGTTGCGACGGGCGCTGCGGCCACAACCCCCTGCTCCTGCGCGAAAGTCGGAGACTGCTGCACCATTGTCGCAATCCCGATTGAAGAGGCCCGGTCGGACTCAGGTGAAGGTGACGTTCCTGACGTCGCGTTCACCGTCCTGTGAACCGGTCGAACGTTTGGCTTCGGAGGACTGACGATGTCCGCGATTGCAATGGCATTTTCCGTGTCCGTCGGACCGAACTTGTGTTCTTCCCGGCGTGCTGCAAGTTGCTGCAACTGACTGCGCAACTCAGAATCCTGCGGACGGTTCCTGAGCGCCTTGCGGTACATGACTTCAGCTCTTTCGTAGCGTCCCTGATTTTCAAAGACGCGTCCTATGGCTGCAAGCCGATCTGTATCGTCGCGATTCTCCCGATTTGCCGGGCTGGAATCGCTGACGACAGCAGTGATCGCTGAGCAACCAATGCCGGACGCTGACAAAACGCTTCCCAAAAGCAGCACAAGCGGCTGACTGAATTTCATCTGAATCCCCCCTTGCGATCGTTGCCGGCTCTTTTCGGAAGCAGCAATGGATCGACTGTCGCCCTACGGAATGAACCGTGCTGAACGGGATCGCTGTTCGCCACAACAGGAACCCTGAATGGACCGGTTAACCAAACCTTCCATAACCATCGCCAATCGCGTTGCAATGGTCTTTACCCCATTTATTCATCGGATCGTTATCCAAGGTAACATTGGTGTTTTTTGGAGAATTCGCACGACCGCCACAACCATGGCCTTTCGTACTCAAATACTGCGATCCAGGAAAAAATTGATTCAAGTCCATCATCGGTCGAATTCCACAGCATTGAAGCTCAAGATGTGACAGTTGATGGAAGATTGAAATGCCAGGCCACTCTAAAACAGAATCAAAATGCTCACCGTCATCGGACTCACAATGATCGCTGCTGCAGTGGGTGCCGTCTGGCTGGCCGTTCGCATTCGATCAATGGTAAGCGTTTGGACTGCATGCCAGGCATGGAACTGGATGACTGTTGCGTTACTTGCCGTGCTGTTGCACGCGATTCTGTCATTGCCACTGCTGAACGTGAGTAGTGTGGTGACTTCTGCGACCGCGTATTTTTCGACCACGATGTTGCTCACGCCACTTGTCACAATACCCGGAGCTCGTCGTCCAGGTATTGCCGCGTGGCATTGGTTTGTCGTGCTGCCAATGGTGGTCGTGCTGCAATTGCCAGCCATAAGTCAGCTGTTCGGCAGTCATGGGCGAGCCCCCATAGAACTCAGCGCTCCCGCGACAATGGGCGTTGTCGTGGTGCTCATCATCAGCGCCGGAACTTTGCTGGGGACAAGTTCTGCCGGCGTCGCACTGGTCCATTCGTCCGCCATTCTGCTTCTGCTCGCTTCAGCGGCTGGCTATGAATCGGCTCAGTTTCCCGTCACCGCTTTCGCTCCAATTCTTATGCTGACGGCGATGTGGATCGCCCGTCGAAACCTTGATGGCCACTTAACTCGACTTCGCACTGCCACGACGGCATCGCAACGCACGAAGGCAGTTGGCGAAATGTTCAGCAGCCTCTATGGTTTCGTATGGACGCGCCGCGTGCAGGATCGTATCAATCAGTTCGCGCCAGGCGAACAATGGACTGTACGGCTGACTGCTGCAGGCTTCCAGCGTCTCGACCGTGACCTGCCGTCCGACAAAGAACTTCAGCGACCACAGGAGGCATTCATCTGGGTGCTGACACGCTTCGCGGATGAGGGATGGCTGCGACAGGTTCTAAACCCTCAAAATCCGGACGACCCGGCGAATCCGCACAACCCCGTCGTTCCGTCCAATTGAAACCCGGACTGCATGACTCGGAGAGTGACGACGATTTTGTATTTTCCTATTCTGAAAGAGTTTCGATGAAGAGCCTCACCGCGTTTGTTGCCTGTATTGCGATCATCACTGCGTCGATGCTCAATACGAGGCTTGTCGCTGACGAAATCGCTGCAAGCGCCAGGAATGCTGCGTGGACTTATGATCCCGGACTGATGCAGCCGTTCTGGCTTGGCGACGCAATCGATGGCGAATCCGTGCTATTCATCAAAGACCCTGCGACGGGCGAAGCGAAGGCCCAACTGCTGTTTCCGGTACAGGACGTCCTGAGCGTCACTCGTGCGGTGGATTGGCGAGTGCCAGGCGAAATGACGTTTGAAGCAGGCCGCGATTATGTAGTGAAAGCCGGGTCGCGTGAGATCACACTTCCTATGGACTCGCGAATCCCTGCGTTTACGCCGGATCAGCTGCGACGCCCGGCAGGCTCGCAGAAGTACAGGCTGACTCATCGCGACGGCAATGGCGAGATCCTGTTTGCAGCAGGGGCTGAGTACCATGAAATGCAGGTCTGCATCAGCTATCGACATGTCAGTCAGCCGTGGCCGTCCGCCCCAACGTTCGACGCGAATGCCTTGCCGAAGACGATTCAGAAGCTTCAAAACAAAGAGGCTGTTTCCATCGTGCTGCTCGGTGACAGCATCTCGACGGGTTGCAATGCGTCCGGCTGGGCCAACTGCGGTCCTCATCAGCCGCCGTACCAGGACTTGCTGCTTGAGCACTTGAAACAGACGTATTCGCCCGACATCACGCTCACCAACCTGGCCGTGGGAGGCACGTCGACGCCATGGGGATTGACTCGGATTCCCGAAGTCGTTGCCGCCAGGCCGGACCTGGTGATTCTGGCATTCGGCATGAATGATTCGTCAGGCCGAAGTGCCGAGGAATACAAATCCGCTACGCTCGCGATGATCAAAGCCGTACGAGAAGCTCAACCGCAGGCCGAGTTCATTCTCGTCGCCACGATGCTCGGCAATCGCGACTGGGTCACGCTGAAGCACGAATTGTTTCCCCAGTACAGGACGGCTCTGCAGGAACTCACCGAACCCGGCATCGCGCTGGCGGATATGACTTCGATCTGGTCCGAGATGCTGAATCGCAAGCAGGACTGGGATCTGACCGGCAATGGTGTCAATCATCCGAACGACTTTGGCCATCGGGTTTACGCGCAGGTATTGACGGCATTACTGGTTCCGCCGAAGGATGCTACTGCGGTTCCGCCGCCCCAGGAACCATGTGCCGTTCGGTTGTGGCCAGAGAAAGCTCCTAACGGCGACGAGACCTTCGAAGTTTCTGAAGCGAAGATCACCGTTCATCTGCCGAAGCACGCTGGCGGCTCGGCGACCGTGATCTGCCCCGGCGGCGGATACGGTGGACTGGTCACCGGTGCGGAGGGGCATGGGATCGCAGAATGGCTGAACTCGCACGGCATCGCCGGCGTTGTGCTGGAGTACCGTCTGCCCGCCGGTCGTTCCTTTGTTCCCTTACTCGACGCACAGAGGGCGATTCGCATTGTGCGCGCCCGAGCGACCGAGTGGCAGATCAATCCTTCGCAGGTCGGCATCATCGGCTTCTCCGCCGGAGGCCATCTTGCCTCTACAGTGGCGACTCACTTCGATGCCGGCAACCCCGAGGCCACTGATCCGTTGGACCGACCGAGCAGTCGCCCGGACTTTGCGGTACTTGTGTATCCGGTCGTGGCAATGGATGAGAAGACTCACGGCGGTTCGCGGACCAACCTGTTGGGGGCGACGCCAACGCAGGAACTGATGGATCAGTTTTCTGCCGAGAAACAGGTCACAGAAAACGCGCCGCCGATGTTTCTGACACATGCCGTTGACGATGCTGCCGTCCCCAGCACCAACAGCCAATCACTGTTCGATGCTCTTCAGGCGGCAAAGATTCCGTCAAAATACCTCGAACTCCCTTCCGGCGGCCACGGCCTGAACGGCTATCAAGGCCCGATGTGGGACGCCTGGCAGCAGCAGTCTCTGGAGTGGCTTGCGGAACAGGGGTTGATTCGAGTGATTGATGCGGGAAAGTGAAAGTTGGAGCTTCCCAGCGCGGGCTTCGCCCCCAACCCATCGTCGAAGTCGGGACATAAGCACCGATGCACAAGTTATCGAGCATAATTCGTTTAACGGCGAGCCGTAGGCGTAGGCGAATTACAAGGACACTGGCGTCATTTCGGCCCCTCTGGCCCTGTGCCAGTGGACCGCAGGTTTGGAAACTAAACAGGAGCGGCACGAACGCGACAGGTCTGTCCCCATTGGGCTTTACGCCAGTGGAACAGAGGTTTGACAACTGCGATGAACGACAACGCGCAGCCTCTTTCTCATTCTCGGCAATTGAACTTCGCTTCTGATGTTGACAGG
>Ga0105047_10011517_pt1 | contig 14335 bp, 13 predicted proteins | sample MAT04_FD_78384 | JGI IMG/M metagenome (GOLD analysis project Ga0105047, IMG submission 78384) | Freshwater microbial communities from Lake Fryxell liftoff mats and glacier meltwater in Antarctica - MAT-04 (megahit assembly) | ecosystem: Environmental > Aquatic > Freshwater > Ice > Liftoff... | reverse complement strand
TGGATGGCGCAGGCGCACGACCACATGTCGGAGTCGACAAACGTGGCGCGCCCGAGCACTCCCGCCGCTTCTGTGCGCCGGTCGCAGCAGACCACGAGTCCGAGAGGCGCCTCGCGAATTCCCTCCAACTGCAGCGTCAACAGCTGTCGAGCGGCGTCCTCGGCGAGGCCTGCGGCCTGCCCGAGGCGTTCCTGGTCGGCCAACCAGGCAGCCTTGGCGCGGGTGTCGGCATCGCGCACCACGATGAACCGCCACGGCTGACTATGGCCCACCGAGGGTGCGTTGTGCGCCGCCTGCAGCAGAAGTTGCAGGGTTGCGTCATCGATGTCGTCGGGGCGGAAGCGGCGCACATCGCGGCGGGCGGCAATGACTGCGTGCAACGCATCCTGCTGGTCCGGAGCGAAGGCCCAACCATCCAGATCGCTCGCCCGTTCGTGCGCACTGGTTACGTCGCCGATGAGCGGGACGGGACGCCGGTACGGCGTCGCGGGCGCCGCGGGCGTCGTCACACCGGGTGCTGCTGGCTGGTCGTCCACGCAACGACGCTACCCAACAGCGCACGGCGACAGCACTCCCAGCGACAGCACTGCCAGCGACGACACGACACGCGACACGACACACGACACACGACACACGACACACGACACGTCAGACGCGAGCGTGCCCGGCCGGTGAAGGCCGGGCACAGTCGTTTCCGCGCTGCGGAGTCAGGCGGTCTTGACGGTGCGGCGGTGATGCATCATTCCGAGGAACACCAGGACTGCCATGATCGCTGCAGCGATGAAGGCGCCGATGGCGGCGATGCCGGCAATGGTGCCGACTGTTGCCCAGGCGTAGGCCGAAAGCAGCAGGCCCCTGAGGGTCTCACCCTTGAAGAGGGAGTTGCGCTGCCCGGAGACGCCAGCGGCGGTGGCCTTCAGTGCATCGATCTCATCCTGCGGGGCGCCGGCTGCGACGGCGTCGGTCACCGCTGCATTAGCGGCACGCTCAGGGGTACCGAGGTCGGCGTACGTGGCGCCGTCCGCAATGTCCTCGAGGTGGCCGTTGATGAAGCTGGCGTAGCCCTCGGCCTGATCGCCAGTGGTCAGGCGCTGGCCGGCGAACTCCAACAGGTCGTCACGGCCCTCTTCCTTCAACGAGGCAGCATCGGGGAACGTGATGTTCTGCGACGACAGTTCACGAGTGACGTAATCGTCCGAGAAGTTGGCGCCCCAGGTGAGCAGACCACCGGCGACAAGGAAGACGACCATGAGGACAGCGCCGAAGGCGATCAGGACAGCGTCGATGGTTCGCCGCGGGATCGCGACTACGGGCGTGGTAGTGGTCGAGCCGGGTGTCGGCTCGGCGGCGTGTGGTGGCGCTTCAAGTGTAGAACTCACGGTGTATTCCTCCGGGTAGATCGGTGTTGCTTGAGCATCACCCTAAGAAACCTGCCCCGAAGGCGTCAGAGCAGCGAGACCACGACCCTTGTGACCTTGTGCCCCAATTACCTACTTTGGTTGCGACCGACGCTCGGCCAGACGGGCGGCGTAGACCGCGGCCTGCGTGCGATGGTGCATGCCCAACTTGGCCAGCAGGTTGGAGACGTAGTTCTTCACCGTCTTTTCCGCCAGGAACATCTGGTCGGCAATCTGACGATTGGTCAGACCATCGGCAAGATGGCCGAGAATGGCGCTTTCCTGCGGAGAAAGGGTGGCCGTCAGCGCATCCTTCGGTGGGTTGCGCAGTCGATCGATCACCCGCGCCGTCACCATCGGATCCAGCAGAGAATGCCCGGCGGCGGCGCGACGGACGCTCTCGATCAAGTCCGAACCGCGCACTTCCTTCAGTACGTAGCCAGCCGCCCCGGCCATCACCGCGTCGAACAGCGCCTCGTCGTCGTTGAACGAGGTCAACATCAGACACTTGAGGGCGGGCATCGAGGACCGCAGATCGCGACACACCTCGATGCCAGAGCCGTCCGGCAGCCGCACATCGAGGATTGCCACGTCGGGCGAGCAAGCTGGAGCACGGTGCAATGCTTCGGCTGCGGTGCCGGCCTCGCCGGCGACCTCTATGTCGTGGGCGCTCTCCAGCAACTCGCGCACGCCGCGGCGAACAACTTCATGATCGTCGAGAAGAAACACCCTGATCACGGCCATCGCTACAACCTAGCTGCGCTGGCCAGCAACCTATGCCGTAGCCTCTCTCGGGTGCCTGATCGTTTCGAGTTTGTCGGCCCGCAGCACCTGCTGCGGCTGCTCGATGCGGTAATGGCGATTGGCTCCGAATTGACCCTGGCTGACGCGCTGCGGCGCATCACTGAGGCCGCAGCTGAGCTCGTCGATGCGAAGTACGCCGCGTTGGGCGTGCTCGACGAGTCGCGCTCGCAACTGTCCGAGTTCGTGACTGTCGGTCTCGACGAGTCGCAGACCGAGCGAATCGGCGCCAGGCCTGAGGGCCACGGCATTTTGGGGCTGCTCATCCTCGACCCCACGCCGCTGCGATTGCCAGATCTCACTGCCCACCCCGAGTCATTCGGGTTTCCCCCGGGGCATCCGCCGATGAGATCGTTTCTCGGTGTGCCCATCCACCTTCGCGGCGTCGTCTACGGCAACCTCTATCTCACCGACAAGGCAAATGGCGAAGCGTTCACCGAGGTCGACCAGGAACTCGCTGTTGGCCTTGCGGCCGCCGCCGGTCTCGCAATCGAGAATGCCCGACTGCACGAGCAGAGCCGTACCGCCGGGTTGCTGGATGAGCGCGAGCGGATTGCTCGCGACCTGCACGACGACGTGATTCAGCGCCTGTTCGCCACCGGTCTCTCCTTGCAGGCCGCCGCCCAACTGGTGAACGAACCGCTGGCGGTTGAGCGCATCATGCGAGCAGTCGACGATCTCGACGCATCCATTCGCCAAGTTCGGTCGACGATCTTCGAGCTGCATCAGCGCTGGGCGACGACACAGAGCCTGCGCAGCGACATCGTTGCCATCTGCGAGGAGGCCTCCAAGGCGCTCGGTTACAGGCCCTCCTGCGACATCGTCGGCCCTGTCGACAACGCCGTGCTCGAGCCCATCCGTGGCCACCTCTTGCTCTGCGTGCGCGAGGCGCTGTCGAACGTCGCTCGCCATGCGCGAGCGTCGGCGGCGCAGGTGGAAGTGATGGTCTATGCGGGTCAGCTGACGCTGCGGGTCGTCGACAATGGTGTGGGCTATGCACCGCGGCCTGGGCATGTCTCGAGCGGGCTGGACAACATGCTGGTGCGCGCCGAGTCACTCAGCGGACGCTTCACCATCGCTCGCGGTGAAGATTCGGGCACGGTCGTCGTGTGGGAAGTTCCGCTCGGCACGATGCCTACCCACGGCACACGAAATGGGTCCCAAGGCCCTATCTAGGCATCGTCTCGGCTAGCAGATTGGACAGTGTGCAACTCAAGGCACCTGCAATCCACCTGTTGGTCGTCGGTCTCGACGACTGCGCCGCCGACGCCGCCATCCTCGCATGGGCGACACGAGAGGTCGCGGTCAGACAGTGCTCTTTGCAGGTGCTTACGAACCGCAGCAACAACCTGACAGAGTTCCTCGACGAGACAGCTGGCGCAGCGCTGATGATAGTGGGCACCCCCCCAGTCGCCGGCGGAGGGCGCCGGACATCGTGTCCCATGGTCGTCGTGCGAGGCGCGCCTCGCGACCAACTTCGGCGGATCGTCGTCGGGGTCGACGGCTCGAACGCGTCAGCCGCAGCACTGGCCTGGGCGGTGGCGGAGGCCGCCCGCCACGCAGGGGTGGTCACCGTTGTCCATGCCTGGCAACAGCCGGCCGAAGACGGCCGTTCGGTCCGTGGCGGCGACCTTCGCCAGGCCGACGCCCTGTGCGTCGCCGATCTCGCCGCCGACCTGTACGAGACAGGCGACGAACCGCTCATCCAACGACGGGCCGAGTACGGACCGGCCGCTGAGGTGTTGATCGCGGAGAGCGCTGACGCCGACCTACTGGTGGTGGGCTCACGCTGCAGCGGCTATCGGACTCTGCAGTTCGGCTCGGTTGCTCTGGCGACGGCAGAACGAGCCGCCTGCCCGGTGGTTGTCGTGCACCCGCGTTTACTCAGATCAGGGACTGGGGACCCTGGTGACACAACCCGAACGCGGAGATCATGAGCGTATGAGCGAAACAGTGAACGTCGGTTACAGCGGCAGCGATTCTTCGGCGGAAGCGGTGGCGTGGGCTGCAACGGAAGCTGAAGTGCGCGGTGCCACCCTGCGGATTGTCACGTGCGTGGAGATGCCAGTGGTATCCGGTGAGGCAGCGCTCGGCTGGAACTCGGGTGCCGCCTACGAAGCGATCCGCGAGGCTTCGTTGTCAACGTCGGAGGGGATGGCCGCAACGGTGCGCGCTGAACATCCCCAGTTGACGGTGATCGCCGAGGTCATCCCTGGGCCGGCCGCGAGCGCACTGCTCACCGATACCGCACCGACAGACCTCATCGTCGTGGGCGCAAGTAGTCACGAGGGTGCCGCAGCGTTCTGGCTGGGCACCACGCCGCGTCAACTGGTGCACAACAGCCCGTGCCCCGTGGCAGTCATCCGCGGTGCCGCCACCCGTGGTGCCCCGGACCGCATCGTGGTCGGCATCGATGGCTCCGCAACGTCGGACGCAGCCGTCCTCTGGGCAGCTGACGAGGCCGATCGCCACAAGGTCAGCCTGCACCTGGTGCACGGCTGGTCGTATGCGTACGCCCCTGTCGACGCCAGCGCAACGCAAGCTCGTGATCTCACCGAGGTCGATGCCGACTGCACGTTGAACCGCTCCATCGAGTTCGCCCGCGAGCGCTGCGGTGCGACCGTCACCGGCCAGTTGGTGGAAACCAGCGCGGTGACCGCACTGCTCGAAGAGGTGCGAGACGGCGACCTGTTGGTGTTGGGTTCCCACGGCCACGGCGGCCTGCGCTCCCGCCTGCTCGGCTCGACGGTCAACAGCGTCCTCGACGAGTCCGCGGTCCCCGTAGTGGTAGTCCGCCCCGCCCCGACCGCCTGATCGTCAGGATGAGACCTCGACCTGTTCGCCCGTTCCACCTCTTTCAGATTTCGAGGTGGTGGTGGGCGGAGGGGAATTCAGGTCTGATTTCTGGGGGGATCCTGTCCCGGCGACCGGGACGCAGGACACCCAGTTCACGGTTGTGAGACGGCCGTAGCTGGCGAACGTCCACTCCTCCTTCAGGATTCGGGCCTCGAGCGCCGGTACTGCAATGAAGTGAAACGGCGAAGGACCGCGGCAGTTGAAGATCTCGCCACTGAACTCAATCTCCATCCGCCGCTCCGTCCACGACTGCCATCACGTCGAGGCCCCCCTTGCGCCCTGTGGGGTCGGCGACTTCCACGACGGGGTCTGCGTGGTCGTCGAACTCCAACCGCAACGCACGACTCATCACTGCGTGCATCATGTACGTCGTCGTGATGTAGGTGAACTCCAAAATCTCCTCGTCGCTGAGGTGCTCGCGCAGTGCATCGAACACACCGTCGGGTACCCGGCCGTGTTGCAGCACCAGAGCATCGGTGTACGCCAGCACCGCACGCTCGACAGGTGCCCAGCAATCCGCAACCGACCACGCGGGGATGGCTGCGACCTGCTCATTTGTGAAGCCAACATCGCGGCACGCCTTGCAGTGCTGGCTGAACACGAACTGGCTGCCCACCGTCCAGCCGGCGCGGACCTGCCCGAGCTCACGCAGTTTCGGCGAGAGCTTGCGGTCAGCCGATCGGTAGAACTGGAAGCCAGTCGTGGTGTGGTCAAAGGCGTCGGGTACCAGCGCGAAGACCGTCCACCAGTTGCCCGGCGTGCCGCTGGCTGTGCCCGGCTCGACCACCGGGTCGCGCTCGCCGAACAACATCGTGTAGATCGCCTGGGCGAACGGGTGGGCATCATCCTTGGAGACTTCACGTAGGCGCGGCATTCGCGAACCGTACAGGGCCGTGTCGAAGCCATCTCCAGTCCGGCGGACCGTCAACTGACGAGGGAGACAACGACCAGGTCCGTCGACGGTTCCTGCTCAGACTGCAGCACCCGAGTTGTCTCACAGCGGCGACCCACCACCTGTACGAGGGTCAAGCCCTCATCCGTCGTGAGGACGACTCCCTTCACTCTCACAATGACTCCGTCGATCTGGTCCTGCAACCGATCGAGCCAGGTGCGCAGTTCACTCACCGTCAGCCCCTGCGGCGCAGCGACGGTGTGGACGTGGTGCGCGTCGAACAGGGTCGACTCAGGGAGTGCGATCGCTCCGCCCGGCCGGCGACCGCCGAGGGAGAGGAAACGCCCGAGCGCCCCGGGTTCGACCATTCCACGGCTGGCGTCCAATACCGGCGTGTGCGGCGCAAGTTTCTCGATCTGCGCACGTGCCTGGCGTGCAGCCTCCGCGTCGACCAGATCCGTCTTCGTCAGCACCAACAGGTCGGCGGCCGCCACCTGCGCGACGAGGTGCTCCGCGATCCACGGGGGCAGCACGCCATCGGCGATCTGATCGACGGCAACGACAACGACGAGGCCGTCGAGCACGAACCCCGCTGACTGCGCCCACGGGAGCATCCGCTGAGGTTCGGCGACGCCACTCATCTCGACGATCACATGGTCGGGCGGCACAGCACGCTCGCGAATTCGGTCGAACGCGAGCCCGGCTTCCTCGATCGACGAGCAGCAAATGCAACCGTTGGTCAGCTCTATCGTGTCGCCGTGTCGCCGCCGGATGAGGGCCGCGTCGACATTGATCGTCCCAACGTCGTTGACCAGCACTGCAATCGGGCGGTCGGTCTCGCGCAACAGCTCGTTGATCGCCGTCGTCTTACCGGCTCCCAGGTAGCCACCCACGAAGGTGATCGGCACCCGTCGGCCATCCCACGGCAAGTACTCCGGCTCCCGATATGCCAACGCCCACCACCTCCCAGTGCAGCCATGCTCGCATCCATCACACACGATTCCTCTCCGCGTCGTTCGAGTGCGCTCGGCGGCGTCAGGGCGCTACTCGACACGAACAAACTCCTGTCGGGTTTGGCAGACTGCGTCCATGGCTACTCCCGTTCGCTTCTGGCTCGATCCGATTTGTCCATGGTGCTGGGTGACCTCGCTGTGGATTCGCGAGGTTGCCGGCGAGCGCGATCTCGACATCCAGTGGGAACCCATCAGCCTGCTGATCAAGAACGATCCTCCGCCAGACAGCCAGTACTACGCCCCGGTGAAGTGGAGCTACGGCCTGTTGCGAGTGCTGGAATCCGTTCGGTCCACCGACGGCAATGCAGCTGTTGGCGACCTCTACCTGGAGTACGGGCGTCGCATTCACCAGGACGGCGAACGCGAGTGGCCGGTCGTGGAGGCCCTGGAAGCCGTCGGCATCGATGCCTCGCACGCGGCTGGCTTCGACGATGAATCATGGGACGCCGATCTTCGTCGTCGCCACGATGAGGGCCTTGCTCTCGTCGGCGCCGACGTCGGTACCCCGATCATCTCGGTACAGACCGACGACGGCAAAGAGGTTGGCATCTTCGGACCGGTCATCTCCAAGGTGCCCGACGCCGAGAACGCGCTACAGCTGTGGGACTCGTTGTCGTTCCTCGCCCGCCTGCCCGAGTTCCACGAGCTCAAGCGCACACGCACCACGGGCCCCGACGTCGGGCGGCGTCCGTAACGTCCCTGAGGCGGTCGCGGGTACGGGTCGCGCAAGGGGTAGCCAGCCAGCGATACTGATGCCCATGTCCGACTCCTCGACCACCACCTCTGCCCGAGCCGCAGTTCTTCGTGCAGGCGACACTCCGTATTCGATCGAGAACGTCGAGTTGCGCGCGCTGCGCAGCAGCGAAGTACTGGTGCGAATCGTCGGTGCCGGTATGTGCCACACCGACGTTCTGCCGCGTTCAGCAGGCTTCCCCGCCGCCCCGCCGATCATTCTCGGCCATGAGGGCTCCGGCGTGATCGAGCAGGTTGGCGCCGACGTCACTGCGCTCGTGGTCGGCGACCATGTCGTGCTGTCGTTCGATTCCTGTGGCAGATGCGCGAACTGCCACGCCGGTCAACCTGCGTATTGCGACGAGTTCATGCTGCGCAATCTGTTCGGCCGTGAGCTCGACGGCACCGCCACGGCAACCGACGCCGGCGGTCAGCCGATTGGCGGGCGTTGGTTCGGGCAGTCATCGTTTGCGTCCCACGCCATCGCCACCGAGCGCAATGCGGTCAAGGTCGACCGGTCATTGCCGTTGGAGCTGCTGGGGCCGCTCGGGTGCGGCATCCAGACCGGAGCGGGCAGCGTGCTGTGCGCCATGGACGTGCAGCCGGGCACCAGCATCGCCGTCTTCGGTACCGGCGCTGTCGGTCTCGCGGCGGTGATGGCGGCGAAGGTCGTCGGGGCGACGACGATCATCGCGGTCGACCTGCAGCAGCACCGCCTCGACCTAGCGACCGAGTTGGGCGCAACGCACGTGATCGACGGGTCGGGCGACGCAGGCGCCCAGATCATGGCGATCACCGGCGGCGGTGTGCAGTACGCGTTCGACACCACGGGAGCGCCGTCGGTGATGCTCAGCGCAGTTCGGGCGACACGAATGACCGGCACGGTGGGCTTCGTGGGCGTGCAGACCGGCCCGCTGGAGCTGGCCTCGTTCGACTACATCGGCAAGACGATCATCAACATCCTGGAAGGCTCGGCCGACCCGCAGGCGTTCATCCCGCGCATGATCGCGCTGTGGCAGGAGGGCCGCTTCCCGTTCGATCGCCTGATCGAGCAGTTCCCCCTCGACCGCATCGACGAAGCAGAGCAGTCATCACTGGCCGGCGGTGTCATCAAGCCAGTCCTCATCCCCTAGCTCTGCGTCGTACAGACCGAGTCAAACCGACGCAGCACGTAACTCACGCGCTACGTAAGTTACGTCAGGCGTAGGTTACGATGGTGCCGTGGCAAACTTCGTGAATCGAACTCGAGAACTGGATGCGTTGACCCGCTGGTGGGAGACCCAGCAACGGGCAGCCGTGGTGTGGGGTCGACGACGCGTTGGAAAGACGGCGATGCTGCAACACTTTGCCACTGGGCGCTCGGCTGTGTTCCTGACGGGCGCCAATCGCGGCGAGCTTGGCGAACTCGCCGTGTTGTCGGATCGCGTACGGGCAGCGGTGCCGGGCGGGCTGCGAGATCTCACGACTCGGCCGTACGCAAGTTGGGATGACGCGCTCGAGGATCTTGCGGCCCGAGCAGCTCATGAACCGGTTCTGTTGGTGCTCGACGAGTTCCCCGAGCTGGTGGCTTCGTCGCCACATCTTCCGGGAACACTGCGGGCGTTTCTCGATCGGTCAGCCGATCACACGAAACTTCGCCTGCTGATCTGCGGCTCTGCCGTTCGCCACATGCGAGCACTGCAGGAGGAGCGAGCGCCCCTGTACGGGCGGTTTGACCTCGCATTGCAGCTTCAGCCGTTCGGTCCACACGAAGCAGCGTTGATGCTGCCTGAGTTGACGCCACAGGACCGGGCACTCGTGTACGGAGTTGTCGGGGGAATGCCCATGTATCTGAGCTGGTGGGATCAGGGTCAGCCTGTCATGACGAACCTCCGCCGACTCGTCTGCGAACCTGGCGCTCGCCTGCTCATCGAAGGCGACCTCGTGCTGCGAACAGATCTTGAGGGCGACTATGCGATGCAGATACTCCACGCCATCGCTTCCGGACGTACGCAATACGGAGAAATCAAGGACTACGTGAAGTCGGAACCGCAACGGGTGCTCGAGCGCCTCGCCGAGCTGCAACTCATCGAACGCGTGATGCCGGTGGGCGATTCCGAGCGATCGAAGCGCCGCAGTTACCGCATCATCGACCCCTTCATCCGATTCCACCTCCAGACCGTCAGTCCATTTCGTGCCGAGATCGAGCGCGGACTTGGAGCGACCATTCTTCCAGTGCTGCGTCAGGCCCTCGATGATCACATGGGTGGCATCTGGGAGGAGGCGTTCCGCAACGAGATCCGGCGTCAAGCAACTGCTGGCACCCTGGGCACCGAAGACAGCATCGTCGCGGTCGGCGCGTGGTGGGACAACACGGGCCACAACGAGATCGATGCCGTCGTGCTCGCTGGCCGCTCTGCGGTCCCCGTTCTCGCGGGTGAGGCAAAGTGGGCACGCACGGCGAATGCCGCCGCGCTGGTCAACGACCTTCGCCGCAAAGTGGAACAGGGCCTGAAGATCGACCCCGATGCCGTCCGATACGCCGTGTGCGCTCGATCATCGCTGACTCACGTCGGCCCAGGTGTGCTTGCCCTCACCGCCGACGATCTGTTCGGAGTTCACCAATGAGTTCGGATTGCCTTCTCGCCGCATCAAAGGCGAAGCTGGGCGCCGAGCTCATCGATCGAATGCGCAGACACCGTTCGACAGTACATCGCGAGCCGTTGGGAGGCGGTCAGGGGCGAGTGTCGAGTGCACGACCGCCTCAGGCCAGAACGAAGTTGCTGAAGATGTCGACCATCAGAGCCAGCCGGCGGCTTTGAACCGACGGTACAGGAACGTACATGCGCCGGCCATCAGCGCGAGCACCGCCGGATAACCCCACCTGGAGCCGAGCTCGGGCATGTGCTCGAAGTTCATGCCGTAGATGCCCGCGATCATCGTGGGCACTGCGGCAATGGCGACCCACGCCGAAATCTTCCGCATGTCCTCGTTCTGGCGGATCGAGACGCGAGTCAGATTGGCGGCCAGGATGTTGGACAACAGATCGTGCAATGTGTCGACGCGCTGCGCAACAGCCGCGAGGTGGTCGTGCGCGTCGCGGAAGTACTGGCGAAGGTCGTCGGCCACCACTGTGTACTTGCGGTTGGCCAACAGATCGAGCGGGGTCAGCAGTGGCACGAGCGCGTCCTGAACCAGCAGCACCGAACGCATCAGGCCGTAGATGCGCTCGACCGGGTTCACACCGGTGTGGCGGTTGAAGACCTCGCGCTCCACCTCACGAACGTCCTTCTCGATCTCCGAGACGACCGGCTCGTACTGGTCGACGACGTGGTCGACGATCGCGTGCAACACCGCACCCGAACCGAAGCGAAGGAAGTCGGGATTCGACTCGAGGGTGGCGCGGACGCCCGTCAGCTTCGCGGGCGCGTTGTGACGTACGTGGAGCACCGCATGTGGGGTGACGAAGACCTGAATCTCACCGAAGTCGACGTCCTCGACATCGGTCCGGTACTTGGCAGTGCGCAGCACCACGAACAGAGCGTCGCCGTACCGCTCCAGCTTCGGGCGCTGGTGCGCGTTGAGCGCATCCTCGACCACGAGATCGTGCAGATCGATGTGGCGGCGGACCTGCTCGAACTCAGCCTTTGTCGGTTCGAACAGGCCAGTCCAGCTGAACGAACCGTCGCCAGACATCGTGTGCCAGTCGGTCGTGTCGAACCTGCCAGGTCGGCGCACACCATCCACGTACAACGCACTATCGACGATCACGTCGCGATGTTGACACAGCACAGGGTCCCGGCATCCAAGTTCCGGCGAGATGTTCCTCGTCCGACCGTGGTCCAGCGCGAGAGGGCGAGAGGGCAAGAGGGCAAGAGGGCAAGATGTGATCATGAATGCGATCAACACCTTTGCCGAAGCCCAACGAGCTGTGGCCGCCGGCCACACACCCGAGAACGCGGCACGACAACTGGTGGCACAGATGACGCCTGACGAACGGCTGTGGTGCCTGGATGGCGACGCTCCCACATGGGTCGGCTTGCACTTCCTCACGCAACAGGACGGCTACCACCTCGCGCCGTTCCGGGCAGCGGCGGTCGAACGCCTCGGCATTCCGGGCATCGCCTTTGCAGACGGTCCGCGGGGCGCAGTGGTCGGCAACGCGACCTGTTTCCCGGTGTCGATGGCCCGCGGCGCCACGTGGGACCCGGTCCTGGAGGAACGCGTCGGCGTGGCCATCGGTCGCGAACTGCGCGCTCTCGGCGCGACGTTGACCGGCGCGGTGTGCGTCAACGTATTGCGCCACCCAGCGTGGGGTCGTGCGCAGGAGACCTATGGCGAGGACCCGTACCTTGTCGGCGAGTTCGGCGCGGCGCTGACCCGCGGGTTGCAGCAGTCGGTGATGGCGTGCGTGAAGCACTTCGCCTGCAACTCGATGGAGAACGCTCGCTTCTCGGTGGACATCGAGGTCGACGAGGTGGCACTGCATGAGGTGTACCTGCCGCACTTCCGCCGGATCATCGACGAAGGTGTCGCCGCTGTGATGTCCGCCTACAACTCCGTCAACGGCGAGTGGGCCGGGCAGAGCCCTGCGCTGCTCAACGATGTGCTGCGTGGCGAGTGGGGCTTCGAGGGCTTCGTGATCAGCGACTGGATCTTCGGCCTACGGGATGCAGCCACCTCCCTGTCCAGCGGTCTCGACATCGAGATGCCGTATCGGATGGTGCGCGCCACCCATCTCCCGGCCGCGCTGGAGAGCGGCGAAGCGGCGTGGGCCGACGTCGATATCGCGGTCACGCGAGTGCTCGCCACGCTGCTGCGTTTCGACAGCGTGCTGTCGGCGCCCACACCTCCGCTCGACATCGTCGGGTCTGCTGAGCATCGTGCGCTCGCTCGAGAGGTGGCGGCGCGTTCCGCGGTGCTGTTGCGCAACGAGCCCGTCGACGGTGCACCCTCGCTCCCCCTGCGGGCCGATTGCCGCCTCGCTGTGTTCGGCCGCCTCGCCGCGACGGTGAACCTCGGCGACGGCGGCTCGAGCGACGTCTGGGATCTCGATTGCCACACCGTCCTCGACGGCCTCCGTGCGGTTGCGAGCGACGTCGCCCACGACGATGGCAGCGACACCGTCCGAGCCGCCGGCATCGCGGCCGCTGCCGAGGTTGCCGTCGTGGTCGTTGGTTACACCTACGAGGACGAGGGCGAGTACATCGGCGCCGCCGACCCAGCGTTGAGTGCACTGCTACCGAAGGCCGACGAGCCGGCCGTGGTCGAGCGGTTCCAGCAGATGGTGGCGTCGCTCCCGTCCACCACAAAGCCCGAGCGCACTGCGAGCCGGCCGCGTGGATTCAGCACTGGCGGCGACCGATCATCGCTGCGTCTCGCCGACCGCGACGTCGAACTGATCCGCACCGTCGCCGCGGCGAACCCTCGCACGGTGGTGGTCATCCAGGCCGGCAGCGCGGTCGTGATGACCGAATGGATAGACGGCGTCGCTGCCGTCGTGCAGGCGTGGTACGGCGGAGCGCAGGCCGGCCCCGGCTTGGCCGATGTGCTCTTCGGCGCCGTCAATCCGTCGGCGCGTCTGCCGTTCAGCATCCCCGTCGACGAGGCCCACCTGCCCCCGTTCGACCGCGATGCCATCAGCTTCCGCTACGACCGTTGGCACGGCTGGTGGCACCTCGCACGCAGCGGAACCTCGCCTGCATTCCCCTTCGGCTTCGGCCTGTCGTACACCACGTTCGCACTGGGCGCCGTCGACGTCTCGACTGCGGATGGGGTCATCACGGTGCGGGGCAAGGTGCGCAACATCGGCGATCGCGATGGCGCCGACGTCATCCAGGTCTACGCCGAGCTACCCGACGCCGCTGCCCCGCCGCGGCTCGTGGGTTTCGTACGAGTAGACGTAGCAGCGGCCGGCGCCACCGCCTTCGAGATCGTGATCGACGACGACCGACTGGCCACCCGCAACCCCGAACTGCACGAGTGGACGCCCGCCGCTGGCCGTCACCGGCTGACCATCGCTCGTCATGCCGGGGACCCGCACGGGTTCACCACCACGATCGAGCGGTGATTCACTTCTGCGATCGGGCGGGTCGGCGGTTCGGCACAACGGAGGCGATCAGCGCGGCCAGGAGCGGGCGATGGCGGCCGCCGCATACGACCGAGCGTCGTCGTGAGTGCGAATCGCGAGGTACTCGCGACGGATTGTCTCCCGCTCATCGTCGGTCACACAACCTGCTAGATCGCGCCGGAGCAGGACCGACAGCCGAATGTGCGCGGGGCCGCGCTCGGCTAGGTCGGTGGGTGACGGCGACGCCTGGATGTGCTGGGCGCCTTCGGCGGTGACGGCCGGCGACACCAACGTCGTTGGACAGTCGGTGCGCGGCGAGGGTGCGCTCACCAGATGGCATATGTCGTTGGCGAGCCGATCACGGTTCGTCATCGGTTCGAGGCCGAAGAGGCGCTCGATCGTGGCTGGTACGGACGCGTGGTCGTACACGGTCGCGTCCACCGTCCCCTTCGGGATCAGCGGCGAGACGACGACGGCTGGAACTCGTACGCCATAGTGATCGAACAGGAAGCCGCCACGATTGATCCCGACTTCGTGTGGGCTCCCGTCGGCCGGTGGCGGCGCGGGCCCCGGATGCACCGAGTCGTAGAACCCT
>Ga0105047_10011516_pt1 | contig 14335 bp, 13 predicted proteins | sample MAT04_FD_78384 | JGI IMG/M metagenome (GOLD analysis project Ga0105047, IMG submission 78384) | Freshwater microbial communities from Lake Fryxell liftoff mats and glacier meltwater in Antarctica - MAT-04 (megahit assembly) | ecosystem: Environmental > Aquatic > Freshwater > Ice > Liftoff... | reverse complement strand
TCTAGTAGGACATCTTGTCTGGGCTGACGCCCATCGGGGTGGTGTCGGCCTGACCGGTCACGTGCTGTGACAGGGCTTCCGCCATCGGAGTGAACAGCTTCTCAGGATGGTTGAGCAGCATCTGCCGAACCACGATTTCACTCAACTTACACAGCCGGGTGAACTCGGTGACCTGGGCGCTGTCCATCTTGAAGTACACAAGATAGTGCAGACCCTTCTTGTGGTTGCCAATCTGGTACGCCAGCTTGCCGTCTTGCCACGGGGCGCGGGCTACCACGTCCGCTTCACAGCGGGTCAAAATTTCCAGGAGTGCATCTTCAGTGGCCTTCGAATTGACGGCGTAACGGCCGCTATCCAGAAGGAACATGCACTCGTAATGATGCTGAGCCAAGGCCAATCTCCAAATCGAATCCGCACAATCGCGAACGAAGTAGTCTATCAGGCGGGAGCGGGAATTCAACGGAGGGAAAGTTTTCAGTTTTCAGTCATCAGTTTTCAGCCAGAAAGAGGGGAATCCAATACGCGATTCCTCTTCCCCCGTCTGACTGACAACTGAAAACCATCAACTGACCACTTCCTTCTACATTTCCTTCGAATCAATCCACTTCATCATCTTACGCAGCTTACGACCGACGGTTTCGATCATGTGCTCGCGCTCGTTGCGGCGGATGGCCTTGAAGCTGGCCTGGTTGGCCTTGTTCTCCAGGAGCCAGTCGCGGGCGAACTGTCCGCTTTGGATTTCCTTCAGAATTCGCTTCATTTCGAGCTTTGTCTCGGCGGTCACAATGCGTGGTCCGCGAGTGTAGTCGCCGTACTCAGCGGTATTGGACACGCTGTACCGCATGTAATTCAGGCCGCCCTGGTAGAACAGGTCGACGATGAGCTTCAGCTCGTGCATGCACTCGAAGTAGGCCATTTCTGGCTGATAACCAGCTTCGACGAGAACTTCAAACGCCGTCTTCACGAGAGCACTCACGCCGCCGCAGAGAACGACTTGCTCGCCGAACAGGTCGGTTTCGGTCTCTTCAGCGAAGGTGGTTTCAATCACACCGCCGCGGGTGCCGCCAATCCCCTTGGCATAGGCCAGGGCCAGCTTGCGGCTGTTTTCCGACGAGCCAGGACCCATGGCGATCAAGCTCGGCACGCCGCCGCCCTTGACGTATTCGCTGCGGACCAGGTGGCCGGGGCCCTTCGGGGCGACGAGAGCCGTGTCGACACCCTTGGGCGGGGTGACTTGGTTGAAGTGAATGTTGAATCCGTGCGAGCACATCAGCAGAGCGCCCGGCTTCAGGTTCGGGAGTACCGAATTCCGGTAGACATCGCCCTGGACTTCGTCGGGCAACAGCATGTTGACCAGATCGCCCTGCTTTGTGGCTTCCTCAGCGGACACTGGCTTGAAACCGTGTGAGATGGCCAAATCGTAGTTCGCACTGCCGGGACGCTGCCCGATGACGACGGTACAGCCGCTGTCTCGCAGGTTTTGAGCCTGGGCATGACCTTGGCTGCCGTATCCCAGAATGGCGATTGTCTTGCCCTTGAGCATGGACAGATCGGCGTCATCGTCGTAGTAGACCTTGATCGACATGGCTGACTTCACAGAAAGGAGTGAGAACTTGAGCGGGTTGAGAACTCAAATGGCAGCGGGGACAAGCCCTCGACCCGCTGTGGAAGATGGTCCCCGGTAACTCACCGAGGACCGACGAGCGAGGCATCCCGGCCTCGCGACTGACTGTTTCGCCTGAGTATTCGACTTTCGAAGTCTCCGAGCTAGGCGGACGCTTGTTCGTTGACTGCTGATTCACTGGCTGAATCACTTCGCAATAAGGCAATTCGACCGGCGCGGACCATCTCCAGGATCCCAAAGGGGCGAACCGCTTCGATGAACGATTCGATCTTCTGTTCTTTGCCAGAGATTTCGATCATGACGTGATCGCTACTGACACCGACGATTCGACCCCGGAAAACGTCGACCAGTTCCTTCACTTCGGACCGCTTGCCGCCCTGGGTGTTGACCTTGATCAGCATCAGATCCCGCTCGACATACTCCTGATTGGAGTAGTCGATCACCTTGACCACTGTGACGATCTTTTCCAGCTGCTTGCGGATTTGGTCGAGAACGTGAGCATCCCCCGCCACGACAAAGGTCATCCGTGAAAACTCAGGATTTTCGGTCGCGCCGACGGCCAGGCTCTCGATATTGAACTCGCGAGAGGCCAGCATGCCAGAGATGTGTGCGAGAACTCCGGGCCGGTTCATGACCAGCGCGGAGAGAACGTGACGCATGAGATCGTTCCTGCTGCCGAAATGACGACTGATCGCTCCGGAAACGAGACGCCCCCGCGCGAGGCCCGCAGTTTACCCCCGCGCCGGGGGGCATACAACCGAATCGTGGAACGAGACGCCAGCCAGGGGTGAAGTCGGTGTTTGGCTAACGCCAGAGGTGACTAACCAAGCGGTGTCTTAGCCATTCCTGTGAAGTTCAATTCGAAAACTGCATTACGGAGCTGCGGTCTCGGTGGAATCCCCTGCCCCAGTGGCCCCCAGATCGAGCTTGGCCCATTTTCTGGTCGTGAGCTTCTGGGCTGCGTCGGCGGTGACCGAGCCATTGTCTTTGAAAATCAACGATTGCAGGCTCTTCATTCCCAGCAGCTTGTCGATCGACGCGTCGGTCACCCCCGTGGCTCGAATTGTCAATTCCTTCAGCTTCGGAAGGGTGACGATCACGTCGACCGTGGCATCAGTCAGCTGGGGCACGGTCCAAATGTCGAGGACCTCAAGCGAATGCAGGGCTGCGAGGTGCTGCAGTCCCGCATCACTGACCGAGGAGAGTTCGTGCAGGTAGAGCCGCCGCAGTTTGGGCAGGTCGTCAAAGACCTCCATCCCCTGGTCGTTGACGTTCGGCAGATCGCGAAGCGTCAGCCGCGTCAGTCCCATTCCTTTGAGGGCCAAGACACCTTGGGAGCCAAATCCTTGGCAACGGAAGATTTCAAGCTGGGTCAGCTTCCCCAGCTTGGCGAGGTGCGGCCCCGACAGGTCGGTGACGTTGAAGTCCTGCATCAACAGGGAATCGAGAGTCTGATTACGACTCAGGGACTCCATCCCGGAGTCGGAGACGGCTGTGCTGCGATGTTTGAACCCCGTCAATTTGGGCAGGTCCGCTACGACATCCAGGGCCATGTCGCCCGCTTCCATGTTCCCCCGCAGATCGAGCGATCGCAGTTCCTGCAACTTCGACAGCCGCTGAGCCCCGATGTCGTTGACCCGATTTTGCACCAGCGTCAGTCGCTGCAATTGAGTATTTTCGCTGAGAATCTTGACCACCTTGCTGGTCATATTCGTGTTCGAGGAGAGATCGAGGTCGGTCAACTGGGGGAACGACTTGACGATCATTTGCACGCCCCCATCGTTGATGACCGAATTCGTCACAGCCAGGCTGGTGAGCCCCTGGAGATTGCTCAGTAAGGCGACCATACCATCGTCCAGCGTCCGGCAGTTGAAGATCTGCAGCTTGTCCAGGTCGCTCAACTTCCCGAACAGAGCGATGTCCCCTGCGGTCAGGTTCGACCCGTCTTTAATGACAATTTCGGTCAGCAGATTGCCGTCTCGGGGGGCGTACGTCGCTCGTGCTCCCAAAGCGTCGATCCGTGTCTTGGCAGCTTTGACATCGTCGGGATTCGCTGTCACCGCGCGGGCCGGCACTGCGGGTGGAGTCGGGGCGGGTGGAGTCGGGGCGGGTGGAGAGACTGTGGGCGTCGCACTGGGAACAGTGGCGGACGGTGCAGTGGTCTTGGAACAGCCGGTCACACAGACCAGCCCGAGAGCGACAGCTGCTAAAGGTCCGCGCCAACAATGCCAACTTGCCATGACTTTTGCCTTCGTCCACACCATGAAAAAGACAGGGGCACGCACATCACGTACCCCTGTTGAAGTTTGGCGTGGGATAGACTTCCAGCCTGTCAAATCAGGCGACATGACAGGCTGGAAGCCTATCCCACGAAAACAGACTTCCGAAGTCTGAGGAGACTTCGGAAGTCCGCGACGTTCACTAGTCCAACCGATAACCTTCCGCGTATTGCGGCTTGATCAGGTCGGCGACATGCGGGGTCTTCAGTGACGAGAGGTTGGTGACCACGAGATTCTTCGCGTCCCACTCGACCTTCTCGCCCCACTCGCCCATCGCACCGTCTTTGCCTCCGGTGGCTGCGGCCCACACGGCGAGATTGCCCAGCAGAATGGTTTCGGTCAGCGGGCCCGCGCGGTCGATGAAGTTCGACTTGCAGATCGTCGGATCGTTGGCAAGCTTGGCGCGGAACAACTCGTACATGTTGTTGAGGTCGTTGTTCCCCTTGTCTTCGGCCTTCTCGAAGTCGACCTTGACCTTCTGGACACCCTTCAACTCGTAGACGCCACAGTAGTCGTCCGTGCTATAGAACGCCCCCTTGTCGCCGACGATCAGCACGCCGCTATCGGAGACATTGTTGATGCCGTGCTTCGCGAAGACTTCCATGGGCGGCTTGTTCCCTTTGCGGTCGTACCACCAGAACGGAATTGCGGGCCGATTCTTCGTTTCAGGCATCTCGAACTTGATGACCGAGCTGGCGGGGAAGCTGTCGAAGTCGTGGCCAGTCGACTTGGCCTGGACCGAGATCGGATCGCGCAGTTCGCAAGAGGCGAACGGCACCGTCAGCTGATGGCAGGCCATGTCGCCGAGAGCTCCCGTGCCGAAGTCCCACCATCCACGATGCTGGAACGTGTGGTAAATCCCTGGCCAGAATTCGCGAGCAGGAGCCACGCCCAGCCAGCTCTTCCAGTCGACCCCCTCGAGGGCCTTGGCAATTTCTTCCTTCTTCTTAGCGATGATTTTGTCAGCGCTCTCCGCATCTTCCGCTCTCGCTTCCGCGGAGAACTTTTCCAGGGTCATGCGGCGACCGGGGCCTTGGGCCCAGACGGGCCGGTTCGACCAGGCGAACACTTCCTTAAGGGTTCCCAGAACGCCCGATTGAATTTGGGCAATGGCTTCACGGGACGAGTCGAGCGCCGTCCCTTGATTTCCCATTTGGGTGCAGACGCCGGTTTCCTTCGCCGTATTCGCCAGCAAGCGGGCTTCGTAAATCGTACGAGTCAGTGGCTTCTGCGTGTAGCAGCTGATCCCCAGACGCATGCATGCCAGAGTGATCGGGCCGTGCATGTGGTCGGGTGTGCTGACCGTAGCGATATCGATCTGCTTGCCATACTTGGCCAGCAGTTCGCGATAGTCGGTGAACTTCTCGGCCTCTTTGAAACCGTCCGAGGCTCCCTTGCTGGCCAGTGTGCCACGGTCGACATCACAGATCGCCAGCACCTTACCGAACGTCGCAGCGTTGCTTGAGTCGCTGCCCCCTTTGCCTCCCACTCCGAAGCTGACAACATTGAGCTTCTCATTGGCGGAGCGTTCTGCAGCGCGAGTATCGATCGCGCCTCCGACGAATACCGCAGCCCCGATGGCGGACGTGTTCTGAATGAACGTACGACGTGACGAATGTCGACTCATGCGACTCTCCTGGCAGTAAGACTGTGGTGAAGCCCAATGTTAGCGCGGCAGCCGGTCTGCCCCAGCGTGAGAAATCGTAACCATGTATTCGGGAAGTTGACAGCCATCCAGCAAGGGCATGGCTCGACACTTCCATCACTTCAAGCCCCCCACTCGCATCCTCTCCAGCCGTCCGTTATCATTTTCCCCCTGACTCCAACGCCCCGTTGCGGGCCTTCCGTTCCGGGGTCTTTGTCTTGACCCGCGTTCACTTTTGACACCACTGAGGTTGCCGTGATCATTGTCCTCAAGCCTGGCTTCACGGAGGCTCAGCTTAAGCATGTGACTGACCGCATTGAAGAAATGGGCTTCCGTCATGAAGTCAGCCGGGGAGAGCAGCGAACTCTCGTGGGCGTGATCGGTGACGAGGACAAGCTGCGGAATGCGCCGCTCAAGGCGATCCCGGGCGTTGAGGAAGTGATGGGGATTTTGAAGCCGTACAAACTGGCGAGTCGGGAATTCCGTCAACAACCCAGCATCTTCGATCTCGGTCACGGGGTGAAAATCGGTGGCGGGCATTTGATCCTGATCGCGGGTCCGTGTGCGATCGAGGGGGAAGAGCTCCTGTATGACATCGCGACGAAGGTGAAAGCTGCCGGGGCCAATGTCCTGCGCGGGGGAGCCTTCAAGCCTCGCACCAGCCCCTACAGCTTCCAAGGCATGGGTGAAGCGGGCCTGAAGCTGCTGCGGAAAGTCGGCGACGAACTCAAGATGCCGATCGTGACGGAGGTTATGGACCCTCGCCAAGTCGAGCTGATCGATCGTTACACCGATATGTTCCAGATCGGTGCTCGCAATATGCAGAACTTCAACCTGCTGAGCGAAGTCGGCCAGACCAAGCGGCCCGTACTGCTGAAGCGCGGGATGAGCGCTTCGATCGAAGACCTGCTCATGTCGGCGGAGTACATCCTCGCCAGCGGCAATCAGCAAGTGATCCTCTGCGAGCGCGGCATCCGCAGCTTCGACAAGTCGACCCGCAACCTGCTCGATTTGGCAGCTGTGCCGAACTTGCATGGTTTGTCTCACCTGCCGGTCGTCGTCGACCCGAGCCATGCCACCGGTCGTCCCGATCTGATCCCCAGCATGTCGCTGGCTGCGATCGCTGCTGGGGCGGACGGCGTGCACGTCGAAGTCCACAGCTGCCCGGAAAAAGCGACAAGTGATGGTCCGCAAGCTCTGTTGCCGCCGCAATACGCCGAACTCGTGAAGCAGATGCGAGGAATCGCGACGCTGATGGGGATGGTGATTGATCCGCTGGCAGCGTGAGGAAGTTTTTAGTCGTCAGTTTTCAGTTTTCAGTTTCGGAAGCCCGAAATTCGAAATCCTCTGACTGGTGACTGACAACTGACAACTGACAATTTGCTTCTGCATCGCTGTGCTACGCAGAGCCTTCGCGTCGCGGCTCAGCGGTTCTGACTCTCAACTCTCAACTCTCAACGGTCTCTTATGCGACGTTATCTGATTGCCGGAAACTGGAAGATGAACACGACCCTGGCCTCGGCGACTGCCTTGGCGAAGGGGATCGTGGCGGCGGCTCCGCAGAAGCTGGCCAAGGTCGACGTGCTGGTCGCTCCACCGGCCCCGTATCTGCTGGCTGTGCGAGATGTGGTGCAGGGGTCGGGAGTCGACCTCGGGGCGCAGAACGCGTCGGAGCAGGCTCCGGGAGCGTTCACTGGCGAGTTGGCTCTGGAGATGCTTTTGGACACTGGTTGCAGCTCAGTCATCCTTGGCCATAGCGAACGCCGTGCGATCTACGGCGAGACCGATGCGATCGTCAATAAGAAGGTCCACGCAGCTCTCGCCAAAGGGCTGCAAGTCGTGCTGTGCGTCGGTGAATTGCTCGAAGAACGCAAAGCCGAGCAGACCAACCAAGTCCTCGACACGCAGATGACCGGCAGCTTGGCCGGTGTGACGGACGCTCAGCTGGCCCACGTCGTGATCGCGTACGAACCCGTGTGGGCGATTGGCACCGGATTGACAGCTTCTCCGGCTCAAGCCCAGGCCGCCCATGCCCATCTTCGCAACTGGCTGACCGCTCGTTACAATGCCCAGTCCGCTGGTGCGACGCGCATCCTCTACGGAGGAAGTGTGAAGCCCGACAACGCTCGCGAACTTCTGTCACAACCGGATGTCGACGGAGCACTGGTCGGCGGAGCCAGTCTCAAGCCAGAACAGTTCGTCCCGATCATCGAGGCCGCTGTGGCTGTGGCAGGCTAGGTGCAGTGAGTGTTCATCCGCAACCAAAAGTCGGGCAGACATTCCTGTCTGTCTTGCCTGCAAGCGGGGTCGTCCACACTCTGGTGTGTTTTTCAAGTCGGTTCATCAGGAAAGGCAGACAGGAATGTCTGCCCCACTGTGAAAGGGTTCATTCCCGTGCAGATCCTCGCCTATGTCCTGCAGACGGTCGTTCTGCTGTTGAGCTTCTTTATGATCGTGCTGATCCTCCTGCAACGGGGACGCGGCGGCGGTTTGGCGGGAGCATTCGGTGGTGCCGGGGGCCAGAGTGCCTTCGGAGCCAAGGCCGGTGACGCGTTCACCCGGATCACTGTGGTCGTCGCCCTGTTGTGGGCCATGACAGCCGGGGTCTGCGGCATCGTCATGCGGAAAGCCAATGCCGAGGGCTCGCGGGCCTCTGGGCTGGCCGATGAAAAAGAAGAGGCGGACAAGAAGGACGGCGAACTCAAGAATGCTCCGTCGACCGGAGGAGCTAAGGGCGATGGAGCGACCGCTCCACCGTCAGAGACCTCCGCTCCGGCATCCACGACCGAGCCAGTCGCCCCGGCGGCGGAAGGCGATCAGCCCGCGGCTACCGAAGGAACACCGGCTCCAGCGGCGACAGAGCCAGCGGCACCAGCCACTGAAGCCCCACCCACTGATGAAGCAGCGACTCCGGCCGCACCTGCGACCACTGAGCCGGCTCAGCCCGCAGCGCCTGCAGCGGAAGCCACTCCGGTCCCGGCAGCTCCTGTTTCTGAGACGCCGGCTGCTACTGCACCTGAAGCTCCCGCTGCTGATGCTCCCAAGCCATAGTGTGCGAGTCGGTCGCCGGAGAGTGGGAGGGCAAAGCTGCTGCTGAGCCGCTTCCCCGGTTGACGCTTTCTGGCAGTCGCGGCTCAGCAGGAGCTTCGCCATTCCGGTATTGGATTCCCTGAAGCTGAACTCATTCGATTGGAACGAACTCAGTGTTGCTCAGCATGACCGGGTTTGGGAGTGCCCAGGCAGAGAATGGCGGTTTCGCTGTCTCAGCTGAGGTGCGGTGCGTGAATAATCGACATCTCAAGGTATCGGTGCGATGCCCCGATTCGTGGTCTTCCAAGGAACACGAAATCGAAAAGCTGATCCGCCAGGCAATTGCCCGCGGAACAGTGAATGTCAGCCTCCGAGTGCAGGCCATCGGCCCCCGCGAAGACTCCCTCATTAATGAGCCATTGCTGGTGGCTTATTGGCACCAGCTGCGGACGATTTGCGGTCCTCTGTCTGCTCCGCTCCCGTCGATCGGTGAACTGCTGGCCTTGCCTGGCGTGGCGATGGACGTTGCTGGAGCGGGGGTTTCGGACGAGGACTGGAAGCTGGTCGAACAAGCCGTGACTCAAGCTCTGGTCAAGGTCCAGGAGTTCCGGGCCCGCGAAGGGCAGGAGATGCGGGACGAGATGCTGTCGCTGGTTCGCGACCTGCGTCAGTGCCGCCAGGATGTCCTCGAACGGGCCCCGCTCGTCATCACTCACTACCGCGATAAAATTCGTGATCGAGTGACTCAACTGCTCAGCGGCACCGGGTCGACCGTCTCCGACCAAGACTTGGTCCGCGAGGTCAGTCTCTTCGCCGACAAGTGCGACATCACAGAAGAGCTATCACGGTTGCAGTCGCATCTGGGTCAATTTGAGGACTCGCTCAACGCCCAACCCTCCGCCGGACGCAAGCTGGACTTCCTCTGCCAGGAACTCAACCGCGAGGTGAACACCATCGGCTCGAAGTCGAACGACGTGGCGATCACTCACCGCGTCGTTGATGCGAAGGCCGTCGTCGAGAAGCTGCGAGAGATTGTGCAGAATGTGGAGTAGAGGAGCTGTCAGCCATCAGCTTTCAGCAGTCAGCCAGAATGGCCTGAGACTCTTCCGTGGTGCTGTTTCGAAACCGAACCCTTGATCCGCGATGCGGATCGATTGCTGAAAGCTGATGGCTGATGGCTGATGGCTCATCTCTTCCGCCCCGCGTTCTCGTCCTCTCTGGTCCTTCGGGGAGTGGCAAGTCGACGATTGTGCAGCGGCTGGTACGCGAGTGTTCGGCACCACTGCGGCTTTCAATATCGGCCACGACGCGGCCCCCTCGTCCGGGGGAAATCGACGGCCAACACTATTACTTTCTGACCTTGGAAGAGTTCGAAGCTCGGCGTTTGCGGGGGGAGTTCCTGGAGTGTGCCGAGGTCCATCGGACGGGCAACTGGTACGGGACTCTGTGGTCGGAAGTGGATGTGGCGCAGGAGTTTGGGAAGTGGTCGCTTTTAGAGATTGATGTCGAGGGCGCCCGGAGCGTCATGGACATGTACCCCGGAGCGGTGACGATCTTCGTGACCCTGCCGTCACTCGATGAATACGAGCGGCGGCTCAGGTCGCGAGGGACCGAATCGGAAGAGGTTCTCCAACGTCGTTTGCAGACGGCGCGCGAGGAGCTTAAACTAGTGAATTGCTACCGATTTCGGGTGGTTAACGACAATCTGGATCAGACGGTCCGAGAAATCTGCCAGATCCTGTCGGAACAAGAGGCGGAACTTCATGCTCGATGAACTGAAAGAAGACTGGATCGTCCACAAGGTGGGCGGTCGATTCAAGCTCTCGACGCTGATCCAGAAGCGTCTGGTCCAGCTCAACAAAGGCGCTCCCCCGCTCGTCGAAGAGTTGGGAAAGCCCTCAATGCACACGGTCGTGCGAGAGATTCTGGAAGACAAGATCTTCTTGGACGCCTCGAATGATGTTGTGATGGCCGTTGACGACGCTCCAGACCCGAGCGGCGCTCCTAACCTCGACGACCTCTAAGGATGTAGGACGGGCTCTCCAGCCCGTCCCCTTCTGCACGCTGCTGTCGTGATCCTCCGCTTGGCATCGAGCGAACGCGATCAGACTCATTCACGTTCCGATCCACCGCTCGGGGACGGCCTAGAAGGCCCTCCTACCTCTGAATCCACGAGGGCTATTTCCGATATCCGGGAATCAGCTCTCTTGTTTTGTTGCTGACCGGTTCGATTTCCGGTTACCACCCCGTGGCCCCTTGCTCGTTTGCAGCCAGAGGTCTAACTTCCCGTGATGTCCACTCGCGTGATGCAGGCAGCTGTCCTGGTCCCGCTCTCCCAGTCCGTCAGGAATTCCAGCATGCCCACTGCCGCCGCAGCTGCTCCCGCCAAGTCCGCTTCCGCTGACCACAAGTCTCTGCCTTACAAGGTCAAGGACATGAGCTTGGCCGAGTTCGGTCGCAAGGAACTCGACATTGCCGAGCACGAGATGCCCGGCCTGATGGCCACCCGCGAAAAGTACGGCCCGAAGAAGCCACTGGCTGGCGTCCGGATCACCGGCTCGCTGCACATGACGATCCAGACTGCGGTGCTGATCGAGACGCTCAAGAATCTGGGAGCGGACGTTCGCTGGGCCTCGTGCAACATCTTCTCGACCCAAGACCACGCAGCTGCGGCCATCGCGGCTACGGGTACACCGGTCTTCGCCTGGAAGGGCGAGACCCTCGAAGAATACTGGTGGTGTACGTGGGAAGCGATCATGTTCCCCGGACAGAAGGGGCCAGAGCTGATCGTCGATGACGGTGGCGACGTGACCCTGCTCGTCCACAAGGGTTTTGAGATGGAGAACGGCGACAAGTGGGTCGACTCTCCGAGTGACAATCATGAAGTCATGGTCATTAAGGATCTGCTCAAGAAGATCGCCAAAGAACAGCCCGGCATCTTTCACACGATCATTAAGGACCTGAAGGGTGTTTCTGAAGAGACAACCACGGGGGTTCACCGCCTGTACGAAATGGCCAAGGCGGGCAAGCTGCTCTTCCCAGCGATTAACGTCAACGACAGCGTCACCAAGGCGAAGTTCGACAACCTGTACGGTTGCCGGGAGTCACTGCTCGACGGCATCAAGCGGGCGACCGACGTGATGATCGCAGGCAAGGTTGGCGTCGTCTGCGGTTATGGAGACGTGGGCAAGGGCTGTGCGGCAGCGCTGCGAGGCATGGGCGCTCAAGTCATCGTGACCGAGATTGACCCTGTCTGTGCTCTGCAAGCTGCCATGGAGGGCTACCGCGTCATGCCGATCGAGGATACCCTCGGAACTGGCGACATCTATGTGACTACCACCGGAAACAAAGACATCATCCGCCTGGAACACATGGAGAAGATGAAGGACCAGGCCATCGTCTGCAACATCGGCCACTTCGACAACGAAATCCAAGTCGACAAGCTCAACGATCGCAAGGACGTCAAGCGTCTGAACATCAAGCCGCAGGTCGACAAGTACACCTTCCCCAAGGGCAACAGCATTTACATGCTGGCGGAAGGCCGCCTCGTGAATCTCGGCTGTGCGACTGGCCATCCGAGCTTCGTGATGAGCAACAGCTTCACCAACCAGACGCTCGCTCAAATCGAACTGTGGGCGACTAAGGACACCCGCAAGATCGGCGTGACCGTCCTGCCGAAGAAGCTCGACGAAGAAGTCGCCCGTTTGCACTTGGCCAAGATCGGTGTGAAGTTGACGGTGCTCTCGAAGGATCAGGCTGATTACATCGGCGTGCCCGTGGAAGGACCGTACAAGACCGATCACTACCGCTACTAAGAAAATCTGTCAGCCATCAGCCAATAGCCATCAGCCAAGAGTGGCGATCAGTGAACCCGCCCGGAGCCATCCGGGCGGGTTCTTTTTTTTCTCCCACAGACGAATCCGAATAACTGTCGGGGGGAAATACTGTTCCCGCGCTCCCGTAACGCACAAACGAGGGGAACACCGGCGCAAGTCCGGAGACGGGTCGGCGATTCGGCCTGCACTCGAACAACGCCGCTTCACAGACAGTTGAGAGGACGTTCCGTATGATGGTCGCGACCTCTCGACTTCCGAGGACTTCCGAGGTCTTCGGGTCACAGCTGTCGAGTCACATTCATCCCCGGAGTACTGGCCCATGGGCACCCGATTTCGACACTGGTTCTGCGTTTCCTGCTGTGTCTTGGGGCTGTGGTCCCTGCGGAGTTCCGACTCGGTCGCCGAGGACAATTTCGCGTCACTCTCGCCGCTGAATGCGGTTAACCGGGCCGCCGTACTGAAGTCCGAGTTCTTATATGACAAGGCCCCTTTCCCCGAGGTCCATGCCTCGACGATCTCCGAAACCCCGGCCGGGCTGATCTGCGCCTTCTTTGGCGGGACTGAAGAAAAAGACGATGACGTAGGGATCTGGACGACTCGTCAGGTCGACGGCAAATGGTCTGACCTCGTCGAGGTCGCGAATGGGATGCAACATAAAACGCTCCGTTACCCGTGTTGGAACCCGGTTCTCTTTCAGTATCCGGGTGGACCGCTCCAGCTGTACTACAAGGTCGGCCCGACTCCCAGTACCTGGTGGGGGATGCTGATGGAGTCGACCGACAGCGGGCTCACTTGGAGTCGCCCGGTCCGCCTGCCCGCGACGATCGACGGACCCGTGAAGAATAAGCCGATCTTACTTAAGGACGGGGCTTTGCTCTGCCCGTCTTCCTCGGAGGGAGATGGCTGGCTCACCCACTTTGAGATCACCCGCGATCGAGGTCACACATGGGAACGCATCGGCCCCGTAAACACTCAGGAGGAATTCGGTGCGATCCAGCCAACGATCCTGCAGCACGCCAACGGAGATCTGCAAGCTCTGTGTCGCACGCAGCAAATGGTGGTCACGACCACGACTTCCAAGGACGGCGGACTGACTTGGAGTCGGATGGAGCGGACCGAACTGCCGAATCCGAATTCGGGTTTCGATGCGGTGACCCTCTCCGGAGGCGGACATCTGCTGGTTTACAACCACACTCAACGGAACGTCGGTGAGCCGCGCGCACGCGGCTTGCTGAATATCGCCCTCACCGATGATGGAGTGCAGTGGAAGGCGGCTCTCGTGTTGGAGAACAGCCCGTTCGAGTACTCTTACCCTTGTGTGATTCAAACCCGCGATGGCCTCGTGCATGTGCTCTACACTTGGCGAAGAGAGAAGGTCAAGCACCTCGTCATCGATTCGACGAAGCTGAAGACCGAGCCCATCACTCATGGGATCTGGCCGGGCCTGCCGAAAGCGGGACAGGAATGAGGTCCCCCTTGGGGGAGGACTGCCGCATTGTGAATACTCGCTTCTATGCTCTCGCTAAAGCTGCCCACAACCCCTACATTCACCTGTGAGAGCATACTGTGTGAGTCGCTCAAATCTCCCCACGACGGATGAGGGGCCAAGCATGCATACGAGGCACGGAGTTGCTCTGCGACTCGCTACTTTTGTGGCGAGTTTTTGGGCTGCGATAGCGACATCAGCCGACGCACCTCGTGCCGATTTTCGTCCGTTGGATTCCGTGGCCGTGGCTCCCGTCGGCCGCTTCGTTGATCGAACTTATCAAGACGAATCCGGCTCACACCGGTACATGATCTACTTGCCTCCGGGATACTCCTCTGACCGCCGCTGGCCAGTCGTCCTGTTTCTGCACGGAGCGGGGGAGCGAGGGAGCGACGGGGTCAGTCCCTGTGATGTCGGACTGGGTCCCGTATTGCG
>Ga0105047_10011515_pt1 | contig 14335 bp, 12 predicted proteins | sample MAT04_FD_78384 | JGI IMG/M metagenome (GOLD analysis project Ga0105047, IMG submission 78384) | Freshwater microbial communities from Lake Fryxell liftoff mats and glacier meltwater in Antarctica - MAT-04 (megahit assembly) | ecosystem: Environmental > Aquatic > Freshwater > Ice > Liftoff... | reverse complement strand
CGGGCGAGGTCGGCGAGGAGGGCCGTGGTGCGGCCGATCTCGTCGCGGGTACCGAAGGGGGCGCCGGAGAACTCGGTGGCGCCGACCTCGTCGAGGTGGCGGATCTGGGCCGCCACCGACTCCTCGTCGCCGACGATGGCCACGCCGCCGGGGCTGCTCGCGCCCTCCTTCTCGATCATGGCCGCGTAGGACGGGAGCGTGCCGTAGATGGCGAAGGTCTTGTCGGCCGCGGCCCGGGCTGCGTCGACGTCGTTCGTCACGCACACGGGCAGGGCCACGGCGATGCGGGGAGACGGCTTGCCGGCGTCGGTGGCGGCGGCGGTGATCTTGGGGAGGATGTGGTTCTCGATGGTGTCCGGGCCCGTCATCCAGGTGACGGTGCCGTCGGTCAGCGAGCCGGCCAGCTTCAACATGACCGGGGCCAGGGCGGCGAGCAGCACCTGCGGCCGAGGTGCGGTGATCTCCAGCGGGGCCATGGTGAACGCCTTCAGTGTCTCGCCCTGCACGTTGACCTGCTCGCCGTCGAGCAGCGGCATCAGCGCCGAGAGGTACTCGCGCATGTGGCGGGCCGGCTTGTCGAACGAGTGCCCGAACATGCCCTCGATGACGATCTGGTGCGACAGGCCGATGCCGAGCGTGAGCCGGCCGCCGGTGGCGGCCTGCACGGTGAGGGCCTGGGCGGCGAGCACGATCGGATGGCGCGGGTAGGTCGGCACCACTGCGGTCATGAGGCCGATGTCGGGGACGTGCGAGCCGACGACGGCCAACAGCGTCAGCGCGTCGTAGCCGAAGATCTGCGAGCAGGTGGCCGACGAGAAGCCGGCGTCGCGGGCTCGGCGGACGTCGCTGATGATGTCGTCGATGGAGTGGGACGTGTCGATGCCGATGCCGTGGTGCATGGCTGCACGGTACCGCTGCATGTCGTCGACCGCCCCGGCCGGCTCAGGTGTCGAGTGCCCTCGCGTGCTTGGCGCGCAGCGCGTCGGCCAGGCCGCGACGGCCGGTGGCGTCGAGGCGCTCGAGGTAGGTCGGCAGCTCGCCGCGGGTGTGGAACGGGCCGCCTTCGGCGACGACGTTGGCCAGCGGATCGATGCCGGTGTCCGACGTGGCCAGCTGCTCGGCTTCCCACGCGGCCAGGCGGGCCAACCCGTCGGCCACGAGGGTCGGCTCGGCCTGAGCCAGGTCGTGCTGCTCGTGGGGGTCGGCGACCACGTCGAACAGCAGCACCTCGGGGTAGAGGTGGAAGGCATCGTGGAACGTGCGGATCAACAGGTGGTCGCCCCAGCGAACCGACCGCTGCGCCGTCCAGGCCCCCTGCGACACGACCAGTTGGTCGCGGCCCTCGTCGCTCCCCTCGACGAAGGCCGGGAGGAAGCTCCGCGCGTCCCAGTTGCGGGGGAGCTTGGCGCCGGCCAGCTCGAGGACGGTGGCCATCACGTCGAACTGGTAGTGCAGGGCGGCGTCGACCCGGGGCGCCTGGCCGTCGCCGCCCGGCCACGAAAGTAGGAACGGCACGCGGGTGGTGAGCTGGTCGGCGGTCTGGTGGTCGCCGTAGACGTTGAGCTCGCCGAGCGTCTCGCCGTGGTCGGACGACACGAGCACGGCGGTGTCCTCGAGCACGCCGAGGCGGTCGAGGTGGTCGAGGAGGCGGCCGACCTCGTCGTCGGCGTAGCGCACGCCCGTGTCGTAGCCGTCGAACATCGCCCGCACGTCGGCCATCGACGCCATCTGCTGCGGCTGTCGGGGGAACACCGAGGCCAGCTCTGGCTTGAGGCGGAACCCGAACGCCTCCTGCGCCGAGTGCGGACCGCAGCCCTCCCAATCCCTGGCCCGCACCTCGTCGGTGAGCCAGCCCGGCAGCGCGTCGCCGGCGAACGGATCGCCGTAGTCGGCCGGCGTGCGGTACGGCGTGTGCGGGTCCCACAGGTGGACGTGCAGGTACCAGCCGTCGGCCGCGCCGCGGCGGTCGAGCCAGTCGTGGGCGATGGCGGCCACGTCGTCGGCCACCTCGAGCCCGTAGCCGCCGACGTCGTACGTCTCGGCGAAGCCGGCGTGCCAGTGGAAGGCCGAGTGCCGCGCCGCGAACGAGCTGATGGTGACCGGTGTGATGCCGGCGGCGCGCAGGCGAGTCGGGAAGCTCGTGCGGTGCAGTGTCGACCAGAAGCCGCGGGTGGCGCCGTCGAGCGTCGGATCGGCGTCGGTGCCGCCGTGGTTGACCACACCGTTGTGGATGCCGAAGCGGCCGGTCAGCAGCGCCGTGCGGCTGGGCAGGCACGGCACGTCCGACGCGTGGCAGTTGTCGAAGCGGACCGACCGCTCGGCCAGCGCGTCGATGTTGGGGCTGGTGGCGCGGTGGTACCCGTAGCAGCCGAGGTGGTCGGCGCGCAGCGTGTCGATGTCGAGGTGGAGGATGCGCATGGTTCGTCGCTCACGATCGGTGGCGTGGGTGGTCGGCCGCCGGGAGGCGGCAGGCTGGGCGCAGGGTACGCGTCGGGCGTCGTGGCGCACGGGTGACTCGATGACGTCGCCGCGGCATGCTGGGTCGATGGCTGATGCTCTCGTCTCGCTTCGCCACGTCGGTGACGGCGTCGCCCTGCTCACCCTCGATCGGCCCGAGCGCCGAAACGCGCTCAGCATCGAGCTGCGCGAGGCCGGCAGCCGTCTGTTGGCCGAGGTGGCCGAGGACGAGTCGGTGCGGGTGCTGGTGGTGACGGGGGCGGGCGCGGCGTTCTGCTCGGGCTTCGACCTGGGCGAGTTCGAGGTCGCCTTCACCGACGAAGCGTTCGCCGAACGACTGTGGGCGTCGTCGGACGAGTGGCACCGCCGCTGGATCGAGCTCCCCGTGCCCACGGTCGCGGCCGTGGACGGCCCGGCCATCGCCGGTGGGTTCGACGTGGCCGTCATGTGCGACCTGCGCGTGGTGTCGGAGGCGGCCGTGTTCGCCCACCCCGAGATCGGGTTCGGCGACGTCGTCTACGGCCCGCTCCACGACCTGGTCGGCGGCGCCGTAGCCCGCGACCTGTGCTTCACCGGTCGACGGATCGACGCCGCCGAAGCCGACCGGCTCGGCCTGGTCACGCGGCTCGTGCCCGCCGACGAGGCCCTCGACGCCGCTCTCGAGTTGGCCGCCCAGATCGCCGCCGCGCCCCGGGCGTCGCTCGTGCGCCTCAAGGCCACGGCCGTCCGCCGCGCCGCCACCGTCGTCAGCGGCACGCTCGACCTTTGAGGAGGCGAGCCGACCCATGTGACGGGCCCTGTCGAGCGAAGCGAGACGAAGACTCCAGCGTGGCAAGGCTGACGTGTCCGCTCGACCTCTAAGATATGCAGTTGTGTATACTACTAGCGTGCATAGATTACAGTCGAGCGTCGAGGGTCGAGGGTCTCGGTGACGACGCCGCCGAACGCCATCTTCGATCGGCGAGCGGAGTGGACGAGCCTCGACACCTTCGCGTCCGCGCCTGGTGCCGCGGTCCGGGTCGGGGTGGTCTACGGACGGCGTCGCATGGGGAAGAGCTTCTTGCTGCGGCACCTCGTCGACGCGCACGGCGGCTTCTACGACCAGGCACTCGAGCAGGAGCCCAAGCCGGCCCGCGACCGCCTCGCCCGGAGCTGGTCGAACGAGCGTGGCTTCCCGGTCAGCGCCGCCGTGACCTTCGACGATTGGGAGCAGGCGCTGCGCACGGTGCTCGACAATCCCGATCGCACGCGGACGAGGTTGGTCGTGCTCGACGAGTTCCCGTACCTCGCCGCAGGTGCGCCCGAGCTGCCCTCGATCCTCCAGTTGATCGCCGACGAGTCGCGAGCGTCCGGAGGCCGCGGCAAGGGCGCCCGCGTCATCCTGTGCGGCTCCGCGCTGTCGGTCATGGCCGGGTTGCTCGACGGGACGGCAGCGCTGCGCGGCCGGGCCTCGCTGGAGCTGGCCGTGCAGCCCTTCGACTTCCGGGTGGCCGCCGACTACTGGGGCGTGCGCGACCGTCCCGATGTGGCCTTCCACCTGGATGCGATCCTCGGTGGGACGCCGGGCTACCGCGACCTGCTCGAGACGGTGGGCATGCCTGGTGCCGTCGGCGAGCTGGGGGAGTGGCTGGCATCGGGGATCCTGGACCCGAGCAACGCCATGTTCCGAGAGGACGAGTACCTCGTGGCCGAGGATCGCAGCCTCGGCGACCGGGCGTTGTACCAGTCGATCATCTCGGCCGTGGCCAACGGCGAGGTGACCCACACCCGCATCGCCCAGACGATCGGACGAGTTGTCACCGCGCTGCCTCGACCGCTCAAGGCGTTGGAGCGCGCCGGTTTCGTGCAGGCGCGGCCCGACGCGCTCAAGGCCCGACGCCCGCTCTACGAGCTGACGGATCCCATCGTGCGGTTCCACCACGCGGTCACCCGGCCCGACCTCGCCCGCTTCGAGGCGCGCCAGACGGCTGACGCCTGGGCGAGTGCCGACCACCGCTTCCGCACCCATGTGCTCGGCCCGCACTTCGAGCACCTCGCCAGGTCGTGGACGCAGCACTTCGCCGCTTCGGACACGACCGGCGGGCGAGTCACCCATGTCGGCCATGCACGGCTGTCCTGTCGCGAGCACCGGGTCGAACACGAGATCGATGTGGTGGCCATGGATGGCAACGAGGTGCGCCTTCTGGGCGAGGCCAAGTGCACCGCGAAGGAGCGCACGGTGCTCGACGTCGATCGCCTCGACCACCTGCGCGAGCTCGTGGCGGCGAAGAACCCTGGATCCGGTATCCGCCTCGCCCTCTTCGCCGGCAACGGCGGCTTCCACGAGGACGTCCGGGTCGCCGCCCGGCGCCGAGGAGACCTCGAGCTCATCGACCTCGACCGCCTCTACCACGGGAGCTGACTCCCGTAGGGTGCGTCCATGGGGATGCAAGCAGATGGGCCGGACCCGCCGGTGAGCGATGCTGCGCCGGCGCCACCGGTGGGCGCCCAACCACCGCCGCCACCGGCGGGAACGGACGGGCGGCCGTCGATGCGGTCGGGAACGGCTCCGCCACGCTGGACCTTCCACGCCGTCGTGCTGATCCCGATGGCGTACTTGCTGTGGGGTGCGAGCACGCCCCAGGGCGGGAGCACCCTCCTCGCGATCGCCGCGGTCCTGGCACTGCTCCTCGCCGCCGTGATGTGGGGCGCCGCGCTCCTCGCCTGGGTCATCGCACGGGTGCGTGGTCGTGCGATGGGTTCGGGGTGGTGGTTCGTGATCGCCCCGTTGGCCGGTCTGTTGTTCGTCGGCGCGCTCGCGGGCAACGTGCCGTTGCGCGCCCGCTGGTTCGTCTCGTTGCCGTCGCTCGATCGGATCGTGGCCGACGGGCCATCGTCCGCCGGCCCCGACGACGTGGTCTCGATCGAGGTGCCGGATCGCGTCGGCCTGTACCGCGTGGACGGTGCGGACCGAGTGGGTGCGAACACCTTCGTCTACGTGGCGGCGGGCTCGTCGGACGGCGTGTTCCTCACCGGGGCGGGGTTTGCCCACCTGCCGGACGGTCCGTCGTGGGACCTGTACCCGGGTGGTGACTGTGACCGGGTCGAGTACGACCACCTCGGCGGGGACTGGTACTCCTGGGCCTGCTACTGGTGACCGCTTCCGGAGCTCCGTTGTCGCGTCAGGACCCGCGACGACCGATGAGCAGGTAGGCGAGGGGGCCGACAGGCTGCACGAAGCAGCCGAGCGCCCACAGCGGCTTGGGGCCGCGGACCTGGGCTCGCGGTCGTCGGGCCAGGTCGACGAGGGCCACGGTCGTGAGGACGGCCTCGACGGCGAACGCCACGATGATGGCCTTCTGCTGCGACGGGGTGAAGTCGCCCCATTGCTTCTTCTGCTCCATGAGGCCGACGGTATCCCGGCACCCGCGACCAGACCCCGCCATCAGCGCCTGCGCAGCGAGAACCTGCCGAAAGACCCTGCGAGGGCGGCGCTCGAACCGGGAAGCTGAGCAGGAGCGGTCCGGTGGCACCCGGCGCCGCCACGCGCACCGAGGAGGACGTGCCCATGAAGCGAGCGATCCTGGCCACGTCGGCGGTTGTCGCCGTCGGCGGCGCGGCGGCCCGGTGGCGGTGGCACGACTGGGGGGCGACGCCGGAGGAGAAGGCCCGCCGCTATCCCGGCGACGATCTCGTGCCCGAGCCGACCGATGCCGTGACCCGAGCCGTGGCCGTCGATGCGCCGCCCGAAGCCGTGTGGCCGTGGCTCGTGCAGATCGGCCAGGACCGCGGGGGCATGTACTCCTACGACTGGCTCGAGAACCTGTTCGGCCTCGACATCCACTCGACCGACGAGCTCCGCGCCGAGTGGCAGTCGCTCAAGGCGGGCGACCGCGTCGTCGTGGTGCCTCCCGGGATGTTCGGCATGCCCGACGGCTACGCCTTCCCGGTGGCCGAGGTCGAGCCGAACCACCACCTCGTGCTGCGCCAGTCGCCCCCCGAGCACCCGTGGAACGCGGTGTGGACGTTCGTGCTCGAGCCCGACGGCGACGGGCGGTGCCGCCTCGTGTCCCGCAGCCGCAGCACCCGTCCGACCGGCGGGGCGGCCATGCCGCTGCGGGTGGCCACGGCCATGATGGATCCGGTGACGCTGCTGATGACGCGGCGGATGCTCCTCGGCATCAAGGAGCGAGCCGAGCGGTCGCTCGCCTCCTGACGGTCCCCGTCCGCACCCTGGGGGTACCTTGTGCGCTTGGTGCGCCAGCGGGTCGGAGGACGGGAGCACGTCGTGCAGCGGAGCCGCGGAAGGCTCGTCGGGTTCGTGGCGGGCACGTTGCTGCTCGTCGCCGCCACGGCGATCGGTGCGCCGGGGGCCACCGGCGAGGCCGGGCCTGTCGGGGGGCGCGTCGGCGCATCGGCCGCGTCGCCGCCGGACGCGCCGCGTGACGCGGCGACCACGTTCCAGGTGAACGCGCGGCACGACGGTCACGCCTTCGGTGCCCTCGCGCCGCCGTTGGCCTCGGTCTGGTCGGTCACCACCGAAGGCCAGGTGGGCTACCCGCTCATCGTTCACGGCCGAGTGTTCATCGTGAACGAGCAGCCATCGGGCAACGGCACCTTCCTCCGAGCCGTCGACGCGGTCGACGGCTCGCTGTTGTGGGGCCCGACCGCCCTCAGCGCGCGCGGGCGCCCCAACGGCATCGCCGCCGATGGCGCCAACGTGTACTCGGTCAACAGCGAAGGCATCGTCCGTGCGTTCGACCAGGCCACGGGCGCCATGGTGTGGTCACGGGCCTTGCTGGGGCAGACGTCCTTCAACTCGCCGCCGACGGTGCGTGACGGCTTGCTGTTCGTCGGTGGGCACGGCGTGAACGGCACGCTGTACGCCGTGTCCACCGCGAGCGGGCAGGAGTGGTGGACGAAGCCGACCGCCGGCGGCGGGCACAGCTCGCCGGTTGTGACCGACGACGGCGTCTACGTCTCGTACTCGTGCGATGCGGTCTACCGGTTTGCGCCGCTCGATGGGACGTTGCTCTGGGCGCGGCCCAAGGCGTGCTCCGGCGGGACTGGCAAGACGCCCGTGCTGCACGACGGACGCTTGTACGCGCGGAACCAGACGTACGGAGGGGTGCTCGACGCGGCCACGGGCAGCAAGCTCCGCCCGCTGGAGACCTGGTGGATCCCGGCGTTCGGGGACGAGCTCGGCTACCAGGTGGTCGACGGCGTGCTCTCCGCGTTCGATCCGGCCAGCGGTGCCGTGCAGTGGACGCATGCCGAGCGCGACACCTTGTCGACGGCGCCGCTGGTGGTGGGCGACTCGGTAGCCGTCGGTTCCACCGATGGTCACGTCTACCTGTTCGATGCTGCCACGGGCGTCGAGCGCTGGGCCGGCGTCGTCGGCGCGCCGGTCTCGGGACCCGACGAGAGCAACGCTCGCATCCTGGCGGGCATGGCAGCGGCTGAGGGGCTGCTGCTCGTGCCCGCCGGAACCAAGGTCGTGGCCTTCCGCGACGCCCGGACGCCGACGACCACCTCGGTTGCGGTCGACCCCGACCCACCCATGTGGGACGAGCCGGTCGCGGTGTCCGCCACCGTCGCTCCACCAGGGGCCACCGGATCCGTGTCGTTCTTCATCAGCGACGACGCCCAGCCGGTCGCCGGATGCGACGGGGTGGCGCTCGACGGGTCGTCGGTGGCGACGTGCGAGCTCGGCGTCCTCGCCCCCGGCGCCCACGAGGTGCACGCCCGCTACGACGGCGACGCGACGCACGCCACGTCCACCGGCAGCCGGAGCGCGTACGTCCGGGGGGTGGCGGGCGAGGGCTCCATCGCCGGCACGGTCGCCGACACCGATGGGCAATCGGTGCACGTCTTCGTCGTCGATCGTGCGACGAGAGCGGTGGTGGCCGACGGTCCCGTGGAAGCGGACGGCAGCTACCTCGTCGACGGGTTGCCCGACGGCGACGTGGTCGTGTTCTTCGGTGCCTCGTCACCGCACGGTGGGCCAAGCACGCGCTCCGACGAGGTGTGGCCGGATCGCCACGACCTGGCTGCGGCCACCGCCATCACCATCGAAGGCATGCCGGTCGCCGGCATCGACGCCGACCTCGAGCCGGTCGGCACGATCATCGGCCTCGTCACCGCCGACGGCGCCGACCTTTCGGGGGCGGTGGTCGAGGCGGTGGCGTCCAGCGGCATCGCCACCCAGGAGGCCACCCGGTTCGCGGTCACCGGTCCGACCGGGGAGTACTCGTTCCCGGGTTTGGACGTGGGCAGCTGGCTGCTGTCGGTCGATCGAGATGCCGACGGCCTGGTCGATCTGACCGTGCCCGAGGAGCTCGACCTGGCCGTGCGAGCCGGTGCGTCGACGTCGGCGCCCACATTTTCGGTGCCGTTGCCGACGGGGATTCCGTCGCAGCCCACCTCGCTGACGGCTTCGGTCGAGGCCGGTGCCACCTCGTTGGACCTCGGGCTACCGGTCGCCGTAGGCGGCGCGCCGCTCGACGGGATCGGCGTGCTCGACTGGCCGCAGGGCGCGGAGGCGAGTTCCGAAGGTTCGACCGGCGTGCGGCTGACAGGCCTGATCAACGGCGTCGACCATCGGATCGCCGTGTGGTGGCACAACGCCGCCGGGTTCGGGCCGGGCCGCGCCGTCGATGTCGTGCCGACGGGCTGCCCGCTGCTCTGGTTCACCGACGTGCCGGCTGACTCGCCGTTCTGCGACGCCATCCGCTGGCTGGTCACCGAGGGGTTGGGTGCGGGGTACCCCGACGGCACGTTCCGGCCGCTCGCCGGGGTGACCCGTCAGGCGATGGCTGCGTTCCTGTATCGGGCCGCGGGCCATCCGAACGGCGCCGATCCCTCGTGCACAGCTGCGGCGTTCGACGATGTCCCCGTCAGCCACCCCTTCTGCGGGGAGATCAGCTGGTTGCTGGAGCAAGGCATCGCCGCGGGCTATCCCGACGGCACCTTTCGAGGTGGCTCGCTGGTCTCCCGCCAGGCGATGGCCGCGTTCCTCGCTCGCCGGGCCGGGCTCGTCGCCCTCGCTCCCTGCGCCACGCACCCGTTCGCCGACGTGAGCGCCGCGAGTCCGTTCTGCGACGAGATCTCGTGGCTGGTCGACGCAGGGATCGCCGATGGCTACGCCGACGGCACGTTCCAACCGTCCCGGCCGGTGTCGCGCCAGGCGATGGCGTCGTTCCTCCGACGTGCCGACCTGCCGGAGCCAGCCCCAGGCGCTACGCCGCCGGCGCCGCCGTCGTGGAGCACGTCGGTGGACCCGCCTCGACCGTCGGCCGTGCTCGTCCCGTTCGGTTGACCTCGCGAAGCGGTTCAACCGTCGGCGGGTTCGAAGTCGACCTTGTCGCGCACGGCGCAGTCGGGGCAGGGCCAGTCGTCGGGGATGTCGGCGAACGGCGTGCCGGCCGGGAAGCCCTCGCGGGGCTCGCCCGCCTCCTCGTCGTAGGTGTAGTCGCAGCCGGGGCAGGTGAAGCGCGCCATCGTCGCCGACTTCAGCCGCCGACGCTCACGCCGTAGCGGGCGTAGATCTTGTCCCGCTTGCGGGGATCGACGTTGATCTTGGTGATGTCACCGTCGTGCAGGGCGAGCACGCGGGGATCCATGACCTTGCGCCACAGCGGCGGGAGGTAGGCCAGGCCGATCATGGTGCCGTAGCCCGAGGGGAGCTGCGGGGCGTCGTCGAAGGTGCGCAGCGTCTGGTAGCGGCGGGTCGGGTTGGCGTGGTGGTCGGAGTGGCGCTCGAGGCCGTAGAGCACGACGTTGGTGGCGATGTGGTCGCTGTTCCACGAGTGCCGCGGCTGGGTGCGCTCGTAGCGGCCGTTCTCGTCCTTCTGGCGCAGCAGGCCGTAGTGCTCGAGGTAGTTCACGACCTCGAGCAGCGAGAACCCGAACACGGCCTGGACGAGCAGGAACGGGATGATCTGCACGCCGAAGACGGCGATGGTGACGCCGAACAGCACGACCGACATGGCCCAGGCGTTGAGCACGTCGTTGTCGAGCTGCCACGGCCCCTTGCCCACGCGGGCGAGGCGGCGCTTCTCGAGATCCCAACCCGACGTCGCCGCCCCGAGCACGCTGCGAGGGAGGAAGGCCCAGAACGTCTCCCCGAAGCGGGCGCTGGCCGGATCCTCGGGCGTGGCCACCCGGGCGTGGTGACCGCGGTTGTGCTCGATCTCGAAGTGGCCGTAGCCGGTCTGGGCCAGCACGACCTTGGCCAGCCAGCGTTCGAGCTTGGGCTTCTTGTGGCCCAGCTCGTGGGCGTTGGCGATGCCGATGCCGCCCACGGCGCCGACCGTGAACGTGAGGCCCAGCTTCGAGAAGGTGGACAGGTCGGCGTTGGTGACCATCCACGCACCCCAGAAGAAGCCGGCGTACTGCAACGGGAGGTAGAGGTAGGTGAGGACCCGGTAGTAGCGGTCGTTGGCCAGGTCGTCGAAGGCCCAGTCGGGGGCGTTGGCCTTGTCGGTCCCGATCAGCGTGTCGAGGAGCGGGATGCCGATGAGGATCCACAGCGGGCCGTTCCACCACAGCACGTTCCACCCGGTGCGCTCCACGCCGACATAGGCCAGGAACGGCAGCAGCGGGATGACGAGCGAGAGGGGCCAGATGTAGCGCTTGTGGTCTCGCCAGGTGACGGTCTCGCCGTCGATGGTGGTGGTGATGGCGGTCATGCGGACTCCAGGGTGGACGTGAGCGACAGGCCCCCGGCGATGAGCGCAGCCAGCGACTCGGCCACCACCTCGGGGGGATCGTCAGGGGCGTTGACGGCGTAGGAGATGAGCAGGCGGCTGACCATGTCGGCCACGCGCCGGAGGGTGACGGGCGGAAGGTCGGGCACCTTCTCGTCGAGGATGCGCTCGACCACCGAGCGCACGGCGGTGCCCACGAGTCCGCCGTCGGCCACGAGGAACGGCAGCAGCGCCTCGGGCTCGGTGCGCACGAGGCGGTCGAGCAGGGGATGGTCGCGGGTCACGCGCAAGGTGGTCAGGATGGCCACCTCGAGCGAGCGCTGTGGGTCGGGCTCGGCGTCGGCCGCGGTCACCACTTCGACGACCATGCGCTGGGCTTCACGCAGGATGACCTCGCCCACGAGCGCGTCCTTCGAGGGGAAGTGCTTGTAGAGGGTTTGGCGGGAGAGCCCGGCCTGGCGAGCCACGTCGCCCACCGACAGTTTGCTCAGGCCGTGGATGGCGGCCGCCTCGAGGGCGGCATCCAAGAGTCGCTCGCGGGCGGGGCGGTCATCGGCCATGGGCGACAAGGTAACACTTTTCATCAAGTTGTCAATCACGGCTCGCACGGCGGTGGGGGTCGACCGCCGCCGCTGGCGAGGCGCATACTGTCGGTATGTCTGACGAAACTGATCTCGTGCTGAGGACGGACCGAGGCGGTCTGGCCACGCTCACCCTCAACCGACCCGAGAAGCTGAACGCTCTGACCCCCGGCTCCTTCGTGGCCCTGCGAGCCCACCTCGAGGCCATCGGCACCGATGACTCGATCGGGTGCGTGTTGCTCGAAGGTGCCGGTCGGTCGTTCTGCGCCGGCCACGATCTGGCCGCCATCGCCTCCGGTGAGCGGGCACCGAGCCGGCACTTCGAGGCCGAGACGGTCGACGCCCTCGAGCAGCTGCCCCAACCGACCATCGCCCGGCTCCACGGTCACTGCTTCACCGGCGGCCTCGAGCTCGCCCTCGGCTGCGACCTGCTGGTGGCTGCGGAGTCCACCCGGCTGGGGGACACCCACGGCCAGTGGGGGCTCGTGCCCATCTGGGGGATGTCGGTGCGCCTGCCCGAACGCATCGGTCGCTCGGCCGCCAAGGAGCTGATGTTCACCAGTCGCCGCGTCGACGCGGCCACGGCGGCCGCGCTCGGACTCGTCGACCGGGTCGTTCCCGATGCCGACCTCGACGAAGCGGTGGCTGGGTTGGCGGCCGAGATCCTGGCCAACTCGTCGGGCACCAACCGACGGGTCAAGTGGCTCGTGGCCGACGCCGAGCGACTGGGCCGCGCCGAGGCGTTGACCCACGAACGCACGCTGCCCTACGGCGTGCCCGAGGACATGGCCGAGCGGATGGCCGGTGGCTGATCCGACGGCGACTGAACCGACGGTGGCTGACCCCACTGCCGTGGTCGGAGACTTCCCGGGCCGGTCCGACCTCGAAGCGCTGCTCGAGCAACTGCTCGGCTCGGGCTGGGGCGAGGCCGTTCGAGCCGGCGACGAGGCCGCGCTGCTGGCCCACAAGACGTTGGTCGACAACCAAGTCGTGGTGCGGGCTCTCGGCGCCGCCGGCTGGGTCGCGCCCCACTACCTCCCGGAGTACGGCGGCCGCGGTCTCACTCGGACCGACGCCGCGTTGGCCCTGACGTTGCTCAACGTGTGGGAAGCGCCCCACGTGCCGCGTGGAGCCGGCCTTCCGCTGGCCGCGCCCACCATCGACCAATGGGCGACGGACGAGACCAAGCGTCGTCTGCTGCCCCCGCTGCTGACCGGTGAAGAGCGGTGGTGTCAGCTGTTCTCGGAGCCGGGCGCCGGGTCAGACATGGCGTCGCTGGCCACCACCGCCGTGCTCGACGGCGACGAGTGGGTCATCGACGGGCAGAAGGTGTGGACGACCTTCGGGCACCAGTCGGAGATGGCCATGCTCATCGCCCGCACCGATCCCGACCAGCCCAAGCACAAGGGCATCACCTACTTCGGCCTCGACATGCGGAGCCCCGGGGTCGAGGTGCGGCCGCTCGTGAACATGGCCGGTCAGCTCGAGTTCAACGAGGTGTTCCTGACCGACGTGCGCGTGCCCGACCTCCATCGCATCAGCCCGGTGGGCGAGGGCTGGGCCGCGGCCATGACCACCCTCGGCGCCGAGCGCCACGCCCTGTCGGGGATGCGCACGAAGAAGCGCAAGGCGTCGGACGAGATCCTCGGTGGTCGGCCCTACGCCGACGTTGCCGCCCTGGCCGCCGACCGCGGGATCAGCGACGACACCGTCGGCCGGCAGGGGCTGATGGATTCGTACATCGCCGGCTGGACGCTGGCCATGGTGGCCCAACAGTCGCGGGCTCGGGCTGCGGCCGGGCAGGCGCCGGGCCCCGAGTCGTCGATCACGAAGGTGGCCAAGGCCTCGTCGAACCAGCGCCTGCAGGAGTTGGCCATGAGCCTGCGCGGCGCCGACGCCACGGCATGGGAGCCCGGCGACGCCGACGCGGCGGACTGGGTGGAGCAGTTCCTGCGCACGCGGGCCAACTCCATCGAAGGCGGCACGTCGGAGATCCAACGCAACATCATCGGCGAGCGGGTGCTCGGCCTGCCCCGCGAGCCCGACCCCTACAAAGGCGAACCCTGGCGCGACGTGCCCCGCAGCTGATCGGGCGCGGCGCGATCGCGCTCGATGGGGTAGAGAGGGAGCAGCGAAGTGCCGGCACCGGCACGCCGCAACGTCGCCTCGGTGCCCGCAACGACTCGAGGGGCATCCCATGAAAGAGCTCGTCTACCACCGCCTGCTGCTGCCGGCCATCGAGGTCAACGCCGACAAGGTGGCGTTCTTCGACCGGGGCTACACCGGCACCTACGAAGCCCACGGCGACCGGGTGCTGCGGCTGTGTCACGCCCTGCACCACGAGCTCGGGCTCTCGTCGGGCGATCGCTTCGCGGTGATGGCCACGAACAGCCACGAGTACCTCGAGCTCTACCACGCCGCCTTCCTGGGTGCGGCCGTGATCAACCCCCTCAACCTGCGGTTGGCCGGGCGGGAGCTCGAGCACATCGTGCGCGACTCGGGCGCCGAGGTGGCCTTCGTCGACCTCATGTTCGCCGACCACTTCGCCCGGGCCATGGCCGACTCGGGTGAGCCCAGCCCGCTTCGTCACGTGGTGCTCATCGGTGACGG
>Ga0105047_10011514_pt1 | contig 14336 bp, 6 predicted proteins | sample MAT04_FD_78384 | JGI IMG/M metagenome (GOLD analysis project Ga0105047, IMG submission 78384) | Freshwater microbial communities from Lake Fryxell liftoff mats and glacier meltwater in Antarctica - MAT-04 (megahit assembly) | ecosystem: Environmental > Aquatic > Freshwater > Ice > Liftoff... | reverse complement strand
GTGGACGGCATCGCCGCGGCGAAACGCACCGCCAGCTACCCGGCCGGCGCGCGTTTCGTGTGGAACGTGGAGGTTCTCTGGGCCGCAGATCTCTATTTGAAGCGACTCAGCGCGGAGCAGCGGGCGGATTTCCTTGAAGCCGTGAAGCGGGGCCAGGTGGTGCTAAACGGGATGTATTTGAATGAGTTGACCGGCCTGTGCCGCCCCGAGGAACTACTGAACCTCTTCCGCTATGCGACGACCCTAGCAGCGCAGACCGGCGTGCCGATTGACTCGGTGATGATCTCGGACGTGCCGGGCTACACTTGGGGCACGGTCACCGCGATGGCGCAGGCAGGCATCAAGTATTTCTCCGCCGCGCCGAATTACTTCGACCGCATTGGCACCATCTTGCGCGACTGGGAGGAGAAACCCTTTTACTGGGTCGGCCCCGACGGTCAGTCGAAGGTGATGGTCTGGATCCCGTGGAAAGGCTATGCCCTCTCGCATGTGGTCAAGAAGCTGACGCCGCGCTTCGTCGAGGAGTATCAGGCGCAGCTCGACAGCGTGCCCTATCCCTACGAGATCGCGCACCTGCGCTGGAGCGGCACGGAGGGCGACAACGCGGTGCCGGATCCGGCCATCTGCGAATTTGTGAAGGAATGGAACGGCAAATATGCCTGGCCCAAGTTCATCATCAGCGGCACGGGCGAGGCGTTCCGCGCCTTCGAGCAACGCTACGGCGCGCAGCTTCCCCAGGTGCGCGGCGACTGGACGCCTTACTGGGAAGACGGCGCCGGCTCGTCCGCCCTCGAGACCGGGATGAACCGCGCCACCTCGGATCGCCTCACCCAAGCCGAGACACTGTTTGCATTGCGGCAATCCCCGACATACCCCGTCAGTGCTTTCGCGGATGCGTGGTATTACACGCTGCTTTACTCCGAGCACACGTGGGGCGCGCATTGCAGCGTCTGGGGGCCGGAGCGGCAGGAGACCAAGGAGCAGTGGGAGATCAAGCGCGGCTATGCGGAGCAGGCCGACCAGCACTCGCGCGCGCTGCTGGCGAACGCCCTCGGTAGTGGGGCAGGCGTCCCGCCTGCCGCTAGTGGAACGGGCGTCCCGCCTGCCGCTAGTGGGGCAAGCGTCTCGCCTGCCGCTAGTGGAACGGGCGTCTCGCCTGTTCGCCCCGGCGCCGTGGACCTCTTCAACTCCCTCTCCTGGCCCCGCACCGAACTCGTCACCGTCTCCGCCGAACTCTCCGCCGCCGGCGACCGCGTGGCCGACGATCAAGGCCGCCCCGTTCCCTCGCAGCGCCTGCGTTCCGGCGAACTCGTCTTCTTCGTCAAAGCACTTCCGCCCCTCGCCGCCCGCCGCTACACGATTTCTTCCGGCACCCCGCACGTCGAAACCCGCGCCTCCGCCAGCGGTGCCACGCTCGACAGCGGCCTCGTGCGCGCCGTCGTGGACGCCACCACCGGCGGCCTGATCGAACTCACGGCGAAGGGCCTGGAAGGGAACTTTGCCGACCCCCGCGGCGGCGAGTCACTCAACGACTACCGCTACTTCAACGGCGAGGATCCGAAGCAGGTGCAGCGCAACGGCGCGGTGAAGATTTCCGTCGGTGAACCCGGCCCATTGGTCGCGTCGCTCATCGTCGAATCCGACGCGCCGGGCTGCAAGACGCTGCGCCGCGAATATCGCGTTGTGGCCGGCCTGGATCACGTCGAGTTGCTCAACTTGGTGGACAAGTCCCGCCTCGTCGCGGCCAGCTACAAGCAGCCGGAAGGCAAGGAGAGCCTTAACTTCGCCTTCCCCTTCAACGTTCCCGACGGCGAACTGCTCCTCGACATCCCGCTGGGCGCGATGCGGCCCGAAGCCGATCAGATGCCCAGCGCCTGCAAGAACTGGTTCACCGTCGGGCGCTGGGCGGATGTGTCCAACGCCGAGCGCGGCATCACCTGGGTCACGCTCGACGCACCGCTGCTCCAAGTTGGCGGCCTCACCGCGACCTTGCTGGAGTCACAGGCTGATCCCAACGTGTGGCGCAACCGCGTGGACCGTACGCAGACGATTTACTCGTGGGCCATGAACAACCACTGGGGGACCAACTACCGCGCCTATCAGGAAGGCCCCACTTGGTTCCGCTTCCTCCTGCGTCCGCACCGCCGCACTACGCCCGACGAGGCCACGCGCTTCGCCACTGGCTTCAGCCAACCGCTGCTGGCCATCGCCGCCACTAGCACGCCGCCCTCGGCCACGCCGCTCGTTCGCATCGAACCACCCGGCGTGCTTGCCCTCGCCGTGAAACCCAGCGACGACGGCCAGGCCACGATCGTCCGCCTCTTCGGCGCCTCCGGCAAAGCCGAGCAAGCCCGCCTCACCTGGGCCACCGCGCCGAAGCAAGTGTGGCTCAGCGACACCAGCGAAAAAGCCCTCCAGCCTGCCGCCGCGGCGATCAACGTGCCTGCGTGGGGCGTCGTGACCGTGCGGGCGGAAAAACCCTGACTTTTCCGCGTGGCTGGGAGGGACGAAATGGAGAGTGGGCGAAACGGTGAAACGGCGAGTCGCGGATTCGCCGTTTCACCTACTCTCCGTTTTGCCGACGAACTTCGGGCTGCTTTCGGATTTCGAGCTTCGGATTTCGGATTTCCCCCCCCACCCTTCTGGCGTTAGCCTATGAACGATGAAACTGCGGCTCGATCTGCTGGAACAGTTGACGGATCAGGACATCCTGGAGGAAGCCCTGGCGAACAATCCCCGTTACAAGCCCGAGCCGCGTTTCTCAAAAACCGGAATTGGGAGTTTGTCATCCGCCTCAACCGAGCAACGTGCGAACGAGGCCGAGCGCAACACGGCTTTAATCACGAGACTCAGGCAGCGACAGCGAGCGAGTGGGAAGCCAGGCGAAACACCGTCCTCTCCCTCGAGGAAACCATAGACTTCCTGCGCCACTGCCACCGGTGCGCTCCCTTCCTCTTCTTTAACGGCAACACCTTTGCCGACCTGGGCCGCCAGCTTGCCGCCGCCCTCTTCGCCGATCTGCCGCCTGCCCGCCTGCGCGAAGTCACGTCCGTCATCGCCCACTGCATCGCCGGCGTCCTCGACCACGATGCGATGCGGCAAATGGTCGAAGCCCTCTGTGTCAGCGATTCCTTCCAGCCCGGCGACCGCGTGCGCACCTTGCGCGGTTCGATGAGCGGCGTGGTCGTGCGCGTGGAACCGGATGGCCGTTTGCTCTGGCGTACGGACAGCGGTGCGGATCTCTTCTCCTTGCCAGAAGCCCTGCTGCGCGAAAAAGCTCGTGGCGGGGAACGGCCTGCCAACGCTGGAACCTGAGCCGCACCTGCCCGCGCAACCAGCACTCCCACCCCCGCCATGAACTCTCGCCTCCCAGCAATCGTCGTCGCCCTCGCGCTGGCCTTTGCCTGCTCCGCCTTCGCCGCCGGGGATCCGTTGCTCTGGCAAATCGGCCAGACCGACGGCGACAACGCCGAGTTCGCTCTCGCGCCGAAGAGCTATGCGCAGTTCACGGACGATGGATTCTTCGTCGTCGGCGAGTCCGATCCGAAACGCGATTGGCCCTACGTCCATCCTGGGCCGGCGGACGCCTGGGCCGGCGGCCGGCAGCACACGTTCACCGTCATTTTCGGTGTGCAGGCAGCCCCTGCGGCCGGCGAGTGCCAGCTCCAACTCGACTTGCTCGACACCCAGAGCAAGCTCCCACCCACGCTGGCCCTCGTGGTCAACGGCCAGCCGTTTCGCCGCGAACTTCCGCCCGGCGCAGGCGACGACTCCATCGCCGGGCAACCCGGCAAAGGGCGGCCCCAAAGCGTGGCGCTGGCGTTCCCAGCCCCGTTGCTCCAGGCCGGCAACAACCGCCTGCAAATCACCACGCTCAGCGGCAGTTGGCTGCTGTACGACCGCGTGGCGTTGGCCGTCCCGGAAGGCGTCAAGGCAGCGCCGCTCACGGCGTTCACGGTTCTCGGCAACGTCGCCTCCGCCCAGGGGCGGCTGGTCGCGGACGTGCTCCACGTCGGCCCGGCGGCGGAAGCGGAGTTCGCTCTGGCCGGCCAACCGGTGGAAAAGTTTCGCCTCCACAACGGGCGTCAGACGATTGAGTTGGCCGCGCTCCCCGTCGAACGCCCAACTTCCGCCGCGCTCGTGCTGAGCGTGAACGGAAAGCCGGTGGATGAGCAGCAGGTCACGCTGGTGCCCGGCTTGCGCGAAATCATCGTCGTCTTCAAGACGCACTTCGACATCGGCTACACGGATATGGCCAGCAACATCGTCCAGCGTTACCGCACGACCTTCATGGACGGCGCGCTCAAGGTGGTGGACCAGAATCGCGATCAGCCGCCCGCGCAGCAGTTCGCGTGGACCATCCCCGGCTGGCCGATGCACAAGATGCTGGAAGGCTGGCCCGGCCAAACGCCCGAGCGCCAGCAACGCGTGCGGCAAGCGGTGAAGGAAGGGCGCTTTGTCGTCCATGCCCTGCCGTTCACCACGCACACGGAATTGCTCGAACCGGAAGACCTCGTGCGCGGGCTGGGCTACTCGACGCGCCTGGCGCGCGAGTTGGGCCTTGATCTGCCACGCGACGCGAAGATGACCGACGTGCCGGAGCACGCCACGATGCTGGCCACCTTGCTCAGCCACGCGGGTGTGACTTTCATGCACATCGGCTGCAATGCCATGAGCGCCTCGCCCCAAGTGCCGCCGCTCTACTGGTGGGAAGGCCCGGACGGCTCGCGCCTGCTGACCATGTATTCGCCAGACTACGGCACGGGGTTGTTTCCCCCGGCGAACTGGCCGCATCGCACCTGGCTCGCGCTGCTGCACACGGGCGACAATCACGGCCCGCCGCGGCCCGAGGAGGTGAAAAAGGTGCTGAACGAGGTCGCCCAAAAACTGCCCGGCGTAAAGGTCCGCATCGGGCGACTCTCTGACTTCGGCGACGCCATCCTCGCGGAAAACCCCGACCTGCCCGTCGTGCGCCAGGACATGCCGGACTCCTGGATTCACGGGCCGATGTCCGATCCCGCCGGCGCGCGCATCGCCCGCAACACCCGCCCGCTGCTCGCCGCCACCGAGGCGTTGCACACGGAACTGCGAGCCTGGAAGGTGTCCGTGCCAGACGCCGCGCCGACGGTGGCTGCGGCTTACGAGCAAAGCCTGCTTTACGGCGAACACACCTGGGGCGGCAGCATCGGCTGGCTGGACGGCAAGTTTGGCTTCGGCGAAGCGTTTCAGCAGGAGCGCGCCGCCGGTCGCTTCCAACGCATCGAAGGTTCCTGGGATGAACACACCGCCTATATCCTGAAGGCCCGCGACCTCATCCAACCCGTGCTCCAGCAAAACCTGCAAGCCCTGGCGCTCGCCGTGAAGATCAATGGGCCGCGGGTGGTCGTGTTCAATCCGCTGCCTTGGAAACGGACAGGCCTGGCCAGCGTCACGAGCAGCCTGACCAATGTCGCCGCACTGCAACCCGCGGAGGGCGGCGAAGCCCTGCCCGTGGCGCACCGGGGGACGCAGCTTGAATTCACCGCCCGCGACGTGCCTGCCCTGGGCTACCGGACCTATGTGCCAGTGAAGGCGAATTTCGCCCCGTCCCCGCTGCGCGCCGACGCGGCTTCCGCCACCATCGAAGGTCCGTTCTTCAAGGCCGTGCTCGATGCCGCTCACGGCACGGTGCGCTCGTTGACGGACAAACGCACGGGCCGTGAGTTGGTGGACGCGGGCTTCGGCGCTTTCCTCTACGAGCGGTTTGATGCCGGCCAGGTCGAGGCTTTTGCCGACGCCTACATCAAGGTGGAGCACGGCTGGCGGCTCGATTTCGTGAAGCCCGGCCTGCCGGCTGCCAGCCAGGTGCCGTATCAGTCCGCGTCGCCAAAGAACTTCCAGCTCCGCTTCGAGCAGACGCCGGTCACCCTCGCCGCCGTGATGGAAGCCCCCGCTGGCGAGGGCGTGCCGAACGCCGTGACCACGCGCCTCGTGCTGTATCGCGACGAGCCGTTCGCCGATTTGGAAATCACGCTGCACGACAAACCCTTCGAGCCGTGGCCGGAAGCGGGCTGGCTGTGCCTGCCCTTCCAGGTCAGCGAACCGCAGTTCCGCCTCGGTCGCCTGGGCAAAATCCTGGACCCGGCAAAGGACATCATCACCGGCGCGAACCGGCACCTCTTCGGCCTCAACACCGGCGCTGCGATCTTCGACGCGCAGGGCGCGGGCGTGGGCTTCTGCGCGCTCGACAATCCGCTAATCAGCCTCGATACGCCCGGCTGCTGGAAATTCTCCAAGGACTTCGTGCCGAAAAAGCCCGTGGCCTATGTGAACCTCTTCAACAACCAGTGGAACACCAACTTCCGCCTCTGGAACCGCGGCACCTGGACCGCGCGCGTCCGGCTCTGGGCCTTCGCCCGCTACGACGGCGACACCGCGCTCGTCTCGCCATCGCTCGAAGCGCGCCACGTCTTGCTCGGAGCCGAAGCCGGCGGTGCCGCGGGCAACCTGCCAGCCACTCAGCGCGGCCTCGAACTCTCTCGCGCCGGCGTGGCGGTGAGCGCCTTCGGCCCGAACCCGGATGGCGACGGCACGTTGCTGCGACTGTGGGAACTCGCCGGCCAGTCCGGCAACGTCACGGTCAAAATGACCCCCGGCCTGAGCACCATCACCGTTCAGCCCGTGGATTTGCGCGGCCGCCCGCAAGGCCAGCCCATCGCGGTGAAGGATGGAGCGTTCGAACTGAAGCTGGGCGCGTTTGCGCCCGCCAGTTTCGTGATTCAGTCAGCGAAGTGAATGTTGGCTGACAATCCTCCTTCCCAGACCCCCGCCGCCACCCATGCCATCGTCCTTTCGCAAAACCACTCAACTCCTCGCCCCCGCCACGCACCTGTCTCCCGGCGGCGTCTTCAACATCTACCCTGGCCAGCCCCTGGAAGCGGGCCGCATCAGCCTGGGATTCACCGCGCTGGCGGAGCTGATTGCGCCCCACGAGCGGGTCGTGCTCGAAGGCATGGGGGGCGTGCTATGGGAGGATTTCCGCGCCCGCCTCGACGCCGCGCTGCGCCAGGAAGGTGTGGTCTGCGAGTGGATTGACGTCAGCGAGGCGCTGCGGCCAGAGGCGGAAGTGGACCAACTCATCGCGCCGTTTCTCGGCGGCACTGACCCGGTGTTCGGCACGCGGAACACACGTCCGCTGCGGGATTTCTTCATCGCGGAGAAGCTGGCCGCCTTGGGCCGTCGCGCGGCAGCGGGCAGACGCACGATTCTCTACGGCACCGGCGCTGCGCTGGCGGCGCGCGAGGGCTTCCTGGTCTATGTGGACGTGCCGAAGAACGAGATCCAGTTCCGCTCGCGCGCCGGCAGCGTCACCAACCTCGGCGCACGCCAACCCGGCGAGCCGAAGCCGATGTACAAGCGCTTCTATTTCGCCGATTGGCCGCCGCTGCGGGCGCATCAGGCGGAGTTGCTGCCGCGGCTGGGTTTGATCGTGGACAGTCAGCGACCCGACGAACCGGCGATGCTCAGCGGGGCGGAATTCCGTACCGGCCTGGCGCGCGCCGCACGGTCTTGGTTCCGCGTGCGCCCCTGGTTTGAGCCTGGCCCGTGGGGCGGCCAGTGGATGAAGCAGCGCTTTCCCGGCCTCGCCCCCGAGGCACCGAACCTGGCGTGGTCCTTCGAGCTGATTTCGCCGGAGAATGGACTGGCCTTCGCCAGCGGCGGACGCTTGATCGAAGCCGCCTTCGACTGGCTCATGTTTCAGGATCACCGCGCCGTGCTCGGAGATTTCGCGGAGCGCTTCGGCTGCGAGTTCCCGATCCGCTTCGACTACCTCGACACCTTCGCAGGCGGCAGTCTCTCCGTGCAATGCCATCCGCGGCCGGACTACGCGCTACGCCACTTCGGCGAGCGCTTCACGCAGGACGAGACTTACTACCTCACCGACTGCGGGCCGGATGCGGAAGTCTTTCTGGGCTTCCAGGCCGGGGTGGATCCGGGCGAATTCCGTCGTGCGCTGGAAACAAGTTTCCACACGGCGACGCCGTTGGACGTGGACCGCTTCGTGCAGCGGCATCCGGCAAAGCAGCACGGGCTGTATCTCATCCCCAACGGCACCATCCACTGCTCCGGCCGGAACAACCTGGTTCTCGAAATCAGCGCCACGCCCTACATCTTCACGTTCAAGCTGTACGACTGGCAGCGGCTCGACCTTGATGGCCGCCCGCGCCCGCTGAACCTTGAGCGCGCGCTGGAGAACCTCTACTTCGACCGCCAGGGCGAGCGCATCCCGCGCGAATTCATTTCCCAACCTCGTGTCCTCGCGCACGGCGCAGACTGGGAACGCCTCCACCTGCCGACGCACGCGGAGCACTTCTACGATGTGCAGCGGTGCGACTTCTCCGGCGAGGTCGAGGTGCGCACCGACGGCTCGCCCCACGTGCTCAACGTGGTCGAAGGCCCCTCGATCGTGCTGGAAGCGGGCGACGCGCCGCCGCAGCGCTTCGCCTGCGCGGAGACCTTCGTCGTGCCTGCCGCCGCCGGGGCCTACCGCCTGCGCAGCGACACCGGTCGTCCGGTGAAAGTGATCCAGGCATTCCTCAAGCCCGCGCGCGGCTGAGCCTGCCGGAGCGGGGCCCGGCGAAGTGGCCGCGGGGCGGGCGCCAGCGCGGCGCTCGAGGGACAGCTCATGGCCGCACCCTACCTTGCGGAGCGGGCAGCGGAGATTCTGCAGCGGCATCGCCAGCGGTTCCGCGACCGCACGGTGCCGGCCCACGAGGAGGTGGCAGTAACCCTCGCCGACGGCGGGCGCCTGGTGCTGGAGCTGAGCAACTCCTTCCTCGAAATGCCGGGGCAACCGGTCCTGCTGCTGAGTATCTTTCGCGACCTCACCGCGCGCGTGGCGGCGGAGGCGCAAGCGCGCGCCGAGGAGACCCGGCTCCGCATGGCATTGGAAGCCGCCGGCATGGTGACCTGGGAGTGGGACATCCCGACCGCGACCATCCGCTATTCCGACAATTTGCCCACCCTCATTCGCGGCCCAAAGGCGGCCCCGTTTGCCCAGCTTGACACCCTCCTGCGCCGACTGCACCCGGAGGACCGCGAAAAGCTATCCGCGACGCTGGACCGCACCGTCGCGGAGGCCTGTACGTTCGACTGCGAATATCGCGTGCGGATGCTGGATGGCCTCTGGCACTGGGTTCACGGTCGGGGCTGCAACGTCATCGTGGAAAACGGGCGGCCCGCCCGGGTGCAAGGCGTCTCGCAGGACATCACTGGGCGCAAGGAAGCGGAGGCAGATTTGCAGGAGAGCGAAGTCCGGTTCCGCACGCTCTTCGATCACTCCCCCATCGCGATTTTGGAACTGGATTTTTCGCGGGTGGAAGCCCGCTTCGCCGCCCTGGGCCGGGCGGGGATGCTGGATTTCCGGGCGTATCTGGAAACCCACCTGGAGGAAGTCGCGACCCTGGCGGCGCAGGTGCTGGTGGTGGCCGCCAACCAGAAGAGCGCAGAAGTGCTGGGGGCGGCGAACCCGGAAGCGTTGCGGGCGAATTGGCCCCGCTATTTCACCCCTGGGTCGCTGCCGGCGTTCCTGGATCTCCTCATCGCCCTGGCCGAAGGCGGCACGGAACTGCAAATCCAACTACCCATCCTCAACGCCCAGGGCCAAACCCAGGTGCTCGACTGGCAGCTCGCAGTCCAGTTCGGGCACGAAACCAGCCTGGCCCGCGTGCTGGTTTCCTGCGTGGACATCACCGCGCGCCAGGCAAACGAGGCGGAGATTCGCCGGCTCAACGAGACGCTCGAACAGCGCGTCCTGGAGCGCACCCGGCAGTGGCAGACCGCCAACGCCGCCCAGCAACAGTCCGAAGCCCGCTACCAGCGCCTGCACGAGAGCATGATGGATGCGTTCGCGAGCGTGAGCCTGGACGGGGCGATTCAGGATTCCAACCGCGCCTTTCAGGAGCTGCTTGGCTATTCGGCGGAGGAACTTCGCCGCCTGACCTACCCCGAGCTGACGCCGGAGAAATGGCACGCGATGGAGGCGGGCATCGTGGCCGGGCAAATCCGGCCGCACGGCTTTTCTGAGGTGTACGAGAAGGAATACCGCCGCCGGGATGGCACGGTGTTCCCGGTCGAATTGCGCACCTTCCTGCTCCGGGACGAGGCCGGCCAGCCGTCGGGGATGTGGGCCATCGTCCGCGACATCACCCTCCGCCAGCAGGCGCAGGCGGCGATTCAGCAACTCAACGCCACGCTCGAGCAGCGCGTGCGGGAGCGGACGCAAGAGTTGGTGGCGGCCAATGCAAAACTGCGGGAGAGCGAAACGAGTTTGCAGCAGACGGCCGAGGCGGGGCGCGTGGGATTGTGGCGCTGGGATCCGCGGACCAACGACGTCAATTTCTCGCCCGAGTGGAAACGGCAACTCGGCTACTCGGACGATGAGTTCCCGAATGATTACGCCGAGTGGGAACGCCGCCTGCACCCCGCGGACCGCGCCGCCACGCTCCGCGAACTGCACGCGTGCTTCGGTGAACAGGGCCGGGCTTATCGCGTCGAATTCCGCCTGCAACACCGGGACGGGTCGTACCGTTTCATCCTGGCGCAGGGCACGGTTTTTCGCAGCGCCGACGGCACTCCCACGCGGATGCTGGGGTCGCAGGTGGACCTCACCGAGCGCCGGGCGGGGGAGGAACAGATTCGCAAACTCTCCCGCGCCGTCGAGCAAAGTCCCGCCTCGGTCGTCATCACCGACCTGCAGGGCAACATCGAATACGTCAACGCCCGCTTCAGCGCGGTCACGGGCTACCGCTTCGACGAGGTGCGGGGTCAGAACCCGCGCGTGCTCAAGTCGGGCGAAATGCCTCCGGCCGGATACGTGCAACTCTGGCAGACCATCACCAGCGGTGGCGAGTGGCGCGGCGAGTTTCACAATCGCAAAAAGAACGGTGACCTTTTCTGGGAACTGGCCTCCATTTCTCCCATCGTGGACGGGGCTGGCCGCATCACGCATTTCCTGGCCGTCAAAGAGGACATCACGGAGCAGAAGCAGGCGGCGACCCAACTCGCCGAGAGCGAACAGCGCTTCCGCACCCTGTTTGAATCGGCCCCGGTTGCCATCGCCGTTCACGGCGCCAACGGCCGCTACTTGCAGGTCAACCCGGCATACGCCGAGATGCTCGGCTATTCCGTCGAAGAACTTCTGCGCCTCGGCGTGCGCCAGGCCACCCACCCGGATGACGTCGCCGAGGGCCAGCATTTTCACCAGGAACTCCAGGCGGGCCGTTGTGACCGCTACCAGCGCGAGAAACGCTTCGTCCGGCGCGATGGCCGCATCGTTTGGGCCCATTCCTCCGCCGCGGTCGTGCGGGATGCGGTCGGACAACTGCGCTACATCATTTCGATCGTGGACGACATCACCGCCCAGCGACGTGCCGCGCAGTGCCGCGACGCCTTCTCGAAGCTGGGCCTGGCGCTGAGTTCCACCGCCACGCCGGGCGACGCGGCGCAAATCATCATGGACACCGCCTCGGCGTTGTTCGCGTGGGATGCCGGCTTCCTGAACCAGCTCTCGTCGGCGGATGGCCGGCTGAACTGGCTGGTCCGGGTGGACACCCTTGCGGGCCAGAAAACGAACCTCCCGGCCGTCGCGTTCGGGAGCGCTCCCACGCCCCTGTCCTTGGAAGTCCTCCAACACGGTGCCCGGCTGGTCAATCTTCCGATCCCCTCGTTTGTCGCGCCTGGCCTGCCGCCCCTGTCACCGTTCGGCGACATGGACCGGCCCTCCGCCTCCATGCTCTATGCGCCCATCCGGCACGGCGGCAAGTCCGTGGGCGTGCTCTCGCTCCAGAGCTACACGCCCAACGCCTACACCCCGGAAGACTTGGAGACGCTCCAGTCGCTCGCGGACCATTGCGGTGGGGCCGTGGAACGTATTCACGCGCAAACCACCTTGCGCGCGCTCGAAGTCGAGGTGCTCGAGGCCGGCGCCCGCGAGCAGACCCGCATCGGCTGCGAACTCCACGACGGCGTGGTCCAGTCCCTCGGCGGGCTGGCGCTGCGGGCCAAGTTGCTCGCCCAGACCCTGCGCGAAGCCGGCCTGCCGGTGGCGGCCGAGGCCGAGACTTTCACCCATTTGCTTAGCCAGACCATGCGCGAGCTTCGCCGCCTGGCGCGTGGGTTGGCCCCGGTCGGCCTCGAACTGCAAGGTCTGCCCGCCGCCCTCGAACGCCTCGCGCTCGACACCCAGGAACAAGGCGGGGTGCCCTGCACCTTTGCCGGCAATGTCGCGCGGAAGGCGATTCCGCCCGGCGTCGCGCTGCACCTCTTCCGCATCGCGCAAGAAGCCGTGGCCAACGCGCGGCGGCACGCGCGGTCCCGGCACATCGAAATCGCCCTCACCGCGGCCGACGCCCACCTGACGCTGACGGTGCGGGACGACGGCCAGGGCTTCGACCCGACCGCGCCGACGGCCACCGGCATGGGCCGGCACACCATGCGCTACCGCGCCAACGCCATCGGCGCGAGCCTGGACCTCGTTTCGCAACCCGGCCAAGGCACGGAAATCCGCTGCACCCTCGCGGATGCCCGCTGGCGGGGACTCAAATTTCCCAAGGAGAAGAACCATGAAAACGTCCCCCGCCCCAAGCGCGCCCCGACGCGCCCGCGTCCTCGTCGTGGATGATCACCCAATCTTCCGCGAGGGCCTCGCCGAGTTGATCCAACGCCAGCCAAACCTGACCTGCTGCGCTCAGGCTGGCCACGCTCGCGAGGTGCTTTCCGCCGTGCAGCAGGCGCAGCCCGACCTCCTGTTGCTGGACCTCCGGCTCGGCGATGGCGACGGCTTGGACTTGCTGCCCGAGCTCATGGAACATTTCCCCAAGCTCCCCGTCCTCCTGCTCTCGCAGGGCGATGAGCAGCTTTATGCCGAGCGCGCCCTCCGCGCCGGCGCCCGGGGCTACATCATGAAGGAGGAAGCCGCGGCGGAAGTGCTCAACGCCATCGCCACGGTGCTCGCGGGAAAAGCCTACGTCAGCCACGCCTTGTCGGTGCGCATCGTGGCGGCATTCATCGAACCCGGTGCCAAGCCCAAGCTGGTCGGCATGGCGTCCCTCACCAACCGCGAGTTGCACATCTTTGGAATGATCGGCGCCGGTCAGACCACCAAGGAAATCGCCGCCGAACTCCGCCTCAGCATGAAGACCGTGCAATCCCATCGCGAGAACCTCAAACGGAAACTGCAACTCCCCGGTGGCCCAGCCCTCGTGCGCCACGCCACCGCCTGGCTCGAGCATAACCGCGGCAAGAGTCTCCCGTAACGGAATGATGAAATCCGAAGTCCGAAATCCGAAGTCCGAAAGAAATCCGAAATCCGAAGCCCGAACGCTCCGCGCCGAAGTTCAATTCGGGCCGCACTTGTTCTGACGCGGCCCGGCGGCAGCAGTTCTCAGTTTGACCCCGACCGCCTAAAGGCGGGACTCCCAACCCCGCTCTCCGCTGCCGAAAGCCGTTTGGAGTCCCGGCTTTAGCCGGTGCTGGGCGCGACTCAGGGCCAAAATGAGAACTGCTGACCCGCCGCCCATTTCGGATTTCGGATTTCGGACTGCGGATTTCCCGCGCCGCGGGCCTCAGCTTGAAGGCGGCTGCGGCAAGGTCCGCCAGCGGGCCACCCGGCCTTGGACGAAGGTGATTTCCGCGCGCAGATACGTTTGCGGCTGGTAGTCCGTGACCAAGTAACGTTCGAGGCAGATTTCCTCCCCCCCGCCCAGTTCGCGATACGCCCAGTAGCGCGTTGCCTGCATGTAGCCACCCCAGTAGAGCCAAGTCGTGCTCTCGCCTGCGGCATCCCCGGCTTGCACGATCTGCGCCGGCGGGCCTAGCGCGATATAGACGGCGTCCTCCGGCATTCCGGCCTTGATCTGGCCCCCGTCCACCAACCGCTTGAACTCAGGCGAGAGCGTCGCGTAGGTGGCGGCGCGCTCCTGGCGCCGGCTGGCCACCGAAGAAGTCGCGCAGCCGGCGAGCAGGGCGAGGGCGAAGGCGGCAAGGAGGAAGGACTTCACAGGGGGAGTCTGACGCCGTGGGCCGGGGCGGATTCATCGGCGTCCCGACCGGGTGGGGGACCATTGGCATTTAGTTAAGCCGTCCGCCGGGGCGCTTGTTCTTGCTCCTGCTCTTAATCCTAATCTCAGCGCACCGAAGAAGATTACGATCAAGAGCAGAATCAAGAGCAAGCATCGGGCACCCCGACTCCCTGCCGGCTTAACTAAATAGCAGTGGGGTGGAGGACTGGGTCCGTCGTCGGCGCGCAAAGGCCTCCGTCATGCCGGCCTCCGGCCTCCGGCCTCCGGCATCGTCCG
>Ga0105047_10011513_pt1 | contig 14336 bp, 7 predicted proteins | sample MAT04_FD_78384 | JGI IMG/M metagenome (GOLD analysis project Ga0105047, IMG submission 78384) | Freshwater microbial communities from Lake Fryxell liftoff mats and glacier meltwater in Antarctica - MAT-04 (megahit assembly) | ecosystem: Environmental > Aquatic > Freshwater > Ice > Liftoff... | reverse complement strand
TCGAGGCGCAAGGCCGCCCGCATCGCTTGTTCGGCGGCCGCAAAACTCTCGACGCTTAAGTAGATCAAGCCGAGGCGGCGTTGCGCGGCCAGATGATTGGGGTTCAATCTTAAGGCTCGCAGCAACGAGTGCCGTGCCTCGGCGATCTTGAGGTCGTGCGAAAAGTCCACCCAGCCCAGCGCGACGTAGGCTTCTACATTCTCCGGATCGATCTGGAGCGCCCGTCGTGCCGCACGGCGCGCTTCTTCGGCCCAATCGTGGCCTTCGGCCAGGATATAATCCGGGGCCATGGCGGCGGCATCGGCGAGCGCACTCCATCCGGCGGCATATTGGGGATCTTTCTGGGTGGCGGACCGGAACAGCGCAATCCCGCGCAGGATCGCGGGGCCCGTGCGGCGCTCAATTTGCAACTTGCCACGACGGTAGTCCAGCAAGGCGGCGGCAGGGGGTGCATGCGGCTCTGCACGCGGCCGGCGCAACAACTTCCGATTGACCACGGCCGCCACGCGCGCGGCAAATTCGCTTTGCAAGGCGAAGGGATCCACCAGCACCTGCTGTTCGCTTTGAGCCCAGAGCACGGCCCCGTCCTCGGCGCGAGTGATTCGCATTTGTAGCCGCATTCGTGAGCCCAAGGTCTCGATGCGGCCGCTCAAGATCGAGTCCACATGGAGGTCCCGCGCCATTTGGCGAAGATCCTGGCTGCGGGCCTGGGCGCGCGCCGAAGCGGCCGGGCCCACCACTAGCAGCCCCTCCACCGGCGCCAGGGCCGCGGCGATCTCGGAGGCGAGGCCGGCCGCCATCGTGGCTTGCGGATCGTCTTTGGTCTCGAACTCAAGCACCGCGATGGACCGGACCGGTGCCTGGGCGCCCCCGCTACGCCACAACAGTCCGGCGCACGCAATGGCTAAGGTAGCGACGATCGCGGCACCGATCCACCAAAGTCGCCTGTCCCTGGTGTCGCTGGCCGGCGCCTTTGGCGGCGCACTCTCGGCCTGTTTCGACATTAAGAGTCGATAAGAGCCTTTGGGCAACTCGAGGCGCCAAGGGTCGGCACTACCGCCGTTGGTATAGTACTCGTCGAGGCGATCGCGCAGCCGCCGAATTTCCACGCGCACCACGGGATCCACTTTCGGGTCGTAGTCCACCGGCCGTTCGAAGAAGCGATGGCCGATCACGGTCTCCTTCAGGTCGGTGCCCATCTCCATCGCCAGGAACTTGAGCAAACCGGCGTGGCGCTTGGATCGCGAGAAGACCGCACTACTAGCAACATGCTCGGCGACTTCATCGACGGCGCGCGAAGTGTTCGAGCCCAGGAGCAAAGGTTTCATGAAACGGGGCTGGCTTTGATTCTACATGCAGATAGGCGGGGTATCAACCATGGGGATACCCCTTGAACCTGCCACCACTTAGGACTTTTCGGCTACGCTGCCCTATTGTCCGTCAGGTTTTTTGAAAGGAAAACTGATCTTATGTTTCATCTTTTTTTTCGGCCCGCTTTGGCATGGCTCGCGCTCAGCATTGGGGTGCCGTCCCTGTGTGCTGCCAATCTTTACTTTACGAGTGTCCAAGGTTTGGTCGCCTACGACACGGCATTTCGGGGAGAATTCAACTACAATCAGGCCTACACTGCGTTCTCCAGCCCCAACATTCCCAACTTCAGCCCAGTACTCACCCAGACCTGGACCGCGAGTACGGACTTACTCACCGGGAAAATCCGTCTAGTGGCTGCGGCCTCCAACAACGGAAGCAATCCGGCGCTTAGCAGCGGGCTCACCACCGTCATTACCGCCTTAGGCGACACTTTGTTCTACACCGGGGGCACCGCGAGTAGCGGGCCCGTGAACGCCAATATTCAGCTTTCGGGCAATTGGTTTTCCTCGGCGACCGGGGGGGCGGGAGTCAACAACCACTCCTACCTGCGGGTTTACTTCCTCAACCCCGGGTCGTTCGACACGCCGTCCATTCTCGCTCCGGCTAACATCGTCTCCCAGGCGATCTGGGGCCTTGGGCCCAACTTCACTCCGAACCCCTCAGCCAACGTTCCGGTGCCCTACGGCGCCACGATCGGCACTTTTCCGGGAACGGTCTCGATGCCGGTAAATCTGAGCAGCCTGAATTCGGGATTTCAGGTGGTGGTGCTACTGCAGGTCATCATCGACGGCGATACCAATGGCACGGGCACTTTCGCCTGGAATGCTGACCTGGGGAATACATTGAACGTAAACTTGTCAGCACCGGACGGCGTCCAGCTTACGTCCCAAGGCGGTTTGCCGGTGGCGAGCCAAGTACCGGAGCCGGCTTCGATCGCTCTGGCCGCGGCGGGTTTGGCGATCTTCGCCATTCGCACGCTCACCGGGAAAGATGTCGTCAGTGCCCCGGTGGAAAGGCTTCGGTGCCACGGCATCGGACCACGCGATTCGCATTGAGAACAGTACATTGAAGGCCGGCATGAGCATCCAGGGCGACCGCCCGTTGCGGAGTGGACGAGTACTTACCGGTATTATCCGCTGCCGTGAAATCTGCCTATGGTTCTTGTCAGGCCGAATCCTGACTTTTGCTTAACGTTTTCGACTCGAGCGCGGCGGCCCGCCAAGCGGATAGCCCAGAAAAAGACCAGCCCTAGCGGACTGGTCTTTTTGCGTTTCGGGACGGGCGTTAAAACTAGAAGCGGATGCGAGCTCCGAGTTGGATGTTGCGCGGGAAGTTCAGTTGGGAGACGGGTAGAACACCGAAGTCAGCCCCAGCGGGGTTGGTGGAGTTGGGATCGCCGCGCAGCGGAGTGTTGAAGGCGTTGAAGGCTTCGGCGCGGAATTCCAGGCCAATGCGGTCGGTGAGAGCGAACTTCTTCTGGAATGTTAGATCGAACTGAGGAGCGGTCTGGCTGCGGATCTGGTGAACCCGGTTGGGCATTTGCACGTATTCGAAGGGCCGCAACTGACGCCAGCACTCGGAGAAGCGCGAGCGGTCGTTGAAAAGCCAGGAGGTTTCCGTCACGTTGACACCGGCGCGGGGGTCGCCACAGCGGAATTCCCAGCCACGGGCAGCCCCGAGAGCTACTCCGGATTGATAGATGAGCGTGCCGGAGACCGTCCAGCCGCCAGCGGCGAAGTTGGCAATTTTGGGGAGATTGGCACCGAAGGCGCGGCCCTTGCCGACAGGGACATCCCAGAGGACGAAGTTAGTGAGACTGTGGGTACGGTCTTCGGCGGTGACTTGGTTGCGCATCTTCTGCCATTGGAAGGCGTAGTCGTTGCGGAGGAAGTTTTCCATCTGCTTAGACCAAGTGTAGGCCGTGGTCCAGGTGAGGGCGCCGGTCTTCGAGCGGTCACCGAGCAGGCGCTTTTCAAAACGAACTTGCAGGGCGTTGTACCAGACTTTGCCGGAAGGGTTGATGTTATCGAAGACGCCCTGGAAGCCCGGATACTGACGGAGCAGGTCGCGGCGGGAGATGGTGGCGTTGGAATTCAGCGTGGTGCCGGGACGCGCCAAGCCCAGGAAAGGGTTGGGCACGGCTTGCTGCGGGAAGTTGGGATCGATCTGAGCGCGATCCCAATCGGCTTGGCGCATGTCGCCAATTTGAATGCCGCGGCCTTCCTGAGTGGTGAGGGAACCGACATAGGAGACTTCGAGGACGATGCTGCTGCTGAGCTGGCGTTCGAAGCCGATCGACCACTGGCGGGTGCGGGGGATGGGGCGGTTGGGATTATCGAAGCTGATACCGCCGCCGAATCCGGCGGTGAGGCCGAGGCCAGAGCCGCTGGGACGGACCACGCCATCGGGGAAGGGTTGCTGGAGCGAGGACGGGCCGGTTAGGCTGGCCGAAGACGGAGTTTGTCCGGCGTCGCGGGAATTGATGTAATCGGTGTTGATGCTGAAGCCGTTGGCGATGTTGCCGCGGGTGTCGGTGCGGTGGAAGATGCCGATGCCACCGCGGAGAACGGTCTTCTTGGTGAAGTTCCAGGCAAAGCCGACGCGGGGTTGGATATTGGTGAGGTCGAAGTTATAGACGCGGCGGGGTTGGCCACCGACGCCGGCAAAGTTAAGGCCGCCACGAATGGCATCGGGAGCATTGGGAATGGCGGCGCCACCGGCTTGGAGTTCGCGCCAGCGGGCAACAATGGTGTTGGAATTGGCTTGCGGGGTGACATAGTCAAAGCCGCGGTTGAGGCGGTTTTGGATTTCGATCAAGGGGAACTGGACATCGTAGCGGAGGCCGATGTTGAGGGTTAGGGTGTTGGTGACTTTCCAATCGTCCTGGAAGAAGCCAGCGAAGTAGGGCTGACGGCGAAGGAAGGTGTCGTTGTAGGCGATGAAGCCGCTTTGGATGTTACCCAGGAGCAGCGAGGCCACGCCGGAGCCGTCACGGACGCCTTGGCTAACGCCAAAGAACTGGCGGGTCCATTGGGTGCCAAAGGTGAACTCACCACCGGCACGGCCGGAGGCGCGGTTGTGGTTGATGAGTTGGGCGATTTCGATACCGTACTTGATCGAGTGGCGGCCGCGGGTCTCGCTCATGTTGGCCTGGAAGTTTAGCTGTTGGCGCGAGCTTTCATTGATGAACTGGTTGCCGAAGAGGTTGGAGAAGCCATCGACGTTGATGCGCGGTGCCAGCGTGGTGGGGAAGGTATCGACGCGCGGCAAGGGCTGTATACCGAGCTTGTCGACGGTGAAGGTGGGATCGCTGACGTCGGGGAAGTTCTGTTTGAAGCGGTTGTAATTGGCTTGGGTATGAAAGATCTTGGTGGGCGAAATGACGCGGTCGTAACTGATCACGTAGTTCATGTCCCGACGGACGGTGCCGGGCATGTTGCCGTTGGCGGCGGGAGGGTCAAAGCCGTTCTGGTTACGGAATTCAGAGCCGTCCTGGAAGGTGAAGAGGAAATAGAGACGGTCTTTGTCGGTAATGATCTTGTCGTAGCGTGCCATAGGCTGTTCATAACGATACTTGCCGACATTGTCGGGACGGGTGAAGTTGTTGATAAGGGAGTTGACCTGAAAGTTGGGCGATGGGTAGAAGCCCATGATGGCGCGGCCGATGGGGCTGATGCGGTTGGCAGGAATGCGGTTACCGGGGAAGGGCTGGCGGACATAGTTACCGCCCGCGATACAGCTAATGCCCGGGGCGGAGCAGGATTGCGAGGTCAGCGGATCGTAGATGGCAATGGGGCCGCCTTGTCCGGTGGGGACGTAACTGGAGAAATCGCCGCCGCGGATGGCGACGGGAGGAACCGAGACGTTGGAGGGAAACGGGACGCGCTCGCGGAAGCCTTCAAAGGAAAAGAAGACGAAGTCTTTATTTTTGCGGATGGCACCACCCACCGTGCCGCCAAACTGGTGCTGGTTGCGGAAGCCACGGCCGACGCCGAGAGCATTGTTTTGGCGGGTGTTGGCATCGAGGATGCGATTGCGCCAGAAGTTAAACAACGTTCCGTGCCATTCATTAGTGCCGGACTTGAGGGTGGTGTTGACGTGACCGCCACCGGAGCGGCCAAACTGCGAGTCATAGGTATTCACCATCACCTTCATTTCCTGCACGGCTTCGACGTTGGGGGCCAGGTTGAAAGTGCCATCCGAAGAGATGGGGGCGCCGTTGAGCAAGAACTGATTGGAACCGGAGCGGCCACCGTTGATGACGAAGGAGCCGTTGACGTCCCAACCACGGGTGCCCGAAAAGCCGGTGGCGCCGAAGGTGCGCTGAGAGAAGATAACGCCAGGCGACAGGCGCATCAGCATGTAGGCTTGGCGGCCATTGAGGGGAATTTCCTGCATCTTGATGGGGTCGAAAACCAAGCCGCGGGAGGCGGTGGAAGTGTTGATGATTTCCTGCTCGCCGACGACGGTGATTTCGTTAGTAACCGAGCCAACGGTAAGCTCGACGGAGATATTCAAGCGGTCATTGACTTGCAGAACCATGCCCTGGCGCTTGAGGACCTGGAAGCCCTCGGCTTTAAATTCGATGTTATAACGGTCCGGGATCAGGAAGGGCAGTGTGTAGAAACCCGAATCGTTGGTTTGGGTGGTGATGTTGAGGTTAGTGCCCACGCGAGTAGCCGAAATGGTGACTTTCGGGACGGCGGCCCCAGACTTATCGAGCACGGTTCCAGTGATGGTGGCGCGGTACTCCTGTGCGGAGGAGCAAAAGGCAGACAAGGCGAGCAGACAAAGGTACCGAGATAGATGTTTCATGATTATCCCCAAAAAGAATCAAATTTAAGACCGACTTTCCCGATCGGACTTGAGTGTAAGGTACTTGATCATACTTCCGGGGGCTGTGTCAACCGCTCCGCCGGGTGCTCTTGACACCGGCGCGGCCGGGACGAAGGACTCGGGATTCCCGCAAATAGTTCCGATCCATCGTGCTGGCGCTCCCTGCGTCACAAATCGGCTGATTTAGAAGCGATCGGCGGGCCAAGGAGGAGATTCAGCGTCACGGCGGTGAGGGTGGCGAGGAGGATGCCGGAGTCGAGCAGCGGCTGGAGGCTGGAGGGCAGATGCTGGTTCCACCGCGGCGCGAGCAGCGGGATCATGCCCACGCCAATGGAGACCGCGACGACATGAAGGCGATGCCGGTGGGCAAAGTCGACGCTGCCGAGGATGCGAATGCCGGTGGCGGCCACCATGCCGAACATCACGAGGCCGGCGCCGCCCAATACCGGCTGCGGGATGCACTCCACCAACGCCGCCATCTTGGGCAACAGGCCTAGCAGGATCAGGATGGCGCCGGCGGCTACGCAGACGTGACGGCTGCGGACGCCCGTCAGGCTCACCAAGCCGACGTTCTGCGAATAGCTGGTGTAGGGGAAGGTATTGAATAGGCCGCCAATCAGGGTGCCGAGCCCGTCGGTCCGCAAGCCTGCGGCGAGTTGCGCGGGCGACAGGGGCTGCTGGGTGATCTCCGACAGCGCCAGAAACATACCGGTCGATTCGATTAGCACCACTAACATCACCAGCGTCATCATCGAGATGGACAACGGTTCAAAGTGCGGCAGGCCGAACGCCAACGGCCACACCAACCCGGCCCACGCCGCCTCGCCTACTTTCTCGAAGCTCATCTTGCCCCACGCCGCCGCCACGCCGCAGCCCAGCACGATGCCCAACAGGACGGCAATATTGGCCACCAGGCCTCGCCCATACTTAACCAGGGCCAGGATCGCCAGCAGCACAAAGGCCGCCAGGGCCAGGTTGTCCGGTGCCGCATAGCGCGGGTTACTCACTCCCGCTACGAGCGCCATGCTGGGCGGACCACCCATGGCCCAGCCAATCCCGACGCGCATCAGGCTGATGCCGATGACGGTGATGATGGTGCCGGTGACGACCGGCGGAAAGTAATCGCGACAACGGCCCACCAAGGGTGCCAGCAGCATCGTGATCAAGCCCGCCGCGATGGTGGCGCCGAAGATAGTTCGTGCGCCCAGAAGGCCAGGGTGCGCCTCGGCGATGGCCACCATCGGCCCGACCGCCGCGAAGGTCACACCCATCATCACCGGCAAGCGCACGCCAAACCAGCGCGTGACACCCAGCGATTGAATCACCGTAGCGATGCCGCAGCAGAAGAGATCGGCCGAGATCAGCGACGCCACCTGCGCGGGAGTTAACTGCAGCGCCCGGCCAACGATCAGCGGCACGGCGATGGCGCCGGCGTACATCACCAGCACATGCTGTAAGCCCAAAGCCAACAGGCGGCCCAGGGGCAATGCTTCGTCCTTGGGCATTCATCCGCCTTCCTGCGTGATTGGGCAAGGTAGCAGATATGGGGCGACGGCCGCAAGTGAGCCGGCGATTTTACGCGTCGGCCGGAGTGGCGTGTTGGAGCCCTGACGATTGGGCCAAAAGGTCGGCTGTTCCAAAGGGTCGGCTGTTTCAAAAGGTCGGCCGGTGGCGGGTCCCGGTGCACTTCCGTTGGCTTGGCTTCCGGCGTAACGTGGTGATGCTCCGGCGGATCGCGTCCGATCTGCGGGCCTGAGCGGCGGGATTCGACGATTACATTTATGCACGTGGGCGGAAGCAGTCGCACTTGGGCGGGCCGGAGGGCAGGGCCTTGAGCGTATCGAGGAGAGTCTTGCGCATTGAGGTGGCGATGCGCTCAAAGCCGCTTTCGGAGGTGGTGGCGGCCTCCATGGGCCGGGAGCCTTCACCGAAGTTCATGATGTATTGGCCGGTGGCGAAGTGGATTCCGGCCTGTTTCGCGTAGACGATGGAGGAGGCGTCGAGCGTGCAGGCGACATCGGCGCCCAGCAGCCGCAGCATCCGGATTTCCGCCGGAGTCTCCCACCGGGCGCTGCGGGTCTGGATCAATGTGCCGCCCAGCTTCACCTTGGCAAAGTGGTGCAGCAGGGCTTTATCGTAAAGGGCGCGGCGGGCGACGGGGCACATCACGGGGAACATGCGGACACCGGCTTCGGGCCACAACTCTAGGGGTTTGCCTTTGTAAAAGTACGGCGTGATCGACTGCGGATGGTTGGGCTTGAGGTCGATGAAGTCGTCCACGATGACCAGGTCGTTGAGCGATAGGTCCGGATGGACGCCGCCGATGATGTTGCCGTGGATGACATAGTTGACGCCAAGTTGCATGAAGGTGACCCAGATTTGCACGAGGCGCTCGCCGGGGAACGTCTCGTCGAATAGCCGGGTGATCTCGCCGCTACCCGCGTCGCCGTAGCGCGGGATGTAGTAAAACGGCGTGCCCTGGTAGCGGAGCTGCCGGACGACCGGACTTTTGCCTAGCGGTGTATCGATCTGGAAGGTGCGTTCGAGGGTCGCTTCGGATTCCAGGGCCAGCCACTTGCGGTCGCGGTTGAAGATCGCGAGCTTGATGCTTTCCTGGCTATTCTGGGCCGTGTTCTGGGCCGAGAGGGAGCGGGCCGCCGCAATGGTGGCGGCGGCCTGCAGGAAGGTACGGCGAGAGCGCGAGTTTACCAAGAGAACTTCACCACCGTCTGAATGGCCAAGGGGTCATCGGCGTTGTTCAGCGCGCCAAAGGCCGCATTGTTGATCTGCGTGTTGGTGGTGAACAAATTGGCGTTGTTAAACAGATTGAAGACGTCGACGCCGATGTTCAGCTGCTTGCGTTCGCCAAAGCGAATGGTGCGGCCAACGCGGGCATCCACGCGGAAATAGCCCGGCTGTTCAAAGGCATTGCGCGCTAACTGCGCGCCGTTGATGAGCGGCCGGTCGTTGTTGGAGGTGTCGCCGTTACCGCCGCCGAAGATGGTGGCGTTGGGCTGGCCGATATAGTTCCGGAAGTTGGTGAGGGCGGCCGGGCTGAGGGCGAAAGCCGTCGGCAGATCGGAGCCGGTGGTGGTATTGAAAGGGCGGCCGGACTGGATGCGCAGAATCGGGCTGAACTCGATCTTACCGGGCAGCACCATCACGGCGTTGGCGACGAAGTTGTGCCGGATGTCCAGGTTGGAGCGGCCCCAGTCCGGACGGTAGTTGAATTGATCGACGCCATCCTGCGAGCAGCAGCTATTCTCGTTGTCGTCGTCGGACTTGCTGCTGGCCAGGGTGTAGAAGCCCTGGGCACTGAAGCCGCGGCTAAAGCGCTTGTTGACGGAGAAGGTGGCGGCCGAGTAGCGGTTGACGGACGTCGCTTCGCGGCTGATGACGTTCGAAGCGAAGGGGAAGGGCCGGCGGGAACGATCGTAAGTCATGCGGCCGGTAACCGGGTGGGCGGTGGGCGCGAACAGGTTCAGATCCTTGCGGCGCATGTTGCCGGTGGTGAAAGCGTAGTCCACCGTGGCTGACACGGTAAGGCTGCTGGCGAGCGCACGCTCGTAAGTGGCGTTGGTGCGCGTGATGCGGGGGTTGTGGAAGTTGCGATCCACCATGTTGACTTGGCCACCCGGCACGGTGCCCGATGTTTGGGACAGCGGAGCGGGATTCGTCCGGAAGGGAGTGGGGTAAGGGCCGCCAAAGGGATAGTTGAAGGCGGGGATGCCGGCCGGATTGGTGGCGCGATCGGCAAAGTAGTTATAGCCGTTGGCGACGTCGCCATTCTGGAAGAGCACGTTGGCCCAGATCAGCGTGGGCACCGGAGCGTAAAGATAAGCGGCGTAGTAGCGGAAGACATTCTTGCCGCTCTTGCCGGGCGACCAAGCCAAGCCGACGCGAGGCGAGAATTGCATCAAATCATTGGGGATTTTGGACGTGGTGCCGAGGAAATCCTGATTGGGAGTCTTCACCGCGGGATTGGTTTGGCCATCCCAGCGGAGCCCGTACATCAGGGTGAGCCCGGGCCGGAGGCGGAAGGTATCTTGCGCGAACAGGGACGGATAGGTGGGCTTGAGTACGGCGGCGCCGGGGCCAAAGAACTGAATGTATTGATCGGGTTGCCGCGCGGCGAAGGTATCGAAGCTGAAGAAGGTGAACTGCCCGCGCGCATTACCGCGCCAAACGTTGTCGAACTTGACGAAATCAATTCCACCGCCAAATTTGATCTCGTGACGGCCGGTTTGTAGCGTGACGTTGTCGGTGAATTGGTTGCGCCATTCGAGGGAAACGATGGGCAACGTGGCCGGCGGGCCCAGGCGGCCCAGGCCGTTGATGACGATGTTGGAGCCGCCGGCGACGCCGTTGGCATTGAGAGATTCCGGATAGGGGAACGTAATGCGCGGCCGATCCTCACGGTTCATGTTGTAGCGGAACTCGTTGAACAGGCGGGCGCTAAAGACCTTGGAGACCTGGGTATTGAAACCATCCACGTCGTTCTTTTCGATGCCAAAGTTCTCGGCGCCGGCGGCTTGTTGGCCCGACAAGCCGTAGGTGCCGTTGTTCTGGCGATTGCGGGCAAAGTTGTAGCGCGAGGAGAGCGTGGTGGTGGAGTTGATGAGCCAGTCCACCTTGCCGACCAGGGAGGCCACGTTGTCACCGGCAATCAGTTGACCCTGGCGAGTGAGGAAGATTTTGGCCGCATCGGCACGCACCGGATCAGAGCCGTTGGCCGCGGCCTGGATGACGGGCAGGGCGTTGAAGGCCAGGTTGATCTGGGCGTCGCGTTTCTGGTTGTCGTTGGCGACGAAGAAGAACAGTTTGTTCTTGCGGATGGGGCCACCCAGGGTGGCGCCGAATTGCTGACGGCGGCCGCGGGCGGCGCGGTCAAAATAGTCGTCGCGGATAAACGTGCGGTCCTGCAGATACCAGAAGCCGCTGCCGTGGATGCTGTTGGTGCCGGACTTAGTGACGGCATTCATCATGCCGCCGCCGGAACGGCCGAACTCCGGGTTGAGTCCGTTGGTCTGCACGACGAACTCCTTGATGGCCTCAAGGCTGATGGTAAAGGGCGGACGCGGCCCACCGAGTTGGCCACCGAAGAAGCTATTGGAGAAGTCCGCGCCATCGACGGTAATGCCACTGTGGATGCCTTTTTGCCCGCCGATGGAAAAGGCCGACGCGTCACCGCGGGTGACCGAGAGGGTGCCGGGAGTGAGCGTGACGAAGGATTTGAAGTCGCGGGCGAGGGTCGGCAGGGAGTGCACCGCGCGGTCGTCGAGGCGTTCGGCGCTGTTCACGCGTTGGGTCTCGATGATGGGCACGTCGCCTTCGGAGACGGTGATGGTTTCGGAAATAGAGGACGCCTTGAGGCTCACCTCGATGGTGCGCCGTTGGCCGACCTGGAGCAGGACCTTGGCGATGCGCACCGAGGCAAAGCCAGAAGCGCTGGCTTGGATTTCATAAGTGCCTAAGGGCAACAGAAGAGCCGTGGCCTGTCCAGCGTCGTTGCTGAGGATGGAACGGGAGAAGCCGTTTTCGGTGTTGCGCAGCGCAACGGTGGCGCCCGGGATGACGGACCGGCTAGAGTCCAGGACGACGACTTCGATGATGCCGTTGGCGGCTTGAGATTGTCCGAAAGCGCTGATGGCGCCCAGACTGAGCGCAGCCCACAGAATGAAAGGGGAAGAGTGATTTCGCACGTGCATTGCCTCTGAAGTTGGATTCAAGAAAGCAGGCGTGCGAGGTTGCGACGGGGACGATGGCGACGGGGGCCTACTGACGATGCGGGGTGCACGCCAGGGGCCACTCTCGTCATCTCGTATTGTCATCAGGTTAAGCGTCTTGCGCGGGCGAGTGGCAACGAGTTTCGCCGGTTTCTAGCCCGAAAAATCGACAATTGTGTCGGTTTTAGCTCGCTGCGGCAAGCGGACTCAATCGGTTACCGGTTCGGAACGTGGCGTGCTTGCGAAAGGGAGCACATGCATTCGTTCCGGTTATTTACCCTAGTTTCTCTCTGCCAAATGGTACTTGGTGCCGAGCCAGCACCGGATTTCGCCAAGCGCTTCGAAGCGATCAGGAAGACTGCTACCAAAGAGGAGTTGTATCGTTTCCTGTGGGCCGTTCCGAAAGGTGGCGACATTCATAACCACATGGTGCAGTCTTATCTGTCGCACCAGTGGTATGAGGCGGCGGTGGACCCCAAGCGGAACCACGGCAACCGTTACTACACGCAGCTCCGCTACACGAACTGTCCGGGGAACGATGCGCAGTCGGGGTTCGTGCTGTTCCGTACGATTCAGCGCGCGACGTATGAGAAGCTCTCGGCTTGTGAGAAGGCCGAGTTTGAGGCGCTCGATGCGCTTTCGCCGGATTTGCGGGAGCAGTGGCAGTCGTCCTTCCGGCTCGACAAGGCCGGCGAGGGGCGCAATGAGTTCTTCGAACTGTCCAGCAAACGCCGCGGGGATTTGGGCCTGGATCCGTATCTGGTGCCCGACCTGTTAGTTGAGCAATTGAAGCTCATGAAGGCGCAGAACCTAAGGTATCTCGAGACCCAATTCCGGCCCATCCTGCAGGATCAGGCGGGTCAGTTAATTCCGGAAGATCGCGTGGCCGAGTTACTCAAGGAGCGGCTGAATGCGCCCGACGCCAAGGCCACGGGAATTACGGTCCGGTTTATGAACTCCGTGCTCCGCTTTGCGCCGGATGCCGAGCAGCAGGTAGAGCGCATCTACGCCTTTATCGCCCGCAACCGCGACCTGTGGGTGGGCATGAACATGGGCGGCCGCGAAGACAACGATAAGGGCTTTGCGCTGCGCTTTATGGAAGTACACCGGAAGATGCGGCGGACCTATCCGGGTATCCATCTGGCGCTGCACGGCGGCGAGGTGGATTCGCCGGGCGCGGACGTGAAACATACCCTGATGTTAGGCGCCGAACGGATTGGGCACGGCGTGAACCTGGTGACGGATCCGGAGACCATGTTGTTTATGCGTCACAATCGCTATCTCGTGGAGATTAATTTAATCAGTAATAATCTACTGGAATATATTCCTGATCTGTCCACCCATCCGTTTCCGGAGTATCTGCGCCTGGGTATCCCGGTCTGCCTGAATACCGATGATCCGGGTGCGTGGGACTCCAACCTGACCGATGAATATTTTGTGGGTGTCACCCGCTTTAATCTCACTTGGGGCGAGATCGTGCAACTCGGGCGGAATAGCCTGCAATACGCCTTTGTCGAAGAGCCGGAGAAGAGTCGCCTGCTGAAAGATTATGAGGAAGGCGTGCGCCGCTTTGAAGCTCTTTATGGAACGGACGATTGGAAGAAGGCGGAGCCGGGGCTACGCGTGTCACCGTCGGGGTATGCGAAAAAGGCGCTGAAAATCGCGCTCCACTAACCTGCGGCCCGTTTGAACATCCGGCGGTCAATGCCGAACTTGCGGAGCTTGTAGCGCAGCACGCGCTCGCTGGTTCCGAGCAGTTCCGCGGAGCGGACTTGCGAGCCGGCGGAGTTGCGCAGTGCCTCCTCAATCATTTGCCGTTCCAGCGTGTCGGCGGCGGTGCGCAGAACCGGGGCGGCGGCGGGTCGGACGTTGGGCAGCAATAAATGGTGAGCCTGGATCACGGGCTGGTCCGCCACCAGCACGGCGCGCCGCACCGGCCAGAACAGCGCACCGCTGCCCAGCGCAAGCAAATCGTGACCGGCGAACGAAAAGGGAACCATGCGCCTGCCTATGTCGCAATCGCAGCGCCCGCGCAACGCGCGCATCAAAGCCCTTGCGCAAAGCCGTCACGAGCGTAAAGCGCGCCGTCCTTCCCGGCGAGCCATGCCAGCCTTTATGACGTCTGCCCCCATTACTCTGCCACCCGCCAGCCCGACCGCACACGCGCCGCACCCCGCGCTGATCGCGCTGACGGTCGGTGCGATCGGCGTGGTGTTCGGCGATATCGGCACCAGCCCGCTTTACGCGTTTCGCGAGGCGCTCGCTCAAACCGCAGGCGGCGGCATCGATGCGGACGAGATCCTCGGCGTACTCAGTCTGGCGATCTGGTCGCTGATCCTTGTCGTCACGTTGAAATACGTCCTGTTCCTGATGCGCGCCGATAATCAGGGCGAGGGCGGCGTG
>Ga0105047_10011512_pt1 | contig 14336 bp, 14 predicted proteins | sample MAT04_FD_78384 | JGI IMG/M metagenome (GOLD analysis project Ga0105047, IMG submission 78384) | Freshwater microbial communities from Lake Fryxell liftoff mats and glacier meltwater in Antarctica - MAT-04 (megahit assembly) | ecosystem: Environmental > Aquatic > Freshwater > Ice > Liftoff... | reverse complement strand
TGATTCGTGTCCTCACGAACTACCTACTAATAGATGGGAACGTTGATTCCATACGCCGAATTTTTGTGTTCTCCACCATGGTTTGTGTCCCCACGAACCATTAGCGGAACCCACTCCGCCATGCTTCGTGTCCTCACGAACCATCCACCAATGAGACGTAAATTCCTAACACTGTTTTCTTTTCTCTTTATCTGAATCATCAAAACTTACGCCATGATTCGTGTTAGGGACCTTTTTGGTCACCTTATTTTGTATCAATCATAAGCAATGGAAAGGCGAATGGTTTCTGTACAGTCTGGGAATTGGAACTGCTGTCCTTGATTGTATTTATATTTACCTCATTTACACATTGAAAAAGAAAGCAAATGTCAAACTTGGTTAGTTATCTGGAGCGCGTCTTTCATCTGGAACATCTTCCGGTCAATGAGCGGAACAAGCAACGTCTTGCCGTAGAACTGGCAATATGGATTGTTATCGCAGGTGCTTTTTATAGCCTGATCTACATCTTCCTTGGATTCTCGGCGGTGATCCTCAGTTCTGTAACTTCTATAGTTGTGACGATTTTGAATTTGCTGATCTTCAAAAAAACAAGGAACTTTAAATTTTTCGGCAGGGCTCAACTCATCATTATACTCTTTTTTGGCCTGATTACGCATGGCTTATTGGGGGGCTTTGTCGATTCGAGCGGCCTGGCTTTATGTGCCATACTTCCTTCGATCGGCGCACTGATGTTCGCCAGTACAAAAACAGCCAGATCCTTATTTGTATTATATGTGATTGGTATGATCTTCCTGGGAATTTATGAAGCGCAACATTTAGATATGGCGTATCGAATGCCTCGCTGGCTGAGCCTGGTTTTCTTTGTGGTAAATTTTAGTTTTATCTCCGGTATCATTTATTTTATCATAGAAAGTTTTCACGGCAAGATGATCGCTACGCAGGTGAATCTTGAAAAGGAAGTGGGAAAATCGGAATCCTTATTGCTCAATATCTTACCTGAAGGGATCATCAAAGAATTAAAAGCCACCGGTCAATCAAAGGCAAAGCTCTTTAATCATGTATCTGTGTTGTTCACAGATTTTGTCAACTTCACGCATATTAGCGAAAGCCTCACACCAGAAGAACTGGTGGCTGAGATCGATTATTGCTTTAAACATTTGATGATATTGTAGAAGGAAATGGGCTTGAGAAAATCAAAACGATAGGAGATGCCTACCTTGCTGTTTGTGGTCTGCCGCTTGAAGATGAACAACATGGTATCAAGGCTGTACGAACTGCAATAGAGATCATGAATTTTACGAATCAACGAAGAGCTGAAGGTGGAAAATTTGAGATACGGATCGGAATTAATAGTGGTGCCTTAGTGGCAGGAATTGTTGGGGTAAAGAAGTTTGCGTATGATATCTGGGGCGATACCGTGAATACGGCATCAAGAATGGAGAGTAGCGGAGAGTCAGGAAAGATCAATATCAGTGAAACGACCTATGAACTTGTGAAAGATCATTTTCACTGCATATCGAGAGGCAAGATAGAGGCTAAACATAAAGGAATGGTGGATATGTATTTTGTGGAAAGAAAACAGGAGGATATGTCTGAAATGAAGGTCTTAACGACATTAAATCCGCTTTAGAAACGACCTGATGAGGAGGTGCTAATGGACATTGAAATGAAAGAAATTAGTAGGAGAATATAAAAATGAATGTTATTTTGCGACATATTAAATCCGGTAATACTTGACGAATTATTCCACCTTTAAAAACTACATCACCTCTTATCTAAAGAAGGAATTAGCGGGAGATTTATACTATCATGGATTTCATCATACCATGGATGTATACGATTATGTGGTTGAAATTGCAAAAGCCGAAAAGATCAACCGTAAAGATCTTACATTATTAAAAGTGGCCGTCCTGCTTCATGATGCTGGTTTTACACAGGCCTATACCGGGCATGAAGATGTAAGTTGCGAAATGGCAAAAACCTTGTTGCCCCAGTTCAATTACACACAGGATGAAATTGATGAGGTGAACGGTATGATACAGGCCACAAAAATTCCGCAGAATCCAAAAAGTATATTGGAGAAGATTCTTGCTGATGCAGATCTCCTATATCTCGGAACGACCAGATTTAAAGAAGTGGGAGATACGCTGTTCAGGGAAATGAAAATTTATTCAGGCCTTAAGAACGAGAATGAATGGAATCGGATACAGAAGGAATTCCTTGAGAAACATCATTATCATACAGATTATTGCCGTAAGGTGTATGAACCTGTAAAGCAAAAAAACCTGAAAAAGATCGAGGTTAAACTACGTAAAGATCATTAGTATGCGTCCACATCCAAATTTGCTTGCATTAAAGCATCTCTATACACCAAAGTCATTTCTTTTCATGATAGCAGGCGTTTTGTTTGCTGTTTTTGCACTTGAGGGATTTATGATCCCCAACGGATTTTTAGATGGAGGTGTCACGGGGATTTCGTTGTTGGTTCATGAATTGAAACATATCAATTTTGGCGTACTGGTACTTGGCATCAACTTGCTGTTTTTTATTCCGGCTTATAAATATGTAGGAAAGCAATTTGCCGTACGTTCATTTGTAGCAGTTTTATTCCTCGCTATTTGCATGCAGATCATCCATATTGAGCCGGTGACAACAGACAAATTATTGATCGCAATTTTTGGCGGTTGTTTTATTGGTCTTGGAATGGGGCTTGTCATTCGTTCTGGCGCAGCGCTTGATGGGTTTGAAGTACTTGCTGTGCTGACTACAAGAAGGAGTGGTTTTTCTATGAGTGAAGTCATCCTGTTCTTTAATAGTATCATCTTTCTTACAGCCGCTATCAAATTCGGGATAGGGTCTGCCATGTATTCTATAATCACCTATTTTGCCGCGTTGAAGATGGCTGATTATGTGGTCGATGGCATCGAAGAGTATATTTCCCTTACAATCATTTCCAAGGAATCTGAGCATATCAAATCGCTGTTGGTCAATTACTTTGGTAAAGGTATTACGGTATATAAAGGAGAACGCGGATATCTGCCGGGTAAATTTGATGTGCATACAGATTGTGATGTGATCGTGACCATCGTTACAAGACTAGAATTGGTTGATATCAATGCCGCCATAATCGGTATCGATGAGCTCGCTTTTATGTACACCCATAAAATCAAGGAAACAAGGGGTGGGATCCTGAAACGCAAAGCACATCATTGATCCATTTGTTAGACAACAACGCACCCGGATTCATTATCCCGGTGATTATCGGATAAGATATTTCCGCTGCGTTGCATATAGGATTACAAAGACAACAGCTAAGACAATGGAAACGATCATCATTGGACTTCCGCCTAACACAACTACCATAGACAGGGGGCCAATCAATTCACCTAACGTATACACTATAAATCCCTGTTTCTGCAATTTCCGCATCATCGCAGCTCCTAAAAAGCATAGCAAAATGGCAGCTAATCCGGATACAAGAATAACCAGTCGGTTATCACATTGTTTGTTCATCAGTTCAATAGACGATTGGATCAGGTCGCCAGCCCAGCCACCCACTTCAGGCAGATCTTTGTTGGCAATGTCGTCAACAGATTTGCACACACTGCTGTAACCCCATATTGCGGATAAGGCTCCAATGCCGCAACCAATATAGGTTAAGATGGTCAGTGTGTTTAATCCGGAAGGAAGTTGTTTAGGTTCTGTTTCATCCAGTGTCGGATAGTCTTGAGGAGAATTTATATCTGCCATAGTAATATTTTTTGCATAAATATATAAAAAGAGAATGAAAACCATAAATCGTCAAGCTCTTAAGTAGTTGGAAAATTTTTATCTGGCTGCAATCATAGAGATCTCTACATTCACTCCTCGTGGCAAACCTGAGACCTGTACGGTTTCTCTTGCAGGGAAATCGGATAAAAAGTAATTTGCATAAATGGCATTTACCGTTGCAAAATCCTTCATATCCATCAAGAAAATAGAAGTCTTTACAACATGTCCGAAATTCAGACCTGCCTGCGTTAATATTGCCTCCAGATTTTTCATCACCTGTTTGGTCTCGGATTCAATCGTATCCATTTGAAGATCGTTGCTGCCAGGAATTAAAGCTACCTGACCGGAAATAAAGATCATTCCATTTATTTCTATCGCCTGATTATAAGGGCCTATGGGGGCCGGTGCGTCGGCAGTATTGATGACTATTTTACTCATGGAACAAATGTAATATGATTTTTTATTTACAGGGACATGAAATCTTATCTTTACCGGCCATGAGTTATTTATTATATCTTGATACAACAGCTAAACATTCCACAATCCTGTTATTGAATGATTTCGGAGTGATTTCGGAAAGAATCAGTGAGCACCAGTCGAATCATAGCCAGGTGATCAATCATCTTGTTGAGGAAGTGCTGGCTGAAGCTAAGATTTCGTTGAATGATATTCAAGCAATCTGTGTATTGAATGGTCCCGGTTCATATACAGGATTGCGTATTTCGTTATCGACTGCAAAAGGAATTTGTTATGCAAAAGATCTGCCTCTTATACTCCTCAATAAACTGGATCTCTTACAATGGGCAGCCGCCAAAGAGTTTCCTGGGCAGTCATTCTGCACGATCATTCAGGCACGAGAAAATGAGTATTTTGCGGCTTTTTACAATAGTGAAGGAATGCGACTTGCAGAACCTTCTGTGCTGAGCAGCGAATCCTTGCAAACCGAGATGGGTGCAAACGGCTCTATATTATGTTTCGAAGATCCAACATATGGAAATCAATTTGAATATTTCAAGCTGGTAAGCATTAAAAGAGCAGACATCTTGACAATCTGCCGGAATTATTTTTTAGCGCGCAAATATGCGGATTTATTGAGTTCTGAGCCTTTTTACCACAAAAATGTATTCATTAACAAAATAAACAAGTTATAAACATTTGTTTTTTTAGTAATATTATTATTTTTACGGAACGAAAATAGTAAACGTTTTAATCCGTGTTTCTGACGACTATATATATTTTTGAAAAACTAATCTAAAAAACTATCTTTATAACTTAATTACAAATCTTATGGAACCAAACAACTTTTCATCCAATATCTTTTCCATATCGGAGAATGGTGTATCAAACCCTGCTAAAATCAATTATGTAGAGGTTAAAAAAGGAGCCGCTATCCTGCGCTCGATCAATCATAAACTCCGACAGTCAATCATTAAATTATTGGAGGAAAAAGATAAACTGACAGTCACTGAGATCTATGTCAAACTACGGGTAGAACAATCGGTGGCATCTCAGCATCTGGCAATTTTACGAAGGGCAGAATTTGTAAAAACCGTCAGGGAAGGAAAAAACATTCATTACAGCCTGAATCAGTCCAGACTTGAAGAAATAAATGTATTTATTAAGCAATTACTAAAGAACGATATGGAGTAATCCCTTTTATCTATATAGTAAGCTTACTGAATTACCTGCCTTGGTGCAGGTTTTTTCATGTTCAGCCGTTCTCTTCGTTATGTTGGTTGACCTCGATCAACTGCCCATCCTGACTAACTAGTAATTGCGGATCATGTTGCTCCGTGTCGGGAACAGCTTCTTCGGCATTGGTTGGTTCAATCATTTCCTGCTGTAAGATCTCACTGAGTTTTGGTAATTCATCCAGATTGTTCAACCCAAGATAATTCATGAACGATTTTGATGTATTGTATGTAAGCGGTTTGCCAACCATATCTTCCATACGTCCCGAAATGATGATCAATTCCTTTTCCAATAATTTCTGAACAGAATAATCGGAGTTTACACCACGGATATGTTCTATCTCACCTTTAGTAATTGGTTGTTTGTATGCAATAATAGCCAGTGTTTCCAATGATGCAGTCGAAAGTCGTTTTGCAAATTTTTCGCCATTCAATCTTGCCAGTGCCGGATAAAAATCTTTTTTACTCAGAAACTGGAATCCGCCTCCGGTCTGTTTTACCTCGAACGGATAGAAATCAGACGAGTATTTTTCAACGATTGCATCTAATGCACTTGTCAATTTCTCTTTGTCGAAAGTTTCTTCTTCCATCGACTCTTTCAGGATTGACTCAATATCGATTGCTGTAATTGGTTTATCAGAACCAAATATGAGGGCCTCACTTTGCAACATAATTTCTTCTATACTCATGAGTTATCTTGTTTGAATGGCTCAAATATAGAAAGCTACGGGTGCAGTGAAGGAAATAGAAATGCACAGTTGTGGGTAACTTTATAAAGGCTGGTAGCAAACCGAATAACAGCGCGATGAAGGGAGTAAGGGAGTGGCTTTATTCCACGAAGTACATATCAATCTCGCCTTTGTTTTTGGCGGCAATCTTGCCTCTGTAAACACAATGAAACTCATGTTTGATTAATTCATACGTTTCGCCTGAAATATTGATTTTTCCTAACTCTGAATTCTGCTCCATACGTGCTGCTGTATTTACGGTATCGCCCCAAATGTCATACGCAAATTTCTTGACACCAACGATTCCCGCTACAACTTGACCGCTGCTTAATCCGATCCGGATATCAAAAAGCCCGCCATTTTTCCTTCGCTCAGCAATAAATTCTATGATCTCTTGAGCCGCCTGAATAGCCTTTTTTGCATGGTCAGGTTGGTTATGTGGTAGTCCACTCACAGCGAGATAGGCATCGCCAATGGTTTTAATTTTCTCAAGTCCATACTTTTCCATAATGGCATCAAATGCAGTAAAATAATGATGTACTTCTGATACAAGTTTTTGTGGAGATAAGGTCTGACTGATACCTGTAAAGTTTACAAAATCTGAGAACAGCACGGTTACAGCCTGGAACTGCTTGGCAGATACTTCTCCTTTTACTTTTAGTTCTTCCGCGATCTCTGCCGGAAGTATATTCAACAATAATTCTTCTGATCGCTGATATTCTTTTTCCGCTTTTTCCCTCTGTTTTTCTGCTTCTTTCTTTTCTGAAACAACTTCGGCCGTCCGCTCTTTAACGGTTTGAATCAATTGCTGCTGCCGTTTTTTTAATTCGTTTGTTCTCCATCGTAAGTAGAGACGTAGCGATAATGATATAAGAACGATATATAATAAATAGGCCCAGATGGTTCTGTACCAAGGAGGTAAAACGTCAAAGGTATAGCTTATCGGATCAGACCATACACCATCTGGACTTTGTGCTTTCACCATAAACGTATACGTGCCTTCATTCATATTCCCAAACGTAGCTTCTGTTTTCTTAAGAACAGGACTCCAGGTTTTATCATATCCTGAAAGCATGTATTGGTAATTTACCATGGCATGTCTCGAGACCTCAATACAATTAAATTCGATCGTGATCTGGTTATGTTCGTATGGCAGAACAAGATGTTGAGGAATTGGATAAAAAGGAGAAATAGAATCGAAGGAAATGTCTTTGTATCGCTTTTGTAGATCTTCCTGTTTTTCCTTGTTCAGACTATATCCATAACACATAATCTCCTGTCTGGCTTGTAGAATACTATCCTCAACCCAATGATCTTTCTGCTTTTTTGCAAGGCTATACCAACTGATTTTTTCCTCATTCAATCTGATATTCTCGATCACCAGGTGAGGCACTTTTGTATTCCTTGTAACAGCAGCAGGATCCAAACGAATCAATCCTACTTTATCATAACCTGTTCCAGCCCAGATAATTCCTTTACTATCTAAGAACATACTCCCTTGCCCATTTACATCTTTGATCGGATAACCTGTTGAGTTATTGAAAACTTCTAATCCCGACAAGAGGCCATTTGAATTTAATGACAAATCCTCGTTGAAAAATGCTATTCCATCATTAGTGCCAACAATAATTTTTCCTTCAGGAAGTTGTAAAATGTTGGTAATAAAATTATCGGGTAAGCCCTGTAGCGTAGTGTAGTTTGTAAAAATTGGAGATCCCTTATTGGAAGAGGAACGCAGAATACTTAGGCCATTTTCTGTACCAATAAAGAGATCTCCCTTGTGATCATTCAATAAAGAGTAAACAGTATTGTTCGAAAGTCCTTGCTCTGTAGAATAATTGATGAAAGAACTTTCACCGGCTTTCACATCATCTGTTCTCAATTTACTGATTCCTCCCTTTTGAGTACCAAACCACATCTCACCTTTTTTGGTTTCAGTAATACATAATACTACATCATCTGCCAATCCTTGTTCGTTTGTATAATTAATGAAGGTGCTTGCCTGTCCATTTTGTGAAGGCGTAAATTTACTAACTCCACCGCCACCACTTCCAAACCACATATTGCCCTGCTGATCTTCAAAAATAGAAACAATCATATTGTGTACGAGACCTTGTTTGGTATTGTAATAGTTAAATCTTTTCCCATCAAATTCAATCACACCATTTTCCAATGTACCTAGCCAAATATGTTCATTATGATTTTTTTTTAGACTGAGTATAACTGATGCCCGAAGCCCTCCTTTCTGGTCGATACATCCAAATCCCTGTTGAGTGTGGTCTGGGTTGTAAAAGCAAAGTCCATTGCCGTCTGTTCCAAACCAGTAGGTGCCATCCATGGTCCTGTCAATTCCCCAGAGTGAATTATTAGACAAGCCCTGGGTTGTTGTGTAATGGCTGAATGCACTGCCGCTATATTTGCTGATTCCGCCACCATCAGTACCTATCCATAAATTTTCTGAAAGATCCTTGCTTAGACAGGTCACACTATTATTTGGTAATCCATTTAACGTGGAATAATTCGTAAAGGACCATTGGTCTAAATGTTCTATGGCTTTAATTAGTCCGGCTTCCGAAACACCGATCCAGATATTCCCCTCTTTGTCTTCAGTGAAGCATTTAACGGAGTTATCACTCATTCCGTCAGGGTTTTTAAAATAGTTTAATGCATGGAAGTCTGTACGTATGTTAGAAAGATCGAGTGCCGCAATTTCTCCTTGATCGGTGCCAATCCATAATGTATTTTTTTTGCTGATAAAAATCGCTCTGGTGTGTATCTCAGTTTTTTCGTTGTTTGGCAGACGTATACAGGTTTTTCCATCATACATACCTATGCCATTCTCATCTGTAGCGATCCATAATCGCTCTTTCGAATCCCAGGACATTGCCCAAATATCATCTCCGATCAACCCATTTGTGGTATTCAGATATCGGAATCTGCCAGAGTCATTAGAGTTTTTTGACGGATCGAGTATGGTAATCCCTTTTCCGAAGGTTGCAAACCATAATTTTCCATCTTTAGCTTCTTCAATGTCCCTGATAATCGCAGAGGCTAATCCGTTTTCTGTTGAAAACGTAGTAAAAGAGATCCCATCAAAACGACTAACACCACCACCATCTGTACCGAACCATAAATTTCCAGACTTATCTTCTACTATACACAGAACCGTATTATGTGAAAGTCCTTCAGAGGTTGAATAATTGGTAAAAGTTTTTCCGTCATATTTACTCACACCACCTCCTTGTGTCCCAAACCACAGAATTCCTTGCTTGTCTGCAAAACTGCATAAGACCGTGCTGAGAGCTAAACCCTGTTCTGTAGAAAATGTAGTAAAATGTTCATAGGCTAGTTCATTCCTGAAGGTTGTCTTTTGCCCGGAATTATCCGTTTGTTTTGATTTTCTCAGATCTAACCTTACAGATGATGCCGTGAAGAAAGCCGTGGGCATTGTGTCGAGTGAAATGATGGTTGGTGCCAAATAAGTTCGCTCTGCTATTTTATTGGAAATTGGAATTTGTTTTATTCCTGAACGTGGTTCTTTTTCTGCCGTTTGTAAGCAGGATAACTGAAAGATCAAGGAGCACAACAGGAAAAGAGAGGATCGTTTTGACATTGATAAAAAATGTTGGATCAAACTAGCAGCGTGATCTCATTACGAAACAAATATACATGCTACATCTCACTAATTCAATAGGATAAGAAATACGATGTTCTCTGAGTCAGGTTTACGTAATTTAAGTAGACATTTGAATAACTCGTTTATTATATTACCTTCGTTCAATAAAATTATTTATCAATATCTATATCCTTAAATTAAAGTTTATTATTCACAAAACTCAATCTTATGAAACGAATTTTCTTTTTATTGCTGGTAACTATTTGCACTATAATCAGCATTACAACTTCCAAAGCAACAATACCCTCTCCAATTGACGACGACACCTCATGTCCTATTGCCGGTGGAACTATTTTTGTATCCACTGCCGGAGTTCTTAATGGTGAGTTGAAAAATGCCTTGAATTCACTCGTTGCCGATATGTTGAATAATCCTTCTTGTAAGGTCGTCGTCATTGGTGGTGGAAAAGGAAATAAGCTGGAACAACAAGCTTCCTGGGAGAATGTAAATGCTGTGATAAATTATCTCGTGGAGGAGAAGAGAATAGATCGCGAACGTTTTATCTTCATGCATTCAGGATACTCATCTGTCGGCACAGTCGATTACAGGGCAGCGGGCGAAAATGAAGATGGTCCTTCCAGTGTCCCACAACCATTCCCAGGTTCACGTTAATGCCGCTAACATATAGGTAATAGTCCACGAGGCATGAACTAAACATCTGCTGCTGTGTATATGCAAGACCACTATTCTCTCCTCGTTTGGAGTAAAGTAAAAATGGAATTGGTATACGTACAACTTTCAAATTCAGGACCTGTTCCCGCATCTTTCCTTACATTTGCGCCCATGACCATAGAGCAATTGAAAGAAATGAGAGAGCGTATAGATGCGCTCGAAGGCTATCTTGATGTGAAGGGTAAAGCCAATAAAATTGAGAACGATAAAATACTCAGCCTCTCTCCGGGGTTCTGGGACGATAATACCCGTGCCACCGCCATCTTAAAAGAAATAAAAACAAACTCCTTCTGGACAGATCTTTTCAGCGGCGCAAAGAATGCCGTGGAAGATTTTGCCGTGATGTTTGAATTCTGGAAGGAAGGGGAAGCCATCGAAGATGATGCCAGACAAAGTCATCAGTTCGCTATCGAAAAACTTGATGAACTCGAATTTAAAAGCACCCTCAACCAACCCGAAGATGAGATGCCGGCAGTGATGACCATCAACTCCGGTGCCGGTGGAACCGAAAGCCAGGACTGGGCCGAGATGTTATTACGAATGTATAGAATGTATGGAGAGAAGAATGGTTTTAAAGTGAATGAGATTGACGTGCAGTGGGGAGATGGTGCCGGTATTAAACAGGCCACGATCGAGATTGAAGGTCCTTTTGCCTTTGGTTTATTGAAATCTGAAAATGGTGTTCATCGTTTGGTCCGTATTTCTCCCTTTGATTCCAATGCCCGTCGCCATACATCCTTTGCATCTGTTTTTGTATATCCCTTGGTGGATGATACTATAGAGATCGAAGTGAATCTGGCAGATATTGAATGGGACTTTTTCAGGGCAGGTGGTAAAGGCGGACAAAATGTAAACAAAGTGGAAACGGCTGTTCGTTTAAAACATATTCCTTCCGGTATTATTATTGAGTGCCAACAAGCACGCACACAAGGCGACAACCGCGACAAGGCGATCAAGATGTTGAAGTCGCAATTGTATGAACGCGAATTGCAACGACAGGAGGAGCTCAAGAATAAAACGAATTCGAGTAAGAAGAAAATCGAGTGGGGTTCACAGATCAGATCCTATGTTTTCCATCCGTACAAAATGATCAAAGATCACCGAACCGATTATGAAGTTGGCAATGTAAACCCTGTCATGGATGGCGAATTGGATGGCTTTATCAAAGCCTATCTCATGTTAGGCAGTTCTGAAGAAAATGAGTAGTTTTAATTCTAAGTGATATGCAATTGAAATTCTCCGTAACTATATTATTCTTGTTCCTGTGCATCCATCTTGCATATGCACAATCTGCGGATTCAACCTCCGGGAAACGAATTCCACCTAAACAAAAGCCGACATATACTATTCAAAAGAAGTCGACCTTTCTTTCGTTCACGTATGGCGTGTCTGGTTATCTTGGTGATTTGGGCGGAAATAAAGGTGCCGGAAAAGGGTTCGCAAAAGATTTTAATCTAAAGAAACGTACTGTATTTACTGGTGTTGCTTTTTCCTATATAAAGAACGAAAAACTTGGATTCCGATTCAGTTATACTGGTGGTAGAATCGAAGGCAGCGATCAGGATGTGGCGTATACCAGTCAATCAGATCCTGCGTATTTACGGTATAAACGTAATCTTAATTTCAGATCAAAGATTAGTGAGATCTCTTTACTGGCTGAGGCTTATCCATTAAAGTTCTTAAAGATAGATCAGAAATTCTATCACTGGAGTTTTCAGCCTTATGTCATGTTGGGTTTAGGTCGATACACATTCAATCCTCAAGGAAGTTATTATGATGAGATTTCTGGCGAAGAAACCTGGATAGACTTATATCCGTTGCAAACAGAAGGTCAGGGAATGAATGAATATCCCGATCGAAATATCTACAAACTAGCACAGATTAATATGCCGTACGGCGTAGGCGTGAAGTATGCGCTGGGAACTAACACAAGTCTTGCGTTTGAGTATGTTGGCCGGAAATTATTCACCGATTATCTTGATGATGTAAGTACTAATTATATCGATCCCTCACTGTATGATTCTTATTTGGGTGAAGAAGATGCTGGGATTGCAAGGATCATTCATAATAAATCGAACCTCGTTGATCCAACCGATGCGTACAAAACCGGCGACAAACGCGGCAATTCAAAGCGGAATGATTTCTATTATTCATTTAACCTGAAATTCTCATTGCAGATTAATAAGCAACGGAAAGTTATTCCGATGGTAAAAGGAAAATGATGGATAATTTCTAGTTCGAGAATATAGTTTCGTCTTATATTTCGACAACCAACCTGTATGTTGAAAGTACTAAGCAGGATCAGAGAAAATTGTTGCCTGACCTCATCCCCAACCCTTCTCCTCGAGGAGAAGGGAGTAGCCACCTCGTGGTAGCTGTTATTCCTGCATCTAATTGTCTTCCGATACTTCGGGATTGTCTGCTTCGACTGCGCTACCATTGACGTATTTGGCAAGTCGTTGATTTCGAATGAATCGAAACTGGCTTCGGTTTACGAAAATCTTGCTACGGAGCGGCGAAAAACCAGCGATAGAAGAGAAACAAGCGAAATCGAGTTGTTTGAATCGAATATTTCATCGCACTATAATCCCGGATTCAAACAATAAGCGTGTAGCGCAGTTTTGATTTGGTGCGAAGCAATCGCCTTTTTTCGCCTTGACTTTTTGCTTACTTTTTTGTCAAGAAAAAAGTGAGAAGGAAGAAGGCGAGCAGAACTGTTCACCCGTCGACAGCCTAGATGGTGTCCGAAAGGTTTACCATTTTACGTCACTACATATTACTTTTTTTGAAAAAAAATAAACACTCGGCATGACAAAACAAAATGGTTCCATCATCTCTGCATTTCATTATTTCCCGATACTTCGGGATTATCACATCAGCATATTATCACATTATCCCTGTGCGTCAAGTTCAGGTAAATGGTGCTGTGTGGAAAATTTCCATCATTCGTATAGAAGCCATCTTGTAATCTTCATTGGTTTTTAATACTTTCCAGTTCATAATCATGATTTTTTACTAGTTAAGATTCCTGAGTCAATAGATATTGTTTCGACATTAATTTTGTCATATTCTTTGTGTGTGCCAAACCAAATTATATAGCATGTAGTTTAGCACTTGCCAGACCTCATCCCCGGCCCTTCTCCTCGAGGAGAAGGGAGTAGCCACCTCATGGTAGCTGTCATTCCTGAATTTAATGGTCTCCCGATACTTCGGTATTGTCTGCTTCGACTGCGCTCAGCATGACAAAACAAAATGGTTCCATCATTCCTACATTTCATTGTCTCATTGCAGAATTGTCAAATTGTCGCATTGTTCCTACAGTTCATAATCACATTAGCCTATCAGCCCATTATCACATTTGCATTCATTGTCTCCCTTCGACAGCTCAGGATATGCCTCTTTGATCAATTGCTCTTCACCACCTTCCTTCTCATTCCCATACATTGAAGATAATAAATGCCCTGCGACAGGTCAGACAGATCAACTTCTGTTTTCTTATTTGTCCGGACTTTCCCGCTTTTTACCAACTGCCCAACAGTATTGTATAAACCAAAAGAAACCTCCTCATGGGTTGAATTGATAGATTCAATAAATAGAAGGGAAGACACCGGATTTGGATATGTATTCAATTCGCTCATTATCACATCATCATATTGGCTCATTGATAACGGTGCCGCCCACACCGTCATCGTATCATACCGTATACTGCTGCATACATCTATAGCTTGTATATACTGCGTTGCCCATTGCGTAGGCTTTACTTTAATACCGCTGCCCTTGCCGATATAGTTCATATTA
>Ga0105047_10011511_pt1 | contig 14336 bp, 13 predicted proteins | sample MAT04_FD_78384 | JGI IMG/M metagenome (GOLD analysis project Ga0105047, IMG submission 78384) | Freshwater microbial communities from Lake Fryxell liftoff mats and glacier meltwater in Antarctica - MAT-04 (megahit assembly) | ecosystem: Environmental > Aquatic > Freshwater > Ice > Liftoff... | reverse complement strand
TGTGAAACTTGCCGCCGGTGGCCGTGACGTAAACCGTTGCATCCGGCTTGCAGACCTTGCACGGCTCGTACTTCCTGGCATCGGCCAGAAGAATCGCGGTGGCATCCTTGGCGTGAACGCAATCATGCAGATGATATTTTTCGCCCGTCTTGGTCACATAGACGGTGATGTCCTTGCTGGCCGGTTTTTCTTCGGCACGAGCAAAGGCGCACAGCAGCGCAATGGACAATATCGCACAATTGAACAGATGCTTTCGCATGATTCCTCCAATTAGAATTAGTTAAATGCTTGACGTTAAGAAATCAAATTACCTGACTTAGCCTATTAATGCAAATAACCGTTCGCCAACGGCAGAACCTGCGATGTCGTTGACGCGCTGGGGCTGAAGCTTCAGGATTGCGCCACGCTTATGCAAACTAAATCTCCGCCACCCGGCCAGCGCACTGCAAAGAATAGATTGCTTCTGCAAGATGCGTCGACGCTTCTCATTTTTGCTCTCGTTACATTGATCGTGCTGGCGGTGGTGCTGCGGCTCTGCGGCCAGCAGCCAGTCGAGGCGCTCGGCGCATTGCTGCGCGGCGCGTTTGGAAATCCGGTGGCGCGCGCGATGACCGCGGCGCGCGCGGCCGTCTTGACTTTTTACGCGCTGGGAATCGTGTTTAGTTTCAGAGCGGGAACCTTGAACATCGGCGCGGAAGGCCAGTCGCGTTTCGCGGCTGCGGCAGCCACGGCGCTGGGAACCGGATGGGCCAGCGGAATGCTCGGTTCGCTGGGCGTCGCGGGGATATTCGTGGTGCTCATTGGCGGCGCGTTGGCCGGAGCGCTCTGGTCGGCGATTGCCGGATGGCTGCGACAGTGGCGCGGCGTGCCCGAAGTGATCTCAACATTGATGCTGAATTTTATCGCCATCGAACTGGTCAAATATTTTTTAACCCGCCCCGCGCTGCTGCAAGGACCAACGGTCGAGATGAAAAGCGCCGGCCTTGCTGCGGGACTTCAACTCGCCGGATGGGAGACGCAATTTCATCCGCTCATTTTCGCGGCGCCGGTCGCCGCGATTCTGGCGCATTTCGTCCTCTTCCATACCGCCAGCGGACTGCAGTTGCGCGCGACGGGATTGAACCGGACGGCCGCCAAGACGTGCGGCATTCCGGTGGAGCGCATTGAGCTGCGGGTCTTCGCCATCGCGGGTGCGTTCGCCGGACTCGGCGGCGCGCTCGGCGTGCTCGGCAACTGGCATCTGGGATCCGTGCCGACGTATCCGGATTACGGATTCATGGCCATCGCAGTGGCGCTCGTGGCGAACTTGAAGCCGCTGCAGGTGATCCCGGTGGCGATCCTGTTTGCGGCGTTGCAGGTCGGCACCCAATCGCTCGAAGGCAGTCCCGGCTTGAGCGGCTTTTCGCATTACATGGTTTACGTCATCGAAGGCCTGATCATCCTCGGCGTGCTGGCGCGCGGCACACGCCTGTTCGCGGAACCGGCCCCGCCCGCCGCGGCCGAGGCCGGCGCATGAACGACGCGCTCGAGGCCATCATCCGGATTTCTACGCCGCTGTTGCTGGCCGCGCTGGGCGAGATGCTGCTCGAGCGTTCCGGCGTGATCAATATCGGCACCGAGGGCGTGATGATGGCCGGCGCCTTCTGCGGTTTTTATGCTGGCCTGGCCACCGGCCAGCCGTTGATCGGCGCGCTGGCCGGAATGTGCGGCGGTATGCTGTTGATGCTGATTTTCGCACTGATGACATTGCGCGTCGGGGCCGATCAGATCGTCACCGGCATGGCGATCAATCTGCTTGCCATCGGCCTGACCGGCACTCTTTATGAAAGCCTGAATACGGGACAGATAAGCGGCCCGGTTTTCTCTCCGGTGAGCGACGCGTTACGGAACGTGCCGCTGCTTGGACCGCTGCTTTTTCTGCAGACGCCGCTGACGTGGGCCGCGCTGCTGCTCATTCCGGTGCTCTGGTTTTACCTCGAGAAAAGCGAACGCGGCATGGAGCTGCGCGCCGTGGGTGAGAACCCTGCGGCGGCCGAGGCCAGCGGGATTGCCGTGTTGCTCTGCCGCTGGAAAACGTGCCTTGCCGCCGGCGCGATTTGTGGATTGGGCGGCGCTTTTCTGAGCATCTCGCAGACGGCTAGTTTTGTTCCCAACAACACGCAGGGGCGCGGCTTTGTCGCCATCGCGGCCGTGGTGCTGGGACGCTACAACGCGCTCGGCACGGCGGCAGCATGTCTTTTTTTCGGCACTGCATTTTACATTCGCGACGTGTTGCCGTCGCATATCGTGCCGTCGCAATTCGTTGAATTTCTTCCTTACCTGCTGACGATCGTGGCGCTCTGCGCGCGATCGCGTTCGCACAGCGCTCCGGCCGCTCTGGGGAAGCCGTATCTGAAGTGAGAATTTACGAGCCAATTCAGTAATGAGTAAGCCCAATACACGATCAAATGCGCCGTTGCTGTCAGCGCCAAAGGCGCGAAATGTGATAGCCGGCTGTCAGCGCCAAAGGCGCGAGATGTGATAGCCGGCTGTCAGCGCCAAAGGCGCGAAATGTGATAGCCGGCTGTCAGCGCCAAAGGCGCGAAATGTGATAGCCAGGGGCGCAGCCCCTGGAATCAATCGCATTATCGATGCAAAGCCCTGAAGGGGCGAAATAGATGGGCTCTGCCGCGCGTTACGCGCTATACCAGCGGCTTCGCCCCTGGCTTTCACATTTTGCGCCAAAGGCGCTGAACGGCCACTACATCACCAGTTCAATCAACGTTCCCTGCGTCGTCTTCGGATCTAAAAACGCGACGCGCGTTCCGGCCGCACCGTTGGCGGGATAGCCGGGGAGAGCGCGCACTCCGGTCGCTTCGAGCGCGTGCAGATCCGCTCCCAGATCTGTGCTGCGCAGCGCGATGTGATGCAATCCCGCGCCGCGTTTGGCGATGAATTTTGCGATCGGTCCGGCGCCAACAGGATGCGCTTCGAGCAGTTCGATATGCAATTCACCTTTGCTCACCAATTGCACGCGCGTCTGCTGCGAGGCCACCACTTCGGGCTCGGCAAGCATGAAGCCGAGCGACTGATACAGCGGCGCTGCGGCGGCGATGTTTTCAACGGCGATGGCAATATGCGCGAGCGGGAAATCGGTCTTGCCGAGATGCATAAAACTCCAGAGGTGGGGCAGACATTCCTGTCTGCCCGACTAAAGAACGGGCAGGCAGGATGCCTGCGCTACAAAGTCGGACGGTACTCGCCATACACTTTACGGAGCACGCCGCAGATTTCGCCGACGGTACAGCGCGCGCGGGCGGCTTGCAGGATTGCGTCCATGCGTCTTCCGTTTGTGCGCGCGGCGTTCTCCAGATTGCTCAGTGCGGCAGTCGCGGAGGCGGGATCGCGTTTTGCTCGCACGCGCGCGACCGACTCGCGGGCGTCGCGTTCCATCTCGGGACGCAACGGCTGAACGGACATATCGTTGCCGGCTGAAACGTTCTCGTTGTTCACATTCACGCCGACCAATTTGCGTTCACCGCGCTCGATCTGGCGCTGATATTTAAAGGCGGCCTCGGCGATGCGGCGTTGATAGAAACCGTGCGCCACGGCGTTGGGCGCTCCGCCCATGGCGTCGATCTCGGCGAGGATCGCGCGGGCCTGCTCTTCCAATTCGTCGGTGAGCGCTTCGATGGCGTAGCTGCCGGCGCACGGATCGGCAACGTTGGTGATGCCGGTCTCGCAGGCGAGGATGTGCTGCGTGGCCACCGCAAGCTGCGCGGAGAGTTCGCCGGGAAGTCCGAGCGCCTCGTCATACGAGTTGGTGTGCAGCGACTGGCAGCCGCCCAGCACCGCGGCCAGCGCCTGGATGCCGACGCGCACCAGATTGTTCTCGGGCTGCTGACTGGTCAGCAAACTGCCGGCAGTCTGACAATGGAAGCGGAGTTGGCGCGCTTTTTCGTCGGTCACGCCGAAGCGTTCTTCCATCAGGCGCGCCCACATGCGCCGCGCGGCGCGGAACTTGGCGATCTCTTCGAGCAGCTCGGTGGCCGAGGCGAAAAAGAACGAGAGCGTGCGGCCGACCTTGGCCGGATCGATCCCGCGCGCGGCCGCGGCGCCGACATAGGCCAGACCGTTAGCGAGCGTAAATGCAATCTCCTGCGGCGCGGTGCAGCCGGCTTCGCGCAGATGATAACCGCTGACCGAGATAGGATAAAAATTCGGCAGCGCGGCCATGCAATGCTCGATGACATCGACCGTCAGCGCCATGCTCGGGTCGGGCGGGAAGATGTAATTGTTGCGCGCGGCGTACTCCTTAAGGATGTCGTTCTGAACCGTGCCGCGCAGAGTCTCCGGCGCGATGCCGCGCTCTTCGGCGACCACTTGCAGGAAGGCCAGGAGAACGGCAGCCGGTGCGTTGATTGTCATCGAGACGCTGACGGTCGCTAGATCAATGCCTTCGAAAAGCCGGTGCATGTCGTCGACGGACGGCACAGGCACGCCGACGCGCCCGACCTCGCCACTGGCGCGCGGGTCATCCGGATCGAGGCCGAGTTGCGTCGGCAGATCGAAGGCGGTCGACAGACCGGTCGTTCCATTTTTAAGAAGCTGCTTCCAGCGCGCGTTGGTCTCTGCGGCCGAACTGAATCCCGCGTACTGCCGCACCGTCCAGAGCCGCTGGCGATACATGCCCGCGTGAATGCCGCGCGTAAAGGGCGCCTGCCCGGGAAACGCTTCGTCGCGGAGCGCCCGCGGATCGACGTCGCTCGGCACGTAAACGGGTTGCAGCGGCAGGCCGGAGATAGTCGTAGCGCAGGCTTCCAGCCTGCCAGATGCTTGCAGGCTGGAAGCCTGCGCTACGCCGTGGCGGCGCAGCCACTCCTTATAGGAGGCTTCGTCGAAGCTCATGGCTGCCCTCCGGCGATCTCGCCGACGATGCGCGCGACGGCCTGGCCGAGCGTCTGTTTTCCAGAAAGGCAATCGTCAATCAATCCGGCGCGCGAGCCGTTCGGTGCGAGCTGCTGTTGGAGCAAATCCTGAAAAGACATTCCGGCACGCCAGAGCAGCTCGCGTTGCAGGCGGTTGCGCTTGAGCGCATGGTTCAGTGCTGGTTGATCCAGAAATTGAGCGTGGCGGTCGCAGGCTTCGAGCAAAGCGGGGCCGCCCTGTCGCTGCACGGCGCTGAGCACCAGCACCGGCGCCTGCCACGGCGGGCCTTTATAGGCGGCGGCGAATTCGCGTCCAAGCTGGCGCAGCACGCGCGAACTTTTTTCAGTGTTATCCTGCACGGCCATTTCGAGCTGCAGTTTCAATTCGTCGGCGCCGGGTTTGTCGCCTTTGTTCACGATGAAAATATCGGCGATTTCGAGTGCGCCCATTTTCATCAACTGGACGTCGTCCCCCAGTCCGGGCACCTGCACCAGACAGACGGTGTCGGCGAGATTAACGATCTCGGTCTCAGCCTGGCCGGCGCCGATGGTTTCCAGAAGCACGATGGCGTGGCCGCTGGCGCCCAGGACGCGCAGCGTGTCGCTGGCGGCGGCGGCCAGGCCGCCGGATGCGCCGCGATTTCCCATCGAGCGGATGAAGACGTCGCTGTCGTTGCGCGAGCTGGCCATGCGGATGCGGTCGCCCAGCAGCGCGCCGCCGGTGAACGGACTCGAAGGATCAATTGCCAGTACGGCAATTTTCTCCTGGCGGGCGCGGTATAGCGAGACGAGGTAGTCGATCAGCGTGGATTTGCCCGCGCCGGGCGGCCCGGTGATGCCGATCGTCTGGCGCGGTAAAGGCAAACGTGAAACAGCCGCCGAGGCGGCATGCGCAATGGCGCGATCGCCGGATTCCAAAAGTGAAATCAGCCGCGACGCCGAGCGCCGGTCGCCGCGCTCGCATTTGGCGGCCAGTTCCGTGGCAAGTTCCATCACGGCGCGCTCTCCATGCCGGCATTATAGCGCCGTTGGGCTCGCGTTGAAAACAGAAAGCATTTTGTTCGGGGCTCATGGCAGGCGCGACAGTGAATGTGCAATGCTTACGCGCGGGTGCCACAGCGTCTCAAAAACGCATCCTCAAGCGGAACAGTCGTCGCGCAATCGGCAAGGAAACAAGTTCACTAAAGTCTTCCGAGCGGAATGTTTCAGGTAACTATTGGGCGAAAACGCTGAAAGATGTCCCCCTTTTTTTATTGTTCACGACATGTCATCTAATAATCCCGCTGGCCCACAACTTGTTTATGTCTCAACCGTAGAACGCTGCGGACGCCGACTGGATGAGTCCGCAGCATACAAAGTTTGTCAACGCGAGGGTGATTGAAATAAACTGAGGACGCAGATCCGACGTTATCTGCAGTAATCTATAGTCGTACCTCAGCACGATTCAATCATCCGCAGTCGCTCGTCATCGGTTTGCTCGATCGCCCTCGCGTTAAAATGATGGGTACGTATGCAGCTTATGGAAAAGGAATACAAGAATGGCCGATTACATGGTTATTTTCCGGCTTCCCCTTTTGCCCCGCTCCAAACTTGCCAACGCCCTGGGAATAATGGGATGGCAGAGCATCAACGAAAATGTGTACAGCCGCAGTATTGAGATCACTACAGAGGATGTGATCCGGCAGATCAAGTTGCTCTGTAGAAACAACACGGATGTCGACAATGGCGTGCGAACCAGCGCGTTTACGGTGACCCAGATTCCGCGCGGAAAAACGCAATCTCAGCGTCGCACTAAAACGACAAAGACCCTTTCCGTTTAAAAAAAAGTGCGTCATAGAAGACTTCATCCGGCTGTTTAAACTTTTCCGCTGTGGCTTTCACAACGCGCGAACCAATAACGTATCCCACTGATCAATATCGATAGACAAAAGTCCATTGACGCGCACGACGTTCTCCAAAATGATTGAACTCTCTTTCGGAGAACGCACCTGACCATGGCCAAGGCATCATCCAAAAATAAAAACTCTTCAAAAACTCCCATTCGCACCGCCATTGCCGGATTGGGCCGGGCAGGCTGGAGCATTCACGTCGCGGGACTGAAAGACCGTTCGGATTACAAAATCGTGGCCTGCATCGATCCGGAGGCCGAACGCCGCAAGGAGGCCGAGCAGGTGCTGGGCTGCCGCAGCTATGCAAGCTGGACCGATTTTATCAAGGATCCGGGCGACGCCGAACTGGCCATCATCGCCACGGCCAGCAACATGCATGTGCCGATGAGCATCGACGCGCTGAAAGCCGGATTGCACGTGCTCGCCGAAAAACCGATGGCCGTGAGCCTGAAAGAAGCATCGACGATGTTGAAGGCGGCGAAGTCATCGAAGAAGCTCTATACAGTGCATCAGAATTACCGCTGCAACGCCGAACTGCATCAGGCGCTGGCGATCATGGATTCGGGAATTCTCGGCAAAGTCTTTTACATCAAGATGAATTGGTCGCGTTTCTCGCGCCGCAATGACTGGCAGACACTGCGAAAATTCGGGGGCGGCACGCTGAACAACACCTGTCCGCATTCGATCGATCACGCCTTGCAGTACATGCAATCGCCTGTGGTGGATGTGTGGGGCGATCTGCAGGCGGTCGTCACCGCCGGCGATGCCGACGATCACGTCAAGATTCTGCTGCGCGGAAAGAACGGGCGCGTCATCGATCACGAAGTCAGCGGCGCGATCGCCGTCGACCAGCCCAAGCTGATGATCTGCGGCGATATGGGCACGCTGCTGCGCGTGGGTGACGAGTACGTCATCAAGTACCTCGATCCCAAGACGCTGCCGAAGTTGAAAGTCGACGCGCGATTGGCAGTGCCGGGGCGCAAATACGGTGTGGTCGGCGAGTCGCTGAACTGGCTGGAAAAACGCGTGCCGAGCAATCCCAAAGAGCTCGAACTGGATTTCTATACTGAGCTTCACAAATCGATCCGCAACGGCAAGAAACTGCTGATCAAGCCTGAAGAAGTGTTTGAGCAGATGAAGATCAACGCGCAGTGCCGTAAGGGCACGAAGTTTGAAGTGACGTGAGCGCGCTTTCTCTGCCCCTCTACTATAGGGTTCTTTGGTGCGTTCACTTTTGGCTGACACCCGCTCCTTGCACCCACTTTACGGCGCCCAGCATGAAGGGTCGGTGGAAATTGCATGACATATGCCGCTTCGTGTGATAGTTTTTACCTTGAGGTAAAAAGGCATGAGCAGCAGTGCGAAGATTCCTCCCAAGACATCGCCTTCGAATACGAACAGGCGCGTCAAGCTCCTTACGTGGGAAGAGGTTGAGCAGTACAAGGCGAAGCACCTTAAGCCGCGTGGCTTTGGCCCGAAAGGGCGGCCAATCTACGATTTTGACGAAGTCTGTAAGCTGAATATTGAATATCCCGACGAGAAATAATACCGCCGCCGATGTTACATCCTTCTCCCAATCCCGGCGATATTTATAAGTTAATCGTCCCAAAGCTGCGTCAGTCCAGGCACCGCCATCCTGTGCTCGTCCTGCGGGTCTCTGCAGCAGGCGCGACAATTGTTTTTATGTCTTCGGAATTTTCGCTCTATACCGCACGGAAAGATTTCGCGATCCGGACAGAGAACGAGGACGGAAACGAATTTAAGAAAACCGGACTGGGTAAATCCAGCTATTTGATAGACGCGGAAGTCTACTTCGATGTTCCACTCTCAAGTTTCGAGGGGGAGCACATGGGAACGATTGATGGAAGGCTGAAGGCCAGGATAGAGGACTGGTGGGGCGAGCCTATAAAATGACCTCCAGATTTGATTCTGATGAGTGGGTTCAGTGTATTGCTTGGAGCCAATACGCGAAGCCCTCATTCGCCGTCGCGAGGCCAATCCCTGTCGAAGTTTGAGATATGCATCTTCTAACTGTCTTTCAGAGAATTCGGGTTGACCATGAATTTTGCAGCGCACTCACGCGTGATCACGCCGCGGCGGCAGAGATCCTTGAGCGACGAATCCATGCTCTGCATGCCGACCTTCGAATGGGTTTCGATGATCGTGGCGATCTGCTGCGTCTTGCCTTCGCGAATAAGGTTGGCCACGCTGGGCAGGTTGCGCAGAATCTCGACGCTGGCGACGCGTCCTTTTCCATCGGTGCGCGGCAGCAGCCGCTGCGAGATCACAGCCAGCAGACTGAAGCTGAGCTGCGTGCGGATCTGATTCTGTTGTAACGGCGGAAAAATATCGATGATGCGATCGATCGCCTGGATCGCGGAATTGGTATGCAGCGTGGCCATGACGAGGTGCCCCGTCTCGGCCGCAGTCAATGCCACGCCCATGCTCTCCAGGTCGCGCAGTTCGCCGACTTGAATGACATCGGGAGCCTGGCGCAGCACATGCCTCAGCGCCGCGGTGAAAGAATGCGTGTCGTTTCCGACATCGCGCTGATCGATGATCGAGTTTTTCGAAACATGCAGGTACTCGATCGGGTCTTCGATGGTGATGATGTGGCAGCGCCGTTTCTGGTTGATCAAGTCGATCAGCGCCGCCTGCGTGGTCGATTTTCCATGCCCAGTGGGGCCGGTAAAGAGGAGCAAGCCCTGCGGCTGCATGCAGATTTCAGCCAACACCGCGGGCAGGCCCAGACTGTCCAGCGAGGGAATGGCGCTGGGGATGAGGCGGAAGACCGCCGCGACCGCCCCTTTCTGTTTGTAACAATTGCCGCGAAAACGAGCCTTGTTCTGGTACTGGATTGAGAAATCCAGTTCGAGCGCCGCTTCGAATTTGGCGATCTGGTCTTGCGAGAGCACGCTGTAAACCAGCTTGAGCGTTTCGTCGGACGTGAGCGGCGGCAGATCGAACTGAACGATGACGCCATTGAGACGCACCGCCGGCGGCACGCCAGCGGTGAAGATCAGATCGCTGGCGCCCTGCTCGATCGCCGCATCGAAGAAGCGCCCCACTGCGAGTGTTTTGTCAACGTTCGCCATTCGATCCCGCCCGGAGTTTTTGATAAAGCAGACATTCCTGTCTGCTCAGATCGGGCAGACAGGAATGTCTGCCCCACCCTAGCACTTGCCAACCCAAGCACTTGCCCCATTCAAGCACTCAGTCCACTCAATCGTTAATCGCGCGACGTGAAGCTGAAGCGCGTTTTGCCGGTCACTTCCAGGCCGGTGGTCTGGCCTTCGAATTCTCCGTCGATGCGGTAGCTGACAGAGGTGGTGACGTTGCCCTCGATGAATTTTCCCTGCGCGGGATCGAAGAGACATGTGCCGCTGCCGCGGCCGTCGACGCGCGAAATTTCGACCAGCATTCCCGATTCGTTTTCGCCCTTGAGATCCCGCTGTTCCCAGGCGGTGCTAATTTCAATCTGCGCCACGTTGCGCTGGCCCTTCTTCTCCCATTTCAGGAAGGTCATTTTTGCTTTGATCACGGCCGGCTTGGCCAATTTGAAATCACCCATCTTCGGCATGCTGAACGATTCTTCCCAACTTTCGCCTGGCTTGACGCTGCGTCCGGCAAGGATTGGAAAGATGCCCGTCGCGCCTCCATTTCGAATGGTATCGAGCAGTCCGGGATCGCCCTGCAGATCAAGCTGGTGCCCGAATTCGTCCATGATCATGCGCAGTTCGCCACTCTCCATGGTGCGGATGTGTTCCTGGTATCCGCTCAGTTTGTCCAGACCGATATCGTTGTCGCTGTCGACTTTCACCACGCCATTTTCGGAGTACTTCACACGCGTGCGCGAGAGGAAAAGGTCGGTCGAGGAACTGTCTTTTTTGGGATCGGCGCCGGCAGCCGGTTCTTTGTCCGCACCGATGCGGCGCTTGTCGGCATAGTTCAAGTCGCTGATCTTCATTGCGACAGTCATACCGTCTTTGACTTTGGGCATCCCGCGCAGAGTCAGGTTCATGCCGCAAGTGGAATCCGACGTCAACTTGAAAGCCCGCCCGCGCTCGCGTCCTGTCGAATCGCTGGCTGAATGAATCGTCCATGCATAGCGGAGCAAATCTGTGCTGGCGATGCGCATTCGCAAATCCGCCGCCTCGCCCTCGCCCGCAATGCCCAAGCAGGGCAGCAGAAGCGCCGCCGCAATCAACAATCGAAAACTCAATGCGTACTCCTTACTTAAAATTGAAATCAGCCTGTCCCATAAAACGCATCGAAATTTCTCGACCCCTTACGTTTTACGTTTCACGTTTCACTCTGTTACTTCTTCTCTTTTTTCTTCGGCACAAATTGAATCTTCTGCTTGCCCGTCACTTTGCCCATGATGCCCGAAGCGTACTCTACCGCGACTTCGTACTCGTCGTTTGCCATGCGCAGCGGATCGAGCACGACGGGCGCCAGGTCGCCGTCGGGAAGAACTTTGAAGCGCTCCGTTCCCGCCGGATTGACGCGCTCGATCTTCATGCGGTCAGTGTAGACCTGCGCCATGCTGGCCTGCACACGCACAGTTCGAAAATTTTCGGGCACGTAGCGCTCGGAACCTTCTCCCGTAAATTGCGGCGCACCGACGGTGATCTCCTGGCCGTCCGTGCTGAGCTCAAACTTGGATGTCACCAGCCCGCCCCACGCCGGCGTTGCAGTGAGATTCAGCGGAACGATAAAGCTGGTTTTATCGCCTTTTTTCAAATACACGACTTCTTTGGCGCGTTCGAAGAGACCGAAGACCAGGTCGTACGATCCGGCCGGCACTTTAAGGATGCGGCGTTTTTCATCGAAAGCGAATGAGCCCTGCGGACCGCTGATGATCAGCGTGTGAATCTTCAATGTCTCGGACTTCTGCGACGGCTTGTACTTCACGAACATGTCGACGTAACCCATGTCGATCTTGCCGGCCGGGCGGATCTCCAGCACCAGTCCGGCGGCATGCGGCAGCACTTCATAGAATTTGTCGCCGATGGCAAGGTAACGCCCGATGAAGCAGACGGGGCCGTCGTCGATCTGAATGCAATCGCGTTCGCTGTCGTTGTATTTGCCATTGCCATTGTCGTCGAGCAGCACGATTTTGTGGCCCTGGTATTCAATGCTGCGCATGCAGGAACGCAGAAGCACAAACTTTTCGCCGGGCGCGGTGGCCGATCCGGCGAGGCCCTTCAATTTAAAGCTGTACGGCGCGCTGCTGCCGTCGTCGTAATAAAGATCGCAGTTGAAGACTTCGGTCTGCCCTTCGGGACTGAGCCGCCGCGTCTCTTCGGGCGAGGGCTTGCCGTCGCCGTTCATATCGACCCAGACGACGCCCTGCTGCAAACGGGCCAGCAGCGGAAGCACCGCCTTGCCGTTTTTATCTTTGCCGTTGCGCGGAAGGTCCAGATTTACGGCGGAGCCATCCTTCGGAAAAGTGATGACGTGCTGCAAGTCGGAGTCGAAGAGCCCCGGCGAAAGCATCTGTCGCGGATCGGTCAGCGGGACGAGTCTGGCGGCCAGCTTCTGCCATTCAGGCTCTGCGGCAGGCGCCGCTGGAGCGACCGCCGCGCCGACAGCGGGCGGCGGTTGCGCGTCTCCCGTATGGGCAGAGAAAGGCGCGACAAGCAGAACGAGCGCGCAGATTAAAGGAATACGCATCGAAAAAACTCCCCCAGATAGGTTAAGGCATCGCCGCGCAAAACGTACTCCATTTCGGATTTTGCGCCCGCGTTCATCCTGCCTTCAAGGGGGTGACGAATGCTCAACGCACTTCGCTGCATCGAACCTTGAAAGGAGGTCTGTGACACCTGGAAATAAATTTCGCTGAACTTTCGATCAAAATTTAAAGCGGCTATGCGGCTTGTAAATGAGGCACAAGTTAGCTACATCTACAGACCATGTGGTATGTTTCAATCTGAAAATGGAAGGGCGTGCGAATGGCGAAAACGTCGACTCGAATTTCGATCCGCGGCGAACAGACGCGCGAACAGATTCTCAAGACCGCTCGGAGATTGTTTGCAAAACGAGGCTACCACAGCACTAGTGTTTACGAATTGTTCGAAGATTCCGGAATATCTAAAGGTGCATTCTTTCATCACTGGAAATCGAAAGAGGAATTAGCGCTGACGGTGTTTGACGGAGTGCGTGAAGATTTCGAACGCAACTTTTTTTCAGTGCTGGGCGAGGAGCAGAAATCGCGCTTTCGGATTGAATCGATCCTATTGAAGCTGTCCGACTTAAGCTCCGACCCGTCATGGGTTTATGGAAGAATATTCGCGCTATGGAGCGCCGAGCTGGCCAATGACGAAGAAAAAGTTGGCGCAGCAGTCAACACCCTCCGTTCGCGTTGGACGGCACTCTGGAAGGAGTTACTCAAACGTGCTCAACTTGAGCACGATCTACGCGGAGATTTTAGCGCGGAAAATTTAAGTTTTCTTGTAATTAGTGCAATCTCTGGCGTCTTACTACTGAGTGGGACACAACCGGGCAGTAATCCTCGAACGGCTTTTGACACTTTAAGACGCGCGCTGTTGATCTAAGTTTGCGCCATTAAATGAAAATGAATAAAAACCGACCGGTTGGTTTGCATCAGACTTGACGAAGACAGATTTAGATGGTTAAGTGAGTCGGTAGTGATCGCGCAGTTTTGATAACTGAATAGCCAGATTGATGGAATCGCTGCTCCCGGGTGTCTCTCGAAGAGACGGAGTCCCTGGAAACCCCTCCTCCACATCCGTCTTAACGGGTGACGCACCGGGGCAGCGTCTTAAAATTCTTCGTCGGTGCTGAATACAGCCGACGGAGTACGGGCCGCAAGTCGCGCAGAAAAATTTAGAATGCGCGGAATAAAAACCGGCCCTTAAACGTTAATAGTATGTATTCCGAATGACGCGGGAGATTGAGTCGAGGATCGAGGCCATCCTACCGTAGTAAAAAGCATCGCTACAATACCAACCCTCGAGTGTAGTCCTCAAACTCTGCTGTTCTGAAGGCGTTCGGTTTCCGGCCCCTTCTCTCGCGTCAGAATACTCAAAAAGAAGCCCCCGAAATGGGGGCTTTTTTTTGTGCCTTGGGCGCGGCCTAAATGGTGCCACTGGTACGCGCCCGGGGCCGTATCGAGGGCGCTTACCAGTGCGGTTTCGCCGGGCAAATTGGCCAGTTAATTTGCCCGGGCCGTTGGCAGCGACCCGTTGTCAGGGCTTGGAGCACCCCGTTTTCCGTCAGTGCCGCGAGGCGCGCAAGAAATGACCGAAGCTTGCAGTTGCCGTTGCTTGCCACCACCTTCAGGTGGTGGTATAGGCACTTGGGATAATTTCAGCCGGCTTTAGCCGGCTTACACGAATCCACGAGGGCTTCAGCCCATGTCCGCTCATGTATTCAGCGAAATTTTCCTGCACAATAACTGGCATACAGACGGCGATCTTCCCCAATTGAAGCCGGAGATCGAACTCTTCGTCCACAACTACATCACCAACCGTTGCCGCGAGACCAAAGGGGTGTTCATCGAGGGCGTAAACGGCAC
>Ga0105047_10011509_pt1 | contig 14336 bp, 13 predicted proteins | sample MAT04_FD_78384 | JGI IMG/M metagenome (GOLD analysis project Ga0105047, IMG submission 78384) | Freshwater microbial communities from Lake Fryxell liftoff mats and glacier meltwater in Antarctica - MAT-04 (megahit assembly) | ecosystem: Environmental > Aquatic > Freshwater > Ice > Liftoff... | reverse complement strand
TTCGAACACCGTTCGGTGGGCGAAACCGCCCCAGACGACTGGCGTCGCGTCATGGCCATCAACCTTGATGGACCCTACCACCTGGCGCGCGCGGTCGAACCGCTGTTCCGCGCAGCGGGTGCCGGATCGCTTGTGTTGTTTTCCAGTCAACTTGGTCTGGTCGGCCATCGCCGCGCCACTGCCTATGCCGCCTCGAAAGGCGGGGTGGTGGCGCTGGCGCGCACTCTGGCCGTCGAGTTCGCCGGTTTCGGTGCCCGCGTCAATGCGGTTGCGCCGGGGCCGATCGAAACGCCGATGACTGCGCTTGCGCGCAGTGACCCTGCCCGTTTGAACGCGCTGGTCGAGGCTGTTCCCATGGGACGCATCGGCACTGCCGACGAGGTCGCACGCGCAGCCTTGTTCCTCGCCGCTCCTGCGGCCGCCTACATCACGGGCCATGTGCTCGTGGTCGACGGCGGTGTCACAGCCATCTGAAAAAGGGCAAACCCGATGATTGATCCCTATTACGTGCAACCCGAAGATCATCTTGCAGACATGGCCCCACAACTTGAACGGGCTCTGGGGCTGACCGAGGATGATCTGGCCCGCCTGTCGCCCGAGGCACGAAACCTCTTTTCTGCACGCCGCCATCTGGGCCACACCTGGCTCGACGACTACGAGATCGTGGTCGAGGTTACCCACGCCCCCGGTGGCTGCGCCTGTGGCATGCAGGTGGGGCAGAAGATCGTGTTCGACATGCGCCACAAGGTCAAACCTGACCTTTCGGATGCGCCGTTGTGCCTGCATCTGATGTCGCCAGTGCTGTCGATCTTTTACATGACCTTCGACCGCGCCGCAGAAGGGCTGAACCCGCTGACCTGCATCTGGCGCTATGTCGAATGTCCCGTCACCGGTCCGGACCACGGCGCAGGCAAGGCGCTGGCGCAGATCCACATGCGCCGCGTCGATACCCTCGAACCTGTCACCGCCCGCATCCTGACCCAAGCGGAAGCCCCGAAATGATCGATCTCGACACTTTGGAAATCCACGCCGTCGTAACCCGCGCCTTCTTTTGCGCCAACCACATCACCGAAGGGCAGCGTTTTGTGTTTGACCTGAAGGGTCGGCTTGACCCGGAGCGCTCGGACGCCAACCTGTGCCTCGGGATCTTGGCGAAGCTGCAGCCTGCGCTGTTGCTGGCCCAGGACCGCGCGGCGGAAGGGTTGAACCCGGTCAGCCCGCGCTTTCGCAATTTCGACTGTTTCGACACCGGTATCGACCATGGCGGCACAGGCAAGATCTACGTCGAGTTGCACTTGATCGACAAGGCCACCGGAGAACCCGCGGGCCCTGTGGTGCGGGTCTGACATGGCTTGGCCACTGACATTCCGACCTTTCGACCTGGCGGGTGCAGGCTTGCGCAACCGCATCTTCCTGCCCGCGCATACGACCAATTTCGGCCGCGATTTTCTGCCCACGCCAGCACACGTCGCCTACTTGAAGGAGCGGGCAAAAGGTGGCGTCGGGTTGGTGATCGTGGAACCGTTGCGAGTGCACCCGACCTCGCTTGGCCGCGCATTTGGTTTGACGGGGGGCGACCGGCGCGCAGTCGATGGATTGCGGCGTATCGTCGATGCGGTGCGCAACGAAGGGGCGGCGGTGTTTTGTCAGATCACCCATGCCGGCCGACACGGCGAAAACACCGTCGACAGACTGGCCGCCTGGGGGCCGTCTCCAATGCCGTGGGTGACGGGAGGCGAGATGCCGCACGCCATGACACGACGGGACATGGACGCGGTGCGCGATGCTTTCGTCGAGACAGCCGAACTGGCGCTCGAAGCCGGATTTCAGGGGATGGAGGTGCATCTGGGCCACGGTCATCTGCTGCATCAATTCCTGTCGCCGGCGGCAAACAACCGTCCCGACGATTATGGCGGAAGCCTTGAGAACCGGCTGCGCTGGCCGCTCGACGTGCTCCGCGCAGTGACGGCCGCAGTCGGCCCGCGTGCCGCCGTGGGCATCCGGGTCAGCGTTGATGATCTGATGCCCGACGGACTGACTGCCGAGGACCAGCGCCTCGTTCTTGCCGCCGCTGTGGCAGTGCCGGGTGTGGCCTTCGTCAACGCATCGGTCGCTGCCTATCAATGGCCCTCAATCGGCCACCATGTCGCCGATATGAGCGCGCCACCCCATCCCTACCTTGCCCAGACAGTGGCCTTGCGCGCCATCATTGGTGATCTGCCCCTGTTGACCGCAAACCGCTATCAGACGCTCGATCATGCCGAGGCTGCTCTTGCCACCGGCGCCATTGATCTGGTGGGGATGAACCGTGCCCATATCGCCGATCCCGACCTGATCAGCAAAGCGCAAGCCGGGCAGGAGACTGCGATCCGGCCTTGTGTGGCAGGCAATTTCTGCATCGGCCAGATCGCGCTGCACCGCCCGATTTCGTGCATGATGAACCCGCGGGTCGGCAAGGAAGGGATTTGGACCGAACGCCCCGATCCTGCCGCCATCCCTGCCCGCGTGCTGGTCGTCGGTGCAGGCCCTGCCGGGATGGAAGCCGCACGCGTTGCTGCTCTGCGCGGCCATGACGTCACGCTATGGGATACAGACCGAGAACCGGGCGGCAAGCTGGGTCTTGCCGGGACCGGACACCTGCGCGCCGATCTGCACAGGATGCGCGACTGGCTGGCCGGGCAACTGGCGACCTCGGGTGTCGGTTTACGGCTGGGTCACCAAGCCTCGGCGGATGATATTGTGGCCTTTGGCGCCGACGCCGTGGTGCTGGCCACAGGTGCCGTACCCGACACACCTGATGCCAAGGCGATCACGGTCGAGCAGGCGCTGGCCGGTGATCGCTCGAGCTGGGCCGGTCTGCGCGTGGTTATTGAAGATGACGCCGGGTCCTGGGCCACTTTGTCCGCAGCCGAGACGCTGGCGGCAGCGGGGGCGAGCGTGACCGTGGTGTCGCGCCCCGACAGTCCGCTGTGGGATGTGTCACTGTATTCCCGCATGACCGCATTGCAGCGGTTGGGCGAGGCAGGCGTCGCGATGCGACCCGGCCTGATCATCACCGACCGCAGCCCCGCATACGTCCATGCCCGGGCCAAATACTCCAAGGATTTGGTCACCCTGCCCTTTGACCGGCTGGTCCATTCCGGCCGTGGATCTGGTGCCTTTGCCCTGCAATCGACGCTGGAAGCCGCTGGCGTCCGCGTTCACCCCATCGGCGATGCCAACGCCCCGCGCACACTGTTTGAAGCAATGTACGATGCCCAAGCCATCGCCCGCAGCCTGTGAGACCCTGATGAAACCAGATCTTGTTGCCGACGTCATCGTGGTGGGGGCTGGCTCCGCCGGTGCAGTGGTGGCGGGCACGCTGGCGCGCGATCCACAGCGTCGAATCCTGCTCATAGAGGCGGGGGGGCGTGACTGGAACCCGTTGCTGCGGGTGCCGTTGATGACCGGCGTGCTGCTGCGCGGACGCCATGCCAACTGGTTTTATCATACTGAACCCGAAGCTCGGCTGAACGGACGCAAACTGTTCTGGCCACGCGGCAAGGTGCTCGGCGGGTCATCGGCAATCAACGGCATGGTCTGGACTCGCGGCGTGCCGGACGATTACAACGGCTGGGCGCAGCGTGGCCTGCCCGACTGGACATGGGAGAAGGTGCTCGCGCGCTACAAATCCCTGGAAAACTATTGGGCGGGGCCGGGCGAGTGGCACGGCGGCGACGGCCCTCAGCCGATCACCCGGCTGGAAACCCTGCATCCGCTGTCGAGCGCGTTTCTTGCGGCTGGCCAACAGGCTGGCCACGCGCTTTGTCCTGATTGCAACGCGCCCGGTGCCAATGGCGTGGGGCAATTCGATTTCTGCATCAAGAATGGGCGGCGGGTCTCCACGGCCACGTCGTTTCTGAGCCCGCGTCCGAACCTGACGGTGCTGACCGACGCGCATGTGCTGCGCGTGGTCATGCAGGGCAGCCGCGCCTTGGGGGTCGAGGTGCTGCACAATGGCAAACGCAAGTTCTGTGCCGCCGATGAAACGGTGCTGTCGGGCGGCACGGTCAACACTCCGCAGATCCTGATGCTCTCGGGCATCGGGCCGGGCGACGCCTTGCGGGCACAGGGCATAGACGTGACGGCCGAATTACCGGGCGTGGGGCAAAATCTGCGCGACCATCTTCTGGTGCGGGTGGAGCATGACTGCACTGAACCCATCACTCTGCACAGCATGCTGCGCGCGGACCGCGCAGCCCTGGCGCTGGCGCAGGCTCTGGTCACAGGCACCGGCCCCGCCGCTCGGTTCCCGCTGGAGGTGGGGGCGTGGTTGAAATCCGAGGCCACGCGTGAGAGTGCCGATTTGCAATCCCACTTCCTGCCCGGCCTTTCCACCGCCGCCGTCCGCTGGCCGTGGAGCAAGTCCAACCCTGCCGCTGGCCACGGTTTTTTTGCCAATATCTATCAGTTGCGCCCGGAATCGACCGGGAACATCGCCCTGCGCACGTCCAATCCGATGGACGCGCCGCTCATTTGCGGCAATTATCTGTCCGACCCAGGTGATATCGCTGTCTTGCGTGCAGGGGTGCGCAGCTTGCGTGAGATATTCCGGCAATCGGCCTTTGACCAGTGGCGCGGGGCCGAGCGCAGCCCCGGTGTGGCGCGGCAGACCGATGCCGAACTGGACGCCTGGATCCGCGCCAATGCCGATACCGTTTTTCATCCTGTGGGGACTTGCCGGATGGGCAATGACGCAATGGCGGTCACCGACACCCAGTTGCGTGTGCAGGGCCTGACCGGTTTGCGCGTCGCCGATGCGTCGGTGATGCCGACGATGCCGGGCTGCAATACCCATGCCCCAAGCATGATGATCGGAGCGCAGTGCGCTGCCTTCCTCGGCGGGGAAACAGCAAAGGAGGCCGCCGCATGATCACGACCGAAGAGCTCGCGTCAAGGCTCGATGCGGTGCGCGCCAAACGCGGCTATCTGTTGCCGCATCATGGGTTGATGGCGCTGACCGCGCCGGATCTGCTGGCGGCTTATGATGCGGCCTACACCGAATTGGCGCTTGCTGATCGGAGCCTCAGCCATCATGACCGCGAATTTGTCTGGCTGGCGATCCTGATTGCCACGGACGAGGCGATTGCCACCCACCATATCGAAAAGTTCAACGCCGCCGGAGGCACCGATACCGAGGCAGCGGCAGCGCTGTCAGTGACTGCCACTGTCTGCGGCTTTCGCGCCTATGGCTTTATCCGCGACCATTGGGCAGGCCATTTGCCGGGCCTTGATCTGGAGACGTTGTGGCGCGAGGCCGTCATGCGCGCGGGTGTGGGGGCGGAGACGCGGCTGGTGCATCTGGCGGCGTGCGCGGTGCAGGTGTGCAATGCCGACTGGTCAGGACTGGAATGGCAGATCCGCGCCGCCTATGTTGCAGGCGTGCCGGAGGCCGATCTGGCGGAAGCGATGTCGCTCTGCATGTTTCCGGCCTCAGTGCCCTATTTCGTCGAGGCAGCCAAGGTCTGGCAGCAGCTGATCACCGACGGTCGGGTAGAGGCATCCGCCCCCTACCGCGCCTGGGCAGCACTTTCCCAAGGCGGCCACGGCACATGAGCGCAAACGACGATCTGCGCGCCCGGTTGCAAGGCTTGCGGGCCGCGCGCGGTTTCCTGTTGCCGCATCACGGGGCGCTGGCGGCAGGCGCACCCGAAGTGCACGAGTCCTATCTGGAAATGTATCAAGCGCTGACCGTGACGCCCCGCACTCTGTCGCCGCTTGACCGCGAATGTGTCTGGTTGGCAATTCTTGTGGTGGCGCGCGAGGCGATCGGCACCCATCATCTCGAGTTGTTCCGCCGACACGGCGGCAGCGATGAGATGGCGCAGGCCTTGATCACGCTGGCAGGCATTGCCGCAAGCCACGACGCGCTGGAATTCGCCGCTACTCATTGGGGGACCTATCTTCCCGCGCTTGACGCCGGTGCCGCCTATGACCGCGCGGTTGCGGCGTGTGGCGACCGCCTGCCATCCCGAACCGTCACGCTGGCGCTGCTGGCTGTCCATGCCGCGCGCCATGCGCAGGGCGGGGTTGGCCATCACCTGCGCGCCGCCTATGCGGCGGGTCTTGACGAGACAGCGATGGTTGAAGCGCTGACATATGTCATCTGGCCGTGCGGTGTGAACGCCTTTGTCTCGGCGTGTGAAACGTGGCTCGGGCTGATGCAGTCCGGTGCGGTGACCCCTACAGAGCGGTTCCGCATCTGGGCCGAGATGGGCGGAATGGGCGCATTTGACCCTGGTACGGGCGACAGAGTGGGTGGATTTCAGACGAAAGGACAAGACCAATGACCGGACCTTCCCAAAAACTGGTGCGCGACTATTTGCTGGCGATGGAGGACCGCGATCTACCCCGTGCCCAAGCCATGCTGGCTCCAGACTTTGTCATGGTGTTTCCGGGGGATGTGCGCATGACCTCGATCGCCGCTGTGCTGGAATGGGCGGCATCACGGTATCGCTTTGTCAAGAAAAGCTTTGAACGGTTTGACGATGCCGGGCATGTGGTCTTTGCCTCGGGCACGCTGCATGGCGAATGGCCTGATGGCACGCCATTTTCAGGAATTCGTTTCATTGACCGGTTCGACATTGTCGATGGCAAGCTGGCGCGACAGGACGTGTGGAACGACATGGCCGAACTTCGCCCACGTGCCCCAAAACCAGTGGTTTGATTCTGGTGGATTTTACGAATTTTGCATTTGGCATCGGATGCGACGTGAAAATGAGAACTAAATGTCAAATTCAATCCGCGACAGCGCCGCGCGTCTCATGAGACGCGCAAAGGCCGCTGTAACCCTTTAAAAGAATGCATGTGCGGTCCGTTCAATCGGACCCGATTGAACGCGACATGCTTGTCTTATGACTTTTCTCGCTGATTGGGCGAGAATGGAACCGCCGGGAGGGGGTTGCACCTCCCTACCGGCGGCGAGGGTCGGATCGGAGAATTGCTGACCGTCTTACGGGTCGAGCTAGAGTGTGATCGCCCTCGTCTTTCCCTTGAGGCCTGAACGGATACCTGCAGCCCGGCTGCGCACGACAAGCACAGGACAAGCGAAAGATGACCAACGATACCATCGGCGTCGACATCTCGAAAGACCATCTCGACTCCTACAGAATGAGCGACGGCGCCAGCCGCCGCTTCACCAACGACAGGACCGGCCACAAGGCCTTCATCGCCTGGGCGGCGCGGCTCGATATCCGCGTCGTCTACGAGCCGACCGGAGCCTATCACCGGGCCTTCGAGCGCAGGTTGGCGGACGAGGGACTCCCGCTGGTCAAGGTCAATCCGTGTCGGGCCAGGCGCTTTGCCGAAGCCACAGGCAAACTGGCCAAGACCGACCGGCTTGATGCCGCCATGCTGGCGCGCATGGGCGCACTTCTAGAGCTTGAGGCGCGACCGGTGCGCAGCCCGATCCTCAACGACCTCAAGGACCTGCACATGGCCCGCGAGGCGCTGGTGAAGAACCGTACGGCCGCAAAGAACAGGGCAAAAAACCTGACCCTGCCCATCCTGAAGCGACACAATGCCGAGCAACTCAGGCAGATCGAACGCCAGATCGCCGCGATCGAGGTCGAGATCATGGCGCTCATCAAGAACGAGCCGGACTTGGCGCAACGCTTCGCCATCCTCGTCTCGATCCCGGGCATCGCGGCCATCACCGCCTTCGCGCTCCTCATCGAGATGCCCGAACTCGGCACCCTTGGAAACGGCCAGGCAGCCTCTCTCGCAGGCCTGGCGCCCGTCGCGCGGCAGTCCGGACAATGGACCGGCCGCGCCTTCATTCGCGGCGGACGGGCCGGTGTCCGTCGGGCCCTCTACATGCCAACGCTCGTCGCCATGCGCTTCAACCCGGACCTCAAGGCAAAATACGAGCACCTCGTCGCAGTCGGCAAGCCACCCAAAAAGGCCATCGCAGCTCTCATGCGAAAGATGATCCTGCTGGCCAACGCTCTCCTGAGGGACGGCCGAAAATGGACCCCATCCCTTCCTTGACCAACACGGATACTTTAGCCTGATCTCTCACCCTGAAATCGCGCGCCAAGGGCCAGCATGTCGTTGGTTCCAAGCCGGGAGTTCAAGCCATCGAAATCCAGCATGCTGTCCTTGAATGCGGTGTTAGATCCTGTCGCGCGCAAGCTGCTGTAATAGGTCTCGGCCGCCTTGGCCAGCGCCCGGACGATACCGCCCGGAAAGATCACCAGTGAAAACCCCAAAGCCTCCAGATCATCCGCTGAGGTCATAGGAGTAGCCCCCCCCTCCACCATATTGGCCATCAACGGCGCACGGTTGCCAAAGGTCGAGCAAACCGCCCGCAATTCGTCGCCGCTGCGTGGGGCTTCGATGAACAGCGCGTCTGCCCCGGCTTCGAGATAGGCACCCGCGCGATCGATGGCCGCTTGAAATCCCTCCACCGCGATGGCATCGGTGCGGGCGAAGATCAGCGTTTCGTGGTTGGCGCGGGCATCGGCCATCGCGGCGATCTTGCCGGACATTTCCGTGCTTGTGATCAGCGACTTATCTGCCAGATGGCCACAGCGTTTGGGATAGGTCTGATCCTCGATCTGCAAGGCATTGGCCCCTGCGCGTTCGTAGATCGTCATGGTGCGGCGCGCGTTCAGCGCGTTGCCGAAACCGGTATCGGCGTCAATGATGACAGGAAGGTCAACGCGGTCGCGGATGAGCGACATCGTATCGGCCATCTCGCTCATCGTCGAAAGGCCGACATCGGGACGCCCGAGCCGCGTGTAGGCAACAGCGGCGCCGGACAGATACAGCGCTTCAAACCCCGCCTGCGCAGCAAGGAGGGCGGTCAGACCGTCATAAATCCCTGGGGCCACCAGGATTTGTTTGCGGGCCAAACGATCGCGCAGGGTCATGCCATATCCTCCAGCATTGCGGTGGCTTCGGCGCAGGTCATGCGGGCGGCAATGGAACCGAGCGAGATCAGCGTCGCCTCGTGCACGGCGGGGTCGAACGCGGCGCAGCCGTCGGTCAGCAGGATCGTACGGATATCGCGCAAATGGGCATCGCGCAGGCTGCTTGCGACACCGCCATTGGTGACGATGCCGCCGATGATCAGCGTCTCGATCCCCAGTGCCTTGACCACCCATTCCATCCGGCTTTGCCAAAAAACCGAATAAGCCACTTTTTCAACGATGTAATCCGGGGTCTGGATTGCATCCACGACGCTGTGGCCCCAGCCGCCAGGGGCGAAATCGCCCGGTGCGAGAAATGGGCGCAGTCGCCGCAAGTGGCCCGAGATGATCGGCTGCCCCGCCGGTCCTGGAACCAGGGTGAACTGGGCCGAAATATAGCTGCCGCCCCGTGCCCGCAGCGCGTCGCGCACTGGCACGATGCGTTCGGGCAAGGCGACCATTTCGGCACGTCCCAGGCCGGCCCGACCATAAGCACCATCGGGATGCAGGAAATCATTTTGGAGGTCGATGGTCAGAAGGGCGGTGCGGGCGGGGTTCAGGTCAGGGGTCATTGGATCGCCTCCATCCGTGACAAGATCAGGTTGCCCCACGCGTCCACCCGGCCTTCCAGCCCCGGCTCGACGACAATGGTGGTATCTGGTTGTTCAAGGATCGCAGGACCCCGAACCACCGCGCCGAGTGGCAGGGTCAAGCGGTCCCATATCGCAGTTTCCACCCAGTCGCCGCCCAGATGCGCTTGCCGGCTGCCCCGGCGTGCGGCCTCCAGCGTGGCGGCCGGGTCGGGGGCAAAGGCGCTCAGGTCAAACTTGGGCCGGATCCCGGTGATCGCACTGCGCAGGTTCAAGATCCGTGTAACGCCGCCCGGCAACAACCGGCCGTAAGTGGCCATATAGGCGCGTTCAAAGGCCGCCGAGATATCCTGCGGTGTGGGCGGCAAAATACGCCCTGCCTCACGCGTCACCGGCAACGCCACCGCGACGGTATGCGTTTGGCCGACATAGGCCATGTCGAGTGCGAATTCGGCCGCCCGGCCGGCAAACGTGACCCCCGCCACATCCAGTTGCGCTTGCCCTGCATCGGAATGTGTCTGCATCAGCGAGGCCAACGCCGCGGTATCGGCACCGTCAGTCATGGTATTGACGGTCTGAACAAAGTCGGTCCGCATGTCCGCGATCACGCAGCCCAAGGCCGAGGTGACGCCTGGAAAGCGCGGCACGATGGCCGAGCCAAGACCGACCTCGGCCATCAAGGCCCCCGCATGCAGCGCGCCGCCGCCTCCAAACGGCATGAAGGCAAAATGTTTGGGGTCGTGCCCGCGTTCGATGCTGACCAGACGAATTGCCCCTGCCATGCGCGAGTTTGCAACCCGCACGATGGCCTCGGCTGCGGCATCGGTGGTCAGACCCAGGGGTTTGCCGACATGCGCGTCAATCGCTGCCCGTGCGGCAACGACATCAAGGCGGGCAATCCCGCCAATGGGTTTATCAGGGTCGATCCGGCCCAAGGCAATATTGGCATCGGTGACAGTGGGGCGGGTGTTGCCACGGCCATAAGCAACAGGCCCCGGCGTCGAGCCCGCCGATTCCGGTCCGATGTTGAGCAGTCCACCCTTGTCCACCCACGCAATGGAACCACCCCCCGCGCCAATGGTGGTGATCTCGATCATCGGGGCACGCACGACCATGCCGAAGTCAATGGAGGTTTGCGCCGCCAATGCCGGACGCCCATCTTCGACCAGCGAGACGTCAAACGAAGTGCCGCCGATATCGCCGGTGATGATATCGGGGAAACCTGCGGTCTGGGCGATGTAGGCCGCAGCGATGACGCCCGCGGCCGGACCCGACAGCGCGGTGCGAACCGGCCGAGCGCAAGCCGTTTCCACCGTCATCACGCCACCGTTTGATTGCACGATCAGAAACTCGCCTTCAAATCCTTGGCGATGCAAGGCTGCGGCCAGTCGCTGCAGATAGCCCGACACTTCGGGTTGCAGATACGCGTTGAGCGCGGTGGTGGAAAATCGCTCGAACTCACGGATTTCTGGCAAAATATCGGAAGAAGCCGAAACATGGTCATTGGGCCAGATCGCGCGGATGGCGGCCGAAGCTCGATCCTCGTTTTCCGGGTTGGCATAGGCGTTGACGAACAACACCGCCACAGCCATGCACCCTTCCGCCAGAAGTTTGCGCGCTGCAATTTGCACCTGCACGATATTGACCGGCGTCAGCACGGTGCCGTCCGCAAGCGTTCGCTCTGCCACCTCCAACCGCAGGTCGCGCGGCACGACGGGTTCAAAATCGCCTCTCAGCCCCCAGGTACGCGGCCGGTCGCGGCGCCGCATTTCCAGCACATCACGAAATCCGCCGGTGGTGATGATGCCGATGCGCGCGCCTTTGCGTTCCAGCAGCGCGTTGGTTCCCGCCGTGGTGCCATGCACCACCGAGGCAATGCGGCTCATGTCGGGCGCAACGGCGTGAATGCCGTCGAGAAACCCGCTCGACTGATCGGGCCGACTGGTCGGAACCTTGGAAACCCGGGTCTCGCCGGTGGCTTCGTCCAGCATGAAAATGTCGGTATAGGTGCCCCCGACATCCACGCCGACCATCATGGAACGGGTCATGCCGACCCCTCGCGCCACGCTTTGCCGTAGGCAGTGTCGGCTGCCGCCGCCGTGACATATCCAAGCCGGACATCGTGCGCGACACGGGCAGGATCACGCGCCGATGGTGGCCCGAACCCGCCGCCGCCGGGGGTTTCAAGCCGCACGCGCTGGCCATGCTTCAGCGGAATTCCGACCATCTTCGAGACCATCGGCGGTGTGGCCCAGCCTCGGGTGGTTTCATAGGAAAAACGGTTCAGCGCCGCCTCGCCACCACCATCCACCCCTTTGGGCGCGTGCAGCCCGCGTTCGCCGAACAGGAATGCCTCGGCCTTGTGGTCCCTCAACTCGATCTCATAGACGGCACCCAGCCCCCCACGATGCTGGCCTGCCCCGCCGCTGTCGGGGCGCAAGGCCCATTGACGGAAAATCACCGGATAGGCGCTTTCCAGGATTTCCACCGGCGGAATGGTCGCGGTGGAAATCGGTGCGTTGCCGTGGTTCAAACCATCCCCATCAGGGGTGCCGCCATGGCCGCCACCATAAAACGAAAACATGACCCAGCGCCGCCCGTCGCCGCGATGCCCCGCAATGGACAACGCGTTGATGGTGCCATACGCATTCGCCACCACCGTGCCGGGCGCCACTTGCGCAAAGGCGGAAAACATCACGTCGATCATGCGCAGGATGGTTTCGGTATAGCCGCCAGTCGGCGACGGGAATTCTGCCGCCAAAAGCGAGCGGTCAGGGATGACGACGTTGATCGGCCGCATCACACCAGCATTGGCGGGCAGCAAGGGAAAGATGTGCTTGATCGCCACGTAAACGCAGGCGATGGCGGTTCCGCGCGAAATATTGACGGGACCTGCGGTCGGCCCGGCGGATCCGGTAAAGTCCAGCGTCAGAGCCTCACCCTTGATCTCCACCGCAACCCGGATCGGCAACGGAACGTCGCTGATGCCGTCGTTGTCCAGATAATCCGCGGCCTCCCAGCGGCCATCAGGCAAGGCTGCGATTTCCGCGCGCGCCAGTTGCTCGGCCCGGTCCGACAGCGCTTCCAGGGCTTCACGCACCGTGTCGTCCCCATATTCCTCCAGCAGCGCATCCAGTCGCCGCACACCCAGATCAAGCGCGTTGATCTGGCCATTCAGATCGCCTTGCGCCGATTGCGGCAGGCGGGTGTTGCGCAGCATGATATCGACAATATCGTGTTGCAATACACCGCCCCGCATGAGCCTCACCGGAGGCAGAATGAACGCTTCTTGAAACACTTCGGTGGCGCAGGGGTTGTAGTTTCCCGGCACAGCACCACCCACATCATGCCAATGCCCCACCGAGGCCAAATAGCAAAACAGCCTGCCGGCGTGGAAAAAGGGCCGCACCAGGCGCATGTCGGACAAGTGGGTGCCACCGATATGCGCATCGTTGAAAACCCAGCAGTCACCATCTGCGACATCGTCACCAGCCTTGTCGATCACGGCGCGCACGGCAAAGGACATCACGCCGACAAAGATCGGGAGGCCCGACTTGCCCTGGACCAACGTGTCGCCGCTGACGGCATGATAGATCCCGTGCGAGGCATCATGCGCCTCGGCAATGATCGGATTGAAAGCAGATCGAAACAGTGTCGCGTCCATTTCGTCGGCGATCTGTTCCATGCGCCCGGACAGAACTGCAAGCGTAATCGGGTCGATGGTCATGCCGCGCAGCCCCCGTTCGTCTGGCCTTCTTGGGTTGCCCCAAGATATTGCCCGTTTCCTGTATTCTTTATCATACCGATTTCGGTTCATATGAAACTTGATGTTGCGGCAAAAGTCCATACAGGATTATGTTGGGTCATCGTGCAACACTCACACGAGTCGGGTTTCTCATGTCCCATATCGCTACCAGCCAGGCCCCTGACGGCAGCAAGGCGCGCCGCGTCTACCTTTTGCTGCGTGACGAAATCCTGGGTGGTCTTGTGACGCCGGGAGATTCGCTTCCGGGTGAGTTGAAGCTGGCCGAGATGCATGGTGTCAGCCGCGTCACCATCCGCCGGGCTCTTGACGGGTTGATGGCGGACGGGTTGATTGAACGAAAGGCCGGGTCGGGGACGGTTGTGCGATCCCCCGGAACGCAACCGACGCAGATTATCGCCGATTTCGCGACCTTGATGCCGCAGTTGCGCCGGATGGCTGAAGACACCACGGCCCGGCTGATCTCGTTTTCCTACGGCGCGCCCCCGCCGCATGTGGCCGAGGCCCTGGGCCTGAGCGACGGAACGCGGGTGCAGCGGGCGGTGCGCTTGCGGCTTTCGGAGGGTTTGCCGTTCTCCCATCTGACCACCCATGTGCCAGACGCCATTGCCGAAGGCTATTCCGAGGCCGATCTGGCCACCACACCGCTGTTTCGCCTGCTCGAACGGCGCGGCGTGGTGGTCGATCACGCCCGCCAGACGGTGTCCGCGGTGCTGGCGACCCCCGAAGTCGCCGAATCGCTGGAGGTCTCGGTGGGTGCTGCGCTGATTTCGCTCACCCGGGTGGTGCTTGATGCCGATGGCAAAGGCGTGGAGCATCTTGTCGCGCTTTATCGACCCGACCGGTATCGGCTGGAAATGACATTGAACCGTGTCGGCGCGGCGGATGCGCGGCATTGGACGCCAGCCGTGGATGGCGGCCCCAGCGACGGCGCAAGCCGTTGACCACATCGATGACCCTCTTTGACCGGCTCTGGTCCACTCATGAGATCGTCCGGCGCGACGATGGCACTTCTTTGTTGTGGATCGACCG
>Ga0105047_10011507_pt1 | contig 14337 bp, 10 predicted proteins | sample MAT04_FD_78384 | JGI IMG/M metagenome (GOLD analysis project Ga0105047, IMG submission 78384) | Freshwater microbial communities from Lake Fryxell liftoff mats and glacier meltwater in Antarctica - MAT-04 (megahit assembly) | ecosystem: Environmental > Aquatic > Freshwater > Ice > Liftoff... | reverse complement strand
TGGCGGGGATGTACTGATAGCCATCGCGCCAACCGCAGTCTCCATCCTGAACGATGTAGACCCAGCGCGCCTTGTCGCCGCCGTCGGAATTGTTATCGCCGGTGAAGAGATTGCCAAATTCGTCGAAGGCCAACTCCTGCGGATTGCGCAGACCATGCGCGAAAACTTCGAGCTCCGAGCCGTCCGGATTGCAGCGCATGCAGACGCCCTGATCGGGATAGTGATACGTTTTGCCTTCGAAGACCACATGCATGCCGCGGTCGCCCACCGTGTAGTAGATGCGGCCGTCGGGTCCCATGCGCAGACCGTGCAGGTCGTGCCCGAGGTATCCGCCATGAACGCCGTAACCGTAGCTGAGCGACTTGCGCGTATCGGCCTTGCCGTCGCTATCGCTGTCGCGCAATTTCCACAGGTTGGGGATGCAAGTATAGAAAAGGTCCACGCCGGCCGGGGCGGAACCAGGCGGGTTAAAGGCCAGCAGCCCGGCGCCGATACCATCGGGAATTCCATTGAAGCCGTCGGCGTAGACACTGGCTTTGTCGGCCTTGCCGTCGCCATCGGTGTCTTCAATGATGCGGATGCGATCGTGCTCTTTGGTGAATTTCTCGACTTCATTGCCCCAGCGTTTTTTCAGCATCTCGATACGCTCCTGTACTGTGCGCAGCGAGAGGTCTTGATCGAGGGTGAGGCCCATCGAACCGGTATCGACGCCGATGGAATGGCGGAAAGTCTCAACCACGTAAACGCGGCCGAGATGATCGACTTCGAGACAGACGGGATTGGCCAGCATCGGTTCGGCCGCGAAGAGCTGGCACTTGAGGCCCTCGGCAAGCTTGAAGCCTTTGATGGCTGTTTCGCCGGCATCCGAGGCTGCGGCCAGTTTTGGATTGTAGGCCGGCGGCGCTTCGGCCTCACCCGCCAGAACATTCGCAAGTGAACCCAAGACGAACAGAACTGCAGTAGCTGGAAAAGATTTCATTTAGTGCAATGTCCTCTGAAGACGCCGGTTTCAATTCCCGTTTTTCACTCTACCGAATACTCCGCAAAGCACCGTCCGTTGAAAGCAAATCGCCGAACACGAATCGCTTCACTTCGCCCACGGCAATACCCACGGCCGCCGCGTGCCGCTCACGGTTTGCTCGAAGCTGCCGAAAGCCAGTTCGGTCTCGTACACTCTGTTTAAAATCTCGGGGCGCAGCACCTGCTCCGGCGTGCCCTCGCTGACGATCTTTCCGTTCTGCATTAACAACAGTCTCTGCGCGAACTGGCTCGCCAGATTCAGATCGTGCGTCACCACCACAACCGTTCGCCGCACCGCCGCGTCCTGCTGCAATTCGTGGATCAAGCGGTAGACCCTCAGTTGATGCTTCAGATCCAGCGCGCTCGTCGGTTCGTCGAGCAGAATCGTGCCAGCCTCCTGCGCCAGAGCCCGCGCGATCAGCGCGCGCTGCCGTTCGCCGCCGGACATCTGAGTCATTCCGCGCGAAGCAAACTGAAGTCCATCGACGCGCTCAAGGCAGGCGCGCGCCACATCCCGATCGTGCCGCCCGAAAAGGCGCCAGCCGCTCAGATGCGCGTATCGCCCCATCATCACAAAATCTTCGACGCTGTATCCCGACAGCACCTCCAGCGACTGCGGCACCAGCGCCACGCGTCGCGCGCGCTGCCGCGAATCGAGTTCATCCGCGCGCGCATCGCCGATGCGCACTTCACCGGAGTCCAGCGCAAGCAGGCCCGCCATCGACTTCAGCAGTGTGCTTTTCCCCGATCCATTCGGCCCGATGATCGCCACGAACTCGCCTACAGCAATCGAAAGCGAAACGCCGCCCAGCGCGAGCACCGCGGAACTCTGCGCCGCGTAACTGAAGCGCGCATCCTTCACCGAAATCGCCGGGCCTTCGTTCATAGCGCGTTCATCCTCTCCTGCCGCAATAAGAGGAAGAGGAAGAACGGAGCCCCCAGCAGCGACGTCAGCACGCCCGGCTGAAGTTGCGAGATGCGCAGCAGCGCGCGCGCGCCGGTCGCCTCGTGGCGCGGGTCGATTACATTCGCAAGCATCGGACAGAGTCCGCTCTGGATCACAACGATGCTCAGCAACAGCACCGCGCCGAGCAGAAACGAGGTCGGCAGAACCGCGCGATGATGCACGCCGACAAACGGCCGCGCCAGATGCGGCACGAGCAGTCCGACAAACGCAATCTGCCCGCTGACCGAAATCGCCGCCGCCGTCGCCAGCGCCGCGCAGGCCAGCACAATCGTTTTCACGCGCGCGGGGTTGGCGCCCAGCGACGCCGCGTCCTCTTCGCCGCCCGCCAAAAGATCGAGCTCTAATCCGACGTACGGAATGCTGGCCAGAGCCAGAATCGAGCCGCAGGCCACCACGATGACGTGTCCGGTGCCGCGGTCGTCGAGCGACCCGAATCCCCACGCCACAATCGCACGCGCCACCTGCCAGTTCTCCAGCATCACCGCCTGCATGGCCGCGATCAGCGCGCCCAGCAGCGCGTTCATCGCGAGGCCCATCAGCAGCAGTGATGGCACCGAAATCTTTCCCGCGCGCGTCGACAGTTTGTAAATCGCCAGAGCCGCCGTCAGCGCGCCGGCAAAGGCCAGCATCGGCACGACCGCCAGCGTCAGCGAGCCGCCGCCAGCGTTTGACCAGATCTCCGCGCCATATCCGCCGAGCAGCGCGATGCCGGTGATCGCGCCGAGCGACGCGCCGCTGCTGATCCCCAGCAAGCCCGGCTCCGCCATCGGATTGCGAAAAAGCCCCTGCATCATCGCGCCCGCCAGAGCCAGACTGCCGCCGACGCCAATGGCGCAGAGCGCCCGCAGCAGCCGCAGCTTCAACACAAAATGGTCCGCGTGCGGTGCCGTCAGATTCAGCTCCGCCAGAACCACATGCGCCGCGCTGAAAATCCCCTGCTGCCCCGTCTCGCCGTAACCCGTTGCCAGAAGCACCAGCAGCGGCAGCGCGAGCAGCAGCGAAACACAGATCAAAAACACCCGTGATCGCATCATGGGTTGCCCACCGCAAGAGGTGGGGCAGACATCGTTTCAGGTGGGGCAGACATTCCTGTCTGCCCGATCAGACCTGATTCGAGCAGACAGGAATGTCTGCTCCACCTTTCAGCGTTGCTCCACCTTTCAGCGTTGCTCCACACTTCAGTGTTGCTCCGCCTTTCAGTGTTTCGAGTTTGCCGTTCCACAAACCCTTCCTTATGTATCTGCTTTGCCAGAATCTCCACCGCCTTCACCACGTACTGCGAAATCGAGCTGTAAATATCATCGGGCACCACCGCGATGCGCCGGTTTCGCACCGCCGAAAGCTGCGCCAGTGACGGCTCGTTGAGCATCAATTGCGCCTGCGGACTTTTCAGCCCGTCGTTGCCGACGACGACGATCCAATCCGGATCCAGCTTCATAATCTGTTCAAAGCTGATCGTCAGATGCCCCTTCAATCCGGCCTCGGCCGCCGCGTTGATCGCGCCCGCGCGCCGCATCACCTCGTCCTGGCTCTCCCCCGCCCCGACCACATATCCGCCGCTTCCATAATTGCTGTACGAGAGCACCCGCGGCCGCGTGCGACCCGCGATTTTCGTTTCAATCTCCGCCAGCTTGCGATCGAACTCTTCCGCAAGCTTCGCTGCTTTTTCGTCTTCGCCTACCGCGTTTCCAACGCTCAAGATCGACGCGCGGATTCCAGCAAACGTTCGAAACATCTCGAAGTTCAGCACCGCAATCCCGTGCTCTTCCAGCAGCGCAGTGGTGGCCGGATTCTGCCAGCTCACCAGCACAAGATCAGGCTTGAGCGCCAGCACGACCTCTGCTTTGTAGCCGACAAAACGCACGATCTCGGGATGCGCCGCAAAGTACGCACGGTCCGCCGCAAACTCGTCAACGGTGCTCGACACCGCCGCGATTCGAGAAGGCTCCACCAGCGCCACCGCAATGTCGGCCATCCCACTGTTGGCCGGGATGATGCGCATCGGCCGGCTGGCAATCAACACTTTCTTCCCGCTGGACTCCGTCAGCGTGCGCGGAAAATCGCCCGAAGCCAGTTGCGGCGCGTAAGCCACCGGCAGCCGCGGCGCGCTGAGCGCGTTGACGAAAATGTAAATGACGAGACATAACATCGCCGCTGGTATCAACCACAAGGCAAGCGAAACCGGCGTCTCGGTTTTTTGAAAAACCATTGCACACACCCAATGAAATCTTGAGTCGCGCGGAGGGAAAGCGACAGAAAATACGCCCCAACAGCCGGTCGTATTCCTCTGTCGCTTCTCTTTATCAATGCACGACTCAATCGATCGGTTGGTTTTACCACAGAGCTGCGCCGCGCACGATTCAGATCGGACTATTGCGGCTTGAAAAACACTTTCTGAAACAACTCTGCCGCCGCCGGGTCAAAGTGCGTGCCGCTCAGCGTTATGATGTGATTCTGCACTTTCTCCACCGGCCAGGCTTTCCGGTACGGGCGGTCGGAGCTCAACGCGTCGAAGACATCGACGACCGCAAACATCCGCGCCTCAATCGGAATCTCTTCGCCTTTCAATCCGCGCGGATATCCCGAGCCGTCCCACTTCTCGTGGTGGCAGAGCGGGATGTTCAGCGCGGGGCGCAGGAAGGCGATCGGCCAGAGCAGCTCGTAGGCGTAGGATGGATGCTTGCGCATGATCGTCCACTCCTCGTCGTTCAGCGGACCGGGCTTGAGCAGTATGCCATCGGGAATGCCCATTTTGCCGATGTCATGCAGCAGCGCGCCGCGCCGGGCCTGAATCAGCGACGAGGAGTTAAACCCGTTCGCGCGCGCAAGCTTCACGGTCATCTCCGTCACGCGCTGCGTGTGCCCCTCGGTTTCTTTGTCGCGCAGATCGAGCGCCTGCGACCAGCCTTCAAGCGTGATGTCGTACGCCAGAGTCAGCTCGGCGTTGGAGCGTTGAATGTCATCCAGCAGCCCGAAGTTGTCGATCGCCACAGCCGCGCGCGCCGCCAGCGTGCGCAGAAAATCAAACCATTCCGTCTGCGTTTCGGAGTAACTACGGCAGAAAATTTCGAGCACTCCGCGCACCTTCCCGCGCGCCGTCAGCGGCACGGCCAGCAAGGCGCCGATATGGCCATCCACCCACGGGGTATAGCCTGTGGAATTCTCAAGATGGAGAATATGTCCGTCCTGAGCGGACTGCGGGACGTGCGGACCGCAGCGATAATTTCCGCTCGACCGGACGTTGTTCTTAAACCCGCGCACAGCCTTGTAGTCAAAGTGTCCGTTGTGCGGATTGGGAACCAGTACCGCGGCCGCAACCACGTTCGGGGTTTCGGCAACCTTCTCCAGCAGCACATCGAAGGTCTGGCGCAATTCGCCGCCCAGCGTGATCACTTCGTCGAGCGCATGCAGAGTCTGCAGGCGCTGAACCTGCAATCGCAGCGCGTCTTCTATGCGCCGCGCTTCGGTTACATCGCGGTTGATTCCGGCAATGCCGCAGAGCTTCCCGTGCGCGTCGTACATAGGCGCCTTGATTGTCGATTTGAAGCGTTCGTTCAAAATTGCGCCGTTGCTGCGAATCAGATCGCTGAGCACCTCGCCGCTGTTCATCACGCTCAGTTCTTCGCTGCGATAAATGCTGGCGTCGTCGGGCGGGAAAAAATCGAAGTCGGTCTTTCCGATCACATCCTCGACGTGCGCTGCGCCCACCGCCCGGACCACGGCGTGATTGACCTTCAGGAAACGTCCCTCGGCATCCTTGAAGAAAATCTCGTCAGGCATGCTGCGCATCAGTTCGTTGAGCAGGCGTTGCTCTTTCTCCAGAGCTTCTTCGGCGTGGATGCGCGCCTCCTCAGATATGTGATGCGCCGTGATGTCCAGCGCCACGCCGGTCAAGCGCCGCAGACCCGCTTCCAGCAGCGTGATCTTGACGTCTTCCTTCATCCAGCGCCGCGTGCCATCGGCGGCATAAAGGCAAAACTCCTGCTGGTAGCCGGCCGCGCCCGAGCGCATCGCCGCATGGCAGACGCTGTCCATCTTCGCCAACTGACCCGGCTCGCGCGAGATCACCCGCAGCCACATCTGCGAGACCGTTTCGCCCGGCTGCGCCTGCAACCCGAACTCTTCACGCAGTAGATCCGTCGCGTAAAACCCATTGACCCACTGGTAATTGCCCTCTTCGCCCGTGACGCGCGCATCCCAGAGGATGCAGCGTGCGTGCTCCAGCACTTTTTGGAGCGTGATATCGAAAGGTTGTTCCATCGCCAGTCTTCCGTTTTCTAAAAATGCAACGATGACTTGAAGCGGCTATTTGCCAGCAGAGAAAGGAACGTGATCAAGTCATACTACATTATACTTCTTTACACCGTCGGCAAGCAGCTCTTTGATCGCTTCTATCAGTTTCTCCGGCATAATCGGTTTTACGAGGTATTTCAGCCGCGGATATTTCTGCACCACCAGTTCATCCTCCAACTGATCGTACGCTGAACAGATCACCACTGGCAGCCCATTCATCTGCGACGCAATGCGCGCGAGCAGATCCAGCCCGTGCAGATTAGGCATCTTCATATCCATCACGATCGCAGCCACATCGCCCTTCTGCAATCGCGTCCATGCCTCCGCACCATCATTGCATTCAGCAATGGTAAATCCAGCCTGCTCCAATCGCATGCGAAAAAGCATCCGCGCGCGCCGGTCGTCATCGGCCAGCACGATCACGCCCGTTGCCAGTATCGGCTGCATCGGATCCTGATTCGGGGGCGCCGCGGCGGGTGGAGCCGCTTCGGGTTCCGGCACCGGCTTTGCATTGAAAATCAGCGTTCCGCGCGGCGGGGTTGCGGCTGGATTGTGCGGCGTATCCGCCTTGGTCTCAAAGACAAACGTGACCCGTCGCTGCGTGTTGCGCAAGGGCGATTGCGATGCTGGCGCCGGAAGCGGCGCCGACGCAGCTGTCGGTATCGGTATCTGTATCGGTGGTGGCAGCGGTGGAGGCAAACTGACCGGCGCATCCCGCGGCGGCAAGGGCATATCCCGCGGAGGCGGCGGACCGTCCGTGATCATGGGACTGACCGGTAACACCGGCGCGCCCCCTGTAGTCTTGCCGCGCAGGATCGTGTTACCGCTCGGTGGCGTCGTTTCAAAACCCAACGAAAAGGGCAAGCGCAGTGCGCGCGTGCTGCGCACATTGGCCTCCGAGGGCGAAAGATGCCGCGTCGGCTGATTGGAAATCAGGTCGCTCAGAAAGGCGCCGACTTTCTCGGCCGGATGTTTATTGGCGCGTAGTTCTGCCTCGACCATATCAATGATTATCTTCTTCTCTTCGTCGTTAATTGTCACCATTTCGAGCACCGCGCGCAATTGGAACATCGGCATGCGCCGCGCTTCGAACTCATTGATGATAATGCAGGCCTTCGACTGGATGGAGAGGGCCTTCAACGCTGAGATATCGCTCAAGCAGTCACCTGTTTGGAATACATATTAAACTGTATGCAATTCCAGTTCCATTTCAAACGCACTCATCCATTTCCAACTTATTGCAGTCAACGAGCCGCATCCAGAAACCTCTTCACCGCCGATGTCAACCCATCCTGGCTGGTCATGGTCTGCGCCTGAGCCGGCAGGGCGCGCAGAAACGCCGCGCCGTAGCGCTTGGTCAGCACGCGCTTATCGGCGAGAATGACGACACCTCGATCGCTCTTCGATCGGATCAGCCGCCCGAATCCCTGCCGCAATTTCAAGATCGCCTGCGGCACGCTGAAGTGCAGAAACGGATCCTTCCCGCTGGCCTCCAGCAATTCACAGCGCCCCTGAACGATGGGATCAGTAAACACCGCAAACGGCAGTTTGGCAATAATGAGCTGCGAAAGCGCCTCGCCGCGCACGTCGACGCCCTCCCAGAAACTGGCCGTCCCCAGCAGCACCGAGCGCCCGTTGGCACGCAAGCGGTCAAGCAGCGCTTCGCGCGATCCATCCGAACCCTGCGCCAGCACTTCGATGCCTTCCGGCGGCAGCATCTTTCGGAGAATCCGCGCGCTCGATTCCAGCGCCGCATACGAGGTATAGAGCACCATCGTCCGCCCGCCCGCCGTGATCGCCAGCTCGCCCACCATCGCCGTAAAGAGCGCATTGAAATCCTTCTCGCGCGCCCCCGGTTCCGGAATAAACGTCGGGATAAAAAGCCGGCACTGCTCCGCATAATCAAACGGACTGCCCAGCAACAACTCGTCGAGCTTCTCCGGATCGCAGAGCGAAAGCCCCAACCGATGTTTCAAGAATTCAAAACTCTTCGGATGCGGCTTGGAATCATCTCCCGCTCCTTTATGTGGTGAGCCGGACGCGCGATCCCCCTCTCCCCGAAGGGGCGAGGGGTTAGGGGTGAGGGGCGTGCCACTGGCAACAGGCGTCGCACGCCCCTCACCCCCGGCCCCTCTCCCCGAAGGGGCGAGGGGAGAACGACCCGCAGGCTTCAGCGGCGGCAGCTTTCGCATCGGCATCAACCCCGACGCATCCCCCGCGTCCGCATCACGCACCGAAAGCGTCGCCGAGGCCAGGATGATCGATCGTTTCTTATCGTAGAGCTGCTCGTGCAGCAGCGCCGACACATCCAGCGGCGCCGCCACCACGCGCGCCCCGCGTTTGCCCAGCTTCTCGCTCCAGAAAACGTAGTTGGGCTCCTCGCCCTTGATCACAAATTCGATGTCGTGGATCAACTCTTGAAGGAAGAGATTCTGAGCGCTGATCTCCTTGGTCACTTCACGCGCGCGCGGCACGTTCCGTTTGCGTATCTCCTTGAAATCCTCTTCAAGCTTCTCGAGCGAAATACGGAGCAACCCCAGCCGCGAGATCGCCGCCTCTTTGCCGTCCTCAAACGCCTGTATCTCATCCACGCGCAGCGTCTGAGCCGAAAAGCGCCGCCGATCCTCGCTCATACTCCCCGGCCGTTTATTAAACGGAGCCGGCCTGTGTGGCACGGGCAACTGTTGGGCTGCCCGTGTGTTGTCAACCGGCGTCCCATCCGACCACACATCCTGTGGGGCATCGCTGAAAGCATCCATCACTTTCCCGCCGCGCCCGCGCTCGCGCGGCACATACGACTGCAGCGGCGCCTCACTCCCCGTGCTCGCGCCACCGATATTTTCAGTCCACTCCCGCACCGTCGAAAAAAGCGAATCCGAGCCCTCGCCCGCCGGAGCCACCGCCTGCATTGCATTGAGAATATGCTCGCGAATCGAGGTGATCAGCGGCTCGGGAAATTCGGATCGCGCTTGCTCGACATTGGCCAGCAGCGTGGGCAGCAATCCCTTGCCCGCGCTGCTGCCCTGCGGCACGCGGAAGAGCCGCCCCAGAATCTTCATCGTGCGCCGCGGCGTGATCTCGCTTGCGAGGTGCTCCGTCGCCACGTCTTCAAGCTTGTGCGCTTCGTCGAAGACGATCTCGTTGTATTCAGGCAGCGCGCCCGAATCGAGATTCAGATCCGAAAAAACCAGCGCATGGTTGAGCACCACCACGTCCGCGCCGTGCGCCTTGCCGCGCGCCTTGTACACAAAGCAGCGATTGTAAAACGGGCACTGCCGCTTCAGGCAATCGTCGCCGATGGTATGCAGGCGGTCCCAGAGCTGATAATTCTGCTCGGGCGCAAAGGCCGCCATCTCGCTCACGTCGCCATCGTCGGTCTGCACGGCCCAGCTCATGATGGGCAGCATCTGCGCGCGCTCTTCTTCCTCAAGCTCGTGCGCGGACTCCTGCAATGTGTACATGAATTTGCGCAGGCAGAGATAATTGGGCCGCCCCTTTAATAGAGACGCCTCAAAATCAAAGCCCGCATGTTTGCGCAGAAACGGCAGGTCTTTCTGGAAAAGCTGCGACTGCAGATTCTTCGTATGCGTCGAAATCATCACCGGCCGACCGGCGCGCTTGGCGAACAAAATCGCCGGCGCCAGATACGCCAAGCTTTTTCCCACGCCCGTCCCGGCCTCGGCCATTAGATGCTTGCCTTCGCTCAGCGCTTGCCCCACGCGCTGCGCCATCTCGACCTGCTCCGGCCGCCCTTCGTAGCCTTGCAGTCCCTTGGCCAGCGGCCCGTCGGTCGCAAAGAGCTTCGCGATTTCTTCCGCGCTGACCGGCGATTTCGGCGCCGACGCATCCGGCACATGCTCGCCGCTTTCGTCGTCCGGCTTGAGCCGGTTAATGATCGGCGAGAAGTCCTTGAATAATTTCTCGAGCGCCAGCTTTCCCGAGAGCATGCTCTCGCTGAACTGATCCTTCAGCGCCAGCGTCTCAGCCTGCTTGAGAATTTTCTTCAGCGGATGATCGTTCTTCGCCAGCAGCCAGTTCATCTCAGCGAGCAACGGCAGCGGCATGCGCAGCAGATCGGCGTTGAGGCGCGCCCACAGATCGCGCAGCACTTTCAGATCAACCGTACCGCAGGCTTCCAGCCTGCCCGCTTCATCCTTGAAATAATGCGCGCGCAGATCGCTCATCCCGCGCGAACTGATCGCCGGATGAACTACGGCAGCCAGTTCGTCGAGCCCGATCACCGCCGGTCCCGGCCGTCCCGGATACCCGCAGCTCAGCGCCGCCATCCGCACCGCCGCGCGAGCCGGAATGCCCGCCGGCGCAACCCAGGCATCGGCCCCTTCGCTGAATTCCAAAAGATCTTCGAGCACCGAATCCAGATCCGGCGCGCGATCCAGCTCCGCATTGGTCACGCCCGCCAGCCGGCACTGCGCCAGAGTCAAGCGCGGCGCGCGGACGAGCTGATCGAAGACTTCTTTGTCATCCTCCGAATGCCGCGCGCAAACCCGCACCCACTCGCCTTCGCCGTTTGGCTCCGAGGTTGTCAGTGCAAGAAATACAGGATGATGGATAATAGCCGCTGTCGCCATGCGCCTTATCGTAGCGCGCGACAAAACAGGCGCAAACGCGCTCACGCCGTTCTCCTCGCCACTTGAGGGACTCGACGTGAGGACTGTTCGAAATTACCTCGGCTCAGCCATGCTAGAATTTCCGGGGAGGCTTGATCTTGGGGCTCAAATCCTTCAGCGCCTCGTCGCGCGTGCTCAGCACACTAATCGTTGTATTGCCGCCGTAGTCATTCCGCACAATCACGCCGCGCGCATCGATCCAGCGCGTCGTGGCCTTCTGGCCTGACATATATTTGTCGTACGCCGTCACCGCCGTTTTCACGCCGTTGATCTCGATGCTTTCGCTGCCCGTGCAATGAATCGCGGCCGGGCCCATGTTTTCGCCCGCGGCCAGGCAGGTATAGTGCAGGCACGCGCCCTTTTCGCGCGGCATGAAAAGAGCGATGTGATGCGCCAGGTAATCGTGCATTAAATCTGCGGGGAGCGGAAACGACTGCCGCTCGGTTTTCTTCTTCCCCGCGTCGTCAAAACTGGCCACCACGGCCCAGACTTTTTTCCCGTACTTCTCGGCAGGCGCTTCATCCGCAATCAAACTATCCTGCGCTTCGAAGCGCACCGACACAATCTCCGGCCAGACCGCCGCGCGCGCGACGACATGCGCGATGTAATGCTGAATGCCCTTTTCACCAAAATCGAAACTGACCTCACTGTTCAGCGTCAGCAGTCCTTCGCTCATGCTGAGCCGGTTGTGCTCGAAGCCGACTTTCTTTCCGTCGATAAAAAAACTGTACCAATGCTCGAACGGCGCTCCATTAAGGAGCGTGAAATCCAGAGCCGGATGGGTCGACGGCGGCAGCTGCTGCGGCCGCGTCGCATTCGGCTCCGCACTGAGCAATGCCGGCGCATGAAGAAGCATGAATAACAAAAGTATGGCGGTGCTGATTGGTTTCATAATGCAGCCATTCTCACATCCTTTTTGGGAAAAGAAAGCGCTTCGTCATACTCCCTCGTCCCCGCCGTTCAGGGAAGAGGGTCGACGAGCGTTTCATGAGACGCTCGCGAGGCGGGGCAAGACGCGTGAATTTTCAAGACACGCGTTACCCCTCCCCCTACCCCCTCCCTCAAGGGGAGGGGAAACAACGGCCGAACTGACACAACTCAAACCCCGCTCAACCGGCAGTAGTTGATGTAATCCGTATTCAGCGCCTCGTATTCCATCTTCGACGCATGCGCCGCCATCTGCCCGCGGTGGTGCGACCCGTGCGTGCTTACTGAACTTTACTTGCTTGATTTTCCTATCTCCGGAGGTGCGCCGTGATTTATTACACGTTGCGAGCGTTGTCATTAAGCATGATCTTTATTGTGGGCTTTGTGGTTCTGAAACTGCGTCAGCCAGTTCTCCCGATTGCCGTCCCATGGCTGATCGAGCTCGATGAGCTTGTTCTCCCATCGATCCAGCTTGAGCTTTTTGCAGCGCCTGAGCGGGTTCGACGCCGCGGCGGTGGTGGAAGTCATTGAGCACCTTGACCCGCCGCGCTTGGCGGCGTTCGAGCGTGTGCTCTTTGAGTTTGCCAAACCAAAGACAATCGTCATGACGACGCCGAACGCAGAGTACAACGTGAAATTCGAGACGTTGCCGGCCGGCAAGTTTCGCCACAAGGATCACCGCTTCGAGTGGACGCGCGAGCAGTTCCAATCTTGGGCGCAGCGCATCGCGGAACGCTTTGGATATTCCGTACACTTCGCGCCGGTTGGGCCGGAGGATGCAGAACTAGGCGCGCCCACACAAATGGGAGTGTTCGAAGCGGGAGTAAAACCGCAATGAAACTCACCATCCCCGAACTCTCCCTTGTCGTTTTGATCAGCCCGTCTGGTGCCGGCAAGTCGAGCTTTGCGCGCAAGCATTTCAAAGTGACCGAAGTCCTCTCCTCCGACTTCTGCCGCGGCTTGGTCAGCGATGACGAGAACAGCCAGGAAGCGACCAATGACGCATTTGAGGTTTTGCACTTTGTCGCTGCGAAGCGATTGACGGCCGAAAACTGGTCGTCGTCGATGCGACCAACGTACAGCCTGAGGCGCGCAACAGTGGTCTATGGCCACACGCCCGTAACTGTCAAAGCTGCGCTGTTGAGTCTGGCAATCTCGCGTTTCTGGCTATCGTTACTACTGCTTAGCGTTGAAATCTGTTGTAGGAGTAAATCGACGTATCCCTTCTTATTTTACTAACACCTGCTTCGTCGAATATTCTTAAAGAAGATTTTGTGCCTGTTACTTTATTCTCTGCGGTATAGACGGTCGCGAAAATGGGCGCGTCGTCCAGCGTAGAGCAACCAACACGGCGTACAATACCGTTGCCGTCTGACGCTAACACCCACGGGTGCCGATAGCTTAAGGTCTTGCCATCTGCCGTAATGCTAGGTGTTGTTTTACGCTGTTTTTCGGATAAAGTGTACGTCGCCATTTTCTATACCGCTCCATAATACGTTGGCTGATTCATGCAAAGGTAACACAAAAGGTAAAGAAAAAAGATGTTTTCAGGACATTTCATTCACTGAAAAGGGTCGTTTTCATAGGTAATGTCCCCGTAGCTCAGATGGATAGAGCGCTGGTTTCCTAAACCGGAGGTCGTGGGTTCGAGTCCCGCCGGGGACATTCTCGCAAACACTTCCAATCGAAGTGTTTGCGAGGGAGTCGTGGGTTTGATTTTTTGTTAAAACCGATGTTGCTCCCGACCGTCTTACAGAACCACTTACAGTCGACGCGCCGGATGCCGCCACAACACCAATGCGCCGGCCTCGCCGTCATCGATCTCGGTGATTAAGCGCCAGACAGCGTCAGAAGAGAGAGCCGGGCTCATCATTGACTCATCGACATAGAATTTCTCTTCCACACCGCCGCCTGTGTGGCCCACTTGAGCGGCCACGGCGTCGGGGTTCACGCCGGTCATCCGGGCAAGCGTGATATGGGTTTTTCGAGTAAACGCGTAGAGATCTCGTCCTTCCAGCTTCGCCAGGACCGCCGCTCGCAGTTTATTCGTAAGAAATTCGACGTCTGTGCAATGTCTGGCCCGCGCGTCCAATTTTTCTTGAGTGCGCGGGGGCGCGCCATCAAACTTGTGAGGCTTGCCAGTAAGGATACATGCCGCAACCTCAACAGGTTCAGCTATGTTGGTTCGATCATCGCCAATAAACGTGCATCGCCCCCTCCGCGACCACACTGGCTAAGCCGCGATACAGCCGCGGCTGAGCCAGTGCCACCAGCCAATGAACGACACTGGATTTATAGAGCGTGTACGGAAGGTAATAGATGGTGCCACGGGTACGCGTCCGAGGCCGTATCGAGGACGCTTACCCGTGCGGCCTCGGAATGATGCGCGGGTTTTCCTTTGCACTCCGTTCGGCGATGCTCGTTTAAACGTGCATCGCTCCCTCCGCGACCACACTGGCTAAGCCGCGATACAGCCGCGGCTGAGCCAGTGCCACCAGCCGT